>Ga0164297_10001528_pt1 | contig 24441 bp, 16 predicted proteins | sample GEODES058metaG_FD_113539 | JGI IMG/M metagenome (GOLD analysis project Ga0164297, IMG submission 113539) | Dystrophic lake water microbial communities from Trout Bog Lake, Wisconsin, USA - GEODES058 metaG | ecosystem: Environmental > Aquatic > Freshwater > Lake | place: USA: Trout Bog Lake... | reverse complement strand
TTGCCACTTTCAAGCACGATGGGCTTGATGTTGGTGCGGCGCAGCAACTCGAGCGCGGCGGTGAGACCGGCGGGGCCTGCTCCTATGATGATGGCGGATTTCTGCATGGATGATCTGGCGGGCATGAATTGGGTATCAGGCAGCGGCGACGTTGAGCCTGCGACCGACAAGCCAGATGTATTGCAGCGCGGAAACGATGGTGAGGACAGCGACGGCCTTGAGCATGAAGAGCCGCGATTGCTCCACCGTGGCGAGCCAGGAGGCGGGTGCGATATTGCCGAGCATGACGAGAACGACGGTGACGATTTGTGCGAGGGTGTTGAGTTTGCCGAAGAAGCTGGGGCGGAAGTCGCGCAGGCCCATGGTGATGTACAGCAACGCGGAGATGAGCAGGATGCCGAGGTCGCGGCTGAAGACCAGCACGGCAACATAGGTGGGGATGCTGCGCATATGCATGAGCACGAGGAAGAGCGTGCTGAGCAGGAGCTTATCTGCAATGGGGTCAAGATACTGGCCGAGCTGCGTGCTCTGATGCAGCCAACGGGCAAGATGGCCGTCGAGCGCGTCGCTGATGCCGGCACAGAGGAGGAGGATGAAGGCGGTCATGTTGCGACCGTCGAGCAGCGCGATGACGATGAACGGCACGACGCAGAGTCGCAGAAGCGTCAACTGGTTGGGCAGAGCACGTAGTTGATGCAGACGTTTCATCATTAGCATCGGCAGAGGTTGGCAGAGGGCCAGGGCTAAGTTGAAAAAAGATTGGCGGCCCGCCAGAACTTCATACTAATACATGGCAGGCCTGATACCTATGGCGGGCGCAGGCGGCGGGCGATTTGCCCAGAGCGGCCACTGGAATTACACTTATATAGATACTTGTAGGCGCGTAGCTCAGTTGGTTAGAGCGCTACCTTGACACGGTAGAGGTCAGGAGTTCGAGTCTCCTCGTGCCTACCATTTCATCCGCAGGCGCATTTTTGGCGCCGCCCCCAAACAAATCATGAGAACTACTGAACTGTGACCGTAACGGTTGTGGCCGCTGTGGTGCTGGTGTGTACGGTGTCTGTGCCGGTAACGGTAAAAGTGTAGCTGCCGGCGCTGGTGGCGGGAATGGTGTTGATATTGTTGGCAGCGGAGGACTTACTGCCTCCGCAACCGGTGGCGGAGGTGATGACGATGGCCAGCAGGCAGAGCAAGAGTCCCATTGCACGGCGACGACGCGGCAGCACCAGAAGCAGAAGGCCGGCGAGAGCTGCGCCGGAGCCGCCAAGTCCACGCCATGAGGGCTGGGCCAGCGAGCTGGTGGTGGCTGCCGATGTATAGACCGTGAAGGTGCTGGTGGCGGTGCCGCTGGCGGCCAGAGTGATGCTGGTGGGATTGAGGCTACAGGTGGGCAGAGTTTGCGCGCCGGTGGGTGAACTGGTGAGCGAGCAGGTGAGGGCCATGGTGCCGGAGTAGGTGCTGCCCGAGGCGAAGGTGATGGTGGCCGTGGTGCTGGCGCCGGGCACGACCTGCGCGGGCGTGGTAGCGCTGGCAATGACGGGTACGACCGAGACAGAGGTTGTGCCGACGTTGCCGGCATAGATTGCATCGCCCGAGTAGGTGGCGGTGAGTGTATCTGTACCGACGGCGAGCGAGTTGGCCGGAACGGCGATGATGACACTGCCGCTAGTGAGGCCGACGGCTCCGGAAGAATATGTGCCGCTGGTGAGTGTGACCGTGCCGGTGGGCGATGGCTGGCCGGTGAGTGTGACGGTGACATTGAGCGGCTGCAGGTTGAGCATGGTGGTGGCTGATGCCGCGACGGAAACCGTGGTGGTGAGTTTGCCGACCGAGACTGTGGCGGAGGATCCGGTGGCGGTGGCGTAGTTGCTGTCTCCTGAGTAGCTGGCGGATAGGGTATCGCTGCCGGATGCGAGAGAGCCTGCGGGGATGGTGATGATGGCACTGCCGCTTGTGAGATTTATCGCGCCGGACGAGTAGGTTCCGCTGGTCAACGTGACTGTGCCGGTGGGTGAAGGTGTTCCGCTGACGGCTACTGTGACTTGCAGCGATTGAATCGTGCTGATGCTGTAGGTGGTGGGCGTGACGGATACGGTGGGCGTTACTTTGCTGACCGTGACCGTGTTGGATGTGCCGGTGGCGGTGGCGTAGTTGCTGTCTCCTGAGTAGCTGGCGGAAAGTGTGTTGTTGCCGGATGCGAGAGAGCCTGCGGGGATGGTGATGATGGCACTGCCGCTTGTGAGAGTGATTGCGCCTGAAGAATAGGTGCCGCTAGAGAGTGTGACCGTGCCGGTGGCGGTAGGTGTTCCGCTGACGGCTACGGTGACTTGCAGCGATTGAATGGTGCTGATGCTGTAGGTAGTGGGCGTGACAGAAACTGTGGGCGTGACTTTGCTGACGGTGACAAAGCTGGATGATCCCGTAGTTGATGCGTAGTTGTTGTCGCCAGAGTAGATGCCAACGATAGTGTTAAGGTTTGCAGGCATGCTGCCGGCGGGGATGGTAAAAGTTGCGCTGCCGTTGGTGAGATTGACCGCACCGGAATTATAGGTGCCAGCGGTCAGCGTGATTGTACCGGTGGCAGTGGGTGTGCCGCTGACCGATACTGTGACCTGCAACGACTGCAGCGTGGTGATGCTGTAGGATGTGGGCGTGACGGTGACGGTGGGTGTGACTTTGCTGACCGTGAGGCTAGTGCTGCTGTTGGAGCCAATGAAATTCGTATCCCCGGTATAACTGGCGGAGACGGTCTGTACGCCGCTGCCTGGAAAATTGACGGTGGCAGAGGCGGTTGCGATGCCACTGCCGCCGCTGAGCGAATATGGATTGCCGGAGAGTGCGCTGCCATTCACAGTGAAGCTGACGGAGCCGGTGGGCGTGACGGAGGAAGATGGCGGCGCCGGTTGCACGGTGGCCGTCAGTGTGACGGTGCCGGAGAGTGTGGTGACCGGGTCCGGCAGATAGCTGAGTGCGACGCTGGTGGGAGTAAGCGGATTGGCGGCGACGGCGAGATTGTATCCGTTGACCGATCCGAGGCCGGTGGCGAGATCGTATCCGACCAGAGTGCTGTAACCCATAGTGCCTGTGGTGCAATTCTGTTTGCCGATGGTGCAGGGGTCGTTGTTGTTGTTGGCACCGAAGAGCACGCCGCTGGATTGCGGCTGCACATCGTGAAAGGCGCTGGCATAGGTGGTGGAGTTGCCGGCGAGGGAATATAGTTCCGTATTCAGGTTGCCGTAGGTGGTGTGGTTACGCTGTTCCATCAACGCGAGAATACCGGCGAAGGATGGTGCAACGGTTGACGTGCCGCCATAGGCAGTAAGTCCGCCGTTGCTGCCATTACGGAAACCGTTGGTGCAGCTGGTTCCCTGGGCAACATTGCTTGAGTTGAAGAGTTGCGTGCAGACAAGATATGCGTCGTGATATGCAGATGCATTCATGGCAATGTCTGGCACGTCGCGCTGCGTGGTGACGGTGCCGGAAGCTGTATCTGCCGGTGTGGTGAGCGTGGTTTGCCAGCTGGGTTTGGCGAATGCCTGACTGATGCCGCCACCGCCGCCGGCGAAACCTGCCTTCTGCGGAACATAGACGGCATTGTCATTCCAGACAACTTCAGGAATGTAGCCGGTGGCCGAGCTGAGAACATCGGTGCTGGAGGGAGTTCCCTGCCACCAGCTTGTTCCGGCATAGACACTGGGCGTAGATCCATTGCAGGAGCCGCTGGTGCAACTGGCGGCCGCATCGGGATAGAACTCTGTGCCCCCGGCAGCAGTGACTTCTGGAATGTCGGCGGGGATATCAACTTGTAAACCATCGACTGCGGAGGTGGTGGTACTGGAGGTGTCGCAAGCTGCGGCACCGGAGTCGCCGGAAGCAACGATGGTGGTCTGGCCCTGGCTATTCCCTTCTTTTGTGTAGACCTGCAGCGTGGTGGCTTCACTTTTATTTTCGACATTGCCGAGCGACTGTACATAGTCTTCACACTCGCCGTAACTGATGGAGATGATGGGGGCGAGATTGTTATTGATGGCGTATTCGTAGGCGTTGAAGACACTGCTTTGCGGATCGTATACGAAGAGCAGATTGGCGTTGTAGGCCACGCCGCCGGAGAGTTCGATATCGAGATCCGACTCTGGCAGGTCAGAGGTGGAAACTTTTGTGCAGTTCGAAGTCACCGAGCTGACGCAGTAGGTGGAAAGATACGGCGTAGATGTGCTGCTTAGGCTGCTGGTGTAGGTGAGTGATGGCAACGATGCGGCACTGCGAAAAGCGATGATGTCATTTGTGTAGATGGAGGTTTGGCCAACGATGGCAATGGTCTGGCTTTCTCCATGCAGGCCGGCAGAATAAAACGGTGTTGTGTTGTAGATGGTGGCGAAATCTGACGGCGACAAAAAATGCGAACCGGATTCTGATGATGTGAACAACGGACTTGTCGAGCTTTGGACGGCGGGAATGAATTTCGGCTGCGGGAAGAAGTTGTCCAATCCCTGAATGCCGGCGACCATTGCGGCTAATTGCTGCGGCAGCGAGGGGTTGGTTGCATTGGCAAAATGTAGCTGGCCGTTTACGAGATACTGGTGAATTTCTGTCTGGAAGGCCGTTTCAACAACATTCACGGTCCCGCGAACGGTGATGGAGTTTCCGGCTGGCGATTGACTGACGATGCTGAATCCCTGTGAGGTAAGCCAGTTGGAAATCTTCTGCAAATCGTTGGCGCTGACACCGAAGCGCGCCGCATATTCTGCGGGGGTAATCCACTGGTGATAGAGAGGCGATGCGGGATTGTGCTGGGCGGCGAGAAGATAGTCGAGATCCTGCTGCTGTGCGGCGGATGGCAGGAATGTGAGCGTGATCGATTCCAGCGCGGCGGATGAGGGCAGGCGGCCCTTATCATACTCGGGCTTTGCATAATGCTTGGTATTCCCGGTGAGTTGAACCAGCGGGCTGAGCGACAGGGGCGCAGAAATACGGTCTGCGGGCATGGTAGCAGCGGCGCTGGCGCTTGCAAAGAGGAAAACTGACACAACTACGGCCAGACAGGCTAGGCCTGTACGCATGGCCCTACGGAAACAAATTAATTCAGCCATAAACGTGCCGTGCACTGAACGAAGCTCTCTATATAGATGCAAATTCAACCAACCTATGAAACTCTACACCAAGTTGGAAGCTATCATACTGCCGATCGAAGTGAATTCACCAATCGACAGCACAGAATGGGACAGAAACAATAATACGGGGCCGCACATGGCGGCCCCGTATTATTTTGCTGCGATGCTGCGAGATTAGTTTTTGGAGTGGAAGACGAGACCGGCGCCCACTTCAAAGTTGTTCTGCACGCTGTTGCCTGTGCTGTTGGGAAGCGCCGTACGCAGCCAGCCGCCCTGAACCAGACGGATGGAGAAGTAAGGCGAAACCGCAACATCGGCACCGGCAGACAGCTGAACTGCGAGGCTGTTTGCGGTGGACGAGGCCGTCGGTGTTGCCGGGAAGACACTGTTGAAGCCGTGCGCCAGACCGGCCAGACCTTCGCCGAAAAGGCTGACTTTGTGAACCGCTGCCGGCTTCGGTGTCCACGTGTAACGCGGGCCGAAGGTGACGGTCAACAGATTGAGCGGCGAGGATGCGCCCGTGTTGTTGGCTTCGAGACCGGTGAAGTTACCCACCAGGCTGATACCACGATAAACGCGGCCAGCAACCTCAGCATGACCACCGGTCAGCCAGAACGTATTGTTCGTTCCGGCCAGATCGGCGTAAGCTGCGTCAAAACCGAGAGCAACCTGGAAGCGCTCTGCACCGTTGAGAGCGGCCGGGGCCGGCTTCTGCGGTTGCGAGGAAGAGGACTGAGCCACAGCCGACATTCCGCAGAAGACGAGCGCCACGACGAGAGTTAGTTTCACACTGTTAGCAATATTCATCTTGTTGTGCATCTCTTTCATTCTCCCTGGTTACTCGACCGTCAGTGTGAAGGTTGTTGAGTGCGACAACGTGCCGGAGGTACCGGTAATTGTCACAGTGTAGGTTTGAGGTGACTGACCGAAGAATCCGCCTGCACCTGCACCGCAACCCGTCATTCCTGCGAAATCATAGACCACTTCTACCCAGTTGATTTATAACGCTAAAAATGGCATGGTTTCGCCTGTGTAGGAACTGTGCAGGAAAATTTGGCGTTTTGTGTAGAGTGCGACTTTCATGCCGCAGCGGATTCCACGCCTGTTTTTCGTTCCCGCACATACCGAGCATCCTATCTAATTTTCGGATGCAGCCTAGCGGTAATCGTTTCTCCGGGCAACAGGTTCGTGATGCAGGAAAAGGGCCGGAACCCCGAAGGATTCCGGCCCGGTCTGTTAGTCGGCGGATTCGGATGCGATTTCGAAGGCCCGATCATGCGCCTTGCGGAGTGCTTCCGCAAGCGTCAGCAGGTCGCTGCGGCGGAAGGATGCGCTGCTTTGCGGCTTGCCGTCGGCGTCGGTGTAGGTGCGTTCCACCGTGAAGCTGTGGAAGGTGTCGCCTTCCTGGGACGTATTTTCCCAGATAGTGACGGCCAGGCGGCCGAAGCGGATTTTGTCGATGGGCTGGTTCTTGGACATGGTGGGCTCCTTTTTTCCGAGGCTGCGGAATTGCCGCCTCTGTCATCGTCTTCCGAACCGGGCCTTTAGGGCGGAGGGCCAGGGCGTTTTTTGGAGCGGAGCGGTCGCGATGAATGGTCCGTTCTGCCGGACAAGAGGAACAAAACCCCTTGCGCTCGGCACGGCGCGGTTCAGATGTCAGATGAAGGCGGCACAACGTCGGCAACGAGAAGACAAGTGCCAGCTTCCATGCCACGTCCGGCAAGAGACAAAAAAATTCGAGAAAGTGATGTTAAGTGGTCTTCCAAACGTTCTATGCGCCAAGAACCGATGCTAGACCCCTGCTTGAGCCATACCAACTCGGAGGAAGATATGCTGATTGACATCGACACCGGCCGTGAAATCACCGACGTGCCATACAAGGCTACTTACAAATTGTTCCAGGACAGGTTGAGCATAGATGAAAAACAGCTCATTTTCGATCATCTGAATCGGATGATCGAGGGTGACGAAATCCATACGGCCGGATGGATGCCAGGTGCCGACTGGTCCGGGACCCCCTTCGATCCGATCTATTCGAAGGCAGCCCAGTGCAATCATGAAATCGCCGGGAAAATTTTTGGCTTGATTGTTTGGAAAGTGATGATGGATCGACAAGAAAAATGGGGCTCCGGGCATTACAAGAAAGACGGTGTTCCCATACAGAGTCGGACATACTTCCGACTCAGGGGTGGTCCATCCTAATCATATCTGAAAATGTGCCGGATTAGAAAGCCCGGCCGCCCCCAGGGAGGCCGGGCATATTTTCATCCACAGCGATAGATCAGCCGGCGGCCGGCGACGGTGGTCTCGCTGTAGTCCATCCCCAGGTCGCGGGCGATGGCGTTCATGTCGAGATAAGCGCGGATGCTGTCGGGGATGTCGCCGAACAGGCCAGGGACGACGTTCGATTGGCGATCTGATTTTGGGAGGGCGATGTTCGAACGCGTGTTCAGCCGTGATGAAATGACGGCGGCGATTGTTGCCGCGATGAAAGAAGCGGCAGGGCTGTTGGTTCTCAGCGATAGATGCAGTGTGATAACTTGGCCGAAGAAAAATTATGAGCCATACAGAGCACGTTGATAGCCACGCAGAGTACAACAAACCCAGATTATTCCTCGTCAGTGTGATTGCACTGGCCACTGCCGGTATGGCCGCTTCCCTGCGGGCCGACGTGGCGAGCGATTTACAACGCGTCTTCTTCGACCCGATTAATAAGGCCCACTCGACGCAGATGATTGGCAGTTTTCTGGGGATACCGTTCCTGGGATTTGCCTTCACGATTGCGATTGGCAGCCCGCTGCTGGACGCGATTGGCATGGCGCTGCTGCTGCCGATGTGTGCGGTCTGCTTCATTTTGGGCACGCTGACGATTCTGTTCGCGTCGCATTTTGTGAGCGGGCCGGCGCTGTACAGCACCATGTGGGCGGGCGCACTGATTATGGGCATTGGCTGGGGGCTGGTGGAAACGGTCATCAACCCGCTGATGACGACCCTGTACGCCGACTACAAAACCGGCAAGTTGAATGCACTGCACGCTTGGTGGCCGGGGGGATTGATTCTCGGCGGGCTGCTGGGCTACGGCCTGGGAGCGGCGGGTGTGGTGTGGCAGGTGAAGCTGGCGCTGGTGATTCTGCCGTCGATTGTGATTCTGCTGCTGTGCATCGGGGTGAAATATCCGCCGACGGAACGGGCAGCGGCAGGAATTTCCATGGGACAGATGTTTCGCGAGTTGCTGAACCCGATGTTCCTCGTACTGTTTGCCAGCATGTTTTTGACGGCGGCCTCGGAACTGGCGCCCGGGCAATGGGTGGACCTGGCTTTGACGCGGACAGTGCACATGCAGGGCATTCTGCTGCTGGTGTATGTGAGCGGCATCATGTTTGTGGCGCGGCACTTTGCCGGGCCGCTTTCACACAAACTATCTGCGATTGGATTGTTGTGGATCTCATGCCTGCTGGCGGCGCTGGGGCTGGTGGCGTTGAGTTTGGCCAACTCGCCGGTGACCGGTGTGCTGGCGGCAACGGTTTGGGGCTGCGGCGTTTGCTTTATGTGGCCGACGATGCTGGCAACAGCGTCGGAACGCTTCCCCCGCGGCGGCGCGTTGCTGATGGGCCTGATGGGCACAGCGGGAACGCTTTCCAGCACGTTTGTGCTGCCGCTGATGGGCCATGTATTTGATACGAAGAAAATCCAGCTGGCGGGCAGCGAGGCGGCCTTCAAGGCGTTGAGCGGCGATGCGCTGAATGATGTGCTGGCGCAGGCATCGCAGGCTTCCTTCCGCGCGGTGGCGATTCTGCCGGCGATATTGCTGATTGTCTTCGGCTGCATCTGGCTGTATGACCGCTCCAAGGGTGGATTCAAAGCGGTGAAGCCGTAAGCTGAATTTTCCAAATGGACTTTGACACCAAGGAGAACGAAGGTGCCCTCCACAGGTAGCCGCTATTATGTGAAGCCGATGCGCCAAGGGAAGACCCGATGACGCGGTGGCTACAGAGGGCGGCGTGGCCGATGCTGGCAGCGCTGGCTGTATTCGGCGTGATGCAGGCGACGCGAGCGCAGACGACAACGACACAGACTGCTGAAGCTCCGCAGCAACCGATAAACTTCAGCCATAAAATACATGCCGGTGGACAGCAGATGGGCTGCGACAGTTGCCACACTCCAACGCGCAGCGGCGAGAACTACACGATTCCGCAAGCTGGATTTTGCATGCAGTGCCATGCGGCGATTGCAACGGACAAGCCGGAAATAAAAAAGCTGGCGGAGTATGCCAGTGCCAGCGATACGATACCGTGGGTACGGGTATATGAACTGCCGTCGTTTGTTAACTTCAGCCATCGAACGCACGCGGCCGGCAATGTTGCCTGCGTGGAGTGCCACGGAGCGGTGGCGGAGCGGGAACATATTTATCGTGAAACAGAAATGACCATGGCGCGTTGCGTCAGCTGCCACCAGGCGAAAAAGGCCGCGGTGGGATGCGATACCTGCCATACTTTGCAGAAATAGAACCGAAAAAATACTGAGGGGGGAACACACCATGACCACGAGACGCGGATTTCTGAAGGCCGGCGCCGCAACATTATGCGGTGCCGCATTGCTGCGCGAACAGGCATTTGCCTACGCATCGAGAAACACACTGCACCTGCCGATTGGCGTGCAGCTCTACTCGGTACGCAACCAGTTGCCCAAGGACTATCTGGGCACTTTGAAGCAGGTGGCGGCGGCTGGTTACACGGAAGTGGAGTCGGCGGGTTTCTACAACTTGAAGCCGGCGGAAGTGAAGGCTGCGATGGACGCGGCCGGGCTGCATTGCGTAAGTTCACACTGGGGATTCCAGCAGGTGACCGAGCAGGCCGACATGGTGCTGGACTACGCGCACACGCTGGGCATGAGCCACGTGATTTGCCCCGGACCGGCACACAAGCCCGGCGCGGTTCGGCCGGCGCATGGACTCTCCCTGGAAGAGTGGCATTGGAACGCGGAGCAGTTTAATGCTGTCGGCAAAAAATTCAAGGCAGCCGGCGTGCAGTTTGGATATCACAACCACTACGCCGAGTTTGAAGCGGTGGAAGGTGCGCTGCCGTTTTTTGAATTGATGCGGCTGACCGATCCCGAGTTGGTGACGTTTGAAATGGATTGCGGCTGGGTGGTAGTGGGCGGCGGCGATCCGGTGAAGGTGTTGAGCGAGCACGGCAAGCGCATCAGCATGTTGCACATCAAGGACTTCAAGCAGGCAACTCCGGAGGCGCTGGCACATGGCGGCGTGAAGGCGGCGGAGCTGGGCATGGGATCGATTGATTACCGGCCCATTTACAAAGCGGCGGCGAAGTTTGCAAAGATCAAGCATGCGTTTGTGGAGCAGGAAGAATTCCTGGACATGCCACCGATGCAGGCGTTGAAGACGGATGCGGATTACATTGCATCCATCGAAAAATAAATCGGAAAAAGAAAATGGCCAGCGTGGAGAAATCCATGCTGGCCATTTTTATTGGGATACGATGATTATTCGCTGACGGCGTTCACGAGAGCGGTGAGCGGGTCAAGGAATACGAAGCGCACGATGCCGGAGGGCTTTTTGGCCACGGCAATCTCCGCGAGTTTGTCCTGCTTCCAGCCGGCGGGCGCCTTGGTGCCGGAAGAAAGATACTTGGTTGCTTCCAGTTCAATCTGCGCGAGCTCTGGAAGTTGGCGGGCGCGGGTACGCATGTCATGCAGCAGCGGCGCGTGTTTCATCTGCTGTTCTACGGCGGGAACAGAAGCGGCCACGGTGGAGAACCAGCTGTCGAGCGACTGACGGTCTGACGTATCGGCTTGCGGCGCGGCGAGGAAGCGACGCACCTGCACTTCAATGGCGTAGCGCGAGGGTGGGTCGGGTGGGAGCGCATCCACAATGTGATTGAGCACGGTGAGCTGCGAGGTGTGTTGCTGCTGATAACGCTCGCCGAAGCTGACCGGTTCGAAGGCCGAGGAGAAGGTGCGAAGCGCATCGATGTCATCGTCGCCGGTGAGGGCGCGGAGGCCGGTATCTTCCTGGGTGAGGTGGCGCAGGCCGAGCGATTCCAACTGAATGGAAACGACGGCGAGTCGACGGTACATGTCATCCACATCGGTGACGGATTCCGGCGACCAGAAGCGTTCGGCAATGGCTGCGGTACGCGGCCAGATGTGCGAATCGATGCTGCGTTCGTAAACGTGCTCGCCCCACATCGGCGTTTCTCCGCCAAGAATTTTCTTGCGCTGCTCGGGCGTGAGGTTCGATGTGGACGGCAGCGGGTCGGCGAGATAATGCACGGCGGCGCTGCGCATGCCGTCGAGATAATACGGTGCGGAAAGAATTCCCTGGAAGCCCTGCTGCGCACCTGCGGCGAGCGAAGCGACTCCACGCCAAGACTGGATGACAACATCGCGCGGCAGAGCGGGGTCCATAATTTCATCCCAGCCGACCATGTGTTTGTGCAGGCCCTGAAGGATTTTCAGGATGCGGGTGTTGAAGTATGCCTGCAGAGCGGCGTTGTCTTTCAACTTGTGCGCGCGCATGAAGGCGCGAATGCGCGGATTGGTTTTCCAGTCGGGTGCGGGAGTTTCATCTCCACCGATGTGGTAGTACGGGTCGGGAAAGATGGCCGTCATCTCTGTGAGGAAGCGAGCGATGAAAGTGTACGTGGCTTCGCGCGTCGGGTCCATCGCGTAAGGCGAGACGCCGAATTCGCGGCGAATGCCGGCAGGCGGTTTGCCGCTGGCGAGTTCGGGATACGCATACTGCCACGCGGTGCTGTGGCCGGGCATTTCAAATTCCGGCACAACGCGGATGCCGCGGGCGCGGGCATAGCTGACGATTTCTTTCGCATCTTCCTGCGTGTAGAAAAGACCGTCGGAGCCTTTGCCGGTGAGTTTGGGATAGAGCTTGCTCTGGATGCGGAAGCCCTGGTCCTCAGTAAGGTGCCAGTGGAAGACGTTGAGTTTGACGGCGGCCATGCCGTCGATGGAGCGCTTGAGGACGGCAACCGGTTCGAAGTGGCGGCCACAATCAATCATCAAACCGCGCCAGGGAAAACGCGGCGAGTCTTGAATCGTGAGGAATGGCAGGATGAAACCTTCGCCGGAAGGCTGCACGAGTTGCTCGAGCGTTGCCAGACCGCGCATGGCGCCGACGACGGTTGGCGCTTCAATCTGCACGCCGGATGCGTTGACGGTGAGCGAGTAGGACTCCACTTCATCGACGGACTGAATGGCTTCACCGGCGGACTTGACCGCGATGGTGAGTTGTGCGGGCGCGCCAGCTGCGGCTTTGACGGTGGCGAATTGCAGGCCGGTGCTCTGGCGCAGATGCAACAGGCTGCGTGAAAGCGCGTCATCGAGACGGTCGTTGTCGAAGCCGGTGACGCTGGCGGCAAAGTCGGCCGACAAGGCGAAGCTGCCATTGCCTGCGGTGAGGCTGGCCGGTTGCGGCATCAGATTATTGACGAAGGCGGCATTGGTGGTCATCTGGCTGAAACCTGTTGCTGTGACAAGCAGAAGGGCGGCGAGGGGCAGAATCTGCCGAATCGAAACGAACGTCTTCATTGCGGATGGATCTCCTTGGGTGCGGCAACTCGAAACCAGTGTAACAACTGGGATGGATTACACGTCGCAGAGGATGGCGGCTTCGGCGAGCGAGGTGAGCGGGTCGCGCGCGGGGACAAACTCATGCGCGACGTAACCTTTGTAGCCGGTGGAAAGAATGCCGCGCATGACGCCGGCGTATTCAATTTCCTGCGTGGAGTCGAGTTCGTGACGGCCGGGAACGCCGCCGGTGTGGAAGTGGCCGAGCCATTGCGCGTTGGCTTTGATGGTGGCGATGAGATCGCCTTCCATAATTTGCATGTGGTAGATGTCGTAGAGCAATTTGACGTGCGTCGAATTAACTTCTTCCATGACGCGAACGCCCCAGGCGGTGTGGTCGCACATATAGTCTTTGTGGTCGCGCTTACTGTTGAGCAACTCCATGCAGATGTTGACGCCGTTGGCTTCTGCGATGGGGGCGACACGCTTGAGGCCGAGGATGCAGTTGCGCGCGCCTTCATCGTCTGACATGCCGGCGCGAAGACCGGAGAAAGTGATGACGTTGGGCACGTTAAGTTTGGCGGCCATGGGAATGAATTTGCGAAAGGCGGTTTCAATCGCGGCGTGATTCTCCACGCGGTTGAGCGCGTTTTTGATGTCGCCGCCGTTGGCGTATCCCATGGTGCAGCGCAGGCCGTAACGCGTGGGCGTCTCCCACTCTTCGGGTTGCAGCAGGTCAATGCCTTCCAGACCGATGCCGGCGGAGTAGCTGCATAATTGTTCGAGCGGAATTTTGCTGTAGCACCAGCGGCTGACGGATTGATGAATGTTGTGGCGATGCACGACCGGCGAAGTAGCAGCGGCGGGCGCAGACTGCGCGGCGGCAAGCGGTGAAGCGAGAGCGGCGGCGGCAGTGGCGGCCCCGACCTGCAGCATCTGGCGGCGATTCATTCGTGACATTGTGGCAATCTCCCTGACGGCGGTGGATACAACGGATATTGATGGAATGCCAGTGTACGCAGGGGCGCGGAGGTTCGGCAACCGTGGTGAGAAAAAATCCTTAGGGCGCGGAGGAAAAGATTTGCCGCGGCTGATTGCAATCGAATATTGTTATCCGCGAAGAAAGAATCGCTCGGAGGATACATGTCCAATTCAACGAACCGCCGCAGTTTTCTTATCGCCAGCGGCATGACTGCGCTGGCTTCCACCCGTGCCTTTGGCGCGAACAACACGTTGCGGCTGGGAGTGATTGGCGCGGGCGGACGCATGGGCGCGTTGCTGGATGCGGCGGAAAAATCCGGGACGGCGCACGAGATAGTTGCCATCAGCGATGTGTATGGGCCGCGTCGCGAGAGCACCAAGAAACGTTTCGGCACGGACGCGACTACGCTACATCTGGACTACAAAGAAGTGCTGGCGAACAACAATATTGATGCTGTGCTGATTGCGACGCCGGACCACTGGCATGTGCGTGTGGCGACGGATGCGATTGCGGCCGGGAAAGATGTGTATCTGGAGAAGCCGGTTTCGCACACGATTGAAGAAGGCATTGCGCTGACCAAGACGGTACGCGGCAGCAAGCAAGTATTGCAGTGCGGCATGCAGCAGCGCAGCTGGAGCCACTTTCGCAATGCGGTGGATTTGATTCAGGGCGGCAGCATTGGCCGTGTTCTGCAGGTACGCACATACTGGTGGCAGAACTACCAGAACAATGCTCCGAAGGTGACGGATTTAAATTCTCTGGATTGGAAGCGCTGGCTGGGAACGGCACCGCAGCAGGAGTTCAGCGAAGAGAAGTTTGCGCACTGGCGCTGGTTCTGGAATTCTGGCGGCGGGGCGATGACGGATCTCTTCACGCACTGGATTGATGTGGTGCATTGGGCAATGGAACAGGACGCGCCGAGTGATGCGCAGATGCTGGGCGACAAATATATGTTCGAGGCGTGGGACTGCCCCGACACAGTGCAGGCGGCCTTCCGCTACAAAGGTTTTGATGTGGTGTATGAAGGCATGATGGCGTCGTCGATTGATGATGGCGGGCTTGAGTTCCGCGGAACCGAAGCGACGCTGAAGCTGGACCGCAATGGATTTGCCATCTACCGCGAACGGGTTGCTGCCAATCAAAATCCGGTGTTGTCGGAACGCAGCTTCCGTGATGGAACCATATCGCACATGCAGAACTTTTTTGATTGCATTCACACGCGCAAAGATCCGAACGCGCCGGTGGAAGCGGGCGTGGCTGCGGCGCGTTCCGGGCATCTGGGCAACCTGGCGTATCGCAACAACCGACAGGTATCGTGGCCGCTGAAAAATGCGTAATCGTATCTGAGACACGAAGCGTAGGTGATAATAGTGGAAGAAATTCAAGGAGTGCTGCACGCATGAGCAAGTTGCACGGAATTCTTCCAGCGCTGGTGACCCCGGTGAATGATGCCGGCGAGTTTCAATCGAAGCCCTACGAACAATTGCTGGAGCGGATGTACGGTGCCGGTGTGCATGGCATCTACGTCTGCGGACAGACGGGAGAGGGTTTCCAACTGCAGAATAAAGAACGGCGCGCGGCAGTGGAGTGCGCGGTGCAGAATTCTCCGGATGGTGCCAACGTTGTGGTGCATGTGGGCGCGCCCTCGACAGCCGAGGCTGTTGGGCTGGCGAAACATGCAGCGGAGGCCGGAGCGCATTACGTGAGCAGCCTACCACCGGTGGGCGGATATTCGTTCGAGGAAGTGAAGGCGTATTACGCGGCCATCGCGCAGGCTTCGGCACTGCCGCTGCTGATTTACTACTTCCCTACACTTTCCGCCGCCATCAAGACGACAGAGCAAGTGCTGGAACTTTGCGAGATGCCGAATGTGGTGGGGCTGAAATTTACCGACTCGGATTTTTTCCGGTTGTGGGCGATTCGGCAGTCGGGCGCTGTGGTCTTCAACGGCAGCGATGAGATGCTGGTCTCGGGATTGATTGCGGGAGCGAATGGCGGCATCGGCAGCACATACAACCTGATGGCCGCAAGCTTTGTGAAGATGTACACAGAGACCGCTGACGGCAACTGGGAAGCGGCGCGGCAGACGCAGAGCGAGATCAACGAATTGATTCAGGTGCTGCTGCTGTACCCGGTGAATACGGTTATCAAGCAGGTGCTGCAGTGGACCGGTTTGGATTGCGGGCCATGCATTCTGCCGCGACGCAAACTGAATGCGGCCGAGCAGAAAAATCTTCGTGAGCGAATGATGCAGACGACGCTGGGCAGTCAACTGCTGACGACGGACAATTCATAAGCGATGAACGCGAACGCTGCAGCGACGCCGACGAATGCGTATCGCTGGGCTGTGGTTGCCCTGCTGTGGGTGGTGGCGGCGCTGAATTATCTGGACCGGCAGGTGATTTATTCCCTGTTCCCGCTGCTGCAAAATGATTTGCATGTGAACAGCATGCAGCTGGGATTTCTGGGCACGGCTTTCCTGTGGGTCTATGGCTGCGTAAGTCCGTTTGGCGGATGGCTGGCGGACCGGTTCGCGCGGCGAAAAATAATTCTCATCAGTTTGGGCATCTGGTCCGCAGTGACGCTGTTGCGCGGCATGACGCACACCTACGGGCAACTGCTGACGGCGCAGGCGTTGATGGGCGTGAGCGAGGCATGTTACCTGCCGGCGGCGTTGGCAATGATTGCCGATTACCACGGCAGCTCAACGCGTTCGCGAGCGGTGGGGCTGCACCAGAGCGGGCTCTACGCAGGCGTGGTGCTGGGCGGATTTGGCGGCAGTTGGATTGGGCAGCATTACGGATGGCACGATGTTTTTTATGTTCTGGGATGTGGTGGACTGCTGTATCTGCTGGTGCTGTTGTTTGCATTGAAGGAACCGCCGGGGCGGCAGAGTGCGAATGAAAAAATCAACATTGCTTTCGTCAGCAGCTTCAAAGAATTATTTGCCAGCCGTGGATTTCTGATGCTGGTGCTGGCGAATTGTTTTGCGGCGGTGGCTTTCTGGTGCATCTACACATGGCTGGCGCTGTTTTTGTTTGAACGCTTCCATGTGAGCCTGACGATGGCGGGATTTTCTTCCACCTTCTATATACAGGCGGCGAGCTTTGCAGGAATTCTCATCGGCGGATGGTTGGCGGATATGTGGTCGCGACGCAGCCGGCATGCGCGTGCGTGGACGCAGGCGATTGGTTTGATGCTGGCCGGGCCGGCGTTGCTGGTGGCGGCGATGACCGGCCGCTGGTGGCTAGTGATGGCCGGTCTGGCGAGCTTTGGTCTGGGTCGTGGATTCTTCGATTGCAACCTGATGCCGGTGGCCTGCCAGGTGGTTCCGCAGCGGCTGCGGGCCACGGCGTATGGCATCTTCAACTTTACGAGCTGCCTATGCGGCGGCGTGATGGCGATGGCCGCTGGCATTGTGAAGGACCGTGTTGGTCTGGAGCCGGCGCTGCAGATCTCTGCGGTGTTTCTGGTGGCCGGTGCCGGATGCCTGATGCTGGTGAAGACCCACCGCGAAGATGCAGTGGCGGCGGATTAATAACTTCAGAAAAAATTTGCGGATTAAAAAACACCGGCCACGGAAGTTTCTCCGTGGCCAGTGTGTGTTTGCGTTCAGTTGGTGCTAGAAGATCACCTTGGCAGTCAGCTGAATGTTGCGGGCGTTGCCCCAGCCGGTGATTTCACCGAAGCTACCCGGGCTGGTGTTGGTGCTGTTCTGCGGCTGGACGGGCAGCGGGTGATTGAATGCGTTGAAGGCATCCGTGCGCCACTGGAAGGCCAGCGTCTTGTAAATCGGAAACTCCTTGAATACGGAGAAGTCCGTGTTGGTGTTGCGGGGACCGTTGATGGCGTTACGCTGCACGGTGCCGAACGACGGCAGAGCGGGCGTAGTACCGCTTGAATACGGGAGACCCGGCGACACATAGCAGGCCGTGTTGAAGTACGTCTGGCCAGTCTGGCCCCACGTTCCCTTGCCGGCGAAGTTGTTGCCGTTGCAGATCTGGCTGGCACGTTCGCTGGCACCGGTGTAGGAGTAGTCCGTACCACTCCAGGTGGGAGTGAAGGGGAAGCCGGAGTTGACGGTGAGGACACCGCTGACTCTCCAACCGCCGAGGGCATTCTCATACCAGGTGTTGTTGTGCAGCCACTTCTTGTCCTTGCCCCAGGGCAGTTCATAGATGGCGTTTGCCTTGATGACGTAGAGCTCATCAATATCAGACCGACCGTAGTCGCCCTGCGGGTAGTAGCCAATCTGAATGTTGCCGCTGTGATCGTTGGTCTGGAAGTCCATGTTGTTCTGCCACACGTAGCTGGTCTTGAATTCAAAACCATCCACGAAGCGCTTGCTCAACTGGATTTCCATGGCGTTGTAGTGCGATGCGCCCCACTTGGTGAGACCGGAGACGTTGATGGCAGCCGAAGCAACACCGGCGACGCCATTGTTGCCGCCGAGGTTGGTCCACTGATACGGACGGCGGTAGCTGATGGAGGCACCCGTCGTGCAGCTCGGTGTAGAAGCGCCTTCACCCGCGCAGTTGGATGCCCACTGTGTTGGCGTAGGTATGGCAGCCTGGTTGAGGTTGCTGGTCAGCAGCAGGTGGTGGTCCGATGTGCCGATGTAGTCCACGGTGAGCAGGTAGTCGCGGCCGAAGGTGCGCTGCACCGCGAGGTTGTACTGCTCAGAGTACGACGTGGGCATGTTGGGCATAACGGTGTTGCCGGAGCCAGTGTAAGTGGTGGACGGCGTCAGCAGATTCGGCCAGATGTTGTTCTCCACCTCAGCAAGAGTGAGATGGTTGAACTGGCCGGCAGAGGCACCGGTGATTGGATTCGCGGTTGATCCCGTCCAGACAACGCCACCGATGTTGGTCTGTGTGGCGCTTTCTGCATTGGTGAGAATGTGCGACGGGTTGGTAATGAGGTTGGACAAATCGTCATAGCCGAACTGGAAGAAGTACACACCAGCGCCGCCGTGGATTGCCGTCTTATCCCCCAGACCATACGCAAAGCCGACGCGCGGGCTGAAGTCTTTCTTATTCGGCGCCCAGGAGCCGACGGTGTAGGTGTTGGTGGCGATGTTGTACACACCAGCATTGCCCAGCAGGTCGGTCGGGGGCGAGTAGTAGTCATAACGCATGCCAAGGTTGAGGGTGAGGTTCTTGGTCACGCGCCAGTTGTCCTGGAAGTACGGCATCACGTTGTACTGACGCAGCTTGCCAATCTGTCCGCCAACCGAGGCCGAAGAGTTGCTGAAGTAGCCAAGCTCATAGTCCGCGAGATAGGCGACCGGAGGCGGTGTGCTGGAGGCATTCCAGTTGCCGCTGCCGGGGCCATTGACCCATGCGCTACCGCCGGTAACTGTGCTGGAGCTGTTGACCTGGCTGAAGTAGGTGTAGGCACCGCTTTCGCTCAAGCTGCCGTTGTCATTGGTAGTACCCCATGCGCCGTTGTATTCCACGCGGTCATACTCACCGCCGAAGTACATGGAGTGCTTGCCACGAATGTAGTTAACTTCATCGCTCCACTCATAGGTGTTCTGCAGGGCCTGCGTATCGCTGCCGCCTGCGGGGCTGCCGTATCCGCCGCTGGGATTGACGCCCGGCAATGCATAGGTGAGCGGGTTGGGGTTGAGGCCCTTCAGGCCGAGTTCTGCAAAGTAGTTCACGCCCTGACCGATGTAGAGATAGGTCTTACCGGTCTGGGAACGGCTGTATCCAACGCGGCCGGTGTTGACCAGTGAGCTGTTGAAGACATGGCTTTCTTCCACGTAGATATCTGTACCGTGCAGCGGGTTGAACTGACGGCAGATACATTGTGCCCAGCTTTCAGCACGGAGAATCTGCGGGCTGTTGGTGTTGTACGCGCCGAAGATATGGTCCTTCTCGCTGAAGTTGTAATCGCCGCGATACAGGAAATCATCGTGAGTGAACTTGGTGCGGTCCGGCTCGTCATAGTTGACGTGCGTGCCGACGGTGACGTTGGGTTGGATGGCCGGCAGCGGATACACGAGGTTCATGTAGGCCGTTGCGAGGGGTATGATGTTTGCCGGGTTGATTTTGTTCTGGCCCGTGCTGCAGCTGGGGTAGCAGAGGTCAGTGGGTGCCACGGCAGGCGTGGTGCTGTTCCAGGTAGTCGGATCGACGAGCGTTGTGCCGTTGTATCCGGTGGCGGTGTTGTACGCGAGGTCAGCCGAGAAATCGCCGCCGCGTTCCGCTGCCGTCGGCAGGTAGTTGGTGAGATTGGTTGCCGAGAGATCGCGGAAGCCCTGGTAGTCCACAAAGAAGAATGCCTTCTTGTGAGTGAACGGGACCCAGCCGCCGGTGTTGGCACCGAACTGGTTGTAACGCGTGAAGCCGAGCGCGCCGGCGTTGAAGCCGCGGCCGTTCATCGCATTGTTCTCAAGCTCTTCATAGACGCGGCCGTGGAACTCATCGGTACCGCTCTTGGAAACTACGTTGAGAACATTGGCACCGTCATAACGTGCCGACGGATCGCTGCGGATGATCTGGACTTCATTGGTGCCTTCCGCCGGGGGCTGCACGGTGGCGGTCTGGTCAAAGTAGTTCATGTCGACCACGCCGTCCTGCAGATAGATGGTGGAGAAAACGTTCTGGCCGCCGATGAGAACGGCGTTGCTCTGCTCGTTATAGTTGGTGACGTTGTTGTTGGCACCGCTATCACCGGGCTGCGCGACGGGCTGAACGCCGACGTTGGTGGCCTGGCTGTAGAAGGTTTCGCCGCGGCTGTATGCTTCCTGCGGCTGGTCTTCGAGGGTCTTGGAATCCATGACGGCATCCAACTGGTGCTCGGTGGTTTCCAGACCGAGAGCGCCGCTGGCGAAGACCTCAACCTTCTGGGCTTCGGTTCCAACCTTGAGCTTGAAGTTGATGCTTACGGTCTGGCCGATGGAGAGGACCAGCGTTGAAGTCTCCGTTGAGAAACCCTTGCCGGAAACATTGATGGTATATGGACCGGGAGGCAGTGCGGGCACCGAGAAGATACCTGCGCCGTTGGATACGGTGTTGCGAGCGTCGCCGGTATCTGTGTTCTTGATGGCAACGGCAACGCCGGGAATGATGGCTCCGCTGGCGTCGGTGACCTGACCGGTGATGGTACCTGACACGGTTTGCGCGTGCAGGGGGACCACCATACAGAGCAGGAGAACCAAGGCGCATGCGAAGTAGATTCCGGCCCGGAACAATGCCGGAATCGACGCAGCCTCAGGAAGTTTGTGCTTCCCTGTGGTTTGAATGAATTGCATCTTTGTAGCCTCCAATTAGTACTGTGGGCGGTTATAGGTTCAGATCGCTCGCGTGAATGTACATCACTTGAACAACCTCCGTGAAGGGCATCTATCGCCGGATTGCTCCGGTCGCGCACCCTGAAATCAAAAAAATCTGCTTCAAGGCCATCGGTGGCCAGGAAAACTGCACTGCACCCATATCGGCCGGGCCGAGGGTGCGGCGTGCATATCGATATGAATTCCAACCAACAGACAGGTATTCATCCGTTTTGCGTAACTCCAGCAGCAAAAAATTATGGACTTTTCAGAACGGGGAGGAGTCTCTCTACTTTGATTAACGGTAAGCAAGTGAATTTACGGTGTGGATACAGTGAGAGATACAGTAACTAGTGGACATGATGTTGAAAACATTGGATTTGAAAAGTTAACGGGTATCTGGATTGACATCTGTGAATTCAATGTATGCCCAGATAAATCGCAATACTTTCAGGGCAGATCTGAATGGCTTATGCAGCACTCTGCAGATAGCAGACGCAGAATGACAGAACGAGTATGAAAATTTGTATGGGATGGGATTCGAAGCCGGGGCGGGCGGATTAATAGGTCCTGTAGGCGATGACTTCTGCGCTGATGGGTGTGCCGCTGAGGCGGGCAGTTTTCAGCAGAATTTCAAAGTACGGGAACTGCTTGGCATGAATCTTCTGCAGGAAGTTACTCATGGAAGACTCTGAAATAAGGAAATCTCCGGCGGCGTTGGTGGCTTCCGATGTGGTTCCGGCGATGATGAGGGCGTTGGCGGTGTGGGTCGGGTTGGGCAGGTAGGCGATGACGCTGTAACCAAGCGGACCACCCTGTGTGGAGGGCGGAACGGAATACTTTGCCTGCTCGCCGGCCTGAGGATGCAGGTTGGTGATGTAGGACTGGTTCAGGCGAGGGTCATACTCGATGGCAAAGTTGCGGTTCTCTGAAAACATTTCCACCCAGGGGTTGGAACGCGGGCTGCCGATGAGGATGACATTGTTGTGCTTGATGGCATCGACGGTATAGTCGCGCGCGTAGACCACAGAAATATTGCTGGCTGAAGTATCCAGCGACTGGATTTGCTGCGCGACGCGAAAATCGCCGAAGCTGCCGTTGTTGCGCGAGAGCAGCATCTCCAAAACATTGCGGTCGAGACCGGGCGAGGATGCCTTGATGGAGTTGATGTAGCTGCGGTCAAGATAATCGCTGAGCGAGATGGGGCGCTTGAGAATGTCTTCGATCAAGGTGAAGGAAGTATCTGCCAGGATGATGTTGGTCTGCTGTGGCGTATTGAAGAAGTGCGGCCAGAAGTCTGCCAGTGCAGGATGACCTTCCCATGCGTGGATGAGGTGGCTCATCTTTTCATTCTCGCGCGAAAGCGTCAGGTCACGCATCCAGAGCATGCTGCACAAGACGACCAGCACAATCAGCATGGCGGTAAGCAGGCGCGGAAGAAAGCGCGGTGCCTCTGCCTGCACTACAACCGGGGCCACAGGTTCGGGAACTTCAATCTCTTCCGCGGTGCGGCGGCGGAAGACGGGGAGATAACTGCCGCGGGGAATCTCAAAAACGATGGGCTCGGTGAGACCTTCATTCTTGAAGTAGTCTTCGATGCGGCTGCGGAGTTTGGTAGCGTTGACGCGGACGATGTTGTCCTGGCCGGTGTCGTAGGACTCGTCGCGGCCGAAGACCAGTTGGCCGATTTCCTGCTCGTGAATCTCTGTGCTGTTTTCTTTAATGCTCTTGTGGCCGACGTAGAAGAGGAACTCGCGCAGGCGGGTGGCGCGGGTGAGGTGCGAGCTTTCTGCAACGCGCTCCAGCAGGCTCCAGCATTCATCCCGCGTGGGCGCGTCGTGGTCCTTGATGCTGTTTTGCAAGCTCATACCTATCTGGCCCTGGGTGGCGACGACAACTTCCCTGCCCGGTGCACTGCACGCACCTGCGCAGAAACTGCGACGCTCATTAACAGAGGTTACATGAAAATATATGCCCTGCCTTGTGGATGCGTACAGAAAATAACGATGAATTCCATTGGCTGAAAATTGGCGACAGACGACGGCAAAGCGTGGTGGCAAGTTGTTGTAGTGATGGACTATAATTTCGCCAACTCAGGAGCACGCTGAAGTGGCAATAGACCCTGCAAACACCCCACAGGATTCACGCGGAATCTGGCAGAAAACCAAGACAGTGCTGCGGGAAAAAACCGCCGCACTTGGCCAGTTGCGCTACGCCGATTTGAAGACCGCGGTGATGGCGAATCCGCGTCAGTCTGCGATTATTGCCGGAGTTTCGGCAGCAGTGATTGTGATTGCGAGCGCGGCCGCACTGCACTATCGCGAGAGCGCAGTGCCGACATTCGCGCCGGGGCATCATCTGGATTTCAACCAGGATGTGCAACCGATTCTGGCCAGCAATTGTTTCAGCTGCCACGGGCCGGATCCGCAGATGCGGAAGGGTGGGCTGCGATTGGACATTGCGGAGTACGCCTTCAAGAAGCGCCCCGGACATCCTGATGCGATTGTTGCCGGACATCCCGAGCAAAGCGAACTGATTCGGCGCATTGAATCGAAGAACCCCCACTTTCTAATGCCGCAGTCTCCGCAGGGCGAAGCGCGGCCGATGAAACCGGAAGATATTGCGATTTTGAAAGAGTGGATTCGCGAAGGTGCCGTCTACCGGCCACACTGGGCATTTGAAAAACCGACGCGGCCTGCGTTGCCCGCAGAGCAAAGTGACCCGTGGGTGAAGACGCCGATTGATGCGTTCATTCTGGCGCGGATGAAGAAGGAAGGGTTGAAGCCGTCACCCGAGGCCAACAAAGCAACGTTGATTCGCCGCGTGACGCTGGACCTGGCCGGGCTATTGCCGACTCCTGCAGAAGTTAATGCGTTTGAGAAAGACAATTCGCCGAATGCCTATGAGCATGTTGTGGATGGCTTGCTGGCGCGGCAGAGTTTTGGTGAAACGCGTGCGCGTTACTGGCTGGACTATGCGCGCTACTCCGACACCTATGGCCTGCACTATGACAACACGCGCGACATCTGGCCGTACCGCGATTATGTAATTCGCGCCTTCAACAACAACAAACCCTTCGACCAGTTTGTGATGGAACAGCTGGCGGGCGACCTGATGCCCGCGAAGAATCTTGACCCGCTGATTGCCAGCGGTTATGTGCGGCTGGGCGTGAGCAGCAATGAAGGCGGCACGATTCCTGAAGAGCTGCGCGCCAACATTGCGCGCGAACGCACGGAGGCATTCGGCGCGACGTTTATGGGGCTGACAGTGGGCTGCGCGGTTTGCCATGACCACAAGTACGATCCGACGACGCAGAAGGATTTCTATTCGCTGAGCGCCTTCTTCAACAACATTGACGAGAAGCCGTACAACGATGACCGGCCAGTGTGGGCGCCGGTTGTTCGCATCCCGAAGCCCGAGCACATGGACGCGTACAACCGCGTGCTGGAGAAGCGCACGGAGTTGGCTGCGCAACTGCGCCAGATGCACGAGAACGAGCGCAGCCTGGTACAGCAGTGGATTGCTTC
>Ga0164297_10001526_pt1 | contig 24457 bp, 19 predicted proteins | sample GEODES058metaG_FD_113539 | JGI IMG/M metagenome (GOLD analysis project Ga0164297, IMG submission 113539) | Dystrophic lake water microbial communities from Trout Bog Lake, Wisconsin, USA - GEODES058 metaG | ecosystem: Environmental > Aquatic > Freshwater > Lake | place: USA: Trout Bog Lake... | reverse complement strand
CGGCACGCTGGCACGCGCCGCGGCCGAGGAAGCCCTGCAGGGATACGGCGGCGACACCGCGCCGCAGTTGATCCAGGGCGCGCAGATCGCCGGGTTTTCCATGGGCGCATTGACCCTGCTGGCCGTCTCGGCAGAGCGGCTGAACGAGCCGACGGCGCAGATCGTCCGCCTGAACAACACCGCCTGCAACGCCAGGCCGCCATGGCCGGCGGCGGCGCCAACCAGGCCAATGGGGCCACCAGTGGGATCGACGACGAAGCGGCATATCAGGACGATCCCGCGACGATCGCCGAACAAGAGCGCGCGTATCGGGAGGCGTTGCAAGACGGGCAGGGTGCGGACGAGTCACGCCAACCGATGCCGCCCACCGCCGATCAGCCCCAGCGCCGTCTACCCGCCACCACCCCCCTATCCCGTCGCACCCCCGCCGCTCGGCCTTCCTCCAGCACGCGCCAGATTGCGCTGCCCATGGGGAAAACTGCCGCGCTTGCCACCGGGACGCGGGGCTTTGCCTATCAGTTGCGTGCCAGTACCGTGATGCTGAGCCCGATCGCGCCGTCCGATATCGACAACACCGCATGGCTCGAGGCCGTTAAGGCGGCGGCGCAGCAGGACGCGCTCGGGACGGAAGCGGTTCAGACGGAGGCGGTCCAAACGGAACCAGCCCCAACGGAGGCGGTCCAGACGGAACCAACCCAGCGGGATGCTCCTCGACGGGATCTAACCCACCGGGATTCATCCCAGCGGGGCGTATCGCAGCGGGACGTATCGCAGCGGCCGGCGTGCCGTCGGCATGCAACAGCGCCGCCTCGTGGCAAAAACCCGCTTCGGACAGGTTTTCAGCGACCCGCAGCGGTCCGGCGCGAGGATGGCAGGGGCGCGTTCCGCCGCACTGATAGCGATGACCCCGATGGCGTCCTAGGCGCGGCCGTAGGTATCCTCGATGCGCACGATATCGTCCTCGCCCAAATAGGCACCCGACTGCACTTCGATCAGCGTCAAGGGAATCTTCCCTGGATTTTCCAGGCGGTGAACGCAGCCAAGCGGCAAGTAGATGCTCTCGTTTTCCCGCAGGATCACAACGTCTTGATCGCGGGTGACGCTGGCGGTGCCATTCACCACCACCCAGTGTTCGGCGCGATGATAGTGGCTTTGCAACGATAACCGGCCGCCGGGTTTGACCACGATACGCTTGACCTGGAAGCGATCCCCCTGGGTCAGGCTCTCGTAATAGCCCCAGGGGCGATAGGTGCGGTTATGCGCCGTTGACTCGGGCCGTTTGAGCGCCTTCAAGCGATCGACGACGCGTTTGACGTCCTGCGCCGATCCGCGATCCATCGCCAGGACCGCGTCATCGGTGACCACGAGCACGACATCTTTCAGGCCCACCACCGCTGTCAGCACACCGTCGCTGCGCACGTAGCAATTCTCCGCGCCCTCCAGAAGAACATCCCCCGTGGCGACGTTGCCGGCCGCGTCTTTCTGGCCGAGTTCCCACAGCGCGCTCCAGCTACCGACATCGGACCAGCCCAGATCGGCCGGCACGACAGCCGCTTTGCGGGTGCGTTCGGCCACGGCGTAGTCGATGCTGATCGACGGACAGGCCGAGAATGCCTCGACGCCAAGGCGGATGAAGTCGAGATCGATGCTGCGGCTGCTCAGCGCCTCCCGCACGGGCGGCAGGACGTCGGGGGCATGTTCCTCAAACTCACGCAGCAGGGTGCGGGCGCTGAAGACAAACATGCCGGAATTCCACAAATGCCGGCCACCACCAACGAGTTCTTCCGCCGTTTCACGGTTGGGTTTTTCCAAAAACCGCGCAACGGCATGCACGCCCGCGACATCGGCCAGCGGGGCGCCGAGTTCTATGTAACCATAACCCGTTTCGGGCGCGGTGGGTTTCATGCCAAATGTCACCACATAGCCGGCCTGGGCCGCCTGTTCTGCCGCCGCCAGCGCGGTCTGCAGTGCCGCCGGATCTGCGATGGCCGCGTCAGCCGCCATCATCCACAGGATCGCGTCCGGATCGTCCTCGGCCACCAGCATCGCCGCGGCGGCGATGGCCGGACCGCTGTTGCGGCCGACGGGTTCAAGCACGATTCGCGCGCCCTCGATTCCCACGGCGCGCAATTGTTCAGCGATCAGGAAACGATGCTCCTGATTGCAGATGACAAGCGGCGGGGCAAAACCCGAGCCAGTGGCGCGTAGCGCGGTTTCCTGGATCATCGTGCGATCCGATACCAGCGGCCACAGTTGCTTGGGGAAGCTTTCCCGCGACACCGGCCAAAGCCGTGTGCCGGAACCGCCGGACAGGATGACTGGAACGATGCAATGCTTGCTCATGTCTCGATCACTCATGGACTAGGAGGTCTTTGCCCGCAGAGACGAACAGATGCCAAGGGGTGTTCACCGCGCAAACGAAAAAAGCATGATATTCCAACAGAATTCCATTCATTTGCGCAGGGCAGTCGGGGCTTCGCGGTGCGGAGAAACCGATCCACGGACGAATCGCGCCAAGCGTCGCTGGCGCACCGGCGCGCGCCGCGGTGCGCTTGTGTCATCGGTGCCACGATGCGACCGTCCGACCGTCCGTTGTCTCATGCTGCGTTCTCATGGCCGCCATCTTCGCGGTCTTGTTAGCAAACGTTCCGCCAAACGCACATGACCAAAACGCTGGATAACCCGGGCCGCTTGGCCGACCTGTTGGCCGCCCTGGTAAGCCGCCCTGGTAAGCCGCCCTGGGACGCGACGTCGGCTCCCACACGGTCTGGATCGGCCATTGGGTGCTGTCGCGTTGCTGCGCATTTGCCCCATTATGACGATTCTGGCATACCCACGGTTAATTCCCGGTGAATCCAATCGAACTGGGCGAAACGACAGGAGGCAAACGTAAATGGCGCAAATCTTGGTAATCGCCTGCGGCCTAGCCGCATTGCTCTATGGCTGGGTAACGAGCCGGAATATTTTGGCCGCCGACGCCGGTACGGCGCGGATGCAGGAAATTGCCGCGGCCGTGCAGGAAGGTGCGAAGGCCTACCTGGATCGGCAGTATCGCACCATCGCGATGGTGGGCATCGTCATTCTGATTCTCCTGGCCGCGACACTGGGCATCCATACCGCGATCGGCTTCGTGATCGGCGCGGTGCTGTCGGGTGCGGCCGGCTATGTGGGGATGAACGTCTCGGTCCGCGCCAACGTGCGCACCGCGCAGGCGTCGCGCCAAGGCCTGGCCTCGGGCCTTGCAGTCGCCTTCCAGGCGGGCGCCATCACCGGCATGCTGGTGGTTGGCCTGGGTCTGTTGGGCGTTGCCGGTTACTACTTCGTGCTGCGCGGTGGCGCCTATGGCGCGCTGACAGACCTGCAACTGCGCAAAGTGCTCGAGGGCATGGTGGCGCTGGGCTTCGGCGGTTCCTTGATCTCCATCTTCGCCCGTTTGGGCGGCGGTATTTTCACCAAGGGCGCCGATGTGGGCGCGGACCTGGTGGGTAAGGTCGAGGCCGGTATTCCCGAGGATGACCCCCGCAACCCGGCCGTGATCGCCGATAACGTGGGCGACAACGTCGGTGACTGCGCCGGCATGGCCGCCGACTTGTTCGAGACCTATGCAGTGACGATCGTCGCCACCATGCTGTTGGCCGGGATCTTCTTCACCGGTGCGACCCGTGATGCGTTGTTGATGTTGCCGCTGGGCATCTGCGCAATCTGCATCCTGACCTCCATCGTCGGCACCTACAACGTGAAGCTGGGCGCCGATAATGCGATCATGAAGGCGCTATATCGCGGCCTGCTGACCACCGGCGCACTGTCGGTGGTGGGTATCGCCGCCGTCATTGCCGTCACCATCGGCTTCAGCACACCGCTGGAACTGGTCGGCGGCGGGGCCGTCACTGGCATGAGCCTGTTCATCTGTGCCTTGGCTGGCTTGGCCGTCACGGGTGCGCTGGTGTGGATCACCGAATACTATACCGCGACGGAATACCGTCCGGTGCGGTCGATCGCGCAAAGCTCCACCACCGGTCATGGCACCAACGTGATCCAGGGTCTGGCGGTATCGATGGAATCGACGGCGCTGCCGGTGATCGTCATCTGCGTCGGCATCCTGTTCACCTTCCTGGTCGCCGGGCTGTTCGGGATCGCCATTGCCGCGACCACGATGCTGTCGCTGGCCGGCATGATCGTGGCACTGGATGCTTATGGTCCAGTGACGGACAATGCCGGCGGCATTGCCGAAATGGCCGATCTGCCGAAGGAAGTGCGCGTAACCACCGATGCGCTGGACGCCGTCGGCAACACCACCAAGGCGGTAACCAAGGGCTATGCGATCGGCTCTGCCGGTTTAGCGTCGCTGGTGCTGTTCGCGGCCTATACGCAGGATCTGTCCTACTACTTCCCGAAGCTGCACGTCGATTTCGCGTTGCAGAATCCGTTTGTCGTGGTCGGCCTGTTTATCGGCGGTCTGCTGCCCTACTTGTTCGGCGCCATGGGCATGACCGCGGTCGGCCGAGCGGCTGGTGCGGTGGTGGTGGAAGTTCGGCGTCAGTTCCGGGATATTCCTGGGATCATGGCCGGCACGGCCAAGCCGGAATACGGCACAGCGGTGGACCTGCTGACGAAGGCGGCGATCAAGGAGATGATCATCCCGTCGTTGCTGCCGGTTCTGGCGCCGGTCCTGTTGTGGCTGGTGATCTCGGCCATCGCCGGCAAGGCAGCCGCCTTTGCCGCGCTGGGCGCGATGCTTCTGGGCACGATCGTCACCGGCCTGTTCGTTGCCATCTCGATGACCTCGGGCGGCGGCGCGTGGGACAATGCGAAGAAGTATATCGAAGAGGGCCATCACGGCGGCAAGGGTTCCGAGGCACACAAGGCCGCGGTAACCGGCGATACCGTCGGTGATCCGTACAAGGACACGGCCGGCCCGGCCGTTAACCCGATGATCAAGATCACCAACATCGTGGCGCTGCTGCTGCTGGCGATCCTTGCCGGCGGCTAAGCTGCCGGTTGCCTGACTATGAAAAAGCCCCGGGCGCAGGTCCGGGGCTTTTTTGCTGCCGTCATGGCGGGACGGCGGTACCGATCCGACCAAGCACCTGCAGGCTTGGGCCTGGAGACCTGAGCCTTGGGGGCTAGGTCGAAGTCTGAAGCCAGGGATCTGCACGCGAAAGGTTTGGGACCCTTGCCCCCATCGCGGCGGCGGAGCCAAGCGGAGGCAGGCACTGACCCAGCACCGCCGCCGATAGGGGCAACGGGCGGCGGGCGTCAGCCGTGTGCCAGCCAGTCCTCGATCAGGCGGCGGGCGATGGAATCGACGCGCGGCAGGTCAAAGCCCAATTCCTTGTGGTTGCGGATGTCATCACGGCTGAACCACTTGGCGTCTTTCAACTCCTCGGGGTCGATGGTGATGTCATCGGTCAGACCCTCGGCATAGTAGCCAAGCATGATATTGCCCGGGAATGGCCAGGGTTGGCTGGAATGATATTGCACGGCGCCGACCTGGATGCCCGATTCCTCCAGCACCTCGCGCCGCACGGCTTCTTCCAGTGTTTCGCCGGGTTCGACGAAGCCCGCCAGGGTGGAATACATCGTCGCGCGCGGAAACCGGGTGGAATGGCCCAGTAGCGCCTTGCCGTTGCGGTGGACCAGCATGATCACCGCCGGATCGGTGCGCGGGAAGTGCTGGGTGTTGCAGACCGTGCACTGCATGACGTGGCCGGCGGTCTTGACCTCACACACATTGCCGCAGACGCCGCAGAACTTGTGTCGCTGACGCCAGTGCAGCAGGCCGCGGGCATGGGCCAGCACCGATGCTTCCGGCCGTGGCACACCCCAGCCGACCGAGCGCAGGTCCATGAACTCGCCCAGGGTTTCGGGCAGCAAGGGCACCGGGTCTTCGGCCGCACTGATGTCGATGGCGAAAACCGCGCGCTCTTCCAGCAGGCCCAGAAAGGCCCAGGGGTGCTCGCCGGGCGATTCTTCGATGCGGAGGATCCGCGCCATTTCAGCGCTGACGTAGACGGCTTCGGGGGTGCCGTCTTCGGTGCGACGGACCAGGTTGCGTGTGCGCCAGACCGGCACGAACAGCGTATCGGGGGCGGCAAGCTTTTCGGCGATCCAGGCCGGATCCTCCCGCCGGTGGGCAATGCGATCGAGCGGGGATGACGAATAGACGTTGTCGCGTGAGGCGAGGATGAAGGTCACGGTTCCGGGTTCCTCTCTGTTGGGCGAATCGTGCCATGACGGGTGGTCCGGAGCAACGGGTCCAGGGCAAGGTTCGGGCGTGCAAGGGTTGGCGGCGGCGCTTACATGTCGACGACGATATACTGTCCCTCGACCGTCACCGGCACGGTTTCAGCGACATAGCCGCCGTCGGTGAGGGTTTCACCCTCAGCGACCTCCACCGGGTAGGTGCGCAGGTTGACCTTGGCGGGATCGAAGACGCTGCGCCCGGTGCGGATATCGAATTCCCAGCCATGCCAAGGACACCGAAGGATTTCCCCATCGCGGGTGTAGCGATATTCGCCCGGCATGGTCCCTTCGATCAGGCCGCCCTGTATCCCCTCACACATCGGTCCGCCCTGGTGCGGGCAGCGGTTGAACAGACCGAAGAATTCCCCATTTAGATTGAAAACGGCGATCTGCCGGCCACGGATGGTAAATAGTTTGCGATCTCCGGGCGGGATTTCGCTGACAGCGGCGACGACGTGCTTGGCCATGGTTATGGACGGTCCCCTTTCACGCGGACGCTAAACCGAGGCGCCGCATGCGGCAACCGCGACAACCAGGGTAACCAGCCTCACGGGCTTGTAGCGGGATTTCCGTTTCGAACATCTCGGCAATCCGGCTAAGGATAGACGATGCCATCGCTCGAATTCACCCTTATGGTCGGATGCCCGTTGAAATGCACGTTCTGCCCACAAGACGGGTTGCGCGGTGCTTATGGGAAGGCAACAAAATATCTGTCGCTGGAAGATTTCCGCACCATCCTGGCGAAAGTGCCACCGCACGTGCGGATCGACTTCTCCGGCATGGCGGAACCCTGGGCCAATCCGGACGCGACGGCGATGCTGCGCCATGCACTGCAAAGCGGCTATACGATTGCACTTTATACGACTCTCTACGACCTGCCGCCGGAAGACCGAGACGCTGTTCTGGGCATGTTGACCACCCATGCCGCCCAAATCGAGGTTCTGTGCCTGCACCTTCCCGACGCCAACGGCAACATGCGAGGCTGGCGCTACAATGCGGCGTATGAGGCATCTCTGCGCGCGTTCCTCGGGCTTGGAATGGCGGGCACGTGGAGGAATTTCCAGGTGATGACCATGGATGCCGGCGGCAAGCCGCATCCCGATCTCGACCACCTGGGTATCCAACTCGGCACATGGCAAGGGCATACGCGTGCGGGAAATGTCGGGCCGGAGGACGTCGGCAATCAGGATATCGCCGCAACGCCACAACACGATAGCGCGGTGACATGCGGCTTCACACCGTTCTATGATCAGAACGTCTGTCTGCCGAATGGCGATGTCGTGCTGTGCTGCATGGATTATGGCCTGCAGCACCGGATCGGTAACCTTCTGGAACAGGATTACTACGATATCTTTGCCTCGGCGGGCCTGGGCGCGCTGCGCGCCGAGAATATGCGGCCCGGGTTTTCCGCAGCCTCCCTCTGTAAGCGCTGCGATCGCGCGACGCCGCATCGTATTGGTCCGATGAAGCAATTCTGGCAGCATCCCTGATCGCCGGATCGCGGCGGCGCGCTATGGCAGAACATGGTCGGCGCGCGGGTCCATACCGCCAACCCGTGTCGTCGTGTTGGGCTGCGTAGCGCCAATCACGGGCACCAAATCTTGCTGCTCCAATAAGCCGTGTCGTGCGGAACGGTCAGGCTTGGATCGTCGAAATGGCCTTGTCATTCTCTGCCAGGGCGAGGACCGGAACCGCGACAAAGGCGTTCAACGAAACGTAATGACGCGACATTTCAACATCTATGCCGGTGTTGGACCACAGCGTCTTGTCACGGCAATCATAGATCGCCGGTTCATCGCCGATCGGCAGGCAAAGATCCAGCAGGCGGCGCGCACCATCAGGCGACAGCGAGTAGCACCCAGTACCGGCGGCGGTGAGGAGTTTCATCATCAGCGGCTGGGTCGATCCGCTGCGGAAAGACCAGGGATCGATCGCGGCCCCGCCGTGCCGGATAACCGCTGTGCCGACACCGTCACCGGGGCAAGCCTGCAGCGGCCAATCCAGGTTGTGGCTCCACAGGACAATGTCCCACGCCCCAAGCGTTTCCAGCATCACATCCGCCATCAGCAGGAAATCGTTACGCAGGATCACGTCGTCTTCGGCGATGTGGAATGGCGTCTGCTCGGCCGCGCAGGCGCGCCACAAGCCAATATGCGACAGCGCGCACCCGATCGCACCCGCACGATAGGTGTTGGTGTCGCGCAACACGCCCGCCGCGATACAGGCGTCGCGAGACGTATCCAGCCCATCGACCGCAACGACGCGCTGGATCGGCAAGCCTGGGTGGAGCGCCCGAAACCGCGCCATGCGCTCTGGTGTGCGGTCCAGATTGATGATCCTGATGCAGTCGATCATGCCGAACCGATGCCCATATTGCTGGTTCCTTTCCCCGTTTGGTCGCCATTGCAGCGGCCCCCAGCCCTCAATCGTCGCACGGCCGCAACAGCTAGGATCGGCCGGCACCCTAGGTTGCGTGGTCGCCGGATAACCCAGCATAAATCCCCGGAAGGCGGTGGGACCAGCCCGCCCCACCAACAGGGGAAGCGCGTAGCATGAACGGCAGAGTCCTGGGCGTCTTGGGCGGCATGGGGCCACTGGCCAGTGCACATTTCATGCTCCGTCTGACCCTGCTGACCCCAGCGGAGCAGGACGCGGACCACATCCCCACCGTGCTCTGGTCCGACCCGACGATCCCCGGACGGCCCGCGTTTCTGGAAGGGCGGGGCCCCGATCCGCTGCCGGCCCTGCTCGCCGGCATCAATGGCCTGCGTCAGGCCGGCTGCGGGGCCATCGTTATCCCCTGCAACACTGCGCATTATTGGTATGACCCGATGCGCCAAGCCGCCGGCGTGCCGATGCCCCATATCGTCGATGCCGCGGCCGAAGACCTGCGTGCCGCCGGTATCCGGCCCGGCAAGATCGGGCTGATGGCCACCGAGGCAACGCAACGCCTGCGCATCTATCAGGACCGGCTGTCCAGCCTGGGCTGGACATGCCTGGTGCCGGATGACCACCAAATGCGCGAATCCATCGCGCCCGCCATCGCCATGGTGAAGGCGAACCGCGTCGCGCAAGCGTATGAGCCGCTGCGAGACGTGGCGAACAGCCTCGCCGACCGTGGTGCCTCGGCCGTCGTTCTGGGCTGCACGGAAATCCCGCTTGGCATCCTGGCCGGTCCACCCGAGGGATTGCGCGTACCGGTGATCGACACGATCGATTCGCTCGCACGGGCAGCCATTCGCTGGGCCAAAGACGGCTCAGCACAAAAGCCCTAGGCCCCCGCCGTTCGGCCTCCCCAGCCCGCTCGGCCTGACCGCGCAGACCCGGCAAGCGCCGACTGGCAGCCGATACCGCGCGTTGGGACAGGCCCGACATAGGCAGCGCCGCAAACGACGGCGCAGAGCAACAGAGCCACAGCGTGGTCCGCAATCACCGCGCGGGAATCGGACCGCACCCGTATACTGCGCGTAGACCGTCGCAACGGTTGCCACGCACGACATCGCCAAACCACCGCCGGCACCCACATCGCCGCCCCTCACACAACAGGAACACGCTTGGCATGACCAGGGTTCTGGGAATCGATCCCGGCCTACGCTTCACCGGATGGGGGATCATCGAATATGAAGGCCCCAGCCTGCGCTTCATCGGCTCGGGCGTGCTGGCCACAGCATCGGGCGATCCGCTGCCGCACCGGCTGAAACTGCTGCACCAAGGGCTGAGCGATCTGCTGCAACGCTATCAGCCCGATGAAGCGGCGGTCGAGGAGACCTATTTCAACGCCTCGGCGACAGCGTCGTTCAAACTCGGTTATGCCCGCGCGATCGCCCTGCTGGCGCCGGCTCTGGCCGATATTCCCGTGGCGGAATACCCGGCCAAGACGGTCAAGAAGGCCGTGTCCGGATCGGGCAACGCAGATAAGCGACAGGTCGGGCTGATGGTCAGCCGGCTGATGCCAGCTTCAACCGCCAATCGCGCCGACGCGGCCGATGCGCTGGCGATCGCCATCTGCCATGCATACCACAAGACGTCGCTGCAAGCCTGGACGAAAGCCATCGCCTGAGAGGCGTGCCGGAACCGGATCGTGACCATCCAAATCGCGCCATACCGCGAGGCAATGGCACATCTGGCGAGCACCTGACGCGCAATCTATGCGAACGGCGTCTATACGGGTTGCCAGAACGCTACCCACCGCGTAGTCGGACCCCGCCATGACGTCCCCATTCCAGGCCCCATGGCACCAGGTCGCACTCGGTTACCCAAGGCTAAACCCAGGTCCCCCATGTCGGTAGCGTCGCAGAATCCACCGCAACGATGCGGGGTCGTCGATCTCGGATCCAACTCCGTGCGCTTGGTCGTCTATGAAGGCGCCGCGCGCAATCCTATGCCGATTTTCAACGAAAAGGCCGTCTTGCGCCTGGGGCAGGGACTTCAAACGACCGGCAAGCTGAACGAAGACGGGGTGGCCCAAGCGCTGACCGTGCTGGACCGTTACCGACTCGTCGCCCAATCCATGGGCGCCAGCCCGTTCGAAATCATCGCCACCGCCGCGGTGCGAGACGCCCTGAACGGGCCGGAATTCATCGCCGATCTCAAAGCGCGCCTGCCGGACGCTCGGATCAGCGTCCTTTCAGGCGACGAAGAAGCGGCATACTCGGCCGATGGGGTGATCTGCGGCATTCCGGACGCGGATGGGCTGCTGGCCGATATTGGCGGCGGCTCGATGGAACTGGTCCGGCTGGCATCCGGCACCCGCGGCCAGTCACAAACGCTGCGCCTGGGCGTGATCCGCCTAGCCGAGAGAGCGCAAGGCAACCTGTCCAAGGCACGCGCGATCGTCGATGAGGAGCTATCGGCCATCCCCTGGCTGAACAAGCTGCCGGCCCATAACCTCTATTTGGTCGGCGGCGCCTGGCGCGCTTTGGCACGCATCCATCTGCTGGAATCCAACTATCCGCTGCAAATGGTCCATCACTACACGATCGAGCGCGAGGCAGCACGCGACCTGGCCGACTTCGTCGCCTCGGCACCACGACGGACACTGGAAAAACTGCGCGGCGCGCCGCGACGGCGGTTGGACGACATGCCCTATGCCGCGCTGGCCTTACGCCGTTTATTGCGCGTCACGAATGTGCGGCGCGTGGTGTTCAGCGCCAGTGGACTCCGCGAAGGCTGGTTCATGCGGCAGATGCCCGGCGCCATCCGCGCGCAGGACCCTTTGCTGAGCGCGGTGAAAGATATGGCGCAGCACCTCAGCCGCGATCCATCCCTGCCGCCAGACCTCTTGACCTGGACCGCCCCCCTATTCACCGACGAAAAACCTGCCGAGGCTCGGTTGCGTGAAGCCATGTGCTGGCTGTCCGATATCGGCAGCCACGATCATCCCGAGTTCCGCGCCGAACAGGCATTCTGGCGCGTTCTGCGCCAACCGGGGATCGGCTTTGATCATCAGGCCCGCGCCTTTCTGGCCCTGGGCATCGCCGTTCGTTACGAAGCCAACTTGGACGAACCATTCCTGAACCCGGCGCGCCAATTGTTGGATTTGCAGCATGCCAAGAAGGCCGAGATCCTCGGCGCCGCAATGCGCTTGGCTTATACGTTGTCGGCTGGCACACGGGATTTGCTGACCGGCACCAAGATCCGCGTCCAGGGCAGTCGGTTGATTTTGGAATTGCAGGCCAATAAGGGCGTGTTCGCCGGCGAAAGCGTGCTGCGCCGGCTGGAACGACTGGCCTTTGCGATGGGCCTGGAGCCAAGCGCCGCGGAATCGTAACCAACGGCTGCACCAGATCAGCGGATCAGATGGCTCCCGCCATCACGGCCTTCAGCGTCGGCGCCTACGCCACGGGCGGGACGCCGAATGTCCTGGCTGTTTCCGACGTGACAATACACGTGCAACAGCCGTCCTGGACATCGACGCCCCGCCCTTCGTAGCGGTCGGCTTCGTCGGCCGAGCTTTAGGTGGCGGCGGCGCCGCCGACCTTGCGCGCGGTCGCAACGGCTTCCTTCGCGGCGCGGGCCATCAGGCCGCTATCATTGGCGATGGTGACGAGCTGAAAGCCCATCTCGATCATCCGGCCAGCATAGGCGGCGGTACCGTTGTGCAGGCCCGCGAATTTGCCATGCTTCTTGCAGGACGCCAGCAGCTTTTCGTAGATCGCCAGGATGTTCGGCTCTTCCCGGTCCAGGATGGGGATCATGCCCAGCGACAGACCCATGTCGGACGGACCGATGTAGATGCCGGAAATCCCGGGGACGGACAGAATTTCGTCGATGTTGTCGATGCCCGCCTGGGTTTCGATCATCGGAATCACCAGGATCTCATCATTCGCCGTCGCTTGGTAGTTGCTGGCTTCGCCATACATCGCCGCGCGGATCGGGCCATTGCTGCGCTTGCCCTTGGGCGGATACAGGCACGCATCTGCAAGGGCCTGTGCCTCGGCGCGGTTGTTGACCATCGGGCAGATGATGCCCATGGCGCCGCCGTCGAGGCATTTGCCGATGATCCCAGGCTCATTCCATGGCACGCGAACCAGCGGTGTGATCGGATGCGCCTGCATGGCCTGGAAGCATTCCACCATGCTGAGATAGTCCTGCACGCCGTGCTGCATATCAACGGTGACGCTGTCCCAGCCGCACTGCGCCATGACCTCGGCGGAGAAACCGGACGGAATTGCAAGCCAACCATTCACGGCAGCCTTGCCGGCCGCGATGCGGGCCTTGAGTTTATTGGACATAAGGACGTTTCCCAAACAATGACTTGGACCGTGAGGTTAAGCGTGCAAGCCAAGACCGTCAACGCATGACCCACGTGCATACTCTGTGTACATACCCTGTGTGCATACTGAGTTTGCATAGCTTCCGGGGAGACCCGCCGGCAGGGAACAGAAACGCGAGCGCGGGCAGACGCTCTCGACCAAGCAGAGCGGGCGATATTGCGGATCCTAAGCGGCGGCGCGCCATCGGGTTATGGCGCCGGCGCGTGCAGGGCCACCCTGGTCATGAAGGCCTCGGGCGTGCCGCGGGCTAGCAGGGACGCCGCATCGGCCACCTCATCCAGCAGCGGCCCCAGCCATGTCATGTCATCTTTGGCGAAGTTGCCCAGAACATGGTTGTGAACCAGTTCTTTCGCGCCGGGATGGCCGATGCCCAGCCGCACGCGCCAATAATTTGGCGTTCCCAGCATGCGGTCCATGCTGCGCAGCCCATTATGCCCGGCCGCACCGCCGCCTTTTTTCACCCGCACCCGCCCAGGGGCAAGATCGAGTTCGTCGTGAAACACCGTGATGTCATCGGCGGTCAGTTTGTAGAAGGCGGCGGCATCCTGCACCGACTCGCCTGACAAGTTCATATAGGTCAGCGGTTTGAGCGCGAAAATACGCTCCCCATCGATGCGGCCTTCACAAAACAGGCCCTTGAAATGCTTTCGCCACGGCTGGAAACCGTGGCGATCAGCGATAGCATCGATTGCCATGAAGCCGACATTGTGCCGGTTCATGGCCATTTTCGGCTCCGGATTCCCAAGGCCAACCCACAGCAGGGCCATCCCAGGAAACCTTACAGCCTACTTCTTGCCGCCCTTGGCGGGCGCCTTACCGGCGGCGGCCGGCGTTTCGGCGGCGACTTCGATCTTCGCCGGCGGCACGACCGTTGCGATCACAAAATCGCGGTCGATGACGGCGGGGATATTTTCGGTGCCCTTCAGATCGTGCCACCGCACGTTGTCATTGAAGTCGAGCGGGCCGAGGTCGGCGGTGAATTGTTCCGGAATGTGATCCGGGTCGCATACCACTTCCACCGCATGACGCACCACGTTCAGCACGGCACCGCGCTTCAGGCCCGGGCTGATGCCTTCGTTCTCGAAATGGATCGGCACGGTGACCTTGATCCTCTCGCCGGAAACCAGGCGCTGGAAATCCACATGCTCCGGCTGGTCGGTCACCGGATGGAACTGCACGCCACGGATCAGCGCGCGGATGGCGCTGTTCGGCGTTTTGATCTCATATTGGCGGGACTGCCAGCCGGCGCGATGCAGTTCGCGCACGATGATGCGCGGATCCAGCGCGATCAGGTCCGGTTCTTGTTTGCCGCCGTAAATAACCGCAGGGACCATCCCTGCCCGCCGAGTCGCTCGCGCCGCCCCCTTACCGGCTCGCTCACGAACTGCGGCCTCGATTGTTGTCGCATTGGCCATTGTCGTTGCTCCTGACTGATAAACGCCGGCCTCCAGGGGTGCCGGCGGGTCGCACGCGTTACCCCAATCGGCCGGCCGCGGCAAGCCAGAACCGCGCGGGAATCGGTGAAAACGGCGGAATCAGGCCGAAAAGACGCCGGCGGCGTGCGTCAGATCACGCCCGCGGCACGGAGTTCCGCCATCTCCTGCTCGGTTAGACCGAGGCGACCTTGGTAGATTTCATCATTATGGGCACCCAGCGCGGCACCGACCCAATGGACGCGACCCGGCGTGTCGGTCAGGCGGGGCACCAAGTTGGGGATGGCCAGTTTCCCGGCGCGCGCATCCTCGGTTCGCAGGATATTGCCGCGGGCGGCATAGTGCGGGTCTTCGAAAATCTCATCGATCGCATAGACCGGGCCGCATGGCACCTGGCCCGCTTCACACAGGCGCAGCAATTCATCGCGCGGCAGGGTGGCCGTCCAGGCGCCGACGGTTTCGTCAACTTGCGCGCGGTCACGCTCGCGCGCCGCCAGCGTGCCCCAGCTATCGACGGCGGCCAGATCGGGCCGTCCCATGGCCTCGGCAAGGCGGGCGAAGATCTTGTCATTGGTGCAAGCAATGGCGATCCATCGGCCATCGGCGGTCGGATAGTGGCTATGCGGCACGACATTGACCGTGCCCGGCCCCATGCGCTGGCGGACGTAGCCTTTATAGGCGAAGGCCGGCGCCAACTCGTCCAGGATGCGAAAGATCGGCTCGTATAAGCCGATATCGACGATCTGCCCGCGCCCGGTCTTTTCCCGCGCCTGCAACGCCAGCAATGTGCCCAGCGCACCATAGATGCCGGCCATATAGTCGGGGATGGTGGCCGAACCGGGCGTGACCGGCGCACGGTCCGGATAACCAGCCAGGAAGGACAGGCCGCCGAACGCGTTGCCGATACGGCCGAAACCGGGCCGATCCTTATACGGTCCGGTCTGTCCGTAACCCGAGATGCGCACCAGGATCAGGCGCGGATTGACGGCGCTGAGCACGTCATACCCAAGACCCCAACGCTCTAACGTGCCGGGCTGGAAATTCTCCACCATCACATCGGATTCGGCGACGAGGCGATTCAGCAGCGCCGCCCCTTCGGGTTTGCGCAGATCGAGGGTGATGCAGCGCTTGTTGCGCGATTCCGACAGCCACGGCAGTGAATCGCCGCATTCGGTCATGGTGCCGAAGCGGCGTGTCGCATCGCCGACGCCCGGCAGTTCTATCTTAATGACATCGGCGCCGAATTCGCCCAGTTGCGTGGCGCAGAACGGCCCAGCCAGAAAGGTGGCGACATCCAGAACCTTGCAGCCTTCCAGTGCTTGCATATCCAGCATCACAGACCCGCCTGTTCCAGAACCCGGCGGGCGCGTGCCACGATCGGGTAGTCGATGAATTGTCCATCCAATTGTATCGACGCCAAGCCAGCTTTTTCGGCTTGGTCAAACGCCTCCACAATACGACGAGCTCGTGCCACGGCAGCCTCGCTGGGGGAGAATGCCGCATTCGCTGCGGTGATCTGATCGGGATGGATCAGCATCTTACCCTGAAAACCAAGTTGTGCCGCATGCAGGGCGGAGGCCGCGAAGCCATCCTTATCGGTCAGATCGGCCCAGACGGTATCGAGCGGCGGTTCTAGCCCCGCAGCGCGGGAGTGCATGACGCAGGCGGCGCGGTGGGGTAGCAGTTCGGCTTCCGAGCGGCTCCAGACCATACCCATATCGAGGGTGAAATCGCCGGCACCGAAGGCGATGCGGCGGACCCGCGGCACCGCCGAGCAGATGGCGCGAAGATTGGCCATTCCCAGTGCGGTTTCCACGATCGGGATCAGGTCGATACTGCCGCTCGCCAAGCCTTCGGCGCGTTCAAGGGCCGCCATCATCCAGTCGGCGGTGTGGATTTCGTGTGCGTGTTCCGCCTTGGGCAGGATGATACCATCCAGACCGGGGCGGATCACGGCGGACAGATCGCCATGGCACCAATCGGTGGTCAGGCCATTGACCCGGACGAACAGGCGACCCGTGCGCGGCGCAATCAGGGCGTTCGCCACCAGGCTGCGGGTGGCGATTTTTTCGCTGACGGCGACGGCATCTTCCAGATCCAGGATGACGCCGTCGGCGGCCAGGGTCAGGGCTTTTTCAACCCGGCGCGGATGATTGCCGGGGGCGAACAGGATGCTGCGATATCCGCTCATGTCCTACACCTATCGCCTGGCGTGCCAATCGGCTGCGCGCGGTATCGGCAGGCCGAGGTTCTCACGCAATGTCGCGCCGCGATATTCCTTAGGCGCCAGGCCGCGCCGTTGCAGTTCGGGTACGAGAAGACGCACCACATCCTCATAGGATCCGGGCATATGCGTTGCCGCCAGCACGAACCCATCGCAGGCCGGTGCCTGGAACCATTCTTCCATCTGATCGGCGACTGATTTCGGCGTGCCGCAGAAGACTTTATGCTCTTTGATCGTGCCGCGTCCCGAGACTTCGACGAAGTCGCGCACGGTGGGATTTTTCTTGCCCGAGAATTGGATCACTCTTTCGCGGAAACCGTGCCACGAGAAACCAGCCAGTTCTTCGTCGGTGAATGGTTCATCGTAGCCCTTCGAACCAAAATCATAGTTTAATACTTCAGAAATCAGCACCAGCGCGTCGACAGGCCGAGCGGATGCCTCGACGATGGCGCGTTGGGCTTGGGCGGCGTCTTCGGATTCGGCAACGATCACGTAACAAGCCGGCGCGATTTTCACGTGGTCCGGATTGCGGCCATTGGCGGCGACCATGTCTTTGAAGGCTTTGTAGTGTTGTTTGCCGGCTTCCAGATTGTGATGGATGACGAAGACCATTTCCGCCCAGCGAGCGGCGAAGGCTTGGCCGCGGCCGGATTGGCCGGCCTGAATCAGCACCGGGTGGCCTTGTGGGGAGCGTGGCACGCTAAATGGGCCGCGGCTGCGGAAATTCGTCCCGACATGGTTCAGGCGGTGGATTTTTGCCGGATCGGCAAAGCGGTTGTTTTCCTTGTCCAGGATCAGCGCGTCATCTTCCCAGGTGTTCCAGTGGCCGAGGACGACATCCATGAACTCATCGGCGCGATCGTAGCGTGAATCGTGCTCCATATGCCCATCGCGGCCGAAATTGGCCGCTTCCGCGCCATTCAATGATGTTACGATATTCCAGCCGACGCGGCCTTTCAGCATCAGGTCCATGGTCGCGAAGACGCGGGCGACGTGGTACGGTTCGTAATAGGTTGTGGAGTAGGTCGTGCCGAGGCCGAGGCGGCTGGTCGCCATGCCCATGGCCATCAGCAGGGTGGAGGGATCGAGTTTCACCGCGCGCACGCCGCCCGCGATCATTTCGGCATGGTTGCCGGTGTAAATGTCCGGCAGGGCGAGGCGGTCATCGAAAAACGCCAGTGGGATCTTGCCATCTTCCAGCGTGCGCGCGATTCGCTGGTAGTATTCCGGCGTGGTGAAATCCAGCATCGTTGACGGGTGCCGCCAAGAGCCAGGAAGGTTGGAGCAATTCTGGGCCTGCAGGAACGGCACCAGGGTCATCATGCGCGACATGCGGGAAACCTTTCAGAGCGGCAGATCGATATCGAGCAGCGGTGCGTGCTGCTGGCAGCCATAGACATCCGTATCGCCGAAATCGCCGGCCGGTACCAGGCGCGGGAAAGTTGCCTTGAAGGCGAAGGCGGCGTCATAGGGGGTGAACAAAACCGTTTCTTCCGGAACGTTATACAACCTGGCGAACAGTGCAGCCGTCAGCACTCCGGTTTCTTTCACTTTCCGGAAGGTCGCGGCATCCTCGAACACGACGTCGATCGTCAGTTCGAAGGGGCCGGCGTTTTTGCTTTTGCAGACCTTCGCCACATCTTTGATCAGCGCCATGTCACAGACTCTCAAAATCGATGGGGAAGGGTTCGGTCGGGTCGGTCAGCTCAGCGACATGGTAGACGCTGAAGCGATACACCGGCCCGACTTCGATGTCGGACGGCGAGAACGGAAAGGCCATGTTACCTTCACGGCACAAGCGGCCGGGGAAATCGGTGTGCAACATATTGGTGCGCGCCATACCCAAAACGGCTGAGGCCATTTCTTGGCTTTGTTTGGACACGACCTCGATGACAAAGCCCAGTTCATGCCCAAGCGCGCCGCGGAAGGGTTCGCGTTCGGCCATCACGCCGTCGCGCCCATAGGTGCGGATGGCAAGCTGATAGCTGTCTGGATCGGCACCGAATTGTGCCGCCTTGGTGGCGACCTCGCGCCGGACGCTGGCGATGAAATCATCCAGCCGGCCGATCAGCAGCGGATCGCGCGTGCCGCAGACGCAGATGCTGCGATAGCCTGCCAGTTCGACACCTTCCAGCTTCACCGTATACCGGTCCGCCGGGGTCCAGCGCATGCCGGAAATCCGCACGGCTCGATCGCTCAACGCATCGAAGCGGCAGGCCGACGTATCGAGCATGCCGCCTGGCTCGATATGGTGAATCGGGCTGGAATTTTCGTGCAGGGAGTGGTTGGCGATCGATAGCGGCGTGCAGCGGCGGATCGGATTGACCGGTTCGCATTCGACATGATCATCGCGCACGGTGACGAACAGCGAATCATGGCCCTTCGGGATCGAGGGTGTCGCGCCGCATTCCAGCATCTTGCCGGCATACCAGGCGGGTGCAGGCGGCAGGCCGGCGCGCATCGCCACCGCAGCCCAGGATGCCGGATCGCTGGCGCGGCCGGCCAGCACCACCTGCGCTCCGGCATCAAGCGCCGCCGCGATCGGTTCCGGCCCCATCATCGCCACGACCCGTTCGGCGCGATCGATGGTCGCGTCGGTCAGCGCCGGCAGGCCGGCCAAGGGGCGCACCATGCCGTCGGCGACGCGGCGCTTGAGGCTGCCTTTGTCCTGTTCGGCGTGGACCAGGGCCATTTTGAAATGCAGCCCATCCTGGCAGGCGATGTCGCGCGCCATAGAGGCCACCAGATCCAGATGCGGCGCGCCGCCCGCGCCACCGCAGGTGCCGATGACCAGCGGGATGCCGGCGCTGACAGCCGCGTTCAGCATCAGGCGCAGATCACGGCGGATGGCGATCGGAGAGCAGAAGGGTTTGCCGATGCCCAGATAATGCGGCCCCGGATCGACGCTGCCACCATCGACGCCGATGGCGTCCGGCTTGCGGTCCATGCCGGCGCGTAAGCTGGCTTCCGGGAATCCATAACCAAGAATGGCGCTGGTCGACAGCAGACGGACTTCGCGTGTCATGATCTTGGCTGCCTGGATACTGGCATCGTGGTTTCCTCTCTCGCGCTGAATTGACGCCATTTTCCCCCATACGGCAAGCCGCACCGGCGTCGCGGGCGGTAGCCATCGCGCGGGGCGGGGCGGAAGCCGGGTCACGCCGCGATCGGGGTGTGATTAGTGTGCGTCCCGGTCGATATCCGTCTGTAGCCACGCGCGCGCGGCGGCCTCGGCGCCGGAGGGGAGGGGTGCGCACGGATCGCGCAGCCAGGACAGAATATCGGCGATCGTGGCGTTCCTGCCGTTATCGCGCAGCAGCAGGTGGTAGCCGTCCGGGTAGAAGGCGCGGACGACGTCAGTTGGCATACTCTGCCAGGCCGCACGCATCGCCGCCGGCGGGATCAATTCGTCGTGCCCACCATACAATACCATGGCGCTCGGCGGCAGATGCGGGGCGGCGTCCTGGGCGGCATCCATCAAATCAACCAGACCCTTCACGGCATCGACGCGGGTGGCATGGAGGGTGAGCGGATCGGTGGAAAGTCGCACCAGCGCGGCGCGGTTGTCGCTGGCCGTGACTTTCACCACACTGCCATTGGTCAGCCGCAGGCCGGGTGCGATACCGTTCATCATCCAGAGCAGTGCGCGCATGGGGATGTTCATTTCCGACCGCCCCCAGACGGCAGGGGCCAGCAGCACATAGCGGTCCACCTCCGCGCCCGCCCCATCCGTCGGCGCGGAGCGGGTTGCCATCACCATCAGTATCGCCGCGCCCATGCTTTCGGCCATTCCGACGATTGGGCTGCGGGGATAGCGCGCCCTGATCTGGCCCAGTTCTTCGCGCGTATCGTCCACGAGACGATCAGTGCCGGGCCAGAAACCACGTGATGGGGAGGCACCGAAGCCGCGCAGGTCGGGCGAGATGACGATGATGCCGGCAGCGGCGAAGGCGGGTGCGGCATATTCCCAGGCGTCGCGGCTATCGTTCATGCCATGCAGTGCCAGGATCACGATCGGGGACGTGTTATCGGATGGGAGAGCGGATTTTCCATCGGCTGCGGTAGCCGGCACGCAGGCGTATGATCGACCGACTGATCGGGCGATTGCCGGGCTCGGCAGTGCGGCGCTCGTCTGGGCGTGTACGCTGGCCGAGGGGGCATCATCCTTGCCGCCGGTTGGCGGATAAAGCGCGGGATCGGGCAGCCACGCACGATAGGGGATGTCCGTGCCGTCTGGCATGTGGAAATAGCCCGCTGTTTCGGGCGGCGGCCCCACCACCTCATCCGCCGCGTTGGTGCAACCTGCCAGGGCCAGGGCGCAGGCCATCACCGCCCCGATTGGATGGCTGATCCAGGATAGGATCCACCACGTGGCCGCACAGGTGCGCGATGGCACCCACGCAAGGGGGGGCCGAGTACCACCCGCTCGCTCGGACCATCGCGTGGCGAAGCGGACGGCGGCGCTGCCAACCAGACGGGTAGCCCGGATGGTCGCCACGGGCATCGTTGGCCGAAGGCGGTGCAATCGGCGCCAATCGTCCAGAGGCAGGTTTGAAACCATGTCGCACACTGCTATCATCGCGTCCGACACCGCACCAGTTAAACGCCGCTTAGATCAAGAGGACGCCATGCCAGACGGCACCGCCCCGCAGACCCTGACCGCCGAGGTCATCGCCACCGATCACCGCACCGTCGCTTGTGACGGCGGCGATGGCCCGCTGGGCCATCCGCGCGTCTTCATGACCATCGTCAAAGACAGCGTCGTGTGCCCCTATTGCTCGCGCACCTTCGTGCTGAATGCAGGAGCCGGCCACGACGGCGGCCACTGAGCCGGTGGCCTCGGCGAATATGACGTTGCCCGGGATGTCGCCGCCCGATGGAGGCCTGCCAGAGGGGGGCATACCAGAGGGGAGCATACCAGCAGGGGCGCAGGCAAACCTTCCCGCGCAGGCCGAGCCGGTTGCGGACACATCCGCGCCCGACGCGCCGTCCGATAATGGGGGGGCGCCACCGCATGTCATCCTGATCGACGGCTCGGGCTTCATCTTCCGTGCCTTCCACGCGCTGCCGCCGATGACGCGGCCGGACGGCACCCCGGTCAATGCCGTGTTCGGCTTCTGCAACATGCTCTCGCGCCTGTTGCGCGACCATGTCGGCACGCATATCGCCGTGATCTTCGATGCCGGGCGGGTAACGTTCCGCAATCGGCTCTATGATGCCTATAAAGCCCATCGCCCGCCGCCGCCCGAAGAAATGATCCCGCAATTTGCCCTCGTGCGCGAAGCAACCCAGGCTTTCGGCGTGCCGGCCATCGAATTGCCGGATTGGGAGGCGGACGACCTGATCGCCTCATACGCCGCGGCGGCGATGGCGCTTGGCGGCCGAGCGACGATCGTGTCGTCGGATAAGGATTTGATGCAATTGATCCGGCCTGGGGTCGATATGCTCGATCCGATGAAGCAGAAGGTCATCGGCCCGCAGGAGGTGATGGAGAAATTCGGCGTAACGCCCGACAAGGTGATCGAGGTGCAGGCGCTGATCGGCGACGCCACGGATAATGTTCCCGGCGTGCCCGGTATCGGCCCCAAGGGGGCGGCGCAACTGATCGGGGAATTCGGCACCGTTGAGGCGGTGTTGCAAGCCGCGCCGAACATGAAACCATCCAAGCGCCGCGACATGCTGATCGCGCATGCCGACAAGGCGCGCATTTCCCACGCATTGGTGACGCTGCGCGACGACGCGCCGCGGCCACTGCCGATCGAGGCCCTGGTGTGCCGCGAGGCCGACCGCGACCAACTGGCGACCTGGCTGGTGCAACAAGGGTTCCGCTCGCTGCTGGCGCGCCTCGGCCTGGATGGAAGCGTGGCGTCGCAGCAGACGGTTAACCCGGGCATGCCAAATCCCGGCGCGGTTCGGCCCGGCGCACCCGGATCGGCTGCTCAGGCCGGGTTGGAAACGCAGGATGGCAGTCTCCAAGGCGCTTTGGACCTCGCTGACCCGTCTCTTTCCGCAACCCCGTTCGGCCCCTACGAGACCGTGCTCGGCATCGATGCATTGCGCGCCTGGGTGCAGGCAGCGGCAGAGCAGGGCTATGTCGCGCTGGATACGGAAACCGACGGCCTGGATGCGCTGCGCGCCGGTTTGGTGGGCATTTCCATGGCCACCGCCGCCGGCAAGGCGTGCTACATCCCGGTTGCACACCGATCCTCCGGCCCGCAGGAGGCCGCGCAGCAGGACCTGATGCCGGACCAGAAGGCAGCGGACGCGGCGGCCGAAGCGGGGCACGATGGTGTGCCCGATGCGATCGCGGCGCAAATTCCGCTGACCGACGTCATCGCCATCCTTGGCCCGCTGCTGGCCGACCCATCCGTGCTGAAGATCTTCCAGAACGCCAAGTTCGACAGCATGGTCCTGCAGCATGCCGGCTTCCCGGCGCCGGCGCCGTTGGATGATCCGATGCTGATGTCCTACGCCCAGGACGCCGGCCTGCACGGCCATGGCCTGGACGAGTTGGCCCGCCTGCATCTGGGCCACAGTATGATCAGCTATGATGAGGTTACCGGCACCGGCCGCAACCGTATTCCGTTCTTTCAGGTGCCGCTGGACAAAGCCACCGCCTACGCTGCCGAGGATGCCGATGCCGCGTTGCGGTTGTGGCAGATCCTGAAGCCGCGTCTGCGCCGGAGCGGCGCCCTGACCTTGTATGAGAATATCGAACGCAGGCTGATTCCCATCCTGCTGGACATGGAGCGCGCCGGCATCAAGGTCGATGCCAAGGATTTGCAGGCGATGTCGGTCGAGTTCGAGGGCCGCATGGCGGTTATCGAGCAGGAATGCCACCGCCTCGCCGGCCACGCGTTCAATGTCGGCAGCCCCAAGCAGCTTGGGGAGGTCCTGTTCGATGAGCAGAAATTGCCCGGCGGCAAGCGTATGAAAACCGGTGCCTGGGGCACGGATTCATCGGTATTGCAGGGCTTGGCGGAAGCCGGGCACGACCTGCCCAATCGCATCCTGGAATGGCGCCAGCTACAAAAGCTGAAATCAACCTACGCCGACGCGCTGGTCGATCAGATCAATCCCGATACCGGCCGGGTCCATACCAGCTTCGCCATGGCGATCGCCGCCACTGGGCGCCTGTCATCGACCGATCCTAACCTGCAGAACATTCCGATCCGCACCGAAGAAGGCAGCCGGATCCGTGGCGCCTTCATCGCCGAACCGGGCCATGTTCTGGTCAGCGCCGATTATTCGCAGATCGAGTTGCGTCTGCTGGCGCATGTCGCCGACCTGGCTCCGCTGAAGGAAAGCTTCGCCAATGGCGAGGATATTCACGCCCGGACCGCCAGCGAGGTATTTGGCATCCCGATGGCCGGCATGGACGCCATGACGCGCCGGCGCGCCAAGGCGATCAATTTCGGCATCATCTACGGTATTTCGGCTTTCGGTCTGGGCCGACAACTGGGCATCGCACCGAATGAGGCCCGCGAGTATATCGACCGCTACTTCCAGCGCTATCCCGGCATTCGCGACTATATGAACCGCATGCGCGACGAGGCGCGTGCGCAGGGCTATGTCGTCTCGCCGCTGGGGCGACGCTGCTGGATCGCGGGTATTGCCGACAAGAATCCGGCCAGAAGATCCTATGCCGAACGCCAGGCGATCAATGCGCCGCTACAGGGCGGGGCGGCCGATGTGATCAAGCGCGCGATGGTGCGTCTGCCGGAGGCTTTGGCCGCTGCCGGCCTGACCTCGCGCTTGCTGCTGCAGGTGCATGACGAATT
>Ga0164297_10001523_pt1 | contig 24477 bp, 42 predicted proteins | sample GEODES058metaG_FD_113539 | JGI IMG/M metagenome (GOLD analysis project Ga0164297, IMG submission 113539) | Dystrophic lake water microbial communities from Trout Bog Lake, Wisconsin, USA - GEODES058 metaG | ecosystem: Environmental > Aquatic > Freshwater > Lake | place: USA: Trout Bog Lake... | reverse complement strand
CCATATCTTAGTGACTGAGAAAATACTGTACTACCAACACCAGCAGCCCCTTGAATAGCTGAAGCGCCTGCTCCGCCACCACCAGCAGCCGCCGCACCACTTGCTGCAATAACATTAGCTGATGTTGAGTTAGGTTGACATGATACATAAGATATACCTCCTGAAGATCCTGTTGTTCTATCACCACCACCTGCACCACCTACACCTACTTGTATATAAAGAATGTCTGGTAAAATACTTGCTTGAAATTGTGCAGAGCATATACCTCCTGAACCTCCTCCTCCACCTCCGGTTGAAGAGTTAAGTGCAGAGTCATATCCTCCACCTCCACCTCCTCCAGCACCAATGATATAGAAGTGTACTAGTGAAATACCAGAAGGTTTGTTCCATACCTGCCATCCGTTACCATCTCCAGTAGAATAAAATAATTTTGTAATTTCTGAGTTGTCTGGTAAATGTAAAGTATCCATTTTAAGAACATGTTATTATTACTATTCCATCACCACCTTTTCCTCCAATACCACCGGTAGTACCACCACCTCCGCCACCGCCTCCAGAACCAAATGCTCCTTCACCTCCAGGTCCTCCTACACCTGTATTGAAACTACCACCGCCTGAACCTCCTGTGAAAAACATAGGAACTCTTGATGATAATAATTCTGAAGGTCTCATAGACATATATCCAAAACCACCAGGGTTTGTTCCTCCTGTTGCTCCACCTGAAATTGTTGGTATAATACCTGCACCTGTAATATCTCCACCTACATAAGAAGTGGTGTTTGCTGAACCTCCTCCCGCACCTGCTGAAATAGGTAAAGTTAAGGATATAGATGTACCAGCAACATTGGTTCCTCCAGCAACACCAGCTTGTCCTGCTACAAGAGAAATAGTTCCTAAGTAAGAAAGGATTCCTGCTGTTTGAGAAAATACTGTTCCTGCTATACCGCCTGTTGCAGATCCTGTACCACCTCCAGCTGTTGCAGCTCCAGAAGCAAGGATAATACTTGTTGCTAATGTATTAGGTTGTACACATACATAAGATAAACTTCCTGCGCCACCATTACCATTTCCAGCGGACCCAGCAGTACCACCTTTACCAACCTGAATATATAAAGTATCTGGTAATAGTGATGCGGGAAATGTACCTCTAGCAATTGCAGAAGAACCACCACCGGCTCCTCCAGATCTTGTTGTTCCTGAAGAACCTGAACCACCTCCTGCACCAGCACCTCCACCACCTAAAAGCAAAAAGTTTACAATCTTAGCATTTCTTGGTTTAGTCCATGTATGCCATGCACCATCATTAGAAAAGAAAACCTGGTTGGCTCTATCAAAACCAGGCAAATGCATTCCATCAAACATATCTTAGAAATTAGGTTGTGGAGGGTTTGCATCAACTACATGATAACCATATGGTGGTTCAAGATTTAATGTTGACCCATCTAACCCTATATAAGCAACAACATTACCATCTTTATCTACATATTGATAAAACTGTCCGGAATACTTAATTCCAGGATATGTTTCTTCATCTTCAAATTCACATAAAATGTACTTCATTGGTTTATTTTTAATTATTAATATGCTCCACCAGGAATTGTTCCATGGTATCCAGCTGCAACAGCAGTACCCAAAGTTACATAAATTTTATAACCTGGGTTCAATGCAAACCCCATTGGTAATTCTTGAACTGTTAAAGCACCTGTTTGAGAAACCGTTGTTGCTGGTAAAGTAATCTCATCCCATAGAATGTTATTTGGTGCTGTACTTGTTGCTGCGCCGTTATTAATCCAAACTCTAGCAACTGTAGCGACATTAGTCCCTAAGGATCTAAATCTAATTCTAGGAATATATCCACCATTAGCAGCATCTGCTGTAAATATTAAGTAACTTGTACCTGCTGTTAGGTCTATAGTAGTATTAGCTGCTGTCATAGCACCTTGTGACCACTGTACACTTCCTACTCTTGAATATATAGGAGTTCCATTTCCTGCCATAATTATTATCTATTAAATTAATTAAATCATAAAATTCCCTATAGTGAATGCATTTGCTAAACCATAGTTAAAACTACCAGATCCTCCACCTCCTGCGGTTACTGCAGCATCTACATAAGCTGTTGTAGCTACTTGAGTATTATTTGTTAATGGAGTTGCTGTTGGAGCTGTTGGTGTTCCTGTCAATGCGGGAGAAGCTAAAGGAGCTTTTAAAGCAGTATTTCCATCTAACTTATTTATTGCTGTTAAAATAGAATCTGCTGCACTTACTGTTCCTGAACCTGAAACAAATCCTGTAATAGCTTTACCAGTTACTGTACTTGCAGATATTGATGTGGTAATAGAAGTAGCTCCTGAACCTGTTATATCACCATTTAATGTAATAGTTTGATTCCCCGTTATATAAGTATTTGTATCTAAAGCAAAGGTATTAGCACCTGTCATTTTAATAAAAGGTGTACCACTTACGTATGATAATGTAGAAAGATTTGTTAGTATTGTACTTCCTGCTTGTTTAGAGTTCCATGTTGTTGCTGAACTAATATAGGTATCTCCAATTGCTCCTATATCACCAGAACCTAATAAACTTACACCGGCAACAGTTTTAATATTTGTACCTGATACAAGTGTTGATTGTTTATTTGCTATGTTTCCATCTAACTTATTGATAGCTGTCAAAATACTATCTGCTGTAGTAATTGTTCCAGCACCAGATACAAAGCCTGTAATTAGTTTACCTGTAACTGTTGATGCTGATATACTTGTTGAAATAGATGTAGATCCAGATCCAGAAATATCTCCGCTAAGAGTTATAGTTTGATTTGCTGTAAGATAAGTTGAATTATCATAGCTTATTGTTGTACCAGAAATTTTAACAAAACCTGTTCCACTTAATGCAGATTGTTTGTTATTAAAAGTTGTCCAATCAGAAGATGTTAAATAACCTCCTTGGGATCCTGATGCAGCTTGTATTGTAAATACCCCAGTAGTATTATTATAAAATAATGGTGATGAAGCAGAAAGAGCTGTTAAACTAATACCACCTAAACCTGCCAATGTATAAGTAGGAATATTTATGGTATTACTTATAAAAGTAGCAGAACCAGAATTACCAGTTGTCGTAAGTGATATTGCTGCTTGTTTTCCATTAAATGTAGACCAGTCAGTAGAACTTAAGGCACCTCTATTACTTGCAGATGCCGTTGGAATATTTAATGTAATAACTGGTGTTGTTGTTCCATTTGCTACAGTTGAACTTATATCTGTTCCCGTTGTACCGATTGTTAAAGCTGCTACAGAAGTAACACTACCTGAGCCTTTGTTATTAAATGTATTCCAGTCTGTAGAACTCAGATAACCTGATTGAGATGTTGTTGCTTGCTGTATTGAAAAAGCACCTGAACTATTATTGTATGACAATGGTGTACTTGCTGTCAAGCTTGTTAAAGAAATACCTCCTAAACCAGCTAAAGTATATGTTGGTATATTCAGGGTTGTTCCAATAAAAGTTGCACTTCCTGATGAACCCGTTGTTGTTACACTTATAACATTTTGTTTAGCATTCCATGTTGCTGCAGATGAGATGTATGAATCAGCAATAGCTGTACCTTGCCAAACTCCTGAAGCAATTGTTCCAACTGTATTAATATCTGTACCAATTAATTTACTAGCAGATATTGAACCTGCAAGCATTGCATTAGTTACACCTAAGTTTGATATAGAAAAGGAGTTACTTATTAGTGATAAACCTGAACCAGCTGAATAAGTTCCTGCACCTGATATTTGCCCAAATGTAATTGGTGTAACACCAATAGTAACATTTGTTGTAGTACAAGTCCACTGTGTATTTTTATAAGTACTTCCTTGTTCAATTGCTACTGTTGCTGTCTCAAGTTCAATTGATGTTGATACATCAGTTGCTCTTGACCATACACCACTTGCTACAACATATATACCATTATCTGATGCAGTTGACTGGTTCTTAACAAGAACTCTATTACCTGTAGTTAATGAAACACCGTCAATTGTTAAAAATCCACTAAGTGTTATATTGGATGTAGTTGCAACAATACATGAGTTTTTCCAAGTAATACCTGTTATGAGGTTGTCTACATATTGTTTTGTTGCTGCACCTAATGATGCTGTAGGATCTGCATTTAATATCAGATTCCCAGTCATGGTTCCTCCTGATAAAGCTAATCCTCCAAGACCTCCTAATGTATAAGTTGGGATATTTAAAATATTACTTGATAATGTTGCAGATCCACTATTTCCAGTAGTAGTTAAACTTGTAATTCTATTGGTATATGCACTATTCCAATTTGCTGATGAAGAGATATAAGTATCAGTGATTGCTCCTGCATTCCATACACCTACTGTTATTGTTCCAAGAGTGGTAATTGTATTAGTTCCTACCCAAGTACTTAATGCAGTATTCTCTACATTACTTAAACCTACATCTGCTTTAGTTGGAGTGGAATAACTTAAAACACCAGAACCATTATTCTTTAACCAACCTGATGAATTAGAAAGAGCTCCTAAAGTAGAAAGTATAGTGTATGCTGTTTGCTTACCATTAAAAGTATTCCAGTCTGCATTATTTAAATATCCAGATTGTGACGTATTTGCAACTTGTATTCCAAATACTCCTGTAGTATTGTTATATGTAAGAGGAGATGTAGCAGATAAATCAGTTAAAGCAATCCCTCCTGAATCAGCTTGCCAAGTTACTATACCAGAACCATTTGTTTTTAATATTTGATTTGCAGTACCATCTGTATTAGGTAGTCTATATGCATTATTAACATGCAAGTAGCCAGCTAAATAAGTATCTATAGTAACTCCTTGTGCACCAATAGTTGTGGTATTTGTACCATTACCTATTGTATTATAACCAATCACTATTTGATTAGTATCCGTTGCGTTTAATGATTTAGTATTTATACCAATAAATATTGATTGATTAGGTGTTGTATTAACACTTGACCCATTAGAAAGAAAAGCTCCAGCTTGAGAACCTATACCAATATTATTTGAACCTGTTTCATTATTAAACAATGCTCTATAACCAAATGCCACATTATAGTTACCGGAAATATTGTTATATAAAACTTCTTGTCCAAATGCATCATTTACGGTACCGGTAGTATTCAAGTACATAGCAGTTAATCCAATGGCATTATTGCTGTCAGCAGTACTATTATATAAAGCATTTCTACCAATAGCAATCAATGATGAACCAGTCAGGTTACTGTATAATGCAGTTGATCCAATTGCAATAATATTATTTCCTGTAGTATTATTAAACGCTGACTCATAACCAACAAAAGTATTATAGTTACCAGTTGTGTTATTTACACCAGCATCCATTCCTAATGCTGCAAGATATGATCCAGTAGTAGTGCTTTGTAATACTCCATATCCGATGCCTGTATTTCCAGATCCCGTAGTATTCTCTCTTAATGAATAAGCTCCAACTCCAGTATTTGGACCTGAAGTATTGTTCAAAAGAGATCTAAATCCTACTGCAGTATTTGAATTACCAGTACTATTATTTTGTAATGTTTGATGTCCTATAGCTGTATTTTGAATACCTGTAGTATTCCCTAATGCAGATTGACTACCAAATGCTGTTATTAAAACTGTACTATTTAATGCAGATTGGTAACCAAATGCAGTTAAACTATATACTCCAGAAGCAGAAAAACCAGCTTGATAACCAACAGTGGTATTATTACCTCCTGAAATATTGGAATTAAATGCTTGTTCACCTAGTACTGTATTATTGGCTATATTATTTGGACCTCTACCAATAGTTATATTATTTACTAACATATCACCTGTAGAAGTAACATTACCTGTTGTTATCCTATACGAGCCTGCATTCCAATCAGCTGTTAATGCAATTGATCCATCAGCTTTTAAAAATACGGATGAAATATAAGAATCTAAAATAGGTGAACCATTCCAAACACCACTACTTATTGTTCCTACAGTAGTAATATTTCCAGAACCTCCCCAAGTTGATAGAGCTGTATTTTCTACATTACTCAATCCTACAGCAGATTTATCTAATGTTTGCCATGATTTATCACCTCTCCAATATTGAGAGGTAGTGCCTGATGTAATACTAGGTTCTTTACTATTAAAATTATTCCAATCAGTTGTACTTAAAACACCTCTGTTTGTTGATGATGCTGTAGGAAAATTAAATGTATGAGTTTCAGCTGTACTAAATATATTAACATCCGTTCCCGCTGAACCAACTGAAAAGTATTGTGTTGGTTTACTCAGACCATTTAATGTAACTACACCAATAGAATAAGTAGTTTGTAATTGGGCTAATCTTGAATCTTGTGTGTATAATGTAACAGTTCTACTTCCTCCAAAATTTCCAGCAGTTAATCCAATAGCTAGTCTATCTGTTGACAATAATGTAATACCTGATGGTATTGCAATAGTGAAGGTGTACAAATCAATTGTTGTACTATTAGTAATTGATTCAGGTGATCCTGTTGCAAGTAATGTAAAATTTGTTCCATCATACTTATAAAGTTTAGGTTGTATTGTACAATTTCCAGAATTATTATTTTGTGAAAAATACATTCTACAAATCCATGATCCTGAAGGAATGGTAAGTTGATCAGGATCATTTACATCTGTTAAAAAATATACGGTATCTGATCCAGATGTTAAATTAAAATTTACAGCTGTTCCTGTATTTGCATTTTGACTTATTTGATAATAAGGGTTTCCACCAAAAGTTCCTTGATTGACACCACCATTTAAATAATAATTTACACTACTTCCTCCACCGCTTATTTCTGGAAATGTAGATAATTGACCATCACCTCTTACATATTGAGAAGCTAATCCAGCAGCACCAATATTGATTGTACCTGAAGTTGTTATTGGAGAATTAGAAACTGTAAATGCAGAAGGTACTGTTATACCAACACTTGTGACACTACCTGTACCTTTATTGTTAAATGTATTCCAATCAGTTGCTGATAAATAACCATCTTGAATTGGAGAAGCTTGATATATAGAAAGATTTGGAGTTAACCCACCTGATGATAATAATGGTAATGTTGCAGTTACAGATGTAACACTACTGCCTCCAATACTTAAAGTAACATCATTATCCACAGTTGTTAGCGTTACATCTCCTGTAAAATTTAATGTTCTAAGATTGGATGTTACAATAGTACCATTATCTTCAACAATGATTTTGTTTATTAAAGTAATTTCAGTACTCATTCTAATTCAAGAATTGGTTAAAGTAAATGTATTATGCTAAATATGCAATTAATAAGGTTGTACCATCTGCATCATAACTAATAGTACTTATGATATTATTTAAAGCTCCTGCATCTAAATTAATAATTTCAGTTGGTAATAACTCAACACCATTAACAGTAGCCGGATTTGTACCAACATTTGCAATTGAAATACTGCTTATATTTGTTAAAGTTGCAGCTCCATTTGTTCTAAGAATATGCGCTGTTTTAGTTTGAGGTGCAAGATATGATCCTGAATTACCTGTAAAAGCTTGAAAGATTTTATCTAAACCTAACAACACTTTATATTGCCAAGGATAATTATTTCCTTGGTTTCCTGTATCTTTTAAATTTCCGATTGACATGATATAAATATTTAGACTATGTATAATAATATAATCAAAAAAATTCACATAAACAAAAAACCCCGGAAGTTAATCCAGGGTTTAAGAAAGGAGTCAAGCAATGACTATTCTGTTACTACTTCTAAAGTAGATTTTACAGGAACTAATCCATGTACAACATTCAACGCTACCAAGATTTGATTGGTATCAGCTAATGTAAATACACCTTTTAGATTAGCTGCATTCAATGCTTACTCTAATACTTTAATTGCTTCAGCTGGTTTCATAGTTTAAATTTTTGTAGTTTATAATTACTGAGTTGTAAATATAATACATTTAAACTTATTGTATAGCTTGCAATTGAGTTTTTTGTTCTGGAGTTAAAGAATTAACAAACCAATCTTTACCCAGCATAATTTGTATATGCTGTACATTTCTGTTAAGAACATTTGTTTGTTCTTCTGTTAATGTTGATTGAGCTTTTAATTCTGTAATTAAAGCTACACTATCATAAGCTGCAGATATTGCTTTATTAATTTCTTCTTGAGTTAATTCTTGAGTTGTCATTTTATTTATTTTTTTAATTTATACTAATAATATTTTTCTTGGTACACCATTAATAATAACATTCCATACTTGTGAAGAAGTATGACTTTCTGTTGTTACTGATCCAGCATTTACACTAGATGAACCTACTACAAATTGATTTGAACCTGTAGCTGTTGCACCAGATCCAATAATTACAGATCCTGAATAATCACCATTTACTGCAGTATTCATACCAATTGCTGTATTATCTGTACCAGTTGATAAAAAACTTTGAAGTGATTGATAACCAACTGCAGTATTATAATTACCAGTAGTTAAGTTTTGCAATGCTCCTGCTCCAGATGCTGTATTTGCCGCACCTGTAGTACAACCGTTTAATGAAGTTGCACCATATGCTGTGTTAGATGAACCAGTTGTGTTTGTATAAAGTGAGCCTTGACCCATAGCTGTATTATACTGCCCTGTGGTATTAAAGTTTAATGCTGTATGCCCGACTGCTGTATTTATTGAACCCACATTATTATTTAAAGCATATGCTCCTACTGCTGTATTATATGCACCAGTTACAGTGGATCTCATTGCACTATGTCCTACAGCTGTATTATAAGATGATGTTGTAATCTGGTTTAATGCAAATACACCTATACCTGTATTATAACTTCCTGTTGTTATAGAAGTTAAAGCTACGCATCCAATTCCGGTATTATTAATACCAGTTGTTAATCCATATAAAGTTTGAACACCTAAACCTGTATTTTGATAACCTGATGTTGCGCGGTATAAAGCTTGATCTCCTACTCCGGTGTTTGCATAACCTGTAGTAACAGCAGATAATGTATTATTACCTAAGTATGTATTTTGATTTACATATGTCGGTAAACCTACAGATAAATCACCACTACCTAAAACAGAATTACCATTAATAGTTTTGATATTACTACCTGATACTAAAGTTGCCTGAACAGAAATATCACCTGATCCTAAAATACTAGTACTATTAACTGTTTTAACATTGGTTCCGGAAACCAATGTTGCTTGAACATTTATGTTACCTGATCCTAATAAACTTGTAGAGTTAATAGATTTAATGTTACTACCTGATACTAATGTATTTTGTTTACCATTTACTTGAGATTGTACACTATTAACATTTGATTGTACAACATTAATATTTGATTGTAAATCATTTAGTGAATTTTGTAAATCTGTTTGATCAGAAAGAGTTCCTGTAATTGTACCCCATGCGGGAACACTGCTAATTTGAGATTTTAAATCTCCAAAAGTTACACCTAAAGTATTTCCTTGTAAACTACTTCCTATTGATACAGGTATCACAGCATTATCTGGAACATCTGTTATTATATTTTGAGCCGTAATAGGATACCCAAAATTTATTTGTCCTTGAAAACTCATAATATTTATTTATTAGTTCATTGCTTGCCAAGCTGTACCGTTATATACTTTTGCTTTATTTAATGTAGTATCATAATACATTTGTCCTGCAATAGCTGTACCCACAAATGTATTTACTGCTGCATCATTTGTAAAATGTGGTAGCTTTGGTACTGTAGGTAAAAGGTCTGATTTCTTGATAGCTACTGTCAAGTATTTATCATCTCTGTTTGGATCAGGTTCTCCCACTGCAATTAATGCATCATCTGTTACTGACGTTACAATTCTATTATTCTTAGTCCAATTAAGCCAATTAAAAATATCCATGATTATAAAAATTTATGTTATACTTTAATATACAAAATTAATTCCACAAAAAAAAGTCCTTAGTAATTAAACCAAGGACTTTAATAGAAATAGAATTAAACTAGTTACATATGAAAACCTAAAACAAATGATATAATTAACATCGTTACAACAATGGCATTAGCAATAAGAATACTATCTCTATCTTCATTCCATACATTGTGTATTCTATTAAAGACAGGTTTTCTTAACTTGTCTTGTACTTGAAACAAAACAAGTATAGTGATAATACCAAATATGTACAATATTATTTTCATAAACTATCAATTCTTCTGCGCAAATATATTAAAGCTTTTTGTAAATCCTCCTTTTCTTTTGCAGGATCTTTCTTTCCAGCGCGCGCAATGTATTTAATTACATTACCAAGATAGAAATCTTTGTCAAGTTTCCAAGCTTCTAACACAGCAAATACTTCATATGGATTATCAGCCCCACCATAATGAGCAGGTCTAATAGCTTCCATCTTCTCACAAAACAATTGTTCTTTTGAAGCACCTTGGTTAGCAGGTAATACTGCTTCAATAGAAGCGGATTGCTCTGCTCTTTCTTTCAAGATTTGTTTTCTTTGCTCATTCATGTAAGTATCGTAATCTAATGTTCCCATCTTAGTATTTAAATGCAATGTCAAATTCTTTTACTAATAACTTCATTTCTTCACCGATCATGATTTTCTCAGCACCTTCTAAAGCAAATGTTTGTACATATACTTTATCCCCGGTTTGAACTTTTTCTACTTCATCCCCCACGGCAAATACTTCAAGTTCTGTCCATTTCTGGATAGCTTCTTTTTCGCGCGCTGCTTCTTGAGCAGGACTTAATTCAATAACTGGTTTCTCAATCTTTGGTACATTGATTAAGATTCTTTTTCCGAATAACTGTTTCATAATTTATTGTTTTTATTTTGTAAAGTTATTAATTCTTTCACTTAAGATACCTCTATAGACTTCCATTGTTTCTAATTCTTTAATCAATGATTCTTTTTCTACAAGATCTAGTTCTGTTTTAAATTTGTGGGTAGCTAAAAAAGTTTTTAATTTAATTATGTCAATTTGTAAATCATTATGCTCTTTTATAACTTTTAGTTTATACTCATCTGTATTATTTATTAATAAGTTTAACTCAGAGTTTAATTCTTTTGATATATGCTCAATGCAATCACGTTCAGCTTCTTCATAAGAAACTAAGTCTGTTGCTCTAACAACTAATGACAATTTTTTTGTATTTCCTTTTTCAAGTTGCTTGTATATCTCAAAACCCCAGATATCTTCTTTATCTTCCATTTTGAAAATGTAATGGTTATACGTAATAAGACCTATATAGCCAAAATGTTTTCTGAATAATTCTAATGTGTACATGACTTTATTTAAATGTGATTACTTTTACTACTGCCATTTGCGCGCTTACTAATTCACCAACAGCATGGTCAAACAATAAGCTCTTAACAGGACTTCTTGAATCTGAAGTATAACTGTCTTTAAGAATGTTTGCTACCTCAGCAAATAATTCTTTTATTTTAGCTACACCAGCATCATTAGAGGGATTGAATTCAATACCTACTAACTGTTCTCCAAATGAAAGCACCTTAGTTTCATTAAGCTCTATTCCTCCTTGAGCTCCTTCTGGAATGTTTACAACTATCTCACTCATTTTTTATAATTTTTAGTGGTTAATACTAAATGCTGAAGCCATCCTTTCAATGCTTCAAGCTTTTGTCTGTTACTTGTTTTACTCATGATTATTTATTTTAGGAATAGCTATTGCTCTAAATATTCCTGGTTTATATTCTTCATAACTTCCTGGATGAAGTTCACAATTCTTATTCTTTGCCATTTGTTTGATCTTAGCAAAAGCTAATTTATAATCAGCATATGCTACAACAAAATACATTCTTCTATGAAAAGGGATCAAACAACATTTCTTCAAATCACTTCTCTCCGGCATGACTCTTAACCTTTAGGTAGTTCTCCTCAAAAAGATCTGGTCTGTACACTGAAAGTCTTCCTTCACTATCCTTTACAATGTAATCTCCAGGATGTGTTCTCTTTGGACCCAAAGATGTAGTAACATATAAAGCCATCTGATTAGTATTACTAGGAATAATAAACTCAGCAGCACCGGAGGTAAATACAAATACATCTGATCTATCTCCTTCAACATATCTCAATACATCAACATATGTTGGTTTTGTCATGTATCTTCCACTCATTTTATGCATAATTTTTAGTGTTGCTAATAGGAGCTAAAGCTTCATCATGACCATCTTCATCAAAGTCTCTAGCTAACAAATCAAACTTTGCTTTCTCTAATAATCCTACTAAAACTGGGATAGCTTTTTTTTGGAATTGTGCCGTTCTAATTTCAAATCCTCCCTCTGGATATGAAAGGATTTCTAAAACCTTTATAGGTTCTTCCGCTTTTTTGTTTTTTGCCATTGTTGATAATGTTTGTTGGTTGTACAAATATAAAAAACTTTTCTAAATAAAAAACCCAAGCAGTAATTCTTGATCAGAGAAACTTACTTGGGCTTGTCAATGGTTATATAATAACTACTTTCCCACTAACAGAAAAGACCAGAGATAGTGAGCAGATCTTACGGTATGCCTCCTGGTACTTGACCTGCAGATACTATCCACAGGGGAGTTGCACAGATGGAAGGACTCGAACCTACAACTACTGGTTTTGGAGACCAGTGCTCTACCAATTGAACTACACCTGCATAAAAAACCCCGGCTTAGACAAGGGTACCGGGGTTTAACATATTAGGCTAAAGCGGAAACAGTACCTAAAATGACATAGCACAAATATAACACATTTTTTTATTCTAAGGTAGAAGTAGATACTTTTTAATTTAGCCCCGCGCTCTTTGGCCCTTATGTTACCACATAGTAACTTACCAAATGGTAATACAGTTGTGAGAGCTTTACTAATGGTTATATGAGCTTATGGGTTAGGGGATTTATTATAGGCAGTAGGATGTTGGTGCCCCCCACTGCAAGCCTCCCCCCTCAGATAAATCTTCGGGGTACCCCCTATGCCTTTGCCCTGCTGGCTTGCATACAGCTGCGCCAATTAACTTTTTCCTACCGGAGAAAAAGTTTGCTTGGCTTGCTGTAACTAACCTCATTGCACAGACCCTATCTTTTTCTAACCCTTAACTTAATTGGATAACAATTATTAATTAACCAAAAACAAAAAAAGTTATGAAAGCAATTTTCAAAAGTAGCTACCCTGCAAAATCAGAAAAGTTAGGAGACTATGAAATGTGGGTATTCACAGTGAATGGTACACAAGAAGAGATTGATCAATATGTACAAGACAATCCTAAAGCACCTATTGATGAGGTAACAGGCAAGCCGTTGTTCTTAACGGCATATCCAGTTATTGGATGTGATAAACATCCTGTAGAATTATACCGTTCAAGAGCAGGTAAGTATGGTCTTGACAATGGTGAACTTAGAAGAGCTCAATCCATTGCAAAAAGTATGGGAGCTACACAAGAGTTCAATACAATTGCAATGAACAAGTTGACAGGAAAGTTATTTGGTAACAGAACTGCATCTGTTGTATCAGTTGCAGACATTGCTGATGAAGTTGCAGAAGAAGCTGACTTAGATAATGTCTAAGTAAGAGAGACTACCCGAAAGGGTAGTTTCTTTTTTACAAGTCTTCCCTATTCTTTGCTAACCCTTTACAGAATTTGCAATTGTCATTAAACATGCCAATTGCTTTAAGCTGATAGTTATCTTTTTTATATGTTAATCATGTTAACTCTAAAGCCCATGGAGTAGTTATCAACAATTATTATTGTTTTTAAGCTAATTGTCAATTGAAGTTTTATCTACACGGTGGAGAGGTAGCACCTGATTTAGTTGTTAACACTGTTAATCAACTAGTTATGATATCAACAGTAGTTATCAACAATTGAATAACTAATGAAGCTGTGACAGATTAAGTAATTGTAACTAATTGAAACTTATGTAGTTAAAAATTGTGTTAAAGAGGGTGAGAAGTTGTTTGGGAGTGTCAAACTCTCCTTACATCTTTACTACATCTTGATACTACAGATTCCTCTAACTAGCTCAGACTACACATTTTATATAGCTAGAGTAGGCATTCACACATTAATAACAGTACAACTATACTAATCAGTATAACACTATATTATCACCTTTACTATTATCTTATCTATTACATTAGAGAGATAGAAGTTGACAGTAAGGGCTACCGGAACTATCAATATCACTAACTAATAAACATAAAGTACCATGATTCAACAAGAAAAAGAATTATTAAGACAAGCTTTTATCAAAGTATATGACAACTTAGATGAAGTAATTAAAAAAGAACCAAGTATAAATACTTATAAAGGTATATGTGCTTTATTAGCTCATTTATATCAAGTTTCTGAAAGTCTTACAGCTTATGAATACTGCAGACTTACAAAGTATGTAAATGAGAATAGACCAAGTAAATGGTCTTCATATTCTGCATATAGAGCAAAAGGTATTGGTTATTTCTGGTTTCCAGGAGATTGGAAGATCAGAAAAAGATGGATTAAAAAACAAATAAAAAAGCTATCATAATTTAATTAAGATTGTATGACAAACTATTATTGGACCATGCAGAATGGTAAGAAAATAAATGTTGATGATATGAATATCACACATTTAAGAAACACACTCAAAATGATTTTGAGAAATGTTGAAGCTCAAAAAGCACAAGTATCAAAAAAGAAAAGTGTTTTCCAATTACATGGAGATATAGCACAAGATCATTTTGATACTATGATGGATAATGAATGGGCAGATGAAATGAATTATCATCAAGGATTGTAAATTTAAAACCTAAATACCATGACAAAAGAAATGAAAGCATACTGGATGGTTAATAACCAACTAGTATCTATAGACACTATGTCTGTAGAAGAATTAAGAGCTGCTTTAAAAGAAGTAGCAAACCTCCAGGGTTCTATCAAAGCACCAGAAGAAACAGTTGTATTTAATGACCTCTTTACCTTTGAGTTTTAAAATGCCCAAAAAAAGTATAGACTGGCACATGAAAGTTGCCAGACTATACTCACTAAAATGGACAGTAAATGATATTGCTGCTCATCTTAGAGTAGATATTGAACTAGTAAAATACAGTATTGCTGTACATTCTAAAATAACAGGATGGTACACGGAAGGTATTATAGGAGTTCAGTTTGGAAGCAAACAAGAAGCTTACCAAACAGAAAAAGAAATGTTGAAAGGGTACAAGCCACCCAAATACTCTGAGTTGAGTGAAGAAGAAAAGGCTATTTATAAATCTATTTAAATAAACTACCATGAAAATTGAACCATTTAAAAAAATTAAAAACAGAACATTAGGTGTTGAATTAGGTCATCATCTTTGTGTATTAGCATCTTATGCAAATGATGCAGAAAAAATTGGCTATAAGCCTAAGTCCAGACTAACAAAAGCATTCTACCATAAGTCTGGTACTGAGTTAAGATTAGAAGCTTCACAAAAAATGAAGCTGATAACAGCATAACTTTCATGGTAGGAAGGGAAGGTTAACAAAGACTCTGTTTAAATACAGAGTCCAAGTTAGCCATATATTGACATTAAAAACTAAAACAAAATGAAAAAACTATTATTATTATTGATGCTTGTAACAGCATCATTTGTGTACTCTCAATGGGGTTATGACCGTATGGTTGGAGAAAATGGAGCCTATGCTATTGCATATTCCAAAGATATAGAATCAGGTAAGTATCTGAAAATGGAATGTCTGAATGGAAAAATTATTTTATACATTCAAGATAATTACACTGCTACTGAGGCATTTGTATCTGTAATATTTGTTACACCTAGAGGTAACTATGAAGTTAAGTTTCATGGTGTTGCTAAAGATAATGGTAGCATTATGTTGCTTGAAAGTGATTTAGCTAATGCTTATTATTTAGATTACTTTAAACAATCTACACAAGCTGTAGTAAAAATGACATTTGATATCTATGAAGACTTATACTATGCATTCAACATGAAGTATAGTAGTGGAGCTTTTAATTTCATGTATAATAACAGATACTTATGACACACGTTGAAGAATTAAAAAGAAGAGTTTATGATCTTGAGCTGTATTACAGTCAAGTATCAATAAACTATCCGGATAATCCGGAAAAAGAGGCTAAGCTTAAAGAAATCAATGATCAAATAATTGATTTTGAAAAAGCTATCTTTAACATAGAGACAACAAAAGCAGTTAAATTATTTGAACAAGCAGTCTACACAACAGTAGCAATACTTGCTGTAGTTGCAATATACTATATATTATGCTTATACCTAAAAAAGTAAGATGTATTGATGGTCAAGGAAGTTTTATAACTGGAAATGAATATAATGTAGATCATGATGGATTTATTTGCTTTACTCCATTAGAAGTAAGTGGTAAAAAATGGAATTCTAAACCTAAGGGAGGATCTGTCTTTGAACCTATCTACACAGAGGAAGAATTACTAGAGTATGCTGAAAAGATGTATCCAATTGGTACAAAATTTAAAACTGCTTCTAAAGCAAATAATGAAACATTGACAGCACATTATTCACCAGCAATCGATTTGAACGGAGATGTTGAAGTTGGAAGTGGTTATCTTTATTACAAATCTACCAATACTTGGGCTGAGATTGTTTCTGAACCTAAAAAAATTGAATCATTTGCTATTATGTGTCCTCGAAATTATGGTATCAATGATATATGGGAAAAATATATAATTTGGTTAAGGAATAAAGGAGATAATAAACCTGCAGGAACAGTTTGTGGTATTTATTATGGTATTACTAAATCAGGAAAAGTAGATTTTAGCAATTGTATAGACTGTTTTGATGAAATAAAACCATTTGAATATATCTATGAGTTGTTAAATATTCCTATGATTGAAAAAGTAGGTGAATCTTTAGAAGCAAAGTATGCTGTACAATTAGCTAAGGTAAAAAGATTATTTCCAATAGGTTCATTAGGGGAAGTGATGCGCTGGAAGGGTAATGGTACAATAGAATATAGAATGAGTAAATTAATTTCAACTATAGTTGATAACAATGAAAAGCTTCCAACAAAACTTCTTTCTTCAAAGAAAAAGAAACCTTTACTCAAACAAGTTGTTGCTATGCCAACTATAAAAAATAGAATAAAATAATTAATTTTGTAACCTTTAAAAACAAATACCTATGAAAACAAACACAACAAGTTTTGTTAAACAATTCATTGCTAAAGTAACAGGAGATAATGCTCAAGTACAAGCTGAAAAAGCTTGGAGATCTGCCAACTCTGCATTAGATGTTCAAATATCTAACATGACTGGAGATTTAATTCAGTTAGAAGATGCTGTTGAAGAAGCAACAGAAGCTTTAAACAATGCAAGAATTAACAATGGTCAACCTATTGCTGACAGGACTAAATACATTGAGAACTTAATCAATGCTAAAGCTGCATTAGAAACTGTTAAAGAAAATCTTGTAGACCACACATTTACATTAGATTTCCTTAAAGCAGAGAAAGATGCTTTAACAAACTAAAAAAAATAACCAGTACAGGTACAAAGATTCCTGTGTTGTCCTTTGTATATGCGTTGCTATACACTGGGCGACTGACTCTAAAGCGAGCGACTGGTTATGTGTTTTGTTCCCTTGAGAAAGGAATACTAATTAAGACTGAATTAAGGCAGGTACTGCGAGTGTCAGGCAACACAGAGGATTTCTCAGCCTTATTCCGGTGTGTGGAATTAAATTAACGCAAGAACTTTTGTAGTTAAAGTCATGTAGATGTGAAAACATAAAACTACAAAACAGATTGGCTCAAAGGCATGGGTTGCAAATTGAGGTTAATGTCCGCGCGTTGAAGATCAGAAGGAGGGTTATTGCGTGGTAGATTATTTAATTTATTCTTTACAATCTGAACAGGTTGCTTCCTGTTATTTATGGTGGGATGGTGGAATTGATAGACACTTCTTATGTGTCGCGGTATTAGACACTAAACGGAGCCAAATGCAGGTGTAGGTTTGAGTCCTACTCCCACTACAAAATCCTGACACCGCTGCTTACTACAGCTTGAGGTTGACAACTTGGAAAGACAAGCGTGAATAGTCTACGTGAGTGACATTACAACTATGAACAGAGCTTAGCAATAGGCTCTGTTTTTTAATGCTTAAAAAAGGGAAAAGCATATGAAAAAATTATGGAAGAAATTGTTCACTAGAACATATTCACAGGACAACAAGTTTGAGTTACTGTTAATTGATGAAGAAGGTAAAGGTGTATACCAAAAACTTGGTATCACAAAAGAAAGAAGTGATGAATTAATTGCTATCATGATAAAAGCTTGTGATAACAATGACAAGAAAATACCAGCTATGCAAGAAATGTTAATACAATGCAAACACATCAATGAAGTTGTTGTAATCTTACAATTCTTTAATAGTTACCTTGAACATCAAAACAGTAATCCTTTAGATGGGATATTGGGTGCAATAAGGGCAAGTAGAAGAAGATGAAAACTATAATAACATCAGTCTTAGGGTTTAATCTTAAGGCTGATATAGTTGATTTGAATAGTAATCTCCTACCAACAGGAATTAAGTCAACTTATTTCCCAGACAATATTGAACCTATTCAACCTAAAATGGTGAATAAAAAGTGGTTCACATCATTTAATGATGCTCTCTTGAATAAAATAAGAGATGCTAGATCAAATACCTATGAATATTAGAAATATAAATATCAAACTAGAAATGGAAGCTATCAGTCATTCATTAACAGGTTTTCTGCATAGTCATAAAAAAGAACAAAGAGAAGACTTTGTAAAATTGATTGAACATCTGCTTTATGATAATGAACCTGCTTGTAGTGCTTACATTAAGATTGCATTAGGTAATAGACTACCTACAATAATACCAAACAACACATTAGTAAGAATAGGAATATTTGCATTTAACTTTACTATGATAAAAAGTAAAGCTTTTAAAAATATATCACCTGACAACAAAGTTTCTGCAAAAGTTGTTGGCTTTTTTGGTTGGCATACATATTCACCTTACATGGTAGAAGTGGTAGTGCTGGAAGATGGCAGAGAACATGTTGACAATGTGAGAATTGATGGTAATGATATGGAAGTCATAGAAGAGTTTTAAGATAGTAATCTGTGGATTGCTTTTCCCGGTAAATAATGAGGGAAATGTCATAGTTTCCCTTTATTATTGTTTAGCTATATATTGCTGTAAAAGAATGCTAACATGTTCTACTATTTTGTAGAATATCTTACATTTACTAAGCTTTATAAAAACTGAATGATTTATCAATTACCCAACGGCAAAGTAATCAATATTTCTATTGACCAATACCTTGAAATGACTGATCAAGACATTCAGTATCTTATGTCTATAAATGGTGGTGATTATGCTACTAATCCTTTTACAGATTCCGCAGCATTAGACAATGCAAAAGAAAAAGTTTATGATTTTGACTATTTACCTTCTGATGAAGAAGATGTTGACAATATTATCTCAGATGATGAACCATTTGATGATATCATAGATCTTAACCCTTTGGATATATAATAAACCTGTAGGTTTATTTTTACTTATTGCATGCTTGAGTAGGTATGTGATATAGTATTCTATACTCTCAAAAATCTATTTATTAATTCTTAAAATTTTGTGTTATGAACTCAAAAGTTAAAGTTGTTGCTAATGAAGCAGGTGCTGTTATCAACTTATCAAACAATCCAGAATTTGGATTCATCCGTGTTGCTCAGGTAAAAAATGTATTTGATGACAATGGTTTCATGAAAAGAACTACCATTAGTGCATTAATTCATGGTACTGTTGCTGATCTTGAAGATTCTGGTTATTATGCTGATCAAGAATTACCAGGTAAAATTGTAATTATTGAAAGCTTAGAAGCTTTTAGTGAGAAAAATCCTAGTAAAGGAATTAAAGAAGCAGGTAAAACAGGTATTGTTTGTACATATGGTGGAATGCCTATCTACAGAAAAAGCATCTACACTGAAAATGCTGCTGCTCAAGATGTTTATGTTAAACATGACAATGTTGAGGAAATCAAAACTGCATATGCTAAACAAAAAGCTGCTGAAGGAAACTCAGCTGCAATGAAGCCAAATGCTGATTTTGACACTTTATAAAAACATAAAGGGGTATAAAAGCCCCTTTTATTTCTGAAATTTAAAATGTATATGACAATGGAAAAGCTGAAACAAGATGTAAAAAATTATATGTTACATGGGGATAGAAAACCTTACATGCAATATGAACAAGATAAGTATTCACCATACCAAAATTATCTTTATAAGAGAGTTTTATATGGTCTGGATGCACTACCATTAGAAGAAGTATTAATGATGTGTGGTAAAAAGAAACAGAGAATAATAAATGTTTACAAAAGAGCTCAAGCTATTATCAACAAATATAAGCATCAAGTTACTATAGTAAAGACAAATGCTTTATTTGCCACATTTTTCCCTAAAAGTGAAATCACTAAATCATTATCAGAATCTCAAGATATTGATGATAATTTCAAAAACAAACTTACATTCAAAGACCTTGGTATCACAAAAGACCATTTAGTTCAATTGTTTATCAATGAAGGTGTTTTACCAAAGAACTTTTTATCTTTGAAAGAAAAAGTATAATGAAAGCAATAAGTGAAATGAATAAGCCTGCATATGCAACTGTACATGCAGGCTTTTTACAACCAGGGATGACTAAAAAAGAATTAGTAGCTACAGAAGTTATGACATCTTTATTAACAAGTGGTAAATGGTCTGGTAAAGAAGATGGTTTCTTTCCAAAAGTAATTGAGTTAACAGAAGGTTTATTTAAACAATTATATGGAGAAGAAACTAAAACTCTGTAATGGTTGTGATGAACTTAAAGTTATCTGGAAAAACCATGAAGGAAATAAATATTGCCAATACTGTTGGGCCAAAGTTAAATCAGATGATCCTGAACATAAAAATGTTATTCCTCAGGTATCTGCTAAAAAGAAAAAGCAAGATGCTGAGTACCTTAAGTTAAGAGCGAGATTTCTTACAGAAAATCCAATGTGTGAGATTGGTGTACCAGGTTGTACAAGAAATGCAACTGATGTACATCATACCAGAGGAGGTGAAGAAAGAAGTGTTTATTACTTAATACAATCAACTTGGTGCAGTTCATGTAGGAATTGTCATGATTGGATTCACATGAATGCTGAAAAAGCAAGAATAATGGGTTGGTTAAAATAAATTGTTATGAGTTATACAAAACTGATTCATGCTAAAGGTAATAAATGTAAAAGTAGATTTGAACCAGAAACTATTTATAAGGAAAAAATTACTTGTAGAATGTGTAAGTTAAAACTTGCTACTGATAAAGAATTTGCTGAACAATTTGAAGCTTTCAGAAATGAACAAGATGCTAAAGACAAAGCAAGATTAAAAGCTTTAGATGAAGCATATATGGAAAAAGATCTAAGATGTCCTAAATGTTTTAGAAGAATGTCTTTAAGACAAAACAAAACAACAAAGAATTATTTTTTTGGTTGTTCAGGTTTTCCAATGTGTAAACAAATATTACCTTATTCTGATGAGAATAAAGCAAAATTTACAAAAATAAAATAATCATGGATTATAACAATGTTATTAGTAGAACCATTTTATTATATCATAGGGATAGACAAAGAGAATTTAAGAAATTAAAAGAAGACTTAAAAACTTGTTGTTGCTTTCCAACTAGAAAAAAGATTAAATCTAGATTGGAGGAATTAGAAATCATTTTAAGCAGAGATTATGCATTAGATAAAATTGGATTAGTACACAAACTTGGTGTAAAATACAAAGATCTTAATAAATATCCTGAAATGATTGAGATCGAACATAAATCAAGAATCCTTAAAAGAGCATTAGCATGAGTAAACCAAATGTAAAACAGATAACAGAAGTTGCAAAAAAATCTGAAACAATTGGTAATATTTGCTATGAAGAATTTCAAAAAACAAATAAATTAGAGTCAGCTAAAGTTGCTCTTAATGCTTTTAGAAACACTTTGTATGCAAATAGCTTACTAATTAAAAATGAAAAAATCTAAATAATATGTTAAAAGACAGACAAGATGTGCAAATGGAAGCACTATCTGAATTAGAAAAATACAACCGTGGTTGTGCTGTTCTTGGAACTGGTGTGGGAAAAACTCTTGTAGGTCTCACACATATGGACAGAAATACATCACCTATGGATAAAGTTTTGGTCGTTGCTCCTAAAAAAGCAATATTCAAATCTTGGAAAGATGATGCCATTAAATTTGATAAAGAGCATTTGCTTGGTAGAATAGTATTTACCACTTATTTAAGTATAAATAAACATGATCCAAGAGATTATCAAATTGTTTATCTTGATGAAGCTCATAGTTTACTTGATAGTCACCGGACATTTTTAAATTCTTATAGAGGTAAAATTATTGGTTTGACTGGTACTCCACCAAAAGTTGACTATAGTATCAAAGGTAAATTGGTAAATGAATTCTGTCCTGTAATTTATACTTTTAAAGCAGATGATGCTGTAGATAATGGAATCTTAAATGATTACAGAATCATAGTACACAAGTTAAAGCTTGATACTAATAAGACATTTCCTGTAAAAGCAAATAACAAAACTTTTATGGTCTCTGAAGTTGATAACTATGCCTTCTGGTGTAATAAAATTGACATGAGTATGGGTAACTTACAAATGTTGCGAATCATGCGTATGAGAGCTTTGATGACTTATACAAGTAAAGAGAAATATACTAAAAAGCTTATTGCTAGTATTACTCAGAAAAATAAAGTAATTGTATTTGCTAATACTCAAGAACAAGCTGATTTATTATCACCTTACTCTTACCATAGTGGTAATAAAGGAAGTGAAGATTGTTTAACTTGGTTCAAAGAAGGAAGTATTAAATGTCTTTCAACTGTTCATCAGTTGAGTGAAGGTGTTAATATTCCTGATTTAAAGCAGGGTATTATCATGCATGCTTATGGGAATGAAAGAAAATCTGCTCAAAGAATTGGTAGACTTTTAAGACTTAATCCAGATGATACAGCTGTTGTACATATACTATGTTATATAGGAACAATAGATGAGAAATGGGTTACTGAAGCTCTGGAAGGTTTTGACCAAGATAAAATTGAGTGGAAAGATTTTAATATCTCTTATTAATTGCTTAAATTGTATTATGGAAATTCTTAAAACACATCAGATTACTATGTATAATGATAATGAGCATTCATTTCAATACATAATGGCTAGTTTAATTAAATATTGTGCTCATCATCCTCATCAAGCAGAACAGTGTGCTTTAATTGCTCATAATAAAGGTGAATGTATTATAAAAACAGGAAACTTTGATGAAGTATTTGAGATACAGGAAAAATTAAACAAATTGGAAATTAAATCAGAAATCAAGAATTATGCAGGTGATATTTATTGATGGTTCAAATAAACCTAAGCAAATAGTAGATTCTGAATGGCCTGTAGAAGGTAAACAATATACTCTTAAAAAAGTATATAGAATGGGTTTACAACCAAATACATTTGGATTTGAATTATTAGAAATTTCTTTATCAGAGTTATCTACTCCATATGAACTTTATGATTCAAGAAGATTTGGTATTTTGATTGGAGGCCCTATCACAGAAGAAGTCTTTAAAGAAGAAGACATAGAATTAGAAACTCTTTAAAATCAATTATTTATGGCAAAAGAAGAATTAGCAGGATTGCTAAGAGTGTATTGTATTGACCCTGATTCAGATAATTTTCCAGTAAGTCTAGGAATATCTCCAGAAAGAGTTGAAGAATTAAATGATCATTTGGGTGATTTAATAACTTCTGAAAAAAGGTTAACAGTTGTACTTGAAAAAATGAGTTTAGTTACCAAGAATGCAAATGAATTATGTTTAGTAGCATTTATACTAGGTAAAAACGGTACATCCAATTCTTATGAAAGAGTTATTGAAAAATTATTGCTCAAAACTAGCACAAGAAAAATTGTTACAGATACCTTATTAAGTGAAGGTATTAAAGTAAGTTATGATTCAAAAGATAGTGGGCCAGAAGATAATGAAGAAGGATATAATCCAAGATTATGAGTTTAGCAAATTATAAAGACTTAGTAAAAGTTGTCATTGTAGATGATAATGCAACTACAATAACAGGAACATTAGGTATTACCCAAGAAAGACAAATTTTCTTGAAAAATCTTATTGATTCTTGTTTTGAGAAACATGATACAGTTACTGACATGATGGTTTATGTCAGTAATGGGGTAGTTCATCCAAATGAACTGGCTTATTGTGTTTACCATATTGGTTCCAATGTTGGTAAAAACAAAATTATTAATGAATTAATGAATATCTGAGATTAGTTAAACCAACTGTATCTGAAAAATCAATTAAAAATTTAAAAATGGAAAAAGCAGTAAAAACCACAGCAATAAAAAAAGTATCTAAAAAAGTAGTAACTGAAGATGCAACACAAGATTT
>Ga0164297_10001522_pt1 | contig 24524 bp, 19 predicted proteins | sample GEODES058metaG_FD_113539 | JGI IMG/M metagenome (GOLD analysis project Ga0164297, IMG submission 113539) | Dystrophic lake water microbial communities from Trout Bog Lake, Wisconsin, USA - GEODES058 metaG | ecosystem: Environmental > Aquatic > Freshwater > Lake | place: USA: Trout Bog Lake... | reverse complement strand
TGCAAAGAGAAGCGTGCCTTCGAAGGTCACGTCAAGGTTTCCGAATCTGGTCGCCGTATGGCACAGGGCATCTGCCCAGTGTGTGGCACCAAGGTAAACCGCATCTTGGGCAAGGCTTAACACTAGTAACAGGCTTAAAATTGAGCAGCCCCCGCTACTCATCACACTCGATGTGGTGAAATCGCGGGGGTTGTTTTTTTATCGCTGCGCTATCCACAAGTAAGAGCGCATCCAGAGCAGGAATCTGGCAAACGAGTAATTCTTGAGCAATGAACTCCTACCCGCGGTTAAAAAGTGGAGTCGCAGTCCGAAAGCGCAGGTCTAGTCACAGTTCAAGTCACACCAGCGCAGAAGAATTCTTTGTCGGACTCCCCACTCGCGGAATCTCACTCTTCTCCCCACACACTGAGCTAGTACTACGGGCCTTTACGGGCCAGCACACTACTTCGCATATCGCCGCCTCACTCAAACTCGAACTGCGCGAAGTAGAAGAGATTCAAGATGCGCTAGAGCTCTGCGAGTTAATCGAATTCTGGCCCAAAGGAATTGCCACTCCTGGCGATGGCGTGGGCGATCAACACCGAACATGGCAGGCCGAGATCCAACGCGACCTGATCACCCATCGTGCCGGCGCTCGTGATGGTGGTGTCAGAGAGATGGCGCTGCGATCCGAATTCACAATTCTGATCTCTGGTGAGAATCGTTGCGCACGAACTCTGCTCACGCTCTTGCAATCAATGGGGATTATTCATACGCGCATCATTACTCGAGGCCAACTTGCAGCTCGTGTTGATTCTTACGATGTGTGTGGTGTTACTACTCGAATGAGTGATGTTGGGAAAAAACGAAGTGATTTTCATCAGGAATTGATCCGTGAATCAGAGCTTCCTCGGACTTCTCATGCTTTCGGGCTTGCGGATCAGAGCGCCGCTAAATCTTCTCCAGACCTGATCATCTCTACTATCCCGGTGGAATGGGATTATGTTCAACGTTGGATGAGCGAAGGCTCGGCTCATCTACATATAAATTCTTTGATAGGCGGCTCGATAGAACTTGGCCCCTATGTAGTTCCTGGCGTGAGTGCGTGCTTACGATGCGTCGCCCTCACTCAACGCGATGCGCGAATTCCTCTCGGTGATCAATCCTTGCGCAAAGAACTTCCTGCATCAGTCAGCGCCTACGTTGCCGGAGTGGTCGCTGCTGTAGTCGGTGAACTCATAGCAACAGGAACAACTCCCCTGCTTGGGTCATCGATCTGGCTCAATCTTTTGCAACCGCTGGCAGAAACTGAACGGCGGTATTGGCAACGACATCCAGAATGTGGTTGCGCAGATCAAGCCGAAATTAACTAGCGAGCGCAACCTCTTCTAGTTCAGTTTTGCGTTCAGGTTTGCGCTCAGCCGTTACAAGCTCAGGCAACTTTTTAGGAGGCCGGCCAGCGCTGCGCTTTGCCGCCACGATCTTGCCGTCAACGAAAAGTTCTCCACCCCACACACCGCACGGTTCGGCGCGAGAGATAGCACCCTCCAAGCAGGCTTTGGCCATTGGGCAAGCTGCACACAGTGATTTAGCTGCGGCGATCTGGCGTGGGTCTTCATCAAAGAAGAGATCGCCATCGGTTTGGTGGCATGGCAATGAGATTTCGCCCGTCACATCGTTCAAACCAATGAGATCACCTTGCGCCCACCCGGGAACTAACAATTGACTGAAGAGAACAGTCATTGCACTCACCTCCAACTTTCTCGTTATCTTTTTCTAGTTTTGTTTGGGGAAAAGAAAAAGGACCGCTCATCCGATTGGATGTGCGGCCCCTGGTGGGTCTCTTCGGGTTTACCGAGTAGAACTCCAGGTTCCGCAGCTTCCATAGGCTGCAAACTTCTTGGCTGACCAGAGATAGCTGGCAGCAAAATTTGCAGCATGTGAATGAGCGGTATGTGAATGAGCAGCAGAAGTAGCGGTACCTGAGGTACCGATACCTGTTACACGTTGTGCAGAAGTGCTCATAGTTGAAGGGTAAAGCACGGCACTTTCTTCATGCAACCGAATTAAGAAAGATGCTGGGCCGCCCCGCATAGGACAGATACGCCGCGCGCTTGGCTCGGGTAATTCCCACATAAAAAAGCCGGCGCTCTTCTTCTAGTGCTGCAGCGCCGATCCCAGGCAGGTTGGGATTGTTGGCCGCATAAGGCTCATAGGGCAGCGCGCCTTCACTTAAGCCAATGAGAAAAACATGCTCCCACTCCAAGCCTTTGGCCCCGTGCAACGTGCTCAGCACGACTCCGGGCAGAGTTGGCGGATTGTTCTGTTCGGCTCGGTCTTCAAGTTCACGCAAGAAAGCTCGCAAGGCGTGTGGACCATCTAGGCCACCTGCTTTGAGTTCCAGAGCCAAAGTAAGAAAGGCTCGAATGTAATCGGCCTCACCAAAGGGCTTAAGCGCCGAGGCGAGTTCTGCCACCCAGTCGCCCTCTACAGGCAATACCGAAGCGCTACGAATAGTGCGCATGGCATCTCGAACATCGACTCGATCAAAGAAACGTTCTGAACTCTTGAGCTGGGTCTCAATGCCTCGTGCTTTTAAGGCAGTCTCAAATGGATCGAGCTGTGAATTAGTTCTGGCCAAAATTGCTATCTCTGCTCCAGTTGAAACTAACTGTTCAATGCGATCAACAACGGCGTGAGCTTCGCTCCGCGAATCAGCATAACCTTGTACTTCTAACTCTCCGCCGCGCTCATTCATCGAGACCAATTCATGGTTGGCATTTTCGGAAGAACCTTTAAGAATCGAGTTCGCAAGTTCAATAATTTCTGGTGTCGAGCGATAGCCGCGGGTTAATTTAACAACCTGGGCTTGTGGAAAACGCTGAGTAAAACCAAGCAAGAATGAGGAAGAGGCTCCGGCGAATGAATAGATAGTTTGGGCTGAGTCACCAACAACGCAGATCTCTTCTCGATTACCCAACCAGAGATTTAATAACCGTTGCTGTAGTGGCGAGACATCTTGATACTCATCCACGGTGAAGTAGCGGTACTGATCGCGGATTCGCTCGCGAACATCGCGATCTTCTTCCAACATGCCAACGGTAAGAAGCAGCACATCTTCAAAATCAATCACGCGTTCTTCATGCTTCAAGGTTTCATAGGCCTGATAGACCTTGGCAATTTCAAAATAATTATCGCGATCTGGTTTGCCATTGGGGATTCGAAGAGTTCGAGTGGAAGCTAGCGCGGCCTCTACATATTCATCAGGCGCAGTCTCAAGTGCTTTGGCCCACTCAATCTCGCTACTGATCTCACGCAACGTTGCAGCACCTGGCACCAAAACGGTGTCGCTGCGATTCATGGCCTCTGATAAGAAACCGGCCTTGCTTGTGAGCAACTTAGGAAAAGGGCCACCAAATGAATAAGGCCAGAAGTACATCAGCTGTTTGAGCGCGGCACTGTGAAAGGTACGCGCAGCAGCGTTTGGCACACCTAATTGCCGCAACCGAGCTCGCATTTCGCCAGCGGCGCGGGCTGTAAAAGTTAAAGCAAGAGTTTTGGAAGGATCAGTGACACCTGCTGCAACCGCATAAGCGATCCGGTGAGTAATCACTCGAGTCTTGCCTGTGCCGGCTCCGGCGATGACACAGACCGGGCCACGGATTGCAGTTACGGCTTCGAGCTGCTGTGGGTCGAGCCCCGCCAAAATCTCTTGTTGATTCATTGGCTAATTGCGCCAACTCTCCGGAGTTGATAGGTGCGGACGATCACTGCCATACCACGCATCGATCATCGCCCTGGCAACACTCATGGCTGGTGGCAAAAGGAGAGTTCCTTCTTGAACTGCGGCGTAAATGGAATCGCGATCAAACCAACGAATCTCTTCAATCTCTTCACCATCAGGTCGCGCCGTAGAAGGATCAACAATGATCGCTTCAAAGGCAATCATGAGTGAGCGCGGAAATGGCCATGGCTGTGAACCAAGATAATTAACTTCGGCAACTTGTACGCCTGCTTCTTCTGCAACTTCGCGCGCAACACATTGCTCAAAAGACTCACCAGCTTCGACAAAACCTGCAAAAGTTGAGAAGCGATGTTCTGGCCAAACTTTTTGGCGACCTAAAAGTATTCGATCATCTTTATCTTTTGTGAGCACAATGATTGCTGGATCGGTTCTTGGAAAATGTTCATGGCCATTGTCGATACAGACTCGAGTTGAACCTGCTTGAGCCGGTGCAAGTGCACCGCCACAGGTTGTACAAAATGGTGTTGCATGATGCCAATGAGCAACTGCTTGGGCATGGACAGCTAAGCCATTTTCAATATCTGAAAGCTGATGTCCCACCGCGCGCAGCGTTCGGTAATCACTCGCTTCTGCACCAGGTGCAAGTTCTGAAGTTGCACACCAGAGGAAATAATTCTGACCCTCGTGTTCTCCTAAGTAGATCCGCTCCCCGTGCTCTGGAATTTGACCAGCGCTGAGGTAGCGCAGCGCGCCATTTTCCAGAAGAAAGGCCTCGCCATTGAAATGGATAATTCGAGCGTTCGCCCAGGCATTGGCCAGAGCCTGCTCATCTGAGCGTAGGTGGCCAGCGCGATCTACGGCCGAACGAGCTAAGGGCAGTTTTAGAATTTTCATCAGGAGCCGACCCTACTAGCCTGCGGATATGAGGGTCATCTCCTGGAATCTGCTCCACGGCTCAACTCCCCTGCCTACTTCTACACCGCCCACACTCACCGAGGTCTTTGCCGACTTGGAGTGTGATCTGATCGGAGTGCAGGAGGTGGATGAGAACCAACCTCGATCGAACGGGGCCCGCCAAGTCGCCGAAATTTCCGAACTCTTTGGGAGCGAGCATTGGGCCTACGCCAGAACCGTGATTGGTACTCCTGGCGAAAAGTGGCGTAAACCCGCCCCGCATGAAGGTGTACTCCACGCGCATTTCGATCAACCCTCGTATGGCATCGGCCTCATCTCAAAAATACCTGTTACCACGTGGCATCGACTTGAGCTCGGTCGATCCTTGATTGGTCTGCCACTTCTTGTTGGCGGCAAACGCGGAGTGCGCATGATGTATGTGAAAGATGAACCGCGCGTTGCGCTGATTGCGGAGTTGAGCAATGGTTTTACTGTTGCGCTGACTCATCTCTCGTTTGTGCCTTTTGTTAATTACTATCAATTAAGAAAGATTCAGCGCTATCTCAATCGCTTGCCAGGTAAGAAAATTCTGATGGGCGATCTCAATCTGCCATTTGGAATTCCTCATAAGTGGAGTTCCTGGTTTAGCTTAAATAATCAGATGACATATCCGTCCTGGAAGCCAGCCGTTCAATTTGATTACATCTTGGCCCAAGACGAGTTAACCGCTACTCCCTTGCACTTTGAAGCAACGGGGATGAGTGATCATTTGCCGCTTGGAGTTTTAATCTCCTGATGCGAGAGTGACCGATTGAATGATTGCAGCGATCTCTTCTTCTTCGGATAACTCATCGCGATAAATCATTTCGCCGCTTGCCACATAATAAAAACCTGCACGAATTCTTGAGAGCTCAATGCCGTGGAGTTTGGCATAAGCGAGTCGATACATGGCTAGCTGAATTGAAGCGCTCTCAAGATCTTCACCGCTCTTAGTTCTTCCCGTCTTCCAATCGATTACTTCGTAGCGATCGCCATCTTTATAGATAGCATCGATTCGACCCTTAAGAACTACTCCTTCTATCACCATCTCAAAGCCCGCTTCGACTTCATGCGGTTGCTTGGCAGCCCATGGGCTTGCAAGCCATTTCTCTTGGAGCTCTTTGAGAGTGATGTCTACCAATGGTTCTGGTTCGAAGAGGTCATCATCAAATAGCGTCTCGGATTCAAAATGGCGCTCTAGCCATAAATGGAATTCGGTACCACGCGCTGCATATTTATCGGTATGGCGTGGCATTGGCCTGCGGATAGCCAGAGCCAACTCCGATGGATTCTCTCGCAACGCTACTAATGTAGAGACCGAGAGGCGCTCTGGGAGATAGACCTCGATCTCTTGGCTGCGTTCGTGTAGTTCACGTAAAAGCGCTTGTGCGTCGGTAAGAAATTCTTTTTCACTCGCTGTTGCAATCGATTCGAGTTCTTCGAGTGAGAGCTGCTTGGCGCTTTTGACTAAATCAGCGCTAGCGCGAATCTCAGTAGCGCGCTTACTTGTGACTGGCCACTGTGCCTTCGGTGGATTGGTCAAAAGTGGATTTTCAGTAGGCAGTTCACTAGCGATAGAAATTGCTGCAGGATTCTGCTCGGCTAAATAGTCGTGAGCGAGTGTAAATAAGATGCTTGGATTTACGGCCTTTGAACCTTCGCGGAAATATGTAGCGCTAAGCAAAAGGTGACTCTTAGCGCGCGTAAAGGCGACATAACCCAATCGCAACTCTTCGGCGTGCTTCTTAAGCGCCCAGCTCTCTTCGAATCGAGCCAAGGCTTTCTTAATTTCGGCCGGCGTGCAGTTGGCAGAATCTGGAAATTCAAAATCATTAAATTGCAAACGATCGCCTCGAAGCGCAATTGGGAGTGAACCCGAATACTTAAGCCACGAGTCAGAGCGTCCCTTGTTAGGGAAGAGGTCGGCTACCAAGCCTGGTACCGCAACTACATCCCACTCTGCGCCTTTGGAGTTGTGCACTGTGAGGATTTGGACGGCGTCGTGAGAGACGCTGATCTGTGCTGGTTTTAGCCCACCTTCACGCTCTTCTGCGGTATCTAACCAGCCTAAGAATGCTGAGAGGTTTGCGCCGCTTTTAGAAAAGGCCGCTGCCTCATCGAGGAATTTCTCAATATGCCTGCGACCAAGCTCTTGGCCGTCACGGACAAGAAGTTCGGTATCAAGGCGAAGGAAGCGCTCTGCTGCGAGCACAATATCGGTCAACGATCCATACGCTTCACGCCTGAGCGCTGTGAGCTCTTGTGAAAATTCGCGAAGCCGGCGCAAGCCTTCTGGAGAAAAATCCTGCGCCGGTGCATCTGCAATATTTGCTAGAGCTTCAATGATTGAACCATTGGAGAAGTCATCTGACTCCATAACAGCGCTATCGCCGCCAGTGTCGATCGCTTCCTCTAATTTCTTTGCGTGGTTCGCTTCAGATGTGCGCGCTAATGATTGTGAGTATCGACCCAGAGCAGCGAGATCTTTTGCACCAAGCGCTAGACGTGGCCCTAGGATCAATCGAGCAAGAGCCGTTCCAGAATCTGGAAATACGAGAGTGCGAAGTAGTGCGATGATGTCAGCAATCTCTGGCACATGGATCAAGCCACTCATGCCGACAACTTCAGTTTTAAGGCCGTGCGCACGAAGCGCCGCCTCGATCTCTGGGATATAACTCTTCACTCGAAGCAAGACGGCAAAAGTACTTCGCTTCTCTGACGGAAGGGCGAGTCGAGCAGGATCGTTCCACAATTGTTGGAACTGGCGTGCGATCTCTTGCGCCTCATCGTTCAAGGTTGGGTAAAGCGCTACACGAAGATCACCGGCGAGGGCGTTTGGCCGTGGCCCCAATGTCTTTACATTGCGCGAAGACCCTACGAGTGCGGCGCCATGCTCGACTACGCGATTAGCAATCTCAAGAATCGCTCTGTCATTGCGCCAGGTTGTGAGCAGGTCAAAGGTTTTTGTCTCCGCACCAAAGTGCTCTCCGAAGGTTTCGAGCGTTGCGGCTGTTGCGCCACGCCAGCCATAAATAGCTTGATTTGGGTCACCAACAGCGGTCACGTGATGGTTTCCGTGGCCAAAGAGTGAAGAGAGGAATCGAACTTGGGAGTAAGAAGTATCTTGATACTCATCGAGAAGAACTACTGGATATTTAGCTCGTTCTATCTCGCCGATCTCTGGCACGCTTTCAACTAACTGCGCCGCATATGCCATCTGGTCATTAAAAGAGAGCTGACCAAGTTCTAACTTGGTGCGTTCTAATTTTTCTAGCATGGGGATCAAGGCAATTCGTTCTTGCAAGACCGCGATGGCAGTTCTGACTTCTTCATTACTCTTTTGCGCAGTATGCAACAAGAATTTTGCTTCTAATTCTTCTAAGTAGTTCAGAAGGACTTGCGCGCTTTGATTATGTTCACCGATTTCGCCAGAGAGATGAATAAGCGCATCGATTACATGTGGTGGTTTATGACCAATAGGACGGAGCAATTCATCAAAAGAGCTCACGATCTCGGAGGCCATCTGCCAACCGGCTGCTTCCCCTAATGGTTCGCCATCGGTGTCGATACCCATACGGATTCCATGAGTGCCGAGCGTGCGTCCAGCGTATGAGTGATAGGTCGAGACATCGACGCTGATATCTACGGCGCGACCGGTGCTCGGGTCATCTGGCAACAGACCTGCCACTTTAAGTTGGCGCAATCGAGTACGAATACGCACAGTGAGCTCACTCGCTGCTTTGCGAGTAAAGGTAAGTCCCAATATTTGCTCAGGTTTTACGATGCCATTTGCTACCAGCCAGAGCACGCGCTGGGAAATAGTTTCGGTCTTTCCAGAACCAGCTCCGGCGATGATGACCGTTGGCCCAAAGTGACGAGACTCAATAATCAACTCTTGTTCTGGAGTAGGAAGGATGAGTTTGCCGCCATCGCGAGCAAGAGCTCTGGCAATCTCTGCGGCGCTTATATTCCTCATTCGAGCACACTCCGTCCTTGGTTTTGAAGTGGGCATAAAACCTTGACTTTGCAGATACGACAATTGGAATTAATGGTTGCGGTAAAACTTGAACCACTCATTTCGATAGCGGTCTTGGCTACCTCTGCCTTAAATGCCTCCGGATCAACGGCTCCTTGATCGAGTGATTCGTTTTTCGCAGTTTCCTTAGCAACAAAGAGTAGACCAGCGCCAGCGCTCTGGGCGTTCTTTGGAAAATCAGGTAGTTCGGTGAATCCGCTATCGGTGACTGCGAGTTGATAAGCCATCAGCTGCTTATTCTCTTGCGCGTCGGTCTTACTCACGGGTGTGCCAGTCTTGAGATCGACAATGAAGTACTTGCCCGTTCCTGGGTCAATCTCTAATCGGTCCACCGTTCCCCTAAGGATGACGCGACCAAATTCAACTACAAATGGCTCTTCGGTAGAGACAAGAGTGCGGGGGTTGCTTTCGTGCCACTCGAAGAAACGAGTAAGCATCCACTCTGCACGCTTTAGCTGATTCTCTTTGTACCAACCGATGCTCTGATCAACCATGGGCCAAGCAGCAATTAATTGCGCAACGCCCTGCTGGACAGTGAGCGCAGGATTTTCTGCAAGTTGCGCGGCAATAAAGTGGATTGCTACACCAAGAAGTTGAGCAGTTGAATCTCCATCTTTAGCGCCAGAACGCTCAAGGAACCATTTGAGTCCGCACTCATCAAAAGAGCCGAGTGAACTTGGGGAGATATAAATATTTTGATCTTCTGCAACAACAGGGTCTTGCGAACTCAGCGCCCGCACTCCCAACCAATTATCTGGATCTGCGCTTCGAATTCCAGAGCGCGCTAAGAAAGCCAAGAGAGAGGCTGCAAATTGTGATTCGTTGCCAAGTTCACGGCGCAGTGATGCGATAAGTCCTTGGAGTGTCAGTGAGCTTTGAATTGACGAGTGAAGTTCTTCACTGCTCAGACCGGTGCACTCTTCGTAGAGCTCGTCAAAGTATCGAGAGGGTTGTGAATCTTCGGTGGAATAACCAGTAATAAATAACGCTTTTTTAGCTCGAGTGATCGCAACATAGAGAAGTCGGCGTTCATCTTCTGCCAGCCCTGAAGCAGTCGCAGCTGCGAGCTCCGCTTTGGCAACGAGTCCGGAGCGCATTGATTCAACCAATCGTTCACTGCCTAAGAGCGAACCGCGCTCCTTGAGATTTGGCCATGACCCATCTTGGATTCCGGTGACTACAACAAACTCCCATTGCCGCCCCTTGGCCGAGTGCACGGTGAGGAGTGAGACAACTTCTTCTCTGGCACCGCTTGCAGTAATGCTGTCCGAGAGAATTCGCTCATTGCGAATCTGATCAATGAAAAGTTGAGGTGATGCGCCTTGATTTCTTTCAGAAAATCTTCTGGCTGACTCAAAGAGGGTGATAACTGCGTCAAGATCTCGATCGGCCTTTGCGCCACTATTGCCGCCTGCGAGAGCTTTATCGCGCCAGAGCGTAGATATGGCTCGACCCTCGTAGTCGGTGGCGTTTTGCCAGATCACCCAGAGCAGATCAGAGATATCGCCAGATTTCTTGATGGCCTCTGCACCTGCGCGAATCAGATCATGTATGCGCTTGATGGGCCTCTGTTCTTCCCATGGCAACTCTGAAACCGAGCTTTTGATTGAGTCGATCATCATCTCTGTTGTGCTGCGGCTATCGGTGCGAACCTTGGAGAGTGAGATACGGATCCGACGAAGTTCGAGTGGATCAGCCCCGCCAAATTCTGAGAGAAGAATATTTTCGAGCAGCGGCCAATCACTGGCTGAAATACGACTTCGCTTGATTGCTAACTCTGCTAGACCGAGAAGTGGAATAACTGCTGGATTTTCGGCTAGAGCTAACGCGCTAGCATCAACTGAAAGTGGTACTGAATTTCGAACACAAGCGCGATTGATTGCTGCGATATCTGCGCCGGGATTACGCAGAATGATCGCCATCTCTGACCAAGCAATACCGTCATGCAGGTGGGCTTTACGTAAGCTGTATGCGATCTGTTCTGCGTTCTCACTGGCTGATGCGAGTTTTGCAAAGCTGATCGAGTCATCTGCAATAGGAGCCCAATCATTCGCAGCGGCTGCGCCCCCCGTGCTCTCAGAGCTGCGAAAACGGCTGGCAACCCGCGCCCCTAGCTCTGCGATCGCAGGATGTGAACGAAAGTTCTGAGTGAGTCTGAACTCGGCGCTTGTGATTTCGCGAGCAAACCGCAACACACCATCAGGATCTGCGCCACGGAAACGTCCAACAGCTGAGTGTGGATCTACAAAGAGGAGTAGATCTTCTCCTGCCAAAAGAGAAAGCAGAGCACGATGTGAAGGATCGCTCTCTTGAAATTCATCGACAACGATTGTTGTGAAACGTTCGCGGAAGTATCGAAGCCGTGCTGGATCTGATTGTAATAAGTGGATAGCTTCGAAAATAATAGAGCTCGGGTCAATCTTGACCAATCGCTCACCTACTGTGGCACTCGCCAGCTCTTGCGCGCCGTGATAGGAGGCCCAAAATTTAGCGGCGCCATCCCAATATTTTTCGCCTAAACGAAGGCCCATCTCTTGTAAATCTTTAGGAGTAAGACCAAGTTCTGTTGCACGCAAAATCAGATCGCGTACCTCACGAACAAAGCCTCGAGTGGTAAGCGCTTTCGCTAGTTCGCTATGCCAAGGAATTTCTACCAACGGATTGGTCAGCATCTCTTTAATAGCAGCATCTTGTTCGGCGCCGCTAATGAGTACATAGCGAAGATCATCGCTACGCATCTTCTGATTAAGAATTGAGAAGGCGAGCGCGTGAAATGTTCGAGCAAGCGGTTCAAAAGAAGTGCTCTGCGCTGCTATCGCAATCTGATCTCGAAGGAGCGATGCGCTCTCGCGACCATATGTGAGAATAAGAATGGAGTCAGGGTTTGTGCCCGCTTCGATGCGAGCGAGAACAGCTTCAACGAGTGTCGAGCTCTTGCCGGTTCCTGCACCACCAAGAATCATGGCAGGAGCGCCGCGATGAGCCAGGATTGCTTTCTGCTCGTCAAAGAGCTTTGAACGAGAAAAAGCTGGCCCTGCGCTTGCGCGCCTGACCAGCTTGACTCCTGACTTCACTCCCGTGCCCTGTGCGCCCATGCGAGTATCTAACCGAATCGGACTGACACTCGAACGAGTGACACGGGCAATCCCTTACTCGGCGTTCTGATTGACCTTCTTGTTGCGACCCACGTTACGGGCACGCTCATTTTGGTCCAGAATCACCTTGCGGATTCGAACATGCTTAGGGGTTACCTCTACACATTCATCTTCGCGACAGAATTCCAACGCCTGCTCCATATTCAATAGGCGTGGCGGAATGATGCGGTTGGCATCATCGGCGCCTGACGAACGCATATTGGTGAGCTTCTTTTCGCGAACGATGTTGACATCCATATCTTCGGTTCGAGAGTTCTCACCGACGATCATGCCTTCATAGACCTCGGTACCAACTTCAAGGAAGATGATTCCGCGCTCTTGAATTCCATCCACTGCGTAAGCAGTCACGACGCCACGACGATCAGCGACAAGTGATCCGCTCAAACGGGTGCGAATTTCACCGTGCCAGTTTTCATAACCATCAAAGACGTGGTGAATGAGACCTGTTCCGCGAGTTTCGGTAAGGAATTCAGTTCTAAAGCCGATCAAGCCACGTGATGGGACCTTGTAATCCATGCGGATCCAGCCAGTACCGTGGTTAACCATCTGTTCCATCCGGCCTTTACGAAGCGCCATCAACTGAGTGACAACACCCAAGAACTCCTCTGGAATATCTACTGTTAAGCGTTCCATTGGCTCTTGTAGTTTGCCATCGACGGTCTTGACCACAACTTGTGGCTTGCCGACGGTCAACTCAAAACCTTCGCGTCGCATGATTTCAACAAGCACAGCGAGTTGAAGTTCGCCACGACCTTGAACTTCCCAAGTATCTGGACGATCAGTGTTTACAACACGAAGCGAGACGTTACCGATCAATTCTGCATCGAGACGGTTCTTGACCTGGCGAGCAGTAAGAAGTTTTCCTTCTTGGCCAGCAAGCGGTGAGGTATTGATACCGATTGTCATCGAGATTGAAGGCTCGTCAACGATAATTGGAGGAAGAGCGTGTGGCTTTTCAAGATCGGCCAGAGTCTCACCCAAGGTAATTGTTTCGATACCCGCGATAGCGACGATATCTCCTGGGCCTGCTTCAAGCGCAGGTACGCGCTCAAGGCCATCTGTGATCAAGAGCTCTGAAATCTTTACGCGCTCACTTGTGCCATCGGCCTTCATCCACATGACGGTCTCACCTTTTTTGATGATTCCTTCGCGGATACGACAGAGCGCAAGACGACCAAGATATGGAGATGAGTCCAAGTTGGTGACGTGAGCTTGCAGCGGTGCACCTTCGTGGTAAACCGGTGCTGGGATCGTATTGAAAATTACTTCAAAGAGCGCATCAAGGTTTTCGCGATCTGGCATTACACCATTGCCTGGGCGGTTGAGCGATGCTCGACCAGCTTTAGCTGATGCATACACGATTGGAAATTCAATCTGCTCTTCATTTGCATCGAGGTCCAAGAAGAGGCCATAGGCTTCGTCGACAACTTCTGGAATTCGTGAGTCTGGACGGTCAACCTTGTTGATGACCAAGATGACTGGAAGATTCTTCTCAAGCGCCTTACGCAATACGAAACGAGTTTGTGGCAACGGACCTTCTGATGCATCGACAAGCAGAATAACGCCGTCGACCATTTCAAGTCCGCGCTCTACTTCGCCACCGAAATCGGCGTGGCCTGGAGTATCAATTATGTTGACGGTCTGTGAACCACGACGGATCGATGTGTTCTTCGCAAGAATGGTAATTCCCTTTTCGCGTTCTAGATCCATAGAATCCATAACGCGATCGCGGTTTTCGCCCTCTTTTTGGTGCTCAGAAAATGCGCCAGATTGGGTAAGCATCGCATCGACCAGTGTGGTCTTACCATGGTCAACGTGAGCAATGATGGCTACGTTACGTAGATCATCGCGCTTTTTTAGCTCGCCAGTGATGTACGGACTCTTCTCATACTTAATTTTTGTTGTCATACGTTGAACCTAAACTCCACTACATCTCCGTCGGCCATTATGTATTCCTTGCCTTCCATCCGTACTTTTCCGCGTGCTCTGGCTTCTGCCATCGACCCCGCTTCAACTAAATCATCGAAAGCAACTATTTCTGCCTTGATGAAACCTTTTTGGAAATCGGTGTGAATCACACCAGCCGCCATTGGAGCGGTATCGCCCTTGTGAATTGTCCACGCACGCGCTTCTTTTGGACCAGCGGTGAGATAAGTCTGAAGTCCCAAAGTATCGAATCCAACTCGTGCAAGCGTTGCCAAACCTGGTTCGCTGAGTCCGATCGACTCCAACAATTCCTGTGCATCGGCATCATCGAGTTCGGCTAATTCGGCCTCGGTCTTTGCGTCGAGGAAGATCGCTTCGGCTGGAGCAACTACTGCCGCAAGTTTCTTGCGCAGTTCGCCATCGTTGAGTTCAGATGCATCTACGTTAAAAACATAAAGGAATGGCTTAGCGGTCATCAATTGCAACTCACGAATAACATCGAGATCAATTTTTGAAGCAGCGAGCAAGGTACCCTCGTTCAAAATTTTCTGTGCTTCTTGAGCAGCAGCTAAAAGTGGCGCGCGCTCTTTATTGGTGCGAGCTTCTTTCTCAAGGCGTGGAATCGCTTTTTCAATAGTTTGCAGGTCTGCTAAACAGAGTTCGGTATTGATTGTTGCAATATCTTCGGCTGGATCCACGCGACCATCAACGTGGACAACATCGCCATCGTTAAATACACGGATTACCTGGCAGATTGCATCGGTCTCACGAATATTTGCTAGGAATTTATTTCCAAGACCGGCGCCCTCAGAGGCACCTTTAACAATTCCAGCGATATCAACGAAAGAGACAGAGGCTGGAAGGATTTTCTCGGAGCCAAAAATCTGAGCCAGCGCAGTCAAGCGGCTATCGGGAACTCCCACTACGCCCACGTTCGGCTCGATAGTGGCAAAGGGGTAGTTGGCAGCCAGGACGTTGTTCTTGGTCAGGGCATTAAAAAGGGTCGACTTTCCAACGTTTGGCAGTCCGACAATTCCGATAGATAGGCTCACGAGGAGTAGAGCCTACGGGGCTTTGTCACCCCTTAATGACACGATAGGGGCTATGAACAGCCAAAATTCATCTGGGTCTCTGACCACTAGCCTGATTGTGCTCGTTATCGGGCTTCTTATCGGACTTCTCATCGGAATTGCCGTTGGGATATTCGCTTCCAAGCGTCGAAATTCCGCTGGCGGGGCCGAAACTGTTGCCCTCCTCGAGGGCGAGCTCGCATCCGCAAAAACCCTCCTCACCGAATATCGCACTCAATTGGAGGCCGAGCGGGTTAAGAGTGAGAGCGCAATCAAGATCAGTACTGAGCTCGATGGCATGAAGGTTCGAGTGGAAGAGCTCAGTCGCCTGGCCGCCGATGCAGACAGAAGGCGAGTAGGCGCAGAGGCCGAAATCAAAAGTCAGATTCTTCAGATGGCTTCACATAACGAGAACTTGGTTAATCAGACCCGTGCCATTGCTGGCGCGCTTGCCAGTTCGCAGACCCGTGGAAAATTTGGCGAGGCTCATCTCGAACAACTCCTTGAAGGCGCGGGGTTGATCGAAGGCGAGCACTTCACTCGTCAGCGTTCTGCTGCACGCGATGAAAACTCTGGCGCTATCCCAGATATCACAATCAATATGCCAGGTGGCTCTGTTATCTATATCGACTCTAAATTTCCATTTGAACGTTTCTACGAAGCGTTTGAAACGGAAGATCCGCAAGAACGTAAAGAGCTTATCGCCGCTCACACCAAAGATTTAATGAAGCATGTTGAAGCGCTCGCAAAGCGTAAATATTCCGAGCGTGGCGCCTCTCCTGATTTTGTTGTTCTCTACGCTCCAGTTGAATCCATCTTCTCGGAAGCTCTCAAATCTGATCCAACAATTCTAGAGCGGGCCTTTGCTCTCAATGTCACCATTGCAACCCCAACGTCAATGATGGCGCTGCTTCGTACTGTCGGCTATCTCTTTAGCCGAAACCGCGTGGCAACAAATGCTGCAGAGATTCAGGCACTGGCGGCAAAGTTCCTCAAAGATGTCTCATCGCTCCACGAAAAGATTGTCACTGTAGGTGTGCGCCTTAAGAGCACACTCAAGGCATACAACGAGCTGATCCCTACTGCTGAAACCACAGTTCTCTCGGCTGCGAAAAAGATGCGCGCTCTCGATGTTGTTGGCAAGGCACCAAAATCAATCCCAGAACTCTCTGAGAATGTTCGCCAACTTCACTCCAAGCTCACACCTCAGGCGCTTGATGGCCTAGCGGACGAAGACGATGTGATCGATGCCGAAGAGGTAGAATTCGATGACCATGAATAAGCAGAGCGATCAGGCAACTTCTCCACGCGGTGAAAACCGTCGTATTGCTAAACCGATCTCTAAACCCATTCCAGGCCCTGGCTTAACAAATCCAGGCGTGGTTATTCTGCAATTTCTCTTTATTTTGCTGATCGAAACTATCGAATACTCCTTCACCAAAGTAGGAATGGTGAGCGGAATCGCCATTGTGCTCGCGCTTTTCGGTGGTATCTATTTGGGGCGCGAAGGCACAAGTTTTGCAGCGGTTGTTAATCCACCCATTGCGTTTTTTATTTCAACGATTCTGTTGATTGCCACCGTTGGTGGAGCAGGGGTACATGTAGCCCGATTTGGTCTAGATCTTGTTACTACTTTGGGAGCAGGTGCGCCTTACTTAGCGCTCTGCGCAATTGTTGGTTGGGCCTATCACTTCTGGCACCAACGCTCACTTTCCCGCAGCGCGTAAATCTTTACGAAGCTCTGGCGGGATTGCAAAAAGTAAGTGCTCTTCTGAAGCAGTGACAGTCTCTACGTCACCAAAACCGCGTTCAGCCAACCACTTCAATAAATCCTGAACCAAAATCTCTGGCACAGATGCTCCGCTAGAAACACCAACGGTTTCTACGCCTTCAAGCCACTCCTCGTTAGCTTCCGCTGCATAGTCGATCAGGTACGCGCTCTTAGCGCCATACTCTTTCGAAACTTCGACCAAGCGAACCGAGTTCGAAGAGTTCAGTGAGCCAACAACAATTACTAGGTCGCTCTTAGGAGCGATCTCTTTAATGGCGGTCTGTCGATTTTGAGTTGCGTAACAGATGTCATCACTCGGTGGATCGATCAAATGTGGAAACTTCACTTTGAGCTTTCGAACTGTTTCGATCGTCTCATCAACGCTCAACGTAGTCTGGGAGAGCCAGATCAATTTCTTCTCATCGCGAATCTTCAAGCCCTCGGCATCTTCGATCGTGTCGATGACGTGGACGTTAGCTGGCGCTTCACCCGCTGTACCTTCAACTTCTTCATGTCCCTTATGACCGACAAGAAGAATGTCGTAATCCTCCGAAGCAAAACGCTTTACTTCATGGTGCACTTTGGTGACCAATGGGCAGGTGGCATCGATCGTCTTGAGATTTCTCGCGGCTGAGGCTTCATGCACCGCTGGTGAAACGCCGTGCGCCGAAAAAATTACCGTAGCGCCTTCTGGAACTTCATCGGTCTCATCGACAAAGATCGCGCCGCGGGCCTCGAGCGTCGCAACAACATGCTTGTTATGCACGATTTGCTTGCGGACATAGACGGGAGCTCCGTAAAGGTCGAGGGCTTTTTCCACCGTAATCACTGCACGATCTACGCCAGCGCAGTATCCGCGGGGAGCTGCCAAAAGAACCTTTTTCGCCATGCAGGTAGCCTACCTAAAGTTAGGATAAGGATCATGCTGGAGAATTCCGCCGACAAGCCACTACCTGTACGCGTGATCTCCGAAGCGATTGGTGATTACATCGCTCGCCTTGGTCTGGTCTGGATCGAGGGCGAACTCTCCGAGGTAAAAGTGCGCCCAGGAAGCTCGATGGTCTACATGCGCTTGCGCGATACCAGCGCAGATATGAGCCTTTCAATCATGTGCCACAAGAGCACCTATGCCGCTGTCGGTGAACTCACCGAAAACGCTCGAGTGATCATCAATGCCAAAGCATCGTGGTATTCAAAAAATGGTTCACTCTCGATGAGTTTTAAAGAGATCAGGCAAGTGGGCGTTGGTGAACTCTTGGCCCGACTCGAAGCACTGAAGAATTCTCTTGCAGCCGAAGGGCTCTTTAGCAGTGAACGCAAAAAAGCGTTGCCATTTTTACCTCGAGTGGTTGGACTCATTTGTGGTCGAAACAGTGATGCCGAAAAAGATGTAGTAGAAAATGCCAAACGACGTTGGCCATCGGTGCAGTTTGAAATTCGCGAAGTAGCTGTCCAAGGCTCAGCCGCGGTTGTAGAAGTCTCAGCCGCCCTGCGCGAACTCGATTCCAACCCAGACGTTGATGTCATTGTTATTACTCGCGGCGGTGGATCTTTTGAAGACCTCCTGCCATTTAGCGATGAAAGTTTGGTTCGACTTGCTGGTAGTTGCACGACCCCGATAGTCAGCGCAATTGGACATGAGAAAGATTCACCGTTGCTCGATCTGGTTGCTGACTTTCGAGCCTCTACTCCGACCGATGCAGCTAAGCGGATCGTTCCCGATGTCAACGAAGAATTCGCGAAGATCGCACAACAACAGGAGCGAGCTCGCAGATCAATCCTGCACAGGATCGAACGTGAACGTTCCTGGCTCAGCCAAGTTCGCTCGCGGCCAATCTTTCGCGATCCGCAGTCAATGATTCGTGTTAGGCAAGATGAGCTAGATGGCTTGATCTCTCACCTCACCGCGCTCTCACCACAAGGCGTCCTTGATCGAGGCTACGCCGTGGTGCTCACGAGCGACGGTCAGTTGGTGAGCGACGCTACTTCGGTCGGGCCCGGTACAAAATTAGCGATCAGAGTGGCGAAGGGCACTATCGCCGCCACCGTAAACGGAGCGGTGGGAGGCGAGTAGATTTATCCGTATGGCATCGTCAAAACCAGAGAAGCAGCTTTCGTATGAACAAGCGCGCGAACAGCTTGCCGAAGTAATTGAAGAACTCGAAAGCGGCCAAGCGACGCTAGAAGAATCCATGGCGCTCTGGGCAAAGGGTGAAGAGCTCGCTGCGATCTGCCAAGCATGGCTCGATGGCGCAAGTAAAAAGTTGTCTGATCAACAAGCATTGCAGGACGAGTTGAAGGGTGAAGCTGATGCCTGAGTTCACATACTCAGATCTTCTACCGATTGGCGCGGATGAAACCGAGTACCGCCTAGTTACCACCGAAGGCGTCTCTACTTTTAACGCCGGTGGCATTGAATTTCTCACTGTTGCACCAGAAGCAATCACTCGCCTCACCGAAGAAGCCATTCACGATATCTCGCATTACTTACGTCCGGCACACCTACAACAACTCGCTAATATTTTAAGTGACGACGAAGCCTCACCTAATGATCGTTATGTGGCGATGGACTTGCTGAAGAATGCAAATATTGCTGCTGGTGGCGTCTTGCCGATGTGCCAAGACACTGGCACCGCACTTGTTATGGGAAAGAAAGGTCAGTACACCCTGACCTCCGAAAAAGATGAAGTGAGTATTTCGCAAGGCGTCTACAACGCTTACACAAAATTAAATCTGCGCTATTCGCAGATGGCGCCAGTTACTACATGGGAAGAGAAGAACACCGGCAACAACTTGCCTGCTCAAGTCGAGATCTATTCCGACTCGGATCATCCAAATGAGTACAACTTTCTCTTCATCGCTAAAGGTGGTGGCTCTGCCAACAAATCATTCTTGTATCAAGAGACTAAGGCAGTTCTCAATCCGACCTCATTTATGAACTGGCTCGATGAGAAGTTGCGCTCTATCGGAACCGCAGCGTGTCCGCCGTATCACCTGGCAATTGTCATCGGTGGCACCAGCGCCGAGCACACCGTCAAGACCGCCAAGCTTGCCAGCACGAAGTATCTGGACTCTCTGCCAACTGCTGGCGACGCCCGCACCGGACACGCCTTTCGGGACCTTGATCTGGAAGAAGAAGTCCTCAAACTCACTCGCACCCTGGGAATCGGCGCGCAATTTGGTGGCAAGTATTTCTGTCACGATGTTCGAGTGGTGCGCCTGCCACGTCATGGAGCTTCCCTCCCAATCGCGATTGCCGTCTCGTGCTCGGCCGACCGCCAGGCTAAGGGCAAGATCACCAAAGATGGCGTCTTTCTAGAAAAACTCGAACGCGAACCCGCTCACTTCTTGCCTGAAACAACTATCGAACACCTAAGCGCCCAAGCAGGCGAAGCGGTCAAAATTGATCTCAACGCCCCGATGGCGCAGGTGCTCAAAACTCTATCGGCCCACCCAATCAAGACTCGGGTTGAATTGACCGGCACTTTGATTGTGGCTCGCGATCTGGCACACGCCAAGCTCAAAGAACTCATCGATTCTGGAAAAGAACTTCCCGAGTACTTTACGAAATATGCCGTCTACTACGCCGGTCCAGCTAAAACTCCAGAAGGCTATGCCTCAGGCTCCTTTGGTCCGACAACTGCTGGCCGCATGGACTCATACGTTGAAGGCTTCCAAGCCCGTGGTGGCTCCATGATCATGCTGGCCAAAGGTAATCGCTCGAAGCAAGTGACAGATTCCTGCAAGAAATATGGTGGCTTCTATCTAGGTTCTATCGGCGGTCCGGCAGCGCGCTTGGCTCAAGATTGCATCAAGAAGGTCGAAGTTTTGGATTATCCAGAACTCGGAATGGAAGCGGTCTGGAAGATTGAAGTCGAGAACTTCCCTGCCTTTATCGTTGTTGATGACAAGGGCAACGATTTCTTTGCCGAGACCAGCAAGCCTCTCACTATTGGAGTGCGGCCAAACTAGTAGCTGCCGTGCCAGCTCTCGTGAGCGAGCGCCTTACATGGCGTTCCGTAGCGAAGGTAGATGTAACGAATTCCCCACTTGATCTGAGTGACTGGGTTTGTGCGCCAGTCGCTGGCGATCTCGCTCATCTTGGTGGCAGGCATCGCCTGCGGAATTCCTGATGCACCACTCGAGTAATTGTGGGCCTGGAAATTCCAGTGACTCTCACGATTCCACAAAGTGTTCAAACATGTCATTTGAGCTGAGGACCAGTGGTAGGTAGTACTGACCAACTGACTAGCGACTTGCTGGGCGCCGGTAGCCGTTTTTGCTAATTGAACTTCTCGAGCTTCAAGGGAAACTAGCGCCATTTCACTAGCATCGGCAGCTGCGCCATCGCCCAAACTCACTGCACCGGATTCGATGCTGAGGGCAGCGGTTGGAGTCAGAGGCGCCGAGACCACAGCCCCGCTGGCAGAGTTCAAAGCCGAGTTAGGGATGGAGACTTCCTGGCCAAAATTTGTCTGGGCATAGGTGGTGTTGATTGAGGCAAAAAGGGTAAAGGCGAAAGCGGCTATCAGAGCCAGGGCGGAGCGACTCTTGATCCGTTGCTTCATGGCTGTCATTACGTGGCTCATCGGTCGTACCTCCTCTCTACTTCTCTCTTTTTCATTCCGTTTTTATCCGGTTGTTTATCCGGTTGTTTATCCGGTTGACGGGATTCAACTGATCGCTCAGGTGATCCGTCAGGGTTAGAGAGTTACAGAGAGATGAACGGTGGGCAAATTCAAACCCGCGTAAGTCGGAAAAAAGATTTAATTCACAGAAAAGGGCCAAATTAAAAGTGCAGGTCAGCCCCTATGAAATCCTAAATGTCCGATTTGTCCTCTCAGGGCTTTTTAGGCCGTGAAATTCAGTGGTTCTTCGAGCATCTCGGTGACCAAAGCAGCGATAGGCGAGCGCTCTGATCGGGTCAAAGTGACGTGCGCGAAGAGCGGGTGGCCCTTGAGCGATTCGACGACGGCGACCACGCCATCATGGCGACCGACTCGCAAGTTATCGCGCTGGGCAATGTCGTGGGTGAGCACCACTCTGGAACCTTGACCAATTCTGGAAAGCACCGTGAGCAAAACTCCACGCTCCAGCGATTGCGCCTCGTCCACGATCACAAAGGAGTCGTGCAACGAGCGACCACGGATATGGGTCAGAGGCAAAACTTCGATCAGACCACGATCAATAATTTCATCGATTACCGTCTGGCTGACCAGCGCGCCCAAAGTATCAAAGACCGCCTGAGCCCAAGGCGACATCTTTTCATTCTCACTGCCAGGGAGGTAGCCGAGCTCTTGACCGCCGACCGCATAGAGCGGACGGAAGATGACGACCTTCTTATGGTGGCGACGCTCAAGGACTGCCTCGAGTCCCGCGCAGAGTGCGATAGCTGATTTACCAGTACCAGCACGGCCGCCCAGGGAGACAATTCCAATTTCATTATCGAGCAAGATATCCAGAGCAACCCGCTGCTCGGCGCTTCGGCCGTGAAGTCCAAAGGCGGTGCGATCACCGCGGACCAACATGATGCGCTTGTCCGGAGTCACTCGAGCGAGCGCGCTTCCCTTTTCGGAGTGAAGAACAATTCCGGTATGACAAGGGTGCTCTTTTCCAAGTGGGTGCTCCACTCGGTCGTGCTCGTAGAGTGAATCGATGACCGAACCGGCTACATCGGCCTCGACCATTCCGGTCCAGCCTGAGCTTGAAGCCAATTCATGGCGATACTCCTGGGCGGTGACTCCGAGTGAAGAAGCTTTAACGCGCAGTGGAAGGTCTTTGGTTACCAGAACTACATCGCGCTTTTCGCCCATCAGGTTGTGAGCAATTGCGAGGATTCGAGTGTCATTGGTGGCATCGCGCAAGAAGCCACTTGGAAGCTTTGAGGTATCTGAGTGGTTCAGCTCAACTCGGACGGTTCCGCCCTCATCATTGATGACGATCGCCTCATCGAGTCGACCATTCTGGATCCGAAGGTCGTCCAAGCTGCGCAGAGCTTGGCGGGCGAAGTAACCGAGTTCTGGATGATCGCGCTTGCTCTCGAGCTCAGAGATAACCGTGATCGGGATGATCACTTCATGTTCTGCGAATCTGGCGAGCGCTGTCGGGTCTGCCAGGAGAACACTGGTATCGAGGACGTAAATTTTTCGAGCTAAGTCGGCTTTTGAATGGATTTTTGTAACCGAACTTGAAGCGCTATTTGCCAAGAGCTGACCGCTTTTCTCTTAGGTGACGCCATTAATTTAAAACTCACCCGACCTCGGGGGCACTCGACACGCGGTAGCCCAAAGTTAATTTCAGGTATCTTTTTTAACGCCCAAAACGGCGGTGGCGAAGTGCGTAGGCGCGCAAGGCGCGCAAGAAATCCACTCGCCGAAAGTCTGGCCAGTAGGCCTCACAGAAATAAAACTCCGAGTGAGCCGATTGCCAGAGCAAGAATCCTGAAAGCCGCTGCTCCCCCGATGTCCTAATCACTAACTCTGGGTCCGGGATTCCAGCGGTATAAAGATACTTACCAATTTCATCGATACTGATGTTGTCGGCAATCTCTTGGGCGCTCTGGCCTTGGGCTATTCCATGAGTAATAAAACTCTTCACCGCATCAACAATCTCGCGTCGGCCGCCATAACCGATCGCCACATTTACAACCATCTCGGAACGACCGCGGCTTCGTACTTCAATATCGCGCAGCTTTTCTTGCAGCCAATCTGGCAAGAGCTCAAGAGCTCCTAGCGGTTTGATCTGCCAGTTACCGAGTTGGTCGAGCTGTTCTACCGCATCGCTAATGATGCGAAGTAAGGCATCTAACTCTGCCGGTTCGCGATTGAGATTTTCAGTTGAAAGGAGCCAGAGCGTGATGATCGAGACTTCGGCATCCTCACACCATTGCAAGAATTCAATGATTTTATGTGCGCCGGCTTGATGTCCTTTTTCGGTACCGCCATCTGACTCGCCAAAATTATTTTTAGCCCACCGACGATTCCCATCAAGGATCACTCCGACATGGTGCGGGGTCTGGCTGAAATCTAGCCTGGCAAGGAGTCGTCGTTCATAAACTGGATATAAAAGCGCTTTGATTAAGCCTTTGATATAACTTTTAAGAGCTGACACTGTGATTAAATTATTGAAGGTTGAAATCCGCTGTCGCTTTTTTCTCAGCGATAAATGAAGCGATTGGCAGCGTTCCGGCAGCGATAAAGAGCAGAGTGGTAATTAGATTTTTTCGGGCTTTGAGTGAATACTCGAAAGCCGATAGAACATAAACCGGATAAGTGAAGCCGTGAATAATCGCAATTGCTACAAATGGCCAGGCCTTGTTATGAAAAAAGATGTTAGCCGGGACGGCAACGAACCAGAGCAAGATGGACCAGGTGCCTGACCAATAAGCCATGAATTTATACCGCTGAAGCGCGCCAGCCAGACCAGGTTTCATATTTGGATTCTAGCCTTGGTTTCGCCGCTTTACCTGATTTTTCTCATCGGCCAAGGCGTACTGACCGGCGAGCGCAGCTTTTGCCTCTGAACTTCTATTGCTTCGACGAGAAATCACCGGTGCGCAGAAAGTCAAAATCGCCATAAACCACCAGATCACAACATAAGAAATGTGTTGCCAATAGAAACCAGAAACAGAATTAATAACTACTGGGGCTGGAATTCGATCGCCCGCAACGAGCTCTCCAGTTGCGGCACGCTCTTGCGTTGCAACTACATAACCGTCAAAAAGGTTATACCCACCAACACCGGCCACGAGCGATGGATCGAGTCTGCCAAGTGATGTATCGCTGTTGAGTCCGTGATCATCTTGTTGCCGTGGATACATGCGACCTTGAACGCTGAGCAGAGCCGAAGTGGGCTTGATCGAACCATCATTTAAACCGCGAACAACTAATAGCGCACGGTTATCACTAAT
>Ga0164297_10001517_pt1 | contig 24555 bp, 23 predicted proteins | sample GEODES058metaG_FD_113539 | JGI IMG/M metagenome (GOLD analysis project Ga0164297, IMG submission 113539) | Dystrophic lake water microbial communities from Trout Bog Lake, Wisconsin, USA - GEODES058 metaG | ecosystem: Environmental > Aquatic > Freshwater > Lake | place: USA: Trout Bog Lake... | reverse complement strand
CGGCTTGTCACATGGTAAAGCAAAGATCAGGATGCAAGCATCTGTTAACGCTGAGCGTGATTATGAAATGTCTGCGTCTCTAATTGCAATGTTTACCACAAACCATGCGTTGTATGAAAAGCTGATGGCAGCTAAGTTTATCCCGACAGGCGAGGCGGCTAGGCTTGTTGAGTTTGAAGTTAAGAAACCTAAGTTACTGGAAGACAATGAGCAAACTAAACTTGGTGAATATATCTTTGATGCGTTCAGATATAACTATGGTCATGCAGGACCAATGTACGTTAAGCAACTTCTTATGCGGGGCGACAACTATATCTTTGACCACATCGCCAAGTGGGAGGATAAATTCTTAAGTGACTTTGGTGGACAGACTGAGTACCGTTTCTACAAGAACTTAATAGGTGCTACATTTGGTTCAGGAGCTATTTCTAATGAGAATGAAATTACTGACTTTGAACTTGAGAAAATATATGAGAGAGTCATAGGTGAGATGATCAATATCAGGAATAAGATTGTCAAAGTTAATCGTGCAGACTATCCATCTTTACTTGGCGACTTCATTAACCTTAACATGGGCAACATACTTGTACTGAAAGAAGGCAAGGTAACTATGGAACCTAGAGGCAAGATAGTAGCACGCATCGTAAGTGAAGAGGGTTTAGTTCAAGTATCTAAGACTGAGTTCAAAGAGTTTTTAAAGACACGCAAGGTAGGTCCTGGTGAATTTGAAGGCGACATGAAAGCTAACGGTATATTAATTGACGATAAGAAAGGCAGACTAACTACTGGGTGGAAGAACGCCATAAGCGTTGACTCTGCTTATCTATATTGGTTTAGAACTAAAGTGCCTGATGATTGGGTAAAAAATGATAATTGAACCAGAGTGGATCTTTCCATTTCAGGGCATGGAGATCGGGGATAGTTTCTTTATCCCCACTTTGCGTCTTGCTGAGATGATCTATGCACTTGACTGCGGAGCGAAACGCGCCAAGATACGTGTGAAGTCCTACGTTTCAACTAAAGATGGATGTATAGGCGTACGTACTTGGCGCATTCATTAGGGTTTGACCCCGTAAGCTTTAAACATTTCTACTAGGTTATGTTTAATTATATTCTCTTGTTCAGTAAGAGCTTTAACTTGCGCATCACGATCTCTTGGATTCATGTCTGGATTATTACGCGTTAATTTAGCCATCTGTCTTAAAGGATTAAGATTATGATTAAGTTCTTTATTATAAGAATCTACAATTACTTCGGCAAGAGGATTTTTTTCCATATAGTTCATGTACCCTTGCGGTGAAGCAGCTTTAAATTCTTTAAGCTTACCTTCCATTTCCAGTATTTGTTTTTCAACTTTACCAAACTCTCTTGAATCTACGTTAGATTTAGCGCCAAAGAATGAACCAAAAAGAGGTAAATCATTTTTAGGATTAAAGTCTTTTCTACCTTGCGTAAGATTAAATGCGCCGTAACCAAACTCGCCTACACGAGCCACGCCATCTAGATAGCTATTAGCTAAGAAGTATAAAGTATTTGGACCCCAGTCAATGCCGCCACCTGAATGTATGGCTAGTTCACGAGATATTGTTTTATATATCTCAGGTGTTTTGTCTCCGCCTGTAAACGCATCACCAAACCTACGGTTTTGATCGTTGTATATGCTTTGTCCTAATCCATTTTTATTCAAAGCAAATTCTAATAACGGACGCGCTACGCTTGGCGCTATGGAGTCTAACAAGAATTCAAGAGGCATCTCAGTTGGAGGCATCTTAGATACTGGAATAGGTATAAATGAATCAAGTGAAATCTGTAAGAATATATTAGCTAACATGTCTCCTACAGGCTGAGCGCCGGACAATGTTGCGGCAATTTGAGCACCTGCTGCAGCGAATGCGCCTAATCCAAAGCCCCAAGGAACTTGGAATACGATATCTGTGCCAGGGAAATGGAAGCGTGCAAAGCGAGTCCATTGTTGCATATTGTCAGACTTGACTGCGTTACGCCTCCACTCATCGTCAGGAGCCATCATAGCCGCCATGAAATAGACCGCCATGCCCGCACCCATTAATCCGCCAATCATATATTGAGCGTTGCGTTGTCTTTCTTTATACTGAGCTATGAATTTATTTCTTAGCTGTTCATTCTCTTGTATTTCTTTTGGTTGTCTTTGGAGTGCTGTTTCTAAGCTAACAAATGCTGGAGCTGCCGCTTCAATTGCAGTCAATGCACCCGTAGCTGAAGGACGAATAAACATATATACCGCACCAAGCGCCTTACCATATTTACCAACTTGTTCGAAGTTAGCAAGGTTCTTAGTCTCTGCAACTGCTTTAGCTATAGCAATTTGGTTGGCAACTTCTTCAGAATTATTTTCTTTTATTGCTTTTTGGTAAGCTTTATCTTTAAGTATCTTGTATGCAGCGGCGCGGCTTGCAAACTCAAACATGTCTGTCCAAGTATCAATAAGCTTTTCAAATTGTTCTTTGCTGCGAACAATACCAGAACGCCCTACTTCTTTAGATAATTCATCAAGCTGAGACTTTAAAGTAAATCCATGAAGATGAGTAGTTTTACCTCCTTTATTAATATATTCAATCATAGCTGCTTTATAAGGATCGTAGCTAGGATGTTTTTTATTGCTGTAGTTATCTAATTTCTTCTGGCTAACCGCATCGCCCCGCTCATGCAAGAACGCAATCTCCATCGCTTTAGGCATACCATTATGCACAACAATTTGATTTGTCATTTCTTTAACAAAACCAGCGGCAGCTGCAGGGCCATATTTAGCGCCAATAAAAAACGCATTGGTTAAAGCATCTCGGGTAAAGTTTAATGGAGCAAACTGAAAGTTATAGCGAGTATGTTGTTTACCAAAGAATCCTGTAATTCTATTAGCAAGGTCTACCATAGGGTTGGTTTCAGAATAAGTACGACGTACAGCATCTAAAATTTTACCTTCTTGGATTGCAAGAACGTCAATACTTCCATCCTTGTTGTAATGTAATATATTACGCCCACCTTTAAATTGTTTTAAGTCAACTGTTTCGCGTTCAGCATATGGGATATGTTTTTTAATTTCGCCTTTAATAATTCCAGTACCTTGTGGATTTAAATCTTTATGGAAAGGCAGTGCATTTTTAAGTGATTGTGTAAGATTAGCGCGACCAGCTCTACCTGCTGCTTTAACAGAATCAACCATAGCTTGAAGTATAGGATCATCAGCAACGCTAGTACGCCCTTTAGCTTGCTGCACAATTTCTTGGAATTCACGACCTTTACCTCTCATATTAGGATCAAGTGCCATGTCTTCTTCAGTATGTTTTGGTAACCCTTTAAATGGCAAATAGCGCTGATAATCATATATTCCTGTAATATTACTAACAGGGAATGACCAGAATCCAGATATCTTATTAAGTTCTTTTGTGGCATCTGTAATCTTTTTCATAGCCGCAAATACTTTTTCAGCGCCCTGTTTCATTGTGGCGTTATCTGGATGGTTGTATTCTTTTTCACGTGCGGCTACATCATGCACACTTAAACCAACGGCATTGTATTCATCAGCATTTTCATTGATGGATTGATTTTTATATATACCGCCATATCCCGCAGGATCAGCATAATTCTTAGCAAGCATTTCTAACTCTGCGCGAATTTGTTTTTGTTGGCTTGGCGTTAAAGCAACCTGATCTACTATACCTGGTATGCCCTTAGACCTATCACCTATTAACTGAACACGACGCTCAGCTGGATTAAGCGTACCATTATTTAAAACATTTTTAGTTGATAGTGGTACAAACAGTAGCCATTTAATATGACGGCGTTCTTTTTCGCCAAACATTTCAGCAATTTTATGTAGCCTTTCTCTCGCTACATCAACAGATATGCCTAGGCTATTTGCAAAATCTGCAACGGCTACATCTGCTTCATTTGACGCATCACTTAAATATTTAACAAAATAATTCCTAGCCTCAGATCCTGATGTAGTAAGATAATCATAAAAGTTATTAAAGTTTTTCTGGGTATCTCTAACAATTCTATCAACCGCATCCCATTGATCTTGCAATACCTTGGCTTCATAGCGCTCGTTAACAAAGTTAGTAGCGATATTTTTCATGCCCTCATAACTAAAGTTATGGAGTATTTTTTGAGCTAAAGTTTTAGGTACAGGATTCTTTTCTGTGTATGCTGCATTATTATCATCAAGTATAGAATTTTTAGATATACCTTTTGTAACTATTTTAGGTGTAGCTGGTTGTTTAGTAGCATGTAAAGTTTCACTTATATCCATACCTGGTTGCGGCACAGATAAGATTTGTTCAAATGCAGAAGATACTTCTAGTAAATAATTAGCCCTAGAGCTCTTACCTATGTTACCTTTTGTAACGCCAAGTACTTTTGCAACTGCTTTAGTAAATGCAGTCCACATGGAACCAGCAATACTCTCTACTCTTTCTGTAGGTTTAGTGCCAAGTTCGGATGCAAACAACTCATTATGGTATATGCTAGGCGCGTAGTTGTGTAACTCGTCCTGGAATGTTTTACTAGTCATCGCATATGCCACAAACTCATACAAGTTTTTATAGGCTTTAGGATAACTATCGCCAAGGATTTCCTTGGTCTGATTCATTATTTCTTCTAAGCGTTTTACGCCAAGTATTTGTTGAGCAGATAACAATGCAGTCTGCCCGCTTTTAACTAGGTGAATTATTTTAACTGTACCTGCATGAACAATCTCATGCAAAATAGTAGACTTGGTTAATCCATCTTTTTGATAGATTATGGTATCAGTCTTAGGATCATATTTACCCAATACATCATTTGGTAATTCACCTTCTTTGGCGAATTTTATTTGGGTCATTAACTGCAAGTTACCAAGTAACCCAGCAATTAATTTATTCATTCTGGGCGTTACGTCAAGCGCAGACTCACCGCCTAAAGGTTCTTCTTTTAATGACTTAAGAACCCCATTAATATTATTATCCTTAATCATGCCCACAATGCCTTTTGACACTGCAGATTTTTGAGCAACATAAGGTGTAATAGGAGAAGTACTTCTAGCTACCTTCTCTCTTAATTTTTCATATTCAGCTTGATTCTTTTCAGATATAGCAGCAGCAGCCCGCTTATATCTATTAATGTTATCAAACTCGGCTTGACGCTGGGAATCCGTCAGATTTTTCTTTTCATTAATAAGTTGAACGCCAAGCGCATAAAATGCCTGATCATAATCTTTTCCAGAATGATCAATAATAGATTTTAAATATGCGTCTTTAGCTTCTTTACTAAGTCTATCCCAACGAGGGAATATTACGCCAAATATTCTATGTGCATCTTCACGATTATCTTCATAGTTATTAACCATGCGCTTTTGGTCAGGGGTAAGCTTTTGCTGCCTATAACCGTTATGTCTACCAGAAGTCTCATTAATATATTCAAACAAAGCACGTGCTGCTTTTCTGTGTTCGGCACGATGTTCCTCCGCAGACTTTTTGCCTGTAGTAAGATTGTTTAAATATACGTCTTTTGCTGCGCCTTTTAGTCTATTCCAGTCAGGTAATAACCCATGCTCTGGCCCATGTTCTTTTAGCTCATTCTCAACTTCAAGCAATTTGTCAAGAGCTTCTTCCTCTTTACGGCGCGCTTCATTTTCTTTTTCTTTTAACTCTGCAATAGCTTGTTTATTATCTGGTTCATTTTCTTCTAGAGATTCAACTTGATCTTGTATATCTAAAAGTTCGTTGGACAAAGCCGCATGTTCTTTTTCGGCTTGACTAAATCTATCACTTATTTCCGCATGTTTGTTATTATGGTCTTTTTGTTCAGCCGCAACTTGTTTTTGGTTTTCTTCATATAAAGCACGAACAAGCGGGTATTGATCCTCTATATCTCTTTCCCTCTTAGCAATTTCTTCGGGCGTTAATCTAGATTCATTGAGCGCTTCTAGACGTTCTTTTTCTTGCTGTCTTTCATAAGTCTGTTGAAGCTCCATCGCAGCTTTAGTATTCTCTGCCATAGACTTAGTTGCATCATATTTGAAGACAGGAGAATTATCTTTAGGTGGAGTAGCATAAAGTCTTGCATCAGGATCTTCATCTAAAATATCACTAACATTTCTATGCGCAAATAGACCGTCATCAGTATTAGTAAATTGTTGTTTACCTTTTAACTTATCACGATCTGTTACTAACTTTGCCAATCTAGAATTAGTATCAGGAATACCCGCATCTCTTAGTTCATCTATTTGATCTGAAAGACGATTTATTTTTGACTGTAATTTAACAGATGGTTCTGCTGATTTGGGTTTCTTTACTGTAGGGGGTTTTGTGATCGTTCCAGCATTAGGCACTCCAGCATTCTGCCCAGTAGAAACCACTCCATCTGTGTCAGGTCCGGTAGTTCCTGCGGCGGGCTGTCCTTGATCGGTTGTGCCTGCCACTCCAGTGCTAGTTCCACTTGGCGGTCCGTTAGGCTGCTCAGCATTTGAAACTCCTTGTAAATAATCACGTTTAGCAGTAAGACGCTCTATTTGTTTCTTAACATTTTCTTCATGTTTAGTATCTCTAAAACTTGTTCTTGCGTTTAAATCATCAAGTTTTTTATTTAAGTCTTCCAATCCAAGATTAACTTCTCCTTTTTTAAGTGGATTATTTTTGTCCTCTTGGAATTCTGTAGGCGCATTCGGATTAGCCGCAGCAACTTGGTCAATACTTAAATTAGCGGTACTATTTACGTTCTTTAATCCTTCTGCCGTAGCATCAGACATCTCAGCTAAAGGATTACCTTTATCATCAACCGCTGGCTTAAGAATATTTAAATGCTCAGGAAGTAACGTACTTTTTAATTCTTTAGTGGCGTCTTTATCTGCTTGCGAATCTTGTTGGATATCTGAATTCTGTTCTTGCGTCTTACCCGCATTAATTACATTTTGTTTTGCGCTTGCTTGCGCACGGTATCCACCAACGCTTGATGGAATAACAGACATACCAAATGAAGCAGCTGCAGTATTAACATAATCACTAATTGCCTCAGCATCTGTCAAAGATAAATTTGCACCAAGGCGCTCTGCTATAGTTTGTATTTCTTCGCCGCCTGTCTCTTTAGCACCCGTTACCGCTATGCGTTTAAGTATCTCAGTAACAAGACTCTTAGATGCGCCTTCGCCAATTTTTAACGCGCCAAGTCCGACTCGCTCATTAATATAATCACCCACAGCATGGACTAATGCCGCAGGCAACACTCGACCTAGATTTATATCGTTAATGTCAGTGCCATTTTTATCAGCCTCATCCAACACCCGACCCATAACCTCACCAGCACCGTGCATACCAGCTTGAGCTATTTGACCTGCAGTTGTACCAAGTTCCCTAGCTGCAGCAGATTTATATGTACTCGCTAAAGCCTGTTCAGTTAGTATTTTTTTACCTTGCGCTTCAGTAAACGCTTTTGCTGCAGCCTTACCTGCATCTTTGGCGACTTCTTTTGTAGCGCCTTTTGCTACCTCTTCAGCTATGGTTTTCTCTAATACTTCTTTAGCCGCTGCCTCAATACCACGCTCAGCCAATTTTCTAGATAGCGCACCAGCAATTGCACCAGGAACCGCACCAACACCAGCGCCTGTAGCTGCGCCAACACCAGCTCCAATTAATGAAAATGCTCCAGCCTCGGCAAGATTACCAACACCAGCTCCCATCTGATATGGCAACCAATCTGTTACGACTGCGCCAATACCTTTATGCCAAGCTTCTTCAAAGTCATCAGTTCTTTTAACAGTTTGTCTAGCTTTGCCAGACTCCATATGCTCTAGGCCAGACTTTATAACCTCTTGACCAAATTGATCAGCGCCAAGTTTTTTAGCCGCAAGCCCTGTTAATGCCTTAGCTGCACCATATGTTTCTTCAATTGAACCAGGCGTATTACCAAGACCACGTAAGAAATCACTAGATGTATCGTTTTCATCCAGTACTTTAGGACCTTTTTGTTCTTTGGGCTCTTCTACTTTAGGCGCAGAAGATTTAGACATTAAATGCTGGCGAATACTTCTTTCATCAACGCCATCTTTTCTAGCAGCATTTATATCAAAGTTATGTTTACCCGCCAAATAATCATTGATCTCGGATTCTGTATAACCGTCTTTTATAGCACCTAAATAATCAAAGGCCATAACTAATCCTATTTATCGTATTTGCTTAAATCTTTAGCGGACCCAGAACTAGAACTAGAACCAGAATTAGAAGGCTTATAATTTTTATCTTTACCCATTAATTCTTTTTCAATAGCTTGTCTCATCAATTGAGTTTCTAATAATCTATTTTCATTATATTCACCCGTTTGAGTGTTAATATAATTTTGAGCTGCAGATTTTTGTTCTGGCGTAGCATCTGCTCTATTTAAAGTTTGTAAATTAACTTTATACATAGGATCAGCTTTTATTTTATCTAAATGTGTTCTTATAGCTTCTTCTTGAGCACTAAACTTAGCCAAATTATTTCTTAGATCACGAGTATCTTGTAATTCATATCCTGCTTTAACACCAGCCGCATGTATGCCTGCTTCTTTTTCACGGCTTGCTCTATCAAGTGCTTTTTCTGATGTTTCCCATTTACGTTTTTCTTGCTCTTCAGCGCGCTTAGCAGCTTCTTGTCGTTGCCTAATTACAATCTTATTAATGTCTTCATTGATTCTATATACATTGGCTTGAGCATCTTTGGTCTCTTTATCAGCTTCATTGATCATGCCCATCTTACGTAGACGGTCAGCACGATTAACCTGGATGATAGAGTCATCAAGCTTGTGCATAATTTCAGCTTGCTTATCTGAATCTGCAATCATACTAGGAACAGTTTTAGCAAACGCGCTAAGTCCAGCCACAAGTGTAGGGCCAGGCATTGAGCCCCATGACGCAAAGAATTGTCCTAGACGAAGCTGACGTTGACGTTCACCTTCTGCTCTTGCATTGGCTTTTTCTTTTGTTAATTCATCTAAGGTTGTATCTTTACCAAGATATTTATCATACAACTTCTGTTGTATATCCATGCGTTCATCTGGGGTCATAGCCGCTTCTTTTGCAGCTCTATTCCAATTAGCTTGCGCCAATGCTCTTTCTGTTGGATCAGTTATCTGAGTTATTCCTGCTACAGCTTGTTGATCTAACTGAGCTTGCTGTTGTTGAGGAGTAGGCGGTTGTGCTGGGGCTGTTGAGGCGCCTAATATACCTGGGTTAGCAGCAACATATCTAGCGGCTTCTTCTTCACCTGCATTACCTTCATTTGCGCCACCAGGAGCTTGCGGTGTACCCCCACCCTCATAAGACATGATACCGCCAGACTTAGACTGAGGTACTGCACTGCGCATAGCCATGATCTGTTGAATATCAGATTTAATAATTGGACTTTGTGTTTTCTTTAATTCATCTTCTAGCGCATCGGTCGGCATGTTTTCCAAATCAGCGCGAATAGCTCCGCCAACATCATATGAATTGATACCAGTTGTATCTTTTTGGAGGCCGCCTTTTTTACTGCCTTTAGTCAAAGCACTAAGCGTAGAACCTACGCCTGCCGCACCAATTATTTGAGATAAAGGACTAGGTGTAGCTTGGAATTGATTGGTAGTCGTAGCTTGCATAGGCAGACCACGCAACATATTTGACATTGTGCCCAGCTCCATAATTGGATACTGCTGAGCATTTGCATAATTTTGCATCGCCTGATTGATAACGCTTTGGTTATAGGCTTGCTGCTGTGCGCCGTATTGATTTTGCAATCCGTAAATATTTTCTTGATTAGTTTGTTGTTGCTGACCAAGATTAGCAAGTTGACTTGCCGCAGCCATTTGTTGAGCATTCCCAGCTAAACCAGCTTGGGCGCCTTGCATACCAAGACCAGCCGCAGCTTGCATATTTTGATTGGCTGTGTTATATGCCTGATTAAAAGCATTACCAACTAATTGGTTCTGAGCCAACATTTGATTTTGTTGATTCAAAGAATTTTCTAGACTACCACGGCTACCGCCAAATGCGCCTGCTTGTGTTTGTCTTCCTTGGTTAGCAGCTTGTTGTATGCCGTATTGCTGATTAAGCAACTGCATGGACGGAGTCAACGTATTCTCTATATACGGATTCATGTAAGCTGCAACTGCATTTGGATCAGTAGCTTGTTGCCCATAACCCAAACCTGCTTGAGCGCCTAGTTGCCCATACATACCAGCTTGACCAATACCTTGCCCAGTTACACCCAATGCTTGGTTATATGTGTGTGGATTTTGTAACCCAGCAATCCCTTGCTGAGCCTGTGTTTGCATAGGCTGAAAACTCGCTACGGCTGCTTGAGCAGCTTGTGTTGGTGAAGCTGTAGTTCCATCAGGATTTACTGAACCATAAGCTTGATATGGAGCAAACCCCGTAATGTTTTGTATTGGGTTACCTTGTGCATCTGTGCCACCAGGAGTTGTCTGAAACAACTGAGCCTGAGTAGCCGCCAACATATTCTCTACATAAGGCTGAGCATAGGTCGGTATGTTAGATGTATTTGTAGTATTTGTAGTGGATTGAGGAGCAGGGGCAGGGCTACCGCCCCCACCACCGCCTTGAGGAATAATGCCGCCAACCGCTTTACGAATAAAAGCGCGTTCAGGTAAATCTGGAATATCCAGAAGAGCCATACTACTATTGTTAAATCTCATATCTTTACCTCTACAATTATGTGGCGTTCTTTAAATCCGTACCGTCTCCATAGTCTAGCAATTGCTTCTCTGGCTGCACCTTGTATTTTTGTAGCGCCATATCCTTTAAAGATGTCTGACATCTGCTTAAAAGTATCTTGGTTAGTCACCAATCTACCCCCTATACAGGTTATAAACGCTACTCTATCGTTAGGATAGTTAGTAAATACAACTGTTGCTGCGCCATGAATTTCATCGTTATCATCTACAGCGACCAATAAAATCCAAGACCCTGTCGATAAATATACTTTAATCTGATCTAATGTGTAATCATCTTGCGCATGTTCATTAGCAGCTGCAATGAACTTTTCTACACGAGGCCAATACTGTGCAACAAAGCCTACGTGTATTTGCTTTACATTTAGATTCATTTTGGAAGATACTTATCGGCGTTGATCTCTTTTCCTTGTTTGGGGTTTCCCGTACGCGCTTTGCGCACAGTTGCCATCCAATCGTGCAATTTCTTTGCTCCTGCGTCGGTATCTCCGTTACCCATATGTGATACTACATCAGCGGGTACAACGAATTCACCTGTTGCAAGTCTTGCGGGTTGTTTGCCATCTATGGTTGCAGGTATGTTATCTGACATCCCATCTCCAGGCCCTTTTAATAGCCTAGGGTTTCCACCATGAGCATAGTTTCCTAAGTGTCCATGTGCTTGCATAATTCCGCCGTGTGCGCTTGATTGCACATCGCTTCCATCACCACCCTGTGCGGCTTGTATAGCTTGTTGGTCTGCGGCTTTTTGTCTAGCTAACATAAGTGGAGTCAGATTAATTTGTCCAATTCCTCCTGTAGGTACGTTGAGTTGAGGTCCCTGCATACCAGCTCTTGAATTTATTGTTTTCATTCTATACAAAGCTGCTTCTTGTGGGGACATGCCTTGTGTTGCAGAATCACTAAGCGGTAAACTCGAATCTCTAAAAGGCGGTGTATATGAAGAACTTGAAGGAGTTCCAGATATCATGCTTGAATAAGTATTAAAAAGATTTTCTTCATCAGCTGTAGTAAGGTCGCCTTTTTTATAGCTTTGAACCCCACTCATCCCAGTCACATCGCTAGGCACAGGCATTTGAGGATTAGGATTTGTGTACTGCGCATTCATGTTATGCGCCATTGGATAGTTTGGTGCGGCTTGCATAATCCCGCCCATAGCTGCGGATCTAACAGGCAAGTTACTAAACATGGTCTGTTGTGCAGTATAGTTTTGTGGGTTAGGATGAAAGCCTTGGAAAGTAGCTGGATTAAGTACATAACTACCAGCAATACCAGGCTGTTGTGGCGCTATACCTGTGCTATTAGGTCTATTAAGGCCAAGCTTGCTGCCAAGTGTATATGCACCAACTGCTGTAGTAATTGGGTTTTCTTTAGCGTAATTTTGAAAAGCTTGAATTCCAGTTTTAAACCCTTGAGCAATAGGATTATTTGATAACTGATCAAAAATTGATGGGGGCGTTATTGGATTATTTGCGGCTTGTGTTAAAGCCAAATCAGATGCTTGTGCGCCTGTAGAATTTGCTGCTCTGGCTAATTCTTCCGCTGTCGGCTGTGCAGACCCAGCGCCTACTTCTGCACTAGTATTTACTGTTGGGGCTTCTTGCGCAAAATTATTACCTAACAACTGATCTGTTGTCATCGTTTGAGGAGCTGCATTGGCTGCCGAAGCTATTCCAGAATTAGGTATTTGCATAGCCGCATTTTGAACTGCCTCAGCGTTAACCCCAGCACCAGCTCCAATACCGCCAGAAGTAATACCCTGAGCCATAGGCCCAGTTGCGCCAACATTAGGAAGTCCATTTGCTAAAACATCAGAAGCCAATCCAGACCCAGCATTGCCCGCAAGTGCGTCTCCAACTATACCCGTGCCAAGATCAGTAGCAGCAGCAGCAGCGCCACCAAAAGCATCTGCAGCCCCCATAGAACCGAGAACATCTGCGGCTCCAGCAGAAGTAGCGGCATCTGCTAAAAAGAAATCAGCTATAAGATTTAATCTTATAGGCATCAAAAATTTAGTTAGCGAATATTTGTAAAGAAATTCCATATTAGACACCCTCCACTATCTCTGGCGACTCTAGTCCTGTGCCACGAAGATTATGTAAACAACAAAGTGAGACGTTATCCGTCAGAGCTTTAAAGGCGTGTTTTTTACCCTTGGGTATCCTAATGATCCCAGGAGCTTCAAATTGTCCAAGGCTTTCGCCATCTTGCCACGCTTCAACTGTTCCAGTACATACTAAAGTAATATGATCATGCGTGTGGACATGTTGGGATATTATAGTCTCTGCTTTTGCAACTGTATAGACCCTGGCCCAAATGTCGTCAACTTCTATGAATTCAACGAATTCAGGTTCTACGCGTCTATACTTGGGATTAGCTTCAATTTCTTTTATGTCCATATTAACTCGCTGTGTTAGCTATTAAAATTCCTTCAACACCAATACCTACTGCGGATGTTCCAGAAGACGGTCCACCAGCAGCTTGCCATTGAATATCTGTTTTTTGGGCATACGCACGCGGCGCTACCCTAAGTGTTTGATATGAATTTGTAAATGGCGCTTGGAGTAAAATGTTAATTATTCCGTTTGTATTCTGTGTCCATACCCGATACGCACAATAATTATTAATTGTGTTTCCATTTTGATTTGAATAGGCATTTGATCGGGTTAAATAAAAAGTGTAGCCGTTTGGAACCGTGTAAATCATGGCTTGACTTTTACCGTTACCTGCAGTAATTTCTGCATACTGAACTGTCTTTCCTGCATTTCCTAAGTTAATAGTGCCAACAGCATTTACACTTCCTGTGACTTGTATTCCATTAATTCTTAAATAACTATTTGCAGTTGTCACTCCAGTAGTACCATTTGTTAAAACTTTGGTTTCACTTATAGGGTTATAACTAGCATCTAAACCATTGATTAGTATTGACACGTTTGTATCTGAAGCGGATGAACTGTAAAGCAGCATTGTTGTTGCTGATCCAGGATATGTGTAAGTTGTTGTGTTTTCCCAAACAGGATAGTAAGTTGCGCCACTAGAGTTTGGTAATGCGCTTTGATACCCATAAATATTAACTACAGATGCGCCAGTAACTAAACCACGAGCAACCTCCATATAAGAAGGCAACGCATAAATAGACTCGTTATTGGTAATAACATAACTTGGATTTGATGGATTTAGTCCTACGCCCACAAGACCCCCTAGTGCATTGGTTAGTTGCTGAAAATACAGCCTTAGTACGTTATTAAGTTGGCTTTGGTAGCTTTGATCATATGCCGTAGGTGGTACATTGATTTGCGGAACCGCAGGGACAATAATGTTTGTAGTGGTACTTGTTGCCATTATCTTCTTCCGTCTGGTCTAATGTCTAGACGCTGTGTACCGCTCTGCCACTGTACGCCTGTACCCGTTGAGCCAATCTTAAATGCCATCTGCCGTCCTCTCGCACGAACATAAACTTGTTGGGTAAAGGTCTGAATAATATATTCGCGCTCATTAGTATAGTCTTGCTGACTCACAACCCCTGGATTGTTTGACGCGCCGTAGCTTGCACCAGGATTTTGCCTTGGCAAAATAGTTACGTTTGCGGTTGGATTAGGATTATAAGAGCCAGTAAAGTTTATATCAGGTACAAGACGATACACAAACCCAAAATGATCACCGTTAGTAACGTCGAAATCAGAGCTTTGGACGTAAGAATTAATACCAGAAGCCGGGTTAGTTGTGCCATCATTTACACCATTTTCTTGATAGATTAATTGTCCGTTGTAATTTGTGGCTACTGGTGTAGTACGCAAGGGTGAATACAGCCATGATGTTCTTTGCATAGCGCCATAAGCCCAGGTCTGGTCTAGGTAGTTATAGATTACATAAGAATCGCACAATGTATTGGGGTTAGATGGGGTTCCAGTTCCTAATGAGCCATCTGCGTTACGCCCAGTTACGGATGGATAGAACCACCATACTTCATTAAATGCTTCATTAGATCCCGCATAGACTTGGAAACCTTGGGTAAGATTAATATTGTCAAAAATGTATTGACGTATTTCGCAAGGTAGGGTTTGTACCGTGCCGTTATAGAAATAGAACTTGTTGCCGCCCATCCAATAAACTGTATTATTGACGTTGATAGACGCGTTTGGCCCAATGATTGACGCATTACTTGCCATCGGTTGGAAACCCCATACGTAGGGAGCTCCAAGATACTGCATGATATATACCGTGGTATCTGTCCAAATCAAAATACCTTGCTGGGCAGGGGCTGCAGAAACAATCTGTGAGCCTTGAGATAATCTATAACTACCTGCTTGGTTTGTAGTTGTGGGAAGCCATGTTTGAATGGCTTGTTGGTCTGACCAACGCACCAAAAGTGGATCAGCTTGGCTTACAAAAGAAGTAACTGTACCTGATGGATCATTGCAACCAAATGCAATTACAAAGAAAGACGAATCAGATACCAACATGTAGTTGACAATAGATGGGCAAGTAGCATCAGGTGTGAAAGTTCCAGATGATGTAGTTACTGCGGTACTTGCTGCTAAAAGCTGCGCCCTATCAAATATAGTTGGATTACTATTATTAGCCCAATAATACATAGGAGCGCCGCCCGGCGCTATGATTAAATCTTGCCCATAATTGGCATTTGACCAAAGACGTAATTGAATTCCTACACCCACAGAAGCCGCTTGACCCCACCCAGTAGTAGTAGCAGACCCAGGAGTTGTGCCACCCCATCCACCAGCACTCCAACCCAAAGCTTGGGTATAAGTCGAACCACCCGTATTTAATTGGTAGTTCCCTACAGTTGCGCTACCGCCTGTTCCTGTATCACTGGAGTTTGCATTGACTGTAGTCTGAATGGTATAAGTTGTAGCGCCTGTAATTGTAATAATCTGGTATTCTCTATTAAGTACGGCGGCAGTAATATTGCCTCCTAAAGATACTGCGCCACTAAAAGTCACAAAGTCATTAGCTTGCGCACCATTAGCTGAGTTTGTAACTGTAATAATATTAGACCCGTTTGTTGCAGAAAAGGTAACTGCCCCTGCACTAGTTGTAAGTCTAATTGGCGTAACGTCATAAAAAGATCCACCAACACCGTTTTGAATATAGTATTTAAGATTAGTGCCAAGTCCAAGCAGGTTGTAATTAGCTAAGTTAAGCCATGCCCATAAACTGCGGCAGATTCCCCAGAACGATGCGGGGTTATAACCCGTTGTGGTTGGAGGCGTAGCGGTAGGGAGGCCATTATTAGCCGCTGGATATGTGGCTTGCTGCGTAGTAGTTTCTGTGCCTGTGTCCGTTATCCACCCACCTATCTTTTCTGGATATCCTGAACGGAACCTAATATTGTTACTGTCGTACCAGCCACCCTCATTAGCAAGGGTTGTAGCCTCTCTATTGACTCCTGGTCTAAACTGTAACTTGATTAGTGGCACATTAATTCCTTAAGCCAAGACAGACATTGCGTGTTCATACCGCGCCATGCGGTCCTCTAGGCCGATTGTCCCACCATTTATGGCTTTTGTCAGCCCCACAAAGTCATTATTATCAACATGATTGTTTAGGCGGTGCTTTTCCCAAAATACTGCGGCGGATATGGCTGCTCCTTCAGGAGTGGCAACGGCATCTGGGTTAGAGATAAAATCAATCTGAGTAGCGTCTGACAACTGCTCATATCCAGTACGTCCAGTAGTTTGTAGCCATCCACGCCCACGGTAATTCCATCCATCCCCAGAATCTTCATCCCCGTTTTTCATTCGATTAGCATACGCTCTATTGGCAATCTTCTCTGGCTGATGTGCATACTCAGCGGCGTTCTCAGCGTTGAAATGACTAGGCCATGTACGGCAAAGACTCTCCGCCTTATAGTTAAGGTTTTCTTCCATGAAGCGAAACCCTGCGGATTCATGACCACACTGCGCAATAAATGCGGCTAGTCTTGAAGGCGTAGATAGATCGGCTTTTTCAATTGCCATATTCATAGGACCAATCAACGCCTCGGCGTGGCCTAAGTCTAATTTTGCTGCATCAGCGAGTTGTTGCGCTTCCATTGATCATTTCCTTTACTTGGTTGTAGGTGGCGATACAGGCGTTGAGCTTCCTGATTGCGAGGTCCCCGTCGTCGGTGACGGCGACAAGAGATTGAGCAAACGCTGGGTCAAGTTGGGCTGTTGTGGTGTCAGATCCGCTGGTAGGGGCGGCATCTTTGGAGGGACATACTGGGGTTTTGGTGTGGACATAGAGCTGCAACTTATTAGCAAGAATGTCAGCATCACGCCTAGCAATTTGTTTTTGAGCATCATTTTGCACCTGTTTGAGTTTGGTTGAAAGATCGGCAACTTGGTCATTTAGCTTTTGCTCTGTGGCTCTGGCTTGTTCGTTGGCTTTGGCAACCTGGGCGGCGACTTCTGCCTGGGACTGCGCATAACCATTATCATGCCCAAGCTTATAAACTCCTCCAACAATACTAAAACCAAGGATAAGAGAAATAATAATTTTCATAGTGCTGGCCTATCATTAGGGTTACCAAAATGGGGTGAGGTGGTTGGGGTAAAAGTTTTGGGTGTAATTGGGTTATTAATTGATGAGCAAGTCGTTGTGGGTATTGTAGGTGGGGTTAGCGGTGTAGAAGTTTTAGATATGTAGTTGGCTAGGATGGTCAGCAACTGCCCGCCTATTAGGGTAAGTACTGTAAAGATTTGTTTGTCGGCAGGGGCTTCATTAAAAAGTGGCTGCTCAGTAAAAACAATACTATACCCAAAAAGTATTACTATAAATACCAAAGCCAAGCTAAACGCCCTGATAACAAAGCGCTTGGTTTCTGCGTCCAACTGCTCAGTTGTTTTTTGCATTTGCTGGCTTGTTGAAGTATTCGGGACAAGTTTGCGTAGCAACGCAGTAAGGTGGTTTGCAATCTTCATCATTCCAATGTTTAGGGTCTTGGCAGTGGTAGCGGTAGCGGTCTTCGCACCCCGCTAATAATAAAATCAATAAAGCGCATATTCTCATTTGTCCTTCTGAGCCTCAAGTTCCTTCTTAAGCTTTTCAATTCGTTTAAGATCGTTTGCAATTAAGATTCGTTCCTGATGGATGTCCATATAAAGAAGCCCAATAACAGGCAATATCAGCACAAACAAAAGCGCCAAGATAATCACCGTTATTACATACCCCCATGACTCACTCGATTTATTGCCCACATCAGTCCTGCCATGTATATTGACACAAAAATAACAGCCACTGTGCAAGCACCCATCAACCAAGCTCTGTCTGCTGCTTCCCTAGCTTGCGCCTCTCTCTGCGCCTTGCGTCTTAACTCCGTCTTCCTTGCCAACTCTTGCTTGACTTTTACCGTCCCAATCATCTCATTAACCCGAGAGTAAAGATCTTTAAGTTCTGCAGGTACATGATAAATCATATAGTCTGTTAACTCTTGGCCCATCTGGTCTAACTGAGTTTTGGCAATCACAAGCCTTATTGACCTCTCATAAGTCTCACCGTCAGGGTCATAAATCTTCTCTATCCGTTCTTCCTCTGTCCTGATCGCATCTGCACAAGCTTTGTAGTTCTTAAAGAACGATACTAACTTATCTCCAATCTCGGCGTAGATAGCCTTCTCATCAAACGTTGCTTTTGTCTTTACCTCTTTGACTGGCCTTATGTCCTCAAGTTCTTTCTTTTCTGGCTCGGCAAATAACTTTGATATCCAACCCCAAACTCCCTTAACCTCTTTGGTTATCTTTTTGACTTCTCCAACCGTCTTGCTGACCTCATTAACCAAAGCCCGCCCTTCGTTATACATAGCGCATAACTCTTTGACCCCAGTGAATGCGGCATTGGCAGCTTGGAAAAGAAGTAAAAATTCAATTTACGTCACCTTAAGCAGGAGTACCATAAGATGTTACTTTAGCAAGAGAAATCCAATTTCCACTTGAATCAAGTGATGCTACAACTGTTCCGTTATAGCTAAATTCAAGCACTGTTGGCGTACCGCCAGTCTGAACTGTCCAACCTCCTGAGTTTGAAATTTTTGTTGACGTTGTTGCGGTTGTTGCGTTACCGCCAATATTTAAAGCTGATGCTGTACCTGTTAACCCCGTACCCGCTCCAGTAAAAGAAGCACCGCTAATTGTCCCAGTAGCAGTAAAATTACCAGCTGTACCAGTATTAGCAGCGAAGAAATTAGTACCATCTGTAAATACAGTTACTGTAGCTCCAGCAGCAATAGAGACAGTCGTACCTGATGAACCTGTAACTTGAAGAGTTGCTATGTAAGAAGTATTGTTGTATATGATATAAGTTTTTTGTGAATTAGATGGAGTAGTAATAGTGAAGTTAGCATTTACTCCGCCATTTGTAAATATAAGAACTGCGCAAATAGCTTGGTTATTAGCAAGTGTAGAAGTCGCCCCATTTAAATAAGTAAGAGCTTGCGGTGTAGTTGTTACAGATACAGTTTGTAGTCCAGCAATAGCTTGTTCAAAAATATATTGGAAATTATTATTTGTGGTTGCACCCCAAGTACCAGCTTGGTCTCCTGCCCCCATAAGTTGAATGCGTAAGTCTGTTGAGTAGGTACTTGACATTTTTTGTCCTTATTGGCTGTTATTTACTTTAGTCCATGTTATAGACTGTGAATCATTTATTTGTGTCCATGTTACAGACTGTGAATCATTTATTTTTATCCAGTATGATTCGCCTTGAAACTCAGCAACGCTAAGTATCTCTGTTACTGCCGTTTTAAATTGCGCATAAATTACGGGCGTATCTGTAATGTTAGTTGCTTCTGTTATTGGTACACCATAATTTGTTTGAGTTGATGCGCTTGAAGCAGAGCCTACATTTTCTGTAACAATATTGAACGAAATAAATCCGCCAGTTGGGGTATCTATTGCGCCCATATTTTCTGTTACAGAATAAGTATATACACGACCAGCCAAATTAGAATCGGCTTGAATAATGCCTTCTACAATTCCAAAATAAAAAACATCAATTTCAGCATTTGTATCGTTAGATGTTGTTACTTCAGTAATAAATATACCGTAATTAGTAATTTGTGTACTAGAATCCGCAGCCCCAATATTTTCTGTTGCAGTTGACGCATACCCCGCTGCAAATACTTGAGAGTCAGCGCTCCCCAAATTCTCTGTTGTAGACAGAGGATAGATATTTGAAGCAATATCCACAAAAGATATTTGTGCAAAAGGGGACGCGCCGTACAGCATTAATATTTTCCTTCAGCAAATACGTTTACAAATACAGTATTGTCTTCTAATGCTTCAATTTCATGCCATTCACCTTCTGGTAAATTTAGTGGCTTAGAGTTCTTATCTATCGTATAACTACGGCCTTCTAAGCTTACCAAACAAGACCCATTGTGGCAAATGGTTGCGTGTGCATACGGATGCGCATGACGAATTAATCCTTCACCTTTGTTAGCATGAAACACATTAAGTTGTGCGCTTTCATAGGTAAAAACATGTTGTGGGCTTATTCCTTGTACCATTATGCTTGCTGTGTCCCAGTTGTTTTAGGTTGTGCGGATGCAGGTGGGAATACTGGCTGTGGCTCATTGGTCGTTAAAACTGTACCATTCCATGTAAATCCAATATCTCCTGCGCCAACAACTTCAGTCAAAACATAAGCACTATTATTTATCTCCCAAAGCATAGCAGGTGTTGTGGCCTGTGGAAGTTGAATAGATCCCGCAGGAGGAGTCCAATCTGTTTCACCATCCCAAACTACTTTATTAGTTACTACATTGTTTTCAATGATTAAATATGCTTGTATTGTCATTTATTGCCCCTATTACCATTCAATAACAACTACACCAGAACCACCTGCGGCTCCTGTAAATGCAGCTCCACTTCCTCCACTTCCCCCCGAACCAATTGTTACAGTTAAAGTATTTCCTGGAGTAAGACCTGTTAAATATTTAATTGCACAACCTCCACCACCTCCACTACTAATTTTACCTGAGCCTCCACCTCCATAACCGCCATTAATTCCAACTGCAATACCTACGCCCCCTGCAAAATATGATCCACCTGCACCACCTGCAGCAGCACCGCCACCATAGGAGCCTCTAAAACTCAAATCTCCTCCGCTTCCTGAGCCACCATTACCACCTGCACCGCCACCAGTAGCGCCACCACCACCAGATGCAGAGATAGTCGTAATTGTTTGAGTACCAGATGCAACAGAAGAAGACCCTCCAGAACTCCCTGGAACAAGAACGCCACAAGTATTACAGGTTAAACCATTGCCACCCCCACCACCTCCAAGTACCGTTACTTTTAATGCTGTTGCATTGGCGGGTATAGTAAATGTTCCTGAAGATGTAAATACTTGCGCAAGTACGCCAGGAAATCCTGATGCGGCAGGAGCTTGAGACACCCAAGCAGTGCCATTAGATGTTAGTATGTTAGCGGAAGTACCAGGAGAAGGTAGAGCTGTAGACTGGGTGGTACTATCCCCGAATGTTATTGTTCCATTACCTACTATTGTTGACATATTTTATTCTCCAAAATTTCAATGCGTTTTAGTAATTCCGTAATCGCCCCAAATGATAGCGTAGCCAATTTATCATAGTCTACTGCTAATGTTCCATCTGAGCGAGTTCTAACGGCGGTCGGAAAAACTTTTTGTACGTCTTGAGCAACTACACCAAAATCCGATTTACGCACAAAATAGCCGTCTTCACCACCCGCTTTATTAATATAAGCATCGGTCCAATCAAATGTTTTGCTACCAATAGCCATTACTATTTCTAGTGCGTTAGGTACGTCTTGAATATTTTCTTTAAGTGTAGCATCAGAAGAATAATAAGCGGTGACGTTATTGGTTGCGCGAATCTCTCCTGATGTACCAGAAGCGGCTGTACCAACACCTAACGAACCAAACTGAATGCTTGGCATATTTTGGTAGACCGCATATTCAGCAGGATATGTAACAAATACATTAACTGTTCCACTAAATGAAACAACTGAACCTGAATTAGAAGATGCAATTATTGTCGTACGAGCAAGCGAACCTGTAGTGTAAGTGCCAAGCCCTACTTCCCAATTACCCGAAAGATCTGTAGCGCCATAATAAGTTGTATTACCGCTAGTTAAAGCGGTAAAGCTTTGATAGCCAGTAACTGCAGACCCAAGAGTAAAACTACTTGTTGTGTACGTTGAGCTGGTTACAAAGACTCTATCAGCAAATTGAAGAGCCATTTAAACCCCCTTAAGAAGTAGCGGTCGTACTATATGTCACAGAAACTGTATCGCCTGCTGTTGTTCCTTTAGATACACTAAAATTACTTTCAGAATACAAAGTACCTGCAGTTGAGTTTTGTGTACTTACAGCTCCTGTACCCAGCACCAAGAAACATCCGTAAACTGTACCGCCGCCACCTGTAATTGTGTAGGTAATAGCTGTAGCTGTGGAAGATGTTACGTTAGAAGGTGTTGAACCTGTACTTGTAGATGAAGCGAATACCGCTGTACCGCGCACTGCGGAACCACTAACTGTGTAATTGGTAAATTCTTTACCACTCAAACTAGCCATAGTATCTGTTGCAGCTGGAGTTAGTGTAGCATTTGTTAAACCAAGATAAGGCCCAGTTACTGAATAGGCAGAGCCTTTCATCAAAGTATCAAGCATTAATTGTTTACCAACAGCAACCACTAAATTAGGAGATTTTGTTTCCCATTTAAAGTTACCATCTTTATCGTGACAGACAACATGGAACCAACCTTCAATGCCCATTCCTTCTGGAATCTTAGCGTTGGCCTGCATAGTTATTTCAGCGTGATCGCCAAAGTTTGAAAGTTCGTTAGTCATATTTATCCCAATCTTAAAATTGCAGAAGTGCTTGATGCAATTGGAAACTGCACCGTGAAAGAAGTAACAGATTGTTTTGTATTACCAAAATCAAGCACAAAAACAGCTGGGTTAGTTGTACCATTATTTAGATATACCAAACACCCTCTTACAGATAATGATCCATACCATGTAGCGTTAGCAAATGATAAATAAACCACATCATTAGAAGTATCTATTGTAGGTACTTGATTAATAGTCAACGCTTGACCACCAGCTGTATACCCAGTCCCAGTTACTTCACCAGCAGAAGTGTATGCGGTTGTGTACTGATTAAGTGTCGCCGCATTTGTATAAAGCGCAATGTTATACGTCTGAGTAGTGCCTGAGCCAAAGTTAAATGTCCCATCAAGCAAGCCCTGCTTAAACGAATCACATGTCCAATTTCCTGTAAAAGCCATTAGGTCACCGCCTGTCTGTACTGACCAGACCTGTATGCGTCTTGTCTCTCTAGCGCATCGCCCAAACGCTTAGCTTCACCAACGGCTTCTTTGTATTTGGTTTCATACAAAGCAATAATATCCGCTTCGCCCTTCATGAAGGTATAAGCCTCAACCAAACAGCCATAAAGAAGTACGTTATCGTAGCTATCGCCTAACCATGTATGACCTGTTGCATTAGATACGGTAGAAACAGTACATGCAAAATTTATACCGCTTGATCCAATTGTTGTGGGCGCAGTCAATGTATCCCCAACAGAATATAGGGCTCCACCACTTGTAACAGTAACGGAAGTTACCGCACCGCCTGATACTACAAATGTAGCAATGCAAGAATTCCCGTTACCACCATTTAAAGTAACGTCATAATATGTGCCGTTTGTATATCCTGTACCACCTGCAGTAATAGTCAAACCTGTCACAGCACCTTGGATAATTGTGGGCGGATAGTAATAGTAATGCAGTTCTACTGCATATGCCTGGTCAGGAGTTGGGCCAAGCATAAAAGATAATTCGTTGGGATTGCCATACTGTGGGCCAAAAAGCGCATAGTAAATAGGCGCGCTGTTATAAGCTGAACCTACCGATGGATAGGCTTGCCTAATGAAGTTAACATCTTTGTTAAGCAGATATGTGTATGTGCCGCCTGTAACTACCCCATTAGTAAATGTAGCGTTCTGAATAATTGCGATGGAATATACAGATAAGAAATCAAGTGGGCAAGATAGGTACGCATTACTTGCTGTAGTCGTACCATAGGAGTTAGCGCGAAGACTTGGGAACTGAATCGTATTGTAAATGCGCTGCTCAGCCTGCTCTATGAAACGATTTATCTGAGTCGTGCTTGACTCAGTCGTGCCATCGGCAAGATAAACTGGAGGGAACTGATTTTCTGTGTATCCCTGTATCGCAGTTACAAGTTCAGTATAGGTCACGCCATTGGTCCCCTAGACATGAAACCGCGCTCTGCAGCACCAGCTCCACGCATCTTTTGCCCACTTGTTTTAATTTCATTGTTGTTACCAATAGAAACAGTACCATTAAGTGGTGTCCAGTTTTCACGAGTTGGCACAAGAACTTTTAATCCAATCTCTGGATTATTAGGGTTTTTCTCTATGGCATCAGTAGCGAACCTTGTGCCGTCCATGTCATGTGGAGGAGCGTATTCAGCTGCAGGGCCATCAGTCTTACCCTTGCCAGTACGAATAGCTGGGCTATCTTTTTTTGTAGGAGTTGGATTCTTAGCCATTATTTTTTGCTCCCTTGATTGGCAACTTTAGCTAGATTACGACCCATAGTTTGCATATTGCCGCCATTGGTTAAACCGCCTTTAGCCATTTTCTTCATGGGCATACCGCCTTTTTTAAGAACAATCTTAGTATGTTTACCAGGATGCTCTTGTTTATCGTGCTCTCTAAAAGCTTTTTTGATCATGGCTTTATCTTGAGCCAAATCACTATCCATTTCTTTTTTAGCCATAATCTTCTCCTAAGTAGTGGCAATTGTAACTGTACCTAGCGTAACCTTCAACACT
>Ga0164297_10001516_pt1 | contig 24576 bp, 34 predicted proteins | sample GEODES058metaG_FD_113539 | JGI IMG/M metagenome (GOLD analysis project Ga0164297, IMG submission 113539) | Dystrophic lake water microbial communities from Trout Bog Lake, Wisconsin, USA - GEODES058 metaG | ecosystem: Environmental > Aquatic > Freshwater > Lake | place: USA: Trout Bog Lake... | reverse complement strand
TCCTTCGATACGAAGGCCTCGAACGCTCTGATAGGGAACCTCTTTGGCAACGTGACTTCCTTCGATACGAAGGCCTCGAACGCTCTTATCGGGCCTCTCTTTGGAAACCTTTCAGGGAACGTGACTTCTTTCGATACCAAAGCCTCGAACGCGCTGATCGGGCCTCTCTTTGGAAACCTTTCAGGGAACGTGACCTCTTTCGATACCAAAGCCTCGAATGCTCTTATAGGGAACCTATTTGGCAATGTGACCTCGTTCAATACCAAAGCATCTAACGCGCTTATAGGGAACCTATTTGGGAACGTGACCTCCTTCGACACCAAAGCATCGAATGCTCTTATAGGGCCTCTCTTTGGAAACCTTTCAGGGAACGTGACTTCCTTCGACACGAAGGCATCGAACGCGCTGATAGGGAACCTATTTGGCAACGTGACCTCGTTCGATACCAAAGCCTCGAACGCGCTGATAGGGAACCTCTTTGGGAACGTGACTTCCTTCGATACCAAAGCCTCGAACGCGCTGATAGGGAACCTCTTTGGGAACGTGACTTCCTTCGATACCAAAGCCTCGAACGCATTGATAGGGAACCTGTTTGGGAATGTGGATTCTGTTAATATCACGGCTTCGAATATAACCGCAACTCGGGGAATGGGAGTCGGAGCATATAATGGTTCGACTGCTCCCGCGAATAGCTTGATTGTTTCTGGATATGTAGGAATAGGTAAATCAAATCCTCAATATCTCCTTGATGTGGCCGGAGATATGAGCTGTAATGCATTTAGCACGAGTAGTTCTTTGAATTTTAACTTTATCACGAATCCTCCGCCGGCTCGCTCTACGTCGAGCGGGTGGCAAGGTATTCGCCAAGTTTTTGGCGATCATGTTACAGGTAATGTATATGTGTATAAGAACAATATTCTCGAAACTACTTTAACGCAAACCTATACTGCGTTTGGTGCCTATGTTGCCATTGGCGGCCCAAACGATGATTTGATCGCAGTATCAGGAGTCGGCGAATTTTATTTTTATTACTTCAGCACATTCAACACTTGGAATTTTTATGGAGTTATCCCCACAAACCAATTTTTGGATCCTGACGGTGATTTTGGGCCCAGTCTATGGATGCCATCAATAGGAGCTGTAAATACTATAGTTATTGGACCCTATGGTTACACCTCTGAACCTGGGGCCCCTAACCCGTCGGTGGGTGTATTTAATTGGGCTGGTGACGACATTAATTTTGTAACTACAATAACACCAGACGGAGATCCAGAAAGATACACGGTTGCGATATCAGGTGACGAAAACACCGTCGCGATCGGCGCAGTATATATTGGTGTTTTATGTATATATAATTTGAACGATACTCGCACACCTGCCCTTCGATATTCAACTACTACCGTTGACGGTTCTTATTATCATGTTTCAATTAATTATGATGGAACACTTGTTCTTCTCACAATGGCAAGCGGCGGCCCCAAACAAGTTCTCATGTTCTCTTTAGATTAATTCTCCGATACCAACATATATGATGGACATTATTGAGTTTCTTGACAAACACGAGATTTTGTGGTTTCCTATTCATATTGAAATTGTAAATAATAAAAAAAGTCCAAGACGTGTCGGACCCTTTGAAAATGGTGAACCTTGGGTCGACACGTGGCGTCCAGAATTCAAAGATATAGAATATATGAAAAGATTTCTGGGCGAATGCAATGGCCTTGCGATCGATACGACCACAATTCACCAACTTGATATCGATGAAGCAAAATATCAAAGGCTTTCTTCAAACGGACCATACTATGAATCATTTTGTAAAAAACTTCCTCATATTTTTTACAAAACCAATGAAAAACCAAAATTACCAATACAGCCGGATAAATTTTTTTTAGGGGTCGAAGATCTTACAGGACGGTGGGCCTTCGCCAGGAAAGGTTCCCAGGTTCTCAATAGCAATTTAAACATAGCTATAAGATAAATGGGTTGGTCTCTCTTACAAACCTTTAATTTTGATCAGAATCCAATCATGGCTCAGATAAATAATGACGGAAATATATTTGCTGTAAGTTTAGCAATGGACACTAACAACAGCACTTCCCACACATCGCCTCCAACAATTCTTATATATAGAAAATTGGGTGGTGTATACACGCGTGATAAAAATGATCTGAATTTGATAGTTCCTACTATTCTTAATTCAGATGTCCATTTCCCAGAAGAAATTTCTTTAAAAGGAAACGTATTAACATCAACAATTACTTATGGCCTCGGTATATCTAATCCATATTACGGATCTTTTATATTTAATCTAGTGACTCGCTCCGATGTAAACGCGACCGGGGCCGTGATCGCTCCGATGCTCTACGCGACCGGTGTAAAGTCTTTCAAGATACCGCACCCTGTCAAGAAAGACACGACACTCATTCACAGCTGTATAGAGGGCCCAAGGTGCGACTTGATCTACAGGGGCCACGTGAAACTTACAGGCGGGACCGCAAATGTAAACATTGATTCGGACTCGAGCACATATCCCATGACTCAAGGGACATTTTCGGCTCTTTCCACAAATGCTCGATACTTTTTACAGAATAATGATTCTTTCGACAGAGTCCGAGGAAACTTGAACGATAATTTACTTACAATATTCTCTGAAAATACGGCATCGACCGATGAGATTACCTGGATGGTTATTTCTGAACGAAGAGACAAATCAATCATAAGTTCAGACCGAACGGACACGAACGGATGCTTGATTCCAGAACATGCAGATTAACTCAGGGCAATTTTTCTTAGTCCTATTAGAGTAGGATGAGCCTTCTATTTGTTGATTCGAACAATCGAGACTCGAATATATATACAAATGGAAACTATTATGTTATACATTTAACCAGACCTATAAAAGATGTTGAACGCGTCGAAGTGGTCAGTGCGGTCGTTCCAAATACTATATATAATTTAACCAATGGAATTTCTGCAATTTCATATAATATAGCTTCACAGGGATACAATCAGGTCACTTTGGATCCAGGATTTTATGCGACCAGCACACTCGCCAGGACACTCACTGGATTGATGCCCGGATTAAATGTAGAATATATAGCCAGCGAAGGTTTCTTCATCTTCTATAATGATACGAACTCTTTTAGTATAGTAATAAACTCGCTCGAGTTGGCCACTCTTCTTGGTATGGTTCAGGGTCAAACTCTGAGTTCCGTGATGGGATTAAACACAAGCTGGCATTCGAGCAATGTCATAAAAAGTAGCACTCTTGTGGATTTTTCATTGAATTCTTATTTTTTTCTTGATATCGCCGAGCTCAAGACACCATCTCATATAGATACGGGCGCCATGGACTCAACCACCGGAACAATTTCAGGACAAAATGTGAATCGTGCTTTCGCCCCTATAATGATGGACGTCAATTCTGGAACTATTAAAAATTTTTTAGAAAACAAGGATTATAAAATTTCAGTAGAATATCCAGAGCCTATAAACAGTATAGATCGCCTCACCATCCGATGGGTCGATCGTCACGGGGCCCTCTTAAATTTTCAAGGATATAACTCAAATTCTTTTATTCTTCGATTTTATACTAAAAAGAAGCAAATCTATGAGGAACTCGTGGAAAATGTAGTAACGACCGCACCTATACCAGAGACTCCCAAAGAAATTAAAATTTTCAATTGGTGGGTAATTCTCATGGGAATAATCCTCAGTATAATAGGATGGAAATCCTGGCCGAGGTAATAGATGGTGAACTTTGTTTGATAAAGGACCAAGAGGTCATTCACACGTTCGAACGTTCTGGAAAGTCCCAGGTTGAATATAAATTCATGTGTGACTCGATCCAAAGGAATTTTGATTCTAAATTGGAACCAAAAGTCTTGTGGGAGAGGGCCGAGACTGCATGGGCAGACCTCGGCCCTGAAAACCAGGCTTTTTTATTTACTCTTTTTGACCAAGAGAAGAGAAATGCCCAAGACATTTGTCAGGGTCTCCTGGCGACCCTGTCTGAGTATCAGGGGTTCAAAACGGTCAAGGGGGCTTTCAGACAGGCTCTGAATGATACACTGGAAAAGTTTACTTCTTCATGAGCCGAGCCAGCAGCAGCATAAGAAGAACGAACACGAGCGCATGGACCATAACGCCCACCTGGGTCGGCATACCGGAGTTATCGGTGATGAGGGGGCCGAGCACAGGGAGGCTGCCTGTGACGCTGTAGGTCATGGGGTTCGCAACAAGGAAGAACAGGACAAACTCGAGAGTGTGGGACATTTAATATTATTAAAGAATATAAATGACGACAGCCGTGACAAATTTTGGAAATGTTGTCACGACCGGCACCCTGACGAATAACGGAAGTGTCGGCATAGGTATATCTGCAACCGTTGACTATATACTGTATGTAAATGGTGAAACTCTTCACACTGGGAATGTTTATACTAACCAATTATCTAAAAATATTGGGAACCCTACCACCAACTGGGCCAATGGCTACTTTGGTAATGTTCTAACCTCGGGTGCTACTTCAAACATTGGGTCTAGTTCCAATGTTTGGAACAACGGTTTTTTTAACAATTTGAATTTTACAAATTTAATACCGAGTGCTGGATTTACGTGGACTGCTATAACAGTTAACAGTAACGTTGATACAACAAATGCATATTATTACATAGACCCTTTTCATATTATTCATTTTAGAGGTTATATAACATCTACAGCAATTGGTGGCGCAGTTTTTGGATGGCCCAGTGAATTTCAATATGATACTGTGAATTTTCGTAAATTTCCAGTTTATAACATCACGACTTCTGCATTAAATATTTTCAATGGAGCACATTCAACCCCAAATACACTTCTTACGTTCGTTAGCGCTGCTATCGGGAACGTATGGACTCTCGATGGCCTGAGCTTTCCGCTCTTTTAGCGGGTCACCGCGAAGACCGTCTGGCTGGGCTCGTTAATCTTGATGTTGCGAGCGAGTGCCTTGACGACCAGGAACACGATGATCGCTAGCAGAGTCGTAACCACGGCCGACATCAGGTCGTGCTGGATTCCATCCTTGCCAGCCTTGACGGTCATCGCCACCAGGGTCTTGACGACCGCATACCAGCCAAGGGCCGACGCGAAGGAGAAACCGGCGACCACGGAATTCAGGGACTGAGTCTCGAGCTGAACAGCAATATCACCAATCATGGACGCCATTTATTATATGAATGTGAAAAAAAATTCGTCTGGTTCCCAAGGAACTATATGAGATTCCATTGGAGTCTCATCAATTTGGGAGGTTGCCTCTGGGCCACTATAGCCTGAGACTTCTTCGTCTTCATACTCTTCTTCCTGGAGGATGGTTAGATACTTTACACATTCCTCTTCTTCGTCGCACAAAAAATGGACAAAGCTCATTGTCCCCTACAAAAAACAGAACTTTTGTCTACTGAATCTTTTAACGCACACTCCGCTGGCGTCTCTGGCTCCCAGCTTCCCCAGGTCTCCATGCACTCATTCATCTTATTGGCCATATCGTCAGTTCCCTCATATTTCTTCCACTGAACATCCTCCTCCTCCTCGTCTTCCTCCTCGTCTTCCTCTTCCTCCTCCTCTTCGTCGTAAATTTCGGGATACAAAGAACCCAACTGTTTTCCGAGAACATTTCGAGCCGAATACATGAGTCCGATACTCATGTCTTCGGCGCAGACCACATCTCTTCCACAGGCTTTGGCATAATGGGCGGCGAGAACCGTCGCAGACTCCATCACGGGCAAGAAAATGTCCATAGCGGCCTCCTCCATTATATGGATCAAGGGGCACGCTTTTAAGTCAAAAAAAGTTCGAGAACATCATAGAAACTGAGCCGTTTCCGAACTGTAGAAAGTTATAGGACCGGGCATAAATTCTGATATTTACATTATTTGGATTGGGCAGGAGTGTGAATTTTATATTTTGATTGTTAATTAGTGAAAAATTTACAACCCCTGAAGGGATCTCAGATTCGGGCTCTATGCAAAATGAGTAAAGGTAGAATAATCTATCGGGCAATCTGGTATGATATTCCATAGGCTGTATAATTCTAAGAAATGTCGGAGATCCTACATTGCCATAAATTCTTTCCACGTTATTGAATTTTAATTCTAAATTGGAAAGGATGTCACCCGTTCCGATGCTGGTCGAAGACCCGGTCGCTTCGATAGAATAATCGTATCCAAGGGCTGTATCATTTTGAAGGACAAAATAGAGTTCTTTGACTTGGTTATAAAAATTGAGATTCGTCTGAAAAACCCTGGCGGCCCCATCATTTTTAGATGAAAAATAATTAGCCAACTGAACCTGTTCTATTATCTGAATATGTGGGCGCCGGAGATAATTTATTTCATAATCTGAAATGTAGGTATACTCTATGTTTAGGTGAGCCGAAAAAATCTGGGAAATTTGTGGGCTCGTCGGGGCCAGAAAGACGCTCGTAGGATTCCACAAGAACCGTAGTGTCACGTCTTTCCTAAAGGCGCATATAGGAATTCCTCTTTTCATAATTGAAAAGGGGAGTTGTATTGTGTAGGAACTGTTTGCCGGTCCCGAGAATGTAATATTCTTTCCGACGAGTGTCGAGAGCCCGGGTTGCATAGCTGCGGGCACTCCAAGGTCCGAGCGCATCTCGATATATTCTCCCCATATTCTCTCGATGAGTTCTGAACCAAAGTAAAGTTCTACGTAACTGAAGAGGAGGGTTCCGGCCGAGTCGAGCACGACCGCTCCGGCGGGGAGTTCGACCCGAAGGTATATATTAGTGATGAGATCACCGGATCTTGGAAGAGTCAATACCTTTTCTGTTCCAAAATTGGGTCGATTTTCATAGAACGGAACAACATCTACCCGAGAAGCGAATGGTGTCCGGGCTTGATATTTCTCTATAAAATAGGTCACCTCAGGTTCCCCGCTGAGAAAGACTTCTTCGGGACCGATAAAAGACAGGGTCGCACGCCCTGCCATCTATTAAAAACAGAGAACTTAATTGAAGAGGATTCCACCCATACCATTTTCAATTCTTAAAACATTGTAGGAGAGGGCCACAAGTCGCAGCTGCTGAAAGGGCCTGGGCGGCGAGACGGTGAGGTCCAGAACCACGTTTCTGATACGGCTAAAATTCACTTGACCGGGCCCGAAAGAATATATGAAAAACTGACGACCGTTTGTTGTGCTCCCAGGAGGCCTTGAGAAAAAGTTCAAATATTTATTGAAAGGTTCGATCGTCCCCAGATATACCGAGTCGACCGTGCTGGCCAGGACGGCATCTTGACCGTTAAAGGTGAGTCCGATACTTTGAAGACCACTGTTTGAATAATCATACCCGGTTTGATCAGAGTTCTGAAGGATTAAGAATAATTCCTTGACAGGTCCTTTGAATTTTAATTCAAAATTACTAGAGTCTACTATGAACGAATCGTATTGACACTGAGTTATGACATATTCAAGTCGATGATTTTTGAACCAGTTCACCTCCGGGTCGGACAGGTATACATACTCTGCAATTACAGAGGCGCTTAATGACGTGTCTAAAGTCTGAACACTTGTCAAATCTGCAAAATTACCAAAAGTCACGACGACTTCGACATTTTGGCGTCCGAGTGCGACCAGGGGAAGGTAAAGTTCTGGTCGGTCAAAAAAGTAAAAGGGCAAATTCACGTAGTATGTCCGGCCCGGAGAGCTGACCGATGAAGTGTCATATTTCCCTATGAGGACAGCGAGGCCCGGTTGGTTCTCTAATGGGACATTGAGCTCGTTCCATATTTCTATATACTCGCCCGTTAGGGTCTGGATCGTCTGTCCGCCTATTCGAAGGTCGACTGATTTTAGGGCGAGGGTCCCGACCGAATCATTATACAAGTAATTTGTGAAAGGGGTCGGAGGCGCAAAAACTCCTATCGGGTATATCATCATGTTACTCAATCCTTGGAGTGTAGTTGGACTGCCCGAAAGACTTATATAATATTGAACAGTCGTGTCGGCTATATAAAATGGGAAAGAAATTGTGTAGGTGTTTGAAAGTTGCAAATTCACTTCTTGTCTAAAAATAATTGTCTTTGGTTGATTTTCTATTATCACCGATGTCACAAGTTTATCTGAACAGAAAGAACCAACAAACATATATGAACCCGCTTGTATGAAACTCATTGAACCATTTCCGTTTACTGTTATTAATGAAGAGCTAGAAGAATTAAATTGAGTTGACAAATCCAATGGACTCGTGATAAGTCCACCTCCGGTAAAAGTTATACCTTGACTTATATTTTTAATAGTAAAAAATGATCCGGGTAAAATATTTCCAGACCCAGACGTTGACAAAAACAAGCGACATACTGTTGAAGTATCGTAAACAACAAGTGGTATAGAGAAACAGAATGTTGGTGACTGTCCTATTGACGAAAGATCAAATATATATTCACTTCCGTGAACAATAAGAGATACGTATGTTGCATATACTCCCGGACTCAAGTAGAGAGAGCCTGTTATTATATAATTTCCGGGTGTTGAAAAGGTAAATGATGAGTCTGAATTTAATGTAATTCCGGGCGATGTAAAATTGGTCACATTGCCATAGAGAGGTATGGTTCCAGAAATGGCCGTCACTGTTCTGTTAAACGCATAATACATATTTACCGGAGTTATTACAAAAAATGCGTCCGTAATCAATGTTCCCATTGAACCCGAAATAAAAAATAAAAGAGAAGTCCCCGCGACTCCCTTTATGGGAAGGACTATGGACGCGGTCGGGTCGCAAGATACGGACGGTGAATATGATGACAGAGTTGTGCTTGAACTTACTCCATAACTAAAAGTCTGAACTGAGCCCGATGCCAAAGTAAATCCTACCCGGATCTCGTAGAGTCCATCTGTATTAAATTTTATAGAATTATTTATGATCGTAAATTGATTCTGAGAATTATTGCGAGACCAGTTCGAGAGTTCCAACTGCTGCAGGGAAGGTCCTATAGACTGTGATACGTTAGAGAGGGAAAGATACAACCCTAGTGTGCTCGGGTAGGTGTTGCTGAGTCCCGTTCTCTGGAGCCACCCGGTCAAAGGGATCGAAAAGTCCGGGGTGACTGTCCCGGACACTGCGTTATACACGAGGTTACTCGTGTCAGAACTATCGTAATTATTTGGATCGAATCCCCAGAAAAGAGGACCGGTGGCCGAAATCGTGTTTGCGTTATAGGGGACTATGACGTTCGATACTCCCGAAAATATAAATTTGTTCAATTCACTATTAAAACTCATATATGGAGAAAATGGTGCACCCCATATCGCCATGTTTCCAGGCTCGGATGAATAATATGGAACAGTTGAATATGCGGCCGTGAGAGGACCGACGGTCGTCCCATCCGCAAGGCCGAGCCAGAGGACCGGTGCGTTTGTGGACCCTGGGGGTGTTCTCCAGACATAATATTTCCCTAGGTCACAAAGGCCTGGTAAAGTTAATCTCAGAGTCAGGGCCCTCAAGAGGTCACCGCGAGCCATAATTTCACACGTGGCCTGTTGACCCCATTGAATATTTGTCCCGTTAAATTGGTTATCAAAAGATTCTAGGACAAAGGGAGTGTGCCGTTTATATGTTCCCGAAAAATAAGTAATCTGGGGCGATCCTGTGAGCAACACGTCCTGTTGCCCACGGGCCGCGAGTTCTATGAAACCCGAACTCATTCCTGATAATGACCCAGAACTTATTTCGTGCGTTTCAGGCGACTCTCTATTTTGTTACTAAATTGTAGGACCGAGATATGGCTCTCCAATTGAGAAAGTTCAATCCGGCATCAATGGGCGACGACAAGGTTTGTGTTTTTATAGGTAAAAGAGGAACCGGAAAAAGCACCCTTGTGACGGACATCCTCTGGAACAAGAAGCACTTGCCGGCCGGTATAGCAATGTCAGGGACCGAAGAAGGCAATGGGCACTACAAGCAGTTCATACCGGACCTTTTTGTTTACGGAGACTACAATAAGGATGCAATCGAAAAGTTGATAGAACGTCAAAAGAAGCTCTTGATCGTCGGAAGATGCCAGCCGGTCTTTATTCTTATGGACGATTGTATGTATGATAAGTCTTTTATGCGAGATATCTGCATTCGCCAACTCTTTATGAACGGCCGGCACTGGAAGATTTTCTTTATGATGACCACACAGTATTGTATGGATATGACCCCTATGATTCGCACGAATGTCGACTATGTCTTTGCGCTCAGAGACAATGTGCGGCAGAATCGCGAGAACCTCTACAAGGCTTTTTTCGGAGTCTTTCCAAATTTTGATCAATTTTCGCAGGTTATGGATGCTTGCACGGAGAATTATGAGTGTCTCGTATTGGACAATACGTCCAAATCTAACAAGATTTCAGATTGTGTGTTTTGGTATAAGTCTCCGATCCGTAAGAATTTTAGGGTAGGAAACGAAGCCTTCTGGAAATGTCACCAGCAGCACTACAATCCCAGGGCCCCACCCCGTGGTCCCCTGGAGCCGTCCGTGAGGCGCAAGGGAGGGGTCGTAACTGTCGTAAAGAAACCTGCGCTTTAATATTTTTTCTATTTTAGATTGAAATTACATATGGAGACTTACGACATGAGTGAGGGGAGCACGTTGATAAATGCCATTCACGAGGAAAAGCAGCCAGAAAAAAAGGTTGAGCAATCTCAAATGGCGGACTTTTCTACACCTATCGATGAAATTATTGAGGAGCCTCAGCAGGGAGGGGCGGTCCACCCTGGTGGGTCTAATAGAACAAAGTCTGGAAATCCTCTTGGTCTTACGAATGAGCAGTTCCAGTCGCTGATCGCAGGAGTCGCAGCGGTCATCGCCTTTTCAGAGCCCGCCCAGGACAAACTGAGTTCTTTCGTGCCAAAGTTTCTGTCCGAGTCGGGAGACCGTTCTATGACCGGCCTCATTGTCACCGCACTCGTGGTCGCTATTATTTTCTATTTTGCTCAGAAATATCTAATCAATTAAAGTGTCCCCGCAGTAGTTTCTGGTTCCGGTCGGTTCGTAGAGACCGGCATCTATACAAATCTTCTTCAGTTTTTTAAAATTATCCCAAAATTTGTCTGAATGACTATACTCGGGAACAGACATATGGGCCATTTCGTGAATGAGAACATATGTCGCTGAATTTACATCGTCTCCATCAAGACAGATGTAAATTTCATACCCTTTATTCACGTTGGAACCTATGGCACCCTGAGCCCTGGTCCAGCCCCTCATCCCCGTCAGAATCGACGGGGTCAAGACGGGAGTCCACGTAGGGTCTCCGGTCTGCTGAAGGACGTCTATTATCTGTGCGTAACGCTCTTTGAGTTTGATAAATATCCGTGGTTCTCGTTGAGTTATTAAAATTACAATTAATATTAAAATTAGACAATAAACTATCATCCCTTACTCATTCACAATTTTTTTTAAAAATGAATTTTGAATATAAATCGGAAATAAGTTTGTTGGGCTTGGGGATCATTGGTTCCCAAGTGATCAGTTCGAGCCCGACACCCTTGAGGGCCTCGATGAGGGTTCCGGGGTCCAAGAGAGGCTCGTCCTTGGGCCCGTCGGCATAGAAGGGTCCGTCGGCCAGGCCGATGAGGAGCTGTCGCCCACCTCTCCATATCTTGAATTGATTTTCTAACCTATCAGAAAACTCGCCATATTTGTCAGCCATCGCCAAGGCGCGGTTTCTGTCGGGCACGATGCCAATGAGGAGACCCCCAGGCTTTACGGCGCATCCGATTCCTTTGATTGAGTCTTCCCAAGAATTCAGAATGTAGTGAAGTGAAAAGTTATAGCAGACAACGTCAAAAGGTCCGGCAAACGCAGCCTGTCGAATGTCGCCCGTTCCCAAGAAAAACACTGGGAAATCAGCCTCGCGGGCCCGACTCTCGGCCTCGATGAGAGATTCGACGTCCGGATCTATGGCAAACACGCGGGCCCCGACCGCCTTCCACTTCCACCAATCACCCCCGCGACCGCAGCCACAATCTAGAACTGTGTCGCCCGGTCGAACATTTGAATTGATAAGGTCCTTTTTGCAAGAATTATGAAGCCTTCGAATTTGTTCCATCACTTAAAAGATACAAGCTTCTTTCTTTTATATGGGTTCCCTAGAGCAAGATTACCTGACCGTTCCTGGACAGCTTTTTGCGTGCGTGTCCTTTGTTGGCCCCGATCTTCCCCAGAAGAATGAGAAGCTTGGATTGAAGATTCGAGGGGCTTTTCCGACCCGCGATGAGGCGGCAAATCACGCCAAGCGTCTTCAGCGCGAGGATGCGCTCGTTGACATCTATGTGGTCGATATGTATAAGTGGCTTCTGATTCCACCGGACCGCACTCAGATCGAGGATGTTCATTACCAGAACGAGAAGCTCGAGGAGATCATGACCAAGTATAAGGAGAATCAGACCCAGGCCGCTTCGATGTTCGAGAAGCGCAAGCGTGATATGATGGCCAAGCCTTCCGATGGCGAGTTTCCGTATATCGATCCGGCCGATGAGAATTCCAAATACTACACGAAGCCGGATGTTCCGCCGATTCCCCATCCGGCAGAGCTCCTTGACGATCTGACAAAGGAGTTTCCGGACAAGGAGATGGCCGAGCTCGTGAAGATTGCGGACGAGCGGGTCGCCAAGGTTATCGAGGAGCGCAAGGCGGCCGCGGCAGCAACTTAAAATATGTATAAATAATAATGTTTATAGCACTGATCCTTGCACTGATACTACTTTTTGTAGTATTGGTCAAGGCGAAGAATTCTGAAAAATATCAGTCCGATATTTTTCAAGATCCGTTAATTAGGGCAAATCCCTGGATAGGATTTGTCCAAGAAGATATATATAAAGACCCATCTGGGCCAATTGGCGACTTTGAAGGAAAGTCTGATGTTTTATCAAATTTGAGTCCGGCTGAATTTACTTAAGGGCCGGATTGACAATAATAGGGCGCATATTCATTATGATAACTCCAATGACTACACCGAGGAGCAGAAGGGCAATAGGGTTATTGAAGGGAGCCGGGAGAAGAGTTTGTGCCTGGGCCTCCCATGGAGGCGGCTCACGATAACGCTGAGGCTCCGGTGTCCACACCTCGCGAACAGGCTCGGGCTCGATCTCGGGCTCGATATCAGTCCAGCTTACCGTCGGCCTCTTTTCGGACTGATCGTTTTTTGACTGCGGTTCTCCCTGTGTCAGGAATGGGGGCGTTTCGCTGTTTGACAGAAACGGTGGTCTCTCCATCACTGTCCGATACATCACTCTCGCTTTTATCTGGGACAACAAATCCATCTAGATTTCCATCTTCGTCAGCATCATCTTCAGAATCTAGGTCCGAGTCGTCCTCATCATCCTCATCGCCCGATACAATATCAGACTCATCGGTATCATAATCATCGTCGGCATAATCATCCTCGACCTGCTCTTGAGGCTCGTAGCGCTCGGGAGGCTTGGACACGCGTCCATACCGGGTTGTAGACATTTCTTATCTAGAAATAAGTTTTACGTTTAAGTAAGTTTAGAAACCGACCGTTCGAAAAGCAGCGGGCCCGGCTCCAAATGTGGGTCGGGCAGATGGTGGAGGACCCGAAAAAAACTCCTTGAAAACAGATGTCGAAGGACTTCCCACAATCGCTACATCGGTTAATTTATCAACTATCGAAGGAGGCAAAATGTGTTCGGCCCCTTTGAACTCTTTGCATTCTTCATCAAAACATCTTTGTGAAATTCGACCGGCCCGTATATTGAACCAGATATGATTCGACTTGTGCGGGCGACCTATATTTTCGCAATAGGTTGAGTCAGTCTGCAGAAACCATCCATCATGGTCGTGCCTTCTGACTTTTACGGATCGGATGTGGTCCTGACCCTTGATCGAACGTCGAATAAATTCAGCTAATCCATCAACCTCGATAAGATCCTTGCTCGCTTGGGCATCCTCTCCGGTCACCCTGATCGACATCAAATTCAAAGTTTCTACACTCTTTGGTAAATCTCTGGGTATATAGGGATCTCCGGAAGGTTTCTTGTGTGACCAGAGCATCCTCAGACCTGAACCACCGTAGACGGACGCGTCTATTATTTGCTCCCAGGGACCTTCTCCGATTTCTTCTATAATTTTAGTTCTCAATTGAAGAGCTCGGGTCTTGGTCACAACCAACCCGGGCCAGTGAATGTGCACTCCGGACTTTATCAGACCATCCTTGAGAGGTCTGGGTTGGGCTCGAGCCACATAGAATTTTCGATCGACCCCTATGGCCGAATGAATTATGTCACAAAATTGATAAAGGTCTCTGTCGCTCAGTTTTTCCTTGGCCTTGTAATCAAGGTCCACGAAAAAATTAAACCGCTCGGTCTTTTGCTCGACGACATACAATTTTGTTCCAGAATTAATAGTTTCCAGATAGACCCTGTGGAACTCCTGAATTTCTTCATCTGGCACGAGAAGAATTCCACCATTCATGAGGACGTGAGTCCCGGAGCCCTTTGGGATTCTCCATCGGTCTATTGTCATTTATTTAAATAAAGTCTTCTTCTTAAAGTTATTCTTCATCTGATGAATCCACGAGCCAAGACAGAATGTGCTTCTTTTTCTGGGCCTTCGGAGCCTCGGGGGCCTTCGGAGCCTCGGGAGCCTTCGGAGCCTCGGGGGCCTTCGGAGCCTCGGGGGCCTTCGGAGCCTCGGGAGCCTTCGGAGCCTCGGGTGCCTTCGGGGCCTCATCCTCAATCTTCTGAATCTCGGCAAACAATTTCATGACTGACATTTCACGGGCAATCTGCTCGGGATCTTCACCCTTGCCTCTGAGGCCTGCAAGTATAGTGGCCAACTCAATCTTGGACCGGGTCATTCTATTTTAGACTGACCTATTTTATTTGTTAAAAGGGCGCGGAATTTTATACGATAGAATTCAAGTTAAAAGGTGTCCAATTGTTTGCTCCGAGTGCTTGAGTGAACTCTGGATTTCCGAGGACGTGCCGCCGGATCATAGGCCACAGGTTCGGGCACTTTGTGATCGAATCGAGGTTTTCGAATCGGCACTCGTCATTTTCATCATAATTTTTGCGAAAGGGAACTTCGGCCCCTTCCATTTTCTTCTTTTCTTCACTGAAACGTTGGATAAGATGCTTGTGTTCTGCTCCAGTCATTGGTAGGTTGAAAATATACACGTGATAATGGTTGATTACGTCGACTCCATCCTCGATATCCCTAGGCTCGGGTGTATCTGTCGTAAATTTGAAATAGGAATAGGACCCCCTTTTCAAATTTATGAGGCCTCGCATCTCTTCTTCCAGTTCTCTTACTGCACATCGAAGTGGATTATAGATTTCACGACGTCTGCATCCTCCCGTCACAAAGGTCCATTCTCGGTAGCGCCTGTCATGGACTATCAAAAAATGCTTGAGGCCTCCTATTTCACTCATCGGTATAGCTATAGCTTTGTGTCGCTCTCGAGGCATACTGGGATATTCCAAGTAAAATATTTCGCCATTTATGATGCATAGAGCAAAGACCCAAGACCCTTATCAATTCGCAGAACGTTATAATTTAGGGCATAAATATTGTTCCCGTTAAAAACGGCCGCGATTGTGGTCGAACTCGGCACGACCAACCTGAAAGAATCAAGTCTCGAAAAGTTGAGAGTTCCGGTCGGCTGCAAGTCGGCCGTGTCCAGACACCAAGGGATAACTACGAAATTTGGAGGAATATATGAGGTGCCGGATAAATCATTTTCAGGATTTCTTAACCAACCAAAGGGTGTATGATAGTATGTTGAGGCGTCAGTCCAATGAGGCAAAGGTCGCATATCACCAACGTCAATTCCGTTAATCTGTAAGAGCAATCGCTGTTGGGCAAGTTTTGCTGGCTGTGTATCATAAGGAGGTTTTTCAATGTAATTACACGCCCGAGACGCCAAAAATTTTATGGGATGCGCAAAGGCGAGTTCTTGAACAGCAGATTTTGCGGGTCCGACCGTCTGAACCTGAGTAATCAGAATATCTAACGGGTTACTGGCCATCCACGTGCGTTCGGGTGCGCCTAGATAAATGTAATTTGTCCAAACCTGTATTTGAAACAAATCTATACTGTATTCTGGATTTGTTGGATACGCCCAACGAATTCGAATTTCTACATCATGGAATTGGAGGGCCACAAGAGGGATAGAGGTTGTCCAATCCTTACAAAAAAAGAATTTAAGAGGAAAAAAGTAAGAATCTCCTTGTGACATATTTAACTGTGAAAGATTCTGGGAACCGGTAATAGGTTCAATGATATTCATATATTTAAAGTCATGTGAATCGATTAATTGACCTCCTATATAAAGATCTATCTTATCAATCGTATTTAACCATAAATTATTATATGGTGTGTTTTTTATCATACTTTCATCATTTGACACGGCCGTTAAATACACATAATTCAACATGTCACCCTTTCTCTCGAACCGGACCGTGGAGATGTTCCCCGGGGCCGGAGTTCCCTGAATGACTTGGCGCTCGAGCGAATGGGCAAAGTGCGTGGCCCGTTTATAATTTGATATAAAATAGGACATCTCGGGATGCCCTGTGAGCCATTCATCCTGGGGCCCGGTTGCCACGAGCTGAATGCTCATTTATACTAGGTGCGGATATTTAAGATGCGTAAAGGAGCGAGCCCATACCATCCTGAATTCTGAGGATGTTGTAATTTACGGCGTAAATATAGTTCCCGAAATTTTGCAACGCATGTATTCCTCCATTTAGACTCGTAGGAACAACAATTCTGAAAGAATCTATCCTTGAAAAGTTTAAAGTTCCGGTAGGCTGTAAACTCGAGGTATCTAGACAGAAAGAAATGAGAACCAACCCACCAAGACCGTTATTCATCGGGGCGAGTATATTATCTATTGTATATGGCTGAGCCCATTTGACATTGTAATACAACGGAACACTTGTCCAGTGAGGTAAATGACGCGACTCTCCTATATCGACTCCATTAATTTGTATTTTAAATTGATAACTACTTACGTCTTGTGAGAAGTAATTTTCTTCATAATGAAATGCGGGCCATGATATATATTTTACAGAATTTGCAAATGGTAAATCTTGTTTAAAATTGGTGCTGGCCAAAGTTCTTTGAGTTTGTGTAATTAGCATATTATGTGTATTAGTCGCGAACCAATCGCGCTCAGCCTGATCGAGATATATGTAGTTTGCCCAGGCTTGTGGATAGAACCCAGAAGATATAGTAGTCGAAACTGAATTCCAATAAATTCTCATTTCAACTTCGTGAAAAGCAAGAGCAACGAGTGGAAGAGCAGCCGACCAATCCTTGCAAAAGAAAAAACGCATAGGAAGGAATGAACCACTTACATTATTTATTTTTCCCTCATTAAATGATCTGCATTCAAGGGGATTGTCCACGGCCAATAAAAATATGTTATCTTGTGTATCAATCAATTGACCACCTATATAAAGTTCAATTCTGTCAATAACACATGGTAGTCCAGGAAGTAACCAGTCGATGTTAACTGCAGTTGAACCATTTGGATTTGAAAACGTAAGATAGACATAACTAAGAAGGTCCCCTTTTTTATCGAATTTTACTGTAGAAAACCCGCCATCGTCCGGTTTTCCCTGAACAACGAGCCGTTCGACAGAATTTGCATAATGTGTCGAACGACGATAATTCGTCATGAAATATGACATTTCGGGTTTCCCCGTGAGCCACTCATCCTGAGGGCCCGTAGCAACGAGTTGGACTGCTCCACTCATTTATAGTATTTAGTTATATTTTACGAGGCGTAGAGGAGCGAGCCGAGGCCGTTCTGAATTCTGAGGACGTTGTAGTTTACCGCGTAAATGTAGCCGCCGCCGAAAAGACCGGCAATGGAAGTCGTGGAAGGGACCACAAGCCGGAACGAATCGATCCGAGAAAAGTTGAGGGTTCCGGTCGGCTGCAGCTTGGAGGTGTCGAGGCAGTAAGGGATGATAGCCACTGGCAGGGTGCTCGTCCAGCCCACCGGCGTGTGGTAATAGGGTGCCGCATCAGTCCAGTGGGGCAGAGGACGGATGTCACCAATATCAGATCCGTTAATCTGAGTATTGAATTTTAGATTCGCAATAGATCCTCCTGAATAAGCCGGTGCCACGATCGCCAGGAACTTGATGGGCTGGGCCAGAGCAATCTCCTGGACGCGCGAAGCCATCTGGGTCGTTCTCTGAACCTGGGTAATCAGCATATCCTGCTTGGTGGTGGCGAACCAGTCGCGCTCGGCCTGGTCCAGGTAGACATAGTTCACCCAAGACTGGAGCTGAGTCCCGGCCGCCAGAGACAGCGACTGGGACCAGGTGATGCGAATCTCCACATCGTGGAACTGGAGAGCCACGAGGGGAATAGCGACCGACCAATCCTTGCAGAAGAAGAACTTCAGAGGGTATATGTAACTGGCGTAACTTGTAGTCACGTCAGCCAGGGCCCGATTCCTCTGAGAAACCGTCTGAGAACCGGTCACGGGCTCGATCTGTGCGCTATATGTGAAATCCTGGGTATCGATCATTTGGCCACCGATATACAGATCGATTTTGTCGATGATGGTGTTCCAGGTTGGGTTCAGAAGATTGCCGCTCGAGTCCACGGCGGAAAGGTAGACGTAGCTGAGAAGGTCGCCCTTCTTCTCGAAACGGATAGTCGAGATGTTCCCGGCGGAGGGGTCGCCCTGGATAATCTGTCGCTCGATGGAATTTGCGTAATGGGTCGAACGGCGATAGTTGGATCTATAGAAGGACACCTCGGGTTTTCCGGTCAGCCACTCATCCTGGGGACCGGTCGCTACAAGCTGGACAACGCCACCGCTCATTTATACTAATTGGACATATTTTTTTAAGAAACAGTTGGCGCTAGCGAAAGTGCATATGGATTTTTTTCGAGCTGCTGAATTGCGATATCAAGACTGGTCGGAGATGCATAGGGATTTCTGTTTCCCTTGCGCTCATTTAATTTATCGAATTCAGGGGCTTTATATCCTTGACTGGGTCTGTTCGTGGTAGGCCCGATCGGTCCCAGTTGAAGGGGTCTCGACTCTGCTCTTGTGGCAGACATAGCCCCGACTTGGTTTACAGGATCGTTTCTTACATTCATTCTTCCTGGGTTTCCGGCCCGATCTGCATTTGATCGGTTTCCGGTTTCTCTCGTGAGACCCTTGTCGGTCGCGTTTCCATATGGTAAATTTACCTTATACTGGGCTGTGCCCGTAGAAAGAGTATCGGTCCGCAGTCCAGTTTCGGACCGAATAGTCATCCGCTTGGCCTTGACGTGATTCGGACGTCCGGCCGCTCCGGTCAGGGCCCCACGGGCACCGCCTCCACCGTAGGCTGCCGGGGCACGGTAAGCCGTCTTTGAAGACTTGGCCTCGTGGGTTATATTCCCGATATAGGCAGCCCCGCCGTTCTTTACGATGGCATCCGGGGGTCCCTCACCGCCTGGAAGAGTCGTGAGGCGCTCCTCATTCATATTCACCGGAAGAGCACGGAAGTAATCCTGGAAACCTCCGCCGGCCGGAACGTCCGGTGCGAGACCAAGACCTGGGCCGACAGTCATAGGCTGACCGGTCGGTGCGAGGTTCTTTTGAATATTGGTAACAAATTCACGATTATAAAGATCGTAGACCGGTTGACCATAGGGCATCTTCGAAGTATTGGATGAAATATCCTGAATTCCAGTCACGGTCTGCTTCGGCGCGAGACGCCAATCACCTATACGCTTTCCCTTGTCAGGATTTCCAGGTCTCTGATCAAAAAAATCACCGAGATGCTCACCTTGGCCTGTTGCGGCATTGTCTAAATCCTTCTGAGTAATTGATTTCCTGGTTGCCGGGGGTGCTGAAGACTTGGGGTCAGACAAAGTCTTTCCGACAAACACGAGACCTACAATGGCTGCTAGTGCCACCGGGTCCATTAGTATATCATTTTAAAATTATTTTAATGGATACCGTTGCTTGAAACGATTATTCTGATCCTCTGCGTATGTGCTGATGGGATTTCGCTCAAGGACTTTTACTGGCATTGTTATATAACTATTGGGAAAATCATATGATTTTTCGGCCCAGGTCTTTCTGGAGCCAGTCGTTGGCTCCTCGCGAAGGAGGCTCTCTATTTCTGTTTTATCCGCGAGAACTATCTGGGCCGGGCCGCGCCACACGCTCGAATCGAGAATATTCGGGCTATTCATCATTGTTGTTAACGCATATTTTAATTACCGCCACGCATCTGCGACCTCTCTGGAAACGTAGAATAAAAGCGGTCTGGGTTGCATGCTAATCCGCCCTGATCATGGCATTTAGGCTCAAAGGGCTTTCCGAATGCTGCGGTGGCGAACGCCCCTTGGTCATGTTCTGGGACGGTGTAGAAATTTCGCTCGGCATTGCGAATACTCTCGAATGGGTGAATACTGCTCCAGGCGGCCTGGACCTTGTCACGAACACTAGGATACCACGCCGCCCCAGGAAGATTCATCGCGTCTCCTGGGACCGGATTGGCCATCGAATTATCGGTCGTCGGTGCAGTGTAATAGGATATTCCAGACTCTGGACTGGACAACCGTGTTTTCCAAACATAATATAAAATTCCGAGTGCGATCGCGCCGAGTGCGAATATGCGCACGTCTCTTGAAATTATATAGAATAAACAGACCGCGTAAATAATAAAGCGAGCCGTGGCCGAGACGCGCTGTCGAGGTCCCTGAGATGCGTTGGGCCAAAACTGGAGAAGTTCGCTAGTTTTGAAAATATCATTTAGATCCATTCTTATATTTATCGAGAAGATTTCTTTGATCGAATTCGAGGTGCTGTGCGCTGGGGAGGCGGAGGACCCATACCGCCGAGCATCTGTCCGAGCATACCCGCGAGTGCCTTCTCGTCCATCTGACCACCATCCTTCATCTGGTTCGCACAAGACTCTGCGGCTGACTCTATCATACTGAGCATCTCGGGAGGGAACATACTGAAGGTCGTGCCCATCATATAAAGAGACTGAATATACTGCCAGATTGCCTGACGAGTCGTCTCAGAACAGTCTTCACGCTTCCATATCACGTTGAGATTCATATTTTTTACAAACTCATTCTCTTCACAAAAGAAGGAGTCATCCTTGGTCATTATCTTTCCGGACCAAGAACCTATCTGACTCACAAAGGACTTGCAGTCCAGTGGTGTCTTTTTGGGTTCATCGGGAAAGATACGGGCGAGCTCGCTGATAAATTGACACATCATCTCATCAAATGCTTTGAGGGTCGTCATTTTATAATAAAGAAATCACATCCTTAAGTTAATTTAGTAAGGTTGTTTGAGGACCGGACCCGAGTCGCCCTGTCCTTGATGCACTATAAAAAATACCAAAAGTCCAACAAGAAATGCCGGCTTGAAATACTGGGAATTTTTAAGATTTCCTTCATTGTTAATTTTTGAACGTGTAAATACGAAAGCGACCACAATCGCGGCTGCTATGACAGCCGCTCCGAGCGGATCTCGGAAGTAATAATCCATCCTTTATACTGACGGGGTTATTTTTTCAATCCGTAACGGAGCATCTCTGAACAGTGACTCGCCCTCTGGTTCTGGGGCTGTCGTCGGTCCGACTGGAGTCACCCCGGGGACGCTCGGAGGAGTCAAGCTGTTGTTCACAGTCACCTGCGTGTGTTCACCTCCGGGAGTCTGAGCAAACTCCATATTTCCCACGGGAGCTTCATCGATCATATCAGGTATATCATCCTCTTCCTCGATCTCATCCTCAAGATCCTCATCCATATTCAGGTCGCCGCCATTACCCATAGAAGGAAGATATGTGCTCAGAATTTCACCTGTCGGAATAAGGTCCTCAATAATCACTATGATATTCTTATTGAAACGCTTATTCAAGTCTTCAACGCGCTCGTGCTCTATCTTATTATCGACTATAATGCTCGGCGAGTCATACAGGTCTTTGGCACAGGCTTCGTAGCACCTCTGAGAAAAGACGTCGGTCGCAGGAAGCTTGATGCAAATCTTTTTGGATTTTTTGTCGGTTCGGATCGCACTCAGAATCTTGACGTGAATAATGAAGACGGCCGCAAGCAGGCTCGGGAAGAGCGGCTGGTTCTTTATGATTGCATCTGAATTTTTAGTTGAAATTGAAGAATTCCAGGTTTTTACGGCTCGAAGTCTCTCCTGGAAATTCTGAACCGCGTGGCGGCCCCGCGTCTCCTTTTTGGCCTCGAGCCACATATCCCAGAAGGTTTCTATCATGACTGGTATCATCGCGTCGCAGAGCTTTTTTGTAAACCGCCGCTCGGACTCGTTAAGGATATCCATTTATAATACTGAACAGTAATTATTTACGATTATTTGACGAGCGAACTTTTTGTGCAAGTTTCTGAAGATTCACAAGGTTCGGAAGGTCCGGCACGAAATCAGTTTCTTGTTCGACCCGTTTGGACCACTGGACTTTTATGTCGAGCGGGCCGACCATATCCACACGGTATCCAAGTCTTTGCAATTGTCTGCACATATAAATAACAGTCATAGTTAAATCATATTTTGGAAAACCGACAATAAATGTTGGAACGGTCAGTATAGAATGTTTGTGTCCCAGTTCTGAAGAATTCTTAATTTTCCTACAGAATTGTTCAAGAAGGCATTTATAATATTCTTTTTTTGCTTCGTTTCTCTTCTTTTCAGAGAGAGAAATTTGCTTTGCCGATACGGCCATCTGATATAATATTTATAAATTAAGAACGAGTATTTAGAGACAGTGGGGTCATTGCTATAACGGCCTGTATGTTGTCATCAATCTCTTTCCATGACTTATACTTGTCGGGCTTGAAACCCACCGTCGGGTCAGGCTGGCTGGTAAGATCCGACGACAGTATAGCGACCGAGCCATCAGGACTTACACGGGACGTTATATCATATTGAATTCCTGAGAATATACTCGAATTGAAGAACAAAACTCGAGATACGTAAGAGCCATCTGCCTGAGGATTTATGAAGACGGTATCGATAGGGACCAGGTCGGGGTTCCCTTTGAGGAACTTTTCGAGGATCGCTTCATTTACGGCCGGGGGTATAGGGGCCGATCTATCGATATCTTCAGCAGCATAAGAAGAATAGGACTTCTTGTTGAACAGGAAGAATAAGGCCAGTAAGACCAACACGACAATGATGAAGGTCTTCATTAATACTATACAAGACGAAAATATCCTGCGTCTTCTGGGCAAATGAAAAAAGTGAAATTTTAGTATATGGCACTCTTGGTCTATTCTGAGAAATGTAAATTTTCTAATGATATTTTGAATTTTATAAAGGGAAACGCATCTCTCTCTGAGATTGTGCGTCTTCATGAGATTGGTCGCAAGGGAATCCCATCTAAAAAGATAACGCGTGTTCCGACTTTGATCACGAATGATGGTAAAATGTGTGTTGGGGCCGATGTAAAGTCTTGGCTCGAGATGATTTTACCAAAAGAAATAGAGATGTGGTCAGCGTCCGGCCCATCCACGAGTAATCTCGACGGTTCAGACACCTCGGATATGTTCGACCTGGAACGTTATGGAGTCACCCTACAACCCGAAATAACTCCCGATATGCAGAAAAGAATAGACGCCAAGCTCGCTGATGCGATGAAGGAATCGAGATAAAGATTTTAAGATATTATATAATAAGATGCATTTCAGGACAATACAAGCCTCGGCTCTGAAATCAGTATTTGAAGTTTTAAAAGATATCATCAATGATGTGAATGTATATTTCAGTCCAAAGGGAATTCAGATATTGACACTGGATACAGCGCGCGTCACGCTCGTTCACATGTTTATGGGTTCTGAAAATTTCGAGGAGTATGAATGTCCCGATGAGATAGTGGCCGGTATGAATATGGCAAATATTCACAAGCTTCTCAAGTCTATCGGGGGTCAAGATACTCTTACTGTAAATATCACCGGTCGTGACTATATGGATATGAAGATTGAGAATACTGAAAAGAGGTCATCTACTAATTTTAAATTAAAATTACTAGACATCAATGAGGATCAATTAGAGTTTCCGGATGTCGATATGAATGTCGTGACGACCCTGCCCTCGGTTGACTTTCAGAAAATGGCTAGAGATATGAACAACCTATCAAACGAGATGGATATTATACGTGAAGGAAATAAGCTCGAACTGAGCTGCAAGGGTGATTTTGCCGATCAAAAGACCGTGATTGAGTTTCCGGAGTCTGTAAGTAGAACCGGAGGCACATTTAGTCTCAAGTATATCAACCTGTTTACAAAGGCTACAAATATGTGCTCGAGTATTCAGATTATGCAAAATTCTACAAACTCAGATATGCCTATAATTTTCCGATATACAATTGCTAATTTGGGCGATTTGAAATTCTACCTAGCTCCTAAAATTGACGAGGATAAATAAATAAGTATAAATGAATATATGGAGGCCCGGTATGACGAAAGACTACGGGCCTGCAAAAGTGTTGGTGAGGCTGCGGAATATATTCTTTCGTGTATACCTATTATAAAGGAATACACGGCAGAAGCGACTGAAGAGACCGTGACC
>Ga0164297_10001511_pt1 | contig 24627 bp, 19 predicted proteins | sample GEODES058metaG_FD_113539 | JGI IMG/M metagenome (GOLD analysis project Ga0164297, IMG submission 113539) | Dystrophic lake water microbial communities from Trout Bog Lake, Wisconsin, USA - GEODES058 metaG | ecosystem: Environmental > Aquatic > Freshwater > Lake | place: USA: Trout Bog Lake... | reverse complement strand
ATAATTGTTCTGCGAGAAGTTGTAATTGGCCTTGTAATCTGATCCACTTGGCATTTTTGAACTCATGTCCAGCCAGGTTTTGCCTTGGTCTGGGCTGGTATATAGTCCATTATTTTCTGAATCAAGAGCATATACTGCGTTGGAATCTGTCGGGCTTGTTGTAATGGAATAGGCCCAGTGGAAATTTCCTCGGTCTAGCACTGGACTAACCAAGTTATTCCATGTTTTTCCATTATCATCAGAATAGAGGACTCGCGAGTTACTCAGTGCCTTTGTTTCTCCAGCCGCGACACCAAAGAAACGAGTCACGCCGTTTTTGGGGTGTGTAGCCGCCAAGGTTGGAAACCTCGGCATGTCCGCGTCTGGGAGGGTGAATACTTCTTTGAATGACTTCCCGTTTGTTTTACTTTGGTATATCGAGCCATATTGTCCGACTCCTCCGGTGCCTATGATGATATTGGCTGAGTTGGTAGGATCAATGAGGATGCTAGCAACCATCGTGCCCGGCATGGCGTCGGACCAACTGCCTCCTCCATCATTCGAGATCATCAGCCCAGAACTTCCCCCAGTGAGGCCTTGATAGTCTCCCAACCCGACATAAATATTGTTCGTGTTGGTTGGGTCGATGGCAATACAATTCACTCCGAGAGACGACCAACTGGATGAGAGCCAATTCCATGTTGATCCTCCGTTGGTGCTCTTCCAGAGACCTCCACCACCAGCTCCAGCGTAGATTGTTGTTGGAGTTTTGGGGTCATAGGCTACAGCGTTGAGTCGCCCATTCGTTGGCCCTATACCGAAACAGAACATGTCGGGTGGGATTTGGAGGTTTGTTGGCCCCATGAATTGCCATGGTTGCATTGCGGTACGTGAACCGCTTCGGCTATCTGGTTGGAGTTTGCCGACTGGCATAGCACGTGCATGGGCACGTGCCTTGCTCACAAAGTTCCAATCGTAGGTGTCATTGGGGAATGCTCGGATGTTGAGCATGTATTGGTACGCTTCCAAGTAGTCGACACCAGACTCCCTTTTTCTGCCTGCTTGGTTTATCCCAGGATTTGGTTCATCTGCTTCCAAGTGCTCAAGCTTTCGGTGTATCGATTGCAGCGAGTTGATATCCACTGGCTCTTCTTGAGGGGATAGAACTTTAATGTCAGGATGATGTGACAGAAATTCCTCGGCCTTTTCGCGGTCGATACTTGGCTTCAGGTCGACCAGATAGGTTCGGGTGTATCGAGTTCGGAGGTTGAGTTTGCCGATAGGTCGGATAACCTCCGCAAGCTGATCGGTCGATACCGTCGCTTGAGACTTGATAAAGATTTCATCTCCTATTTGTGATGAAGATGGAGAAGACGAAGATAGCAAGGCTAGAGTCAAAAGTAGAACATTCACAAGACACCCACTCAATTCGGTAGCTCCGTCTAAGTGGGACTTGCTTTGACGGCGTTGATCGACTGTCCGCAGTATAGCGATACCTGCGGCATAGTGGTGTTACATTTTCCAATACCTGCGATTTACCTTTCTGAGGATTTCTTAAGCAGAGTCTAGTGGATGGAGCTCTTGTCCTCAGAAAAGCCCTTATCCCAGCCAATCATCTCCTGTAGAAAAGCATTTATAGTAGACATATGTATAGTATAATGCGTCCACTATGCCCTGTCTGCTATGGATCGAACTGGATGGTTTTTACATCTCGCTCCATAAACCCAGTGAACGCCCACTGATTATTGAGCGAGATAAATTGGTTCTGGACGCCAACTTGGTGGCCAGGCAACGAGGTGTCAAAATCGGGATGGAAGCCCGTCAAGCGAAGTCACTGCTTGCCGATTGCGTGATCAAAAAGTGGGACGCCGAACGGGCTCATTTGTCTCGAAACCGCTGGCTGGATATCTGCACCGAATTCAGCGGAGTAATTGAGCCGCTGGATCAGCACATCGCGGCAATTGATCTTAGAGGGCACCCCAATCCTTTGGACGTCACTGAAAAACTCGTCCGTAAATTGGTCTCTCACACCCATCTTTCTATTCGATATGGTGTGGCTCCCTCAGTTTGGCTTGCCCAGTTAGCGGCTTACCATAACGACTTGGGGGAGGCGATGCGGTCTCCTCAAAGTTTCCTTTCACCCCTACCTGTGTTGGATCTCTCCCCAGTCAGTCTTTCCACACGTAATCGCTTGAGCTTTTTGGGGTATCGAACGATTGGAGAAGTTGCGCACCTCTCTCTAGAGACACTTCAGGCGCAATTTGGTGAAGAGGCTCACCTCATTCGACTTGCTGCTCAAGGGAGACATTATCAAGCGGTTCATCCTTCTTATCCTTTAGATTCTGTAAACGAGTGCTTACAGTTCGAGGGCCTTGTCGAGGACTCAGAAGTGCTGGATAACGGGATCAAAAATGTTGCTGACCGAATCGGTGAGCGGCTGGTTGAGCGAACCATGCAAGGTTCCAAGCTGTCCCTCAAAATAGAAACAGAAGATACAGTCATCTGCCGAGAAAGGCGCTTCACCAAACCTATCTATCACCCTCTCAGCGCTCTGATTGCGATGCGCCTCATGATTCAGGAAGTCATTGAGACACCCATTGTTGGACTTCGAGCGGTGCTCACCGACCTAGAAAAAACTCGCCATCGACAACAAGAGTTGGAAGGCCTTACCCACCGTCATCAGCGACCGAATGTCAACTCAGCGATTGGATACGTCAAGACCGTTTTTGGAGATCAGTCGGTCAAATTGGGTTCCGAGATTGAGCTCCCCCGACGCATCAGGGTTCTGAAGGAGTGGCAGAATGCCACCGGATGGCGTTGAGACCCTGGCGCTGTGGCGCGAGGCTGGTGAGTGGTGGGCTGGTGGCCCACAAAGGGAGATCCATCGCTTCATCGATGAAAAGGGGCTTCGACGAGAGTCCGTTCACGAACTGTCTTCTCTTTCTCAACCAGCAGATGCCCCCAACGAGCAGGTGGTTCAGATCAGTCAAGCTAGAAGAGTCAGTCATGACAAGGTTGCCTTGGCTTGTGGCATGGTCCACATGCCCGAGCTCACTCGGTTCACTCCTCCGCCGACCAAACTAACCTTTGCGACGCTCCATACGCTGAGCGGATATGCCTTTGGTCGTAGTGCGATGATCGCAGCAACGATCCCAGCTCTGGTCGCCAAACATGGTAGTGGAGCAGCTCTTATTGCCGACCCTTTCTCTTTGACAGGAGCAGCAGAGTTTGTCCAAACAGCTGAACAGGTCGGTATCCACCCGATGGTCGGTGCCTCATTTGAGATGGAAGAAGGGGGTGAACTTGTACTGATCGCCAAATCGCGCATCGGCTTCAGGTCCCTTTCACGCTTGATAACCGAATGCCATTTGTCTGAGCCTCGACTCTTTCCACTATGCACTTGGGAACGCCTGGAACGTCACACCCAAGACCTCATCTGCTTGACAGGCGGTGACAATGGCCCAATCAATCGGGCGTTGATCCGTGGAGAGTGGAGTCGAGCTCAGGCATACCTCGATCGTCTTTGTGGGCTCTATGGACGTGAGAATGTCTGTATTGAAATTGAATGCACTTTTCTTCCATGGCAGATAGCAGTCAATCAGCGCCTTTTGGAATTGGCCAACCAATACCATGTTATGCCGGTTGCCGGTGGACCGATTACCCATGCTGGGCCGACTCAATTCCCTGCCCAAGACATGCTGACCTGTATTGAAACACTGTGCCTTATTGAAGAAGTAGATGGCCGCAAACCAGCACGTGCAGATAAACAATCCCAGATTCATCATCCACCCCGTCGTAGCTTGAATACCGAACGTTATCTGCCAGATGCTGAGGAGATGTGGCGTCGTTATCAAGATCGCCCCGATCTGATTGAAAACACGATGCGGCTTGCCGAGCGGTGTGATCGAAACGTTCTCCCCGTTCGTGCTGAACTGCCAAAGTTCTGTGATGAAGAGAACGCGGCCTTTCGGGAGATTACGCTTGCCGGTGCCAAAAGCCGATACGGGAGTTTCAGTCGACAGCTCCATCAGCGTTTGGATATGGAGATGGAGCGGATCGTTCGTTTGGGCTATGCGGGCCACTTCCTCATTGCTTGGGATATGTGTCGCTGGGCTAAAGAACAAGGGATCCTGTTCAGCGGACGTGGCTCAGTAGTCGATTCAGTAGTTGCTTACTGTTTAGGTTGTTCTCGAATTGATGCTTTTGAACATGACCTGTTCTTTGATCGCTTTCTGCCTGCCGATGGAAGTAAACGACCAGACATCGATATAGACTTTGAAGCCAAACGGCGCGATGATATTCGGCTCTATCTCGCCAGGAAATACGGTGAGAAGCACGTGGCCACCGTGGCCGCTGTCGGAACGTTTGGATCACGGGGAATTGTCCGTGAAGTTGGCAAGGTTATGGGAATCCCACCTGAAAGTCTTGCCTACTTAGCCAAAAGGCTACATGGCAGTGTATCTGCTCATCGCTTGGAAGAAGCGATCGAACGTAAGCCTGAGCTTCGAGACAGCGGAATTCCACTTGAGCGTTTTCGCTGGGTCTTTCAGTTGGCGCGGGAATTGATGGATGTACCTCGCAACATGCGTGCCCACTCGTCAGGTGTCGTGATCTCGAAGGAACCGATCGCGGACATTGTGCCAGTGATGTACTCCGGGGTGGAAGATATTCATATCATCCAATGGGATAAGAGGAGCGCAAAGCGCTGTTTCGATAAGTTTGATGTTTTGTGCTTGAGAGGTAACGATGTTCTGTCGGACACTCAGCGAAGGACCAAACTCCAAAATCCAAGTTTTGACGTTGGGCAACTTCCACTGGACGATCCAGAAACTTATCGGGCGATGCGTTCAGGACAGTTAATAGGTATTCCCCAATCAGCATCTCCGGCAATGCGTCAGGCGCATATTCGCCTTCGTACAGAGAGTTTCAAGGATGCAGGAATCGTTCAGGCCGCGATCCGTCCCGGAGTGGGCGGTGCAGTGAAGATCAACGAATTCATCGCACGGCGCCGCGGCAAACCGTATAGTTTCTCTCATCCAGAATTGAAAAGGATTCTGGGACCAACACACGGCATTGTGGTGTTTCAGGAACAGATCGATCAACTCTTGCAAACTTTCGGCGGTTACACCTCAGATGAAGCGGAGGAGATTCGTGAAGCGATTCATAAGCGTCGCCGTGAAGACTATGTTCAAAGCATCAAGGAGAATGTCATTGACAACATCGTCTCCAATGGGTTCACACCCGAAGTAGCAAAAGACGTTTATGAATTGGTAGCGGTCTTTCAAGGTTACGGGTTTGCTGAGGGGCACGCTCTTGCATTCGCTGAGATCTCCATACGATCCGTGTGGTGCCAGCAGAACTATCCGGCGGAGTACTTTGCGGCTTTGCTCGACGCCCAGCCTGCTGGATATTACGGTCCTTGCACATTGGTCAATGAGGCACGCACTCGTGGTGTTAAAGTGCTCCCCCCATGCATCAATGAGAGCCATATCAACTTCCGGGTTGAAGATGCCCTTTCCGATCAGGACCCGCGCTTGATCGTGCCTCATGGAGCGATTCGAGTCTCCTTGAACCAGATCAGTGGACTATCCAAAGAGACCAAGGAGCGCACATTGATTGCACGTCTGGATGGTCCATTTCACTCGATGAGTGATTACGTGGCGCGTGTACATCCCAACCGAGACGAGCTCGAAAGGATGATCTTATGTGGCTCCTTCGACCAAATCGAACGCAATCGCCGGGCACTTCTGTGGGCAATTCCCAGTGCCATGGAATATGGGGCACTTGCTGCCTCAATCCACGGCAACCTACCGATCCTTCCCAATGAGCCCCCCGTGCCAGGTGGTATTGAACCGTTCACCAAAACTGAGGAGATTCTCTATGAGCGATCCATCTTGGAACTGGACATTGACCAGCATCTGATGGGGTACGAGCGACATCGTGTTTTAGCAAAAGGGGGCCTGACAGCAGCTGAAGCAGGAGCGCTTCCTCATGGCACCAAGGCATTTGCAGTTGGAAACCCGATCCGTCTGCGATTCCCACCGACCGCCAGTGGAAAGCGTGTTCTCTTCTTCGATTTGGAGGATGAGACGGGACTTCTCAATGTCACCTGCTTCGATGCGACCTACCAACGCTTCGGCCACACCGTCATCTGCTGTCCGTATATCACGGTCAAGGGAGTTGCCCAGAATCGAGACGGACATATCGCATTTCTAGCCAAGGAGATCTATCCATTCAAACCACATCTCTTCAGTCATATCCCCGAAAACGAGTCTATTCCGGTTGTTACCGGTGATTATCTTGTCGGTTGAGACGGAACTAAAATTGACCGAAACGGAGTACCAAGACTAAACGTCGAATCCCTGAGACCGATGGCAGATCACTCGCGTCAGACCCTCTCCAAGAGCCTTGCACTACTCACGACAGTTGGCACTCTGTCGACAATCAGTCATGCCGACATATACAGCACCAAGAAAGGGCCAAACCTCAAAGCGATTGAATCGACGGTTGCGGACAAACTGATCTCTCAACACGTGCCAGGAGCAGCAATGGTGATCGTGCAAGACGGTCGACTCGTGGACATGAAATGTTACGGGTATCGAGATTTTGGCCAGATGCTCCCAGTCACGCCACTGACACCATTCTGCATCGGGTCCTGTACGAAAGCTTTTACCGCTATGGCGGCAGAAATGGCGATTGACGCCGGAATCGTATCGTTGAGTGACTCACCTGCCAAGTACCTACCAGAATTCAAGATGAAGGATCCTAACCTTACAGACCGAGTTACCCTTCGTGATTTCTTGAGTAAACGAACCGGACTGGAAGAGAAGCCCCTGGAACTCGATTGGAACGACACATCGCCCAAAAAGATGTTGCACGTTATCTCAGGAGAAAGGCCAACAACTCGTACCAAACGGAGTTACAACTCCGAACGCCTAAACTACTGTGTAGCAGGATGGACAGTCGCGGCCGCTTCGGGGACTACATATGAACAGCTCATTGCAGAAAGTATTTTCAAACCCTTGGCGATGAACGACAGTCGCATCCAAAGTTCAGTCCGACTGGCAGAGGATGCACGGGGCCATATCCTTGATCGGCACTCCCAACCTACTCGATTTGAGAAGAATCCCGATGAAATTTTCCAACCTGAATCTGGGATCGTATCCAGTGCCCGCGACATGGCGAAATGGCTTGGCCTCCTGACAGCAGATGGCAAGTTTGAAGGCAAAAGGCTCGTCTCGGAACGTGGATTCCAAGAATTTCTCACTCCAATCTTCGGGAACAAAACCGACTACACCCAGCAATTCGGCCTTGGAGACGGTCAACTAAACGGATACAAAATGGTCCGACACATCGGTGTAGCCGCAGGATATTCAGCAACTGTCATGCTCTTGCCTGAGCGCCATTTAGGCGTCGTGATCCTTACTAACCTCGGAGCCGTATCCCACGAGATCGAAGAGAAACTTCCCTCCTGGGTTCTAACTCAGATCGTTGCAACTCAAGGCTAATGCCCGTGAGATGCAGGTGAGATCGCGGCATAGCCAGCAACTTACTCAGCAATGTCACTGCCCAAATGGGGGGATAACAGATAACTTCCTGACAATATTCTCCTAACAACCCCTTGCACAACTCGTAGCTCATCCGTGATAATAGGTATATCTTTGTCTACTATAAAGACAACGGAGATGCTATGAACTATCAGGAATACATCACAGACCTCACCAAGAAATCAGCCGATGAGGCATTTCGATATGCCTTGGCCGTTCCAGCCGACAAAGTGGATTGGAAACCTCTCGAAGAAGGTCGATCCGTACTGGATCAGGCTCGAGAAATGGCTCAATGTCCAATTTGGGCGATCGAAATCATCACATCCAATGAGCCACCCAAGTTTGAAGGACCCGAAATGGAAGCTCAAATGACGCTTATGGCGTCTTGGGAATCAGTTGAAGCCTGTAAAAAGGTCTGCGACGAGAACCTGGCTAAGCTAGCTGAGTGTTTCCAATCCATTTCTGATGAACGTCTCAAAGAAACCAAATGGCTACCATTTGATGGCGGTCGAGACTTTACTGTCGCAGAGATGATGGATTATCCACGCTGGAACTTCAATTATCACACGGGACAAATCGCCTATGTCCAAACCTTATACGGTGACAAGGGGATGCACTAAGCAACTCGCGAAGCAATTGCCTGAACCAGTCGGTTCAATGCAATAGGATTCTGCGAAAGGAAGAGGGACGGCTCAATGAGTTCCATTTCGGAAAGCACCCAGCCCCCCTCTTCAGTTTCCATCAAATCTACTCGCGCATACAGCCAAGGTTCGGTAACCGTTCCAATAACTTTCGCTGCTAATTCGGCTTGAGCGGAATTTGGTTGTACTGCGTCAGATACCCGTTCATCCTGCCCTTGATATCGCGGATATTTGATGATCCCATGCATCAAATCACCGTCAATATGAATAAGGGCAATCTCTCCACCCTCGGCAACCTTAGGCATGTAAACCTGCACCATGGCATTTGAGGCTGAAAGAATGTCCAGAAGATGCTTCTCAGCATCGTGGATTTCTCCAATTTCAAATACACGAGTTTTAAACGAGCCCGCCGAAACAGTCGGCTTCACGACAAATCGAGTCCAACCTGTCTCTTCAAGAGCTTCCTGAAATTGTTCTACGCTCGTAACAAAGCGGGTTGGAACAATCGGAATCCCTTGTTCCTCGAGCCCAAGTAAATACCGCTTATCCAAATTGGTTTGAACAATGGAGGGTGAGTTCCATAATTTGCCGAGCGGAGCAATCCGATCAACAAAGCTTCGAAATGCTGATTCAAATTCGTAGTAATTCCACGTTGACCTCAATACAATAAGGTCATAGGTCGACCAGTCGGTCTCGCTATTTTCCCAAGCCACCAACTCCGCACTGAGACCTGCTTGGGCCAAGGCTCCCATGAACAAGACCTCGTCAGGATCGGGCTCAGGAATGTTTTGACACGTAACTATTGCGATCTGAGGCACCCAAAGATTATTCCCGATCTCGACAAATGACGACGGGCACAGCACCCCCTCAAAGTTGAGGAATACACTATGCCCGCAGTTTTTACCGAACGGCAGAGCCTGGAAGTATGACGTCGGCTACAGCATAGGATCGCCGTATATCTTGCAGACATACTTTGGCTCGACCGCCGACATGATTCATTCCATCCAGCAACTCGATATAGTAACCAGAGTCTGTCCAGCCGACAACCTTGTTTGAATTCTCAAACGCAGATCGGCGGATATTTGCTTCCATCACTTGAGCACGACGGAATCCCATCGCCAAGCGATCAAATTCCTCAATCGTTCCATTTCGAATCTCGTACTCCTCGTACTCCATATCGAAATTTGCTCGGATGTAAATGCCTCGGCGCATCTCATGCTCGAGCTCTTCCACGTTTTCACCGTCAAGGCCTATCAAGGCTTCAACAACTGACGGGTGGCACTCCACTAAGAACGCATTGCCTGGTTCCTGCATTTTTCGCCACATGTCTCGCTCTATCCACAAGCTGACGGTTTCCTTACTCGCAATTCGACCGACACCTGTACACATCGGACAGATTTCAGTGATCTCTTGGGTTACCGATTCTCCAGTTCTCTTTCGAGTCAACTCAATAAGCCCAAGCGAGGAGATTCTGCCTACTCGAGTTCGCGCTCTATCTTTGCCTAGCCCGTCGGTGAAGTGCTGAAGAACTCTCTTCTTATCGACCTCAGACTCCATATCGATGAAGTCGCAGACGATAATGCCTCCCATATCTCGTAATCTGAGCTGGCGCAGAATTTCATCTACGGCTTCCAGATTGGCCTTTAGGATCGTATCGTTAAGTGAGCTCGAGCCAACTTGTTTGCCAGTATTGACGTCGATAGCAGTGAGCGCCTCCATCTCGTCAATGACGAGGTAACCACCTGATTTCAGGGGAACCTTGTGCTGCATGATGCGCTCGAGTTCTTTCTCGATACCATACGAATCGAAAAGCGGTACATCCTTGTCGTAAAGAACGATCTTGTCTCTCATGGCAGGTGCGACCATGTTAGCAACAAGGTGAACCTTCTCATATTCATCAGGATCGTCGATTACCATCTTGGAGATGTTCTCACCGAACATGTCTCTGACCGTTCTAAACAAGAGCGTCTGATCCTTGTGAACGCAAGCTGGAGCTCGCATCTTCTTGGCCGCCTTCATAACGTCGGCCCAAAGGGTTTGCAAGAATACAACGTCCGCCCTTAGCTCTGCCTCAGTGCGACCTTCGCATTCAGTTCTGAGAATCAGACCAAACCCATCAGGAATGATCCGATCTCCAACTTTGCGCAATCGCTCGCGCTCTGCTCGGTCTTCGATTTTCCGGCTCACACCAACGCTGCCTGACTCCGGCATCAAGACGACATAGCGCCCTGGCAAAGCGATGCGTGTACTGACACGGGCGCCTTTCGTACCCCGAGGTCCCTTGGTGACCTGAACCATCACTTGCTGGCCAGGCTTCAAGAGGTCCTTGATCTTTCGACGACGCAACTCACTTCGTTTGATCGAAGCGGGGCTGTTGTCAGATCCTTCATCTGGAATGATGTCGGCAACGTACAGGAAGGCGTTCCTTTCCAAACCGATGTCCACAAATGCGGCATCCATTCCGGGCAGAACGTTCTGTACGATTCCCTTGAAGATCGAGCCAACAACTCGCTCTTCGCGTTCGACTCGATATTCCATTAAATGCCCATCTTCAAGAAGGGCGATACGGGTCTCTCTATTGGAGACATTGACGATAATTTCTTTCTGGGATCCATTCCCCCGGTTAACGGTGTTCAATCCTACTGGGGTGGACTCTGGTTTTCGGCGCTGCTTTCGCTGACGCGCGGTTCTTCCGTTGTTCATAGCAGTTGTAGCGGTCTGACGATCAGTTTACCGGCAGATCGCTCATTTCCTTTCATCCTCGCGTTTATGCGAACTATTGAACCGGCACGTATTGCAAAATAGCCGCCCCCGGCCTCTCCACAATCTGTACCGATACTCCTTCAGACATCAATTCCGAGCCTTTCCAACGCTTCAAGACATGAGACTTCTGATCCCCACCATCTATCCACTTCAAATAGTAAGTTCCTTTCGGATCCAAACCTCGAAGTTTCACATGGTATCGCTCTTCAGACGAATCAGATCTTCGGAACAGTTCAACGACACCGTCTTTATGTTCAGGACGATTAAACTGCCAACCAATCCATTGACGACTATCTATTGAATACGGAGTCAACGGGTAGAAGTCTCCGTAGTAATATTCGCTGACCTTTTGCCATTCACGAAATAGGCGTCGGAGTGCATCGTAGTCAATCGACTTCACCCTGACATCAACACCACATCCCAAACTTGGAGCGGTATTACTCCAGAATGCATAAGGTTGAACAGGGCTCCATCCACCTCCGTAGTACGGGGCATCTGTGGTAGCCACAGTTCCAGTTCCGTGGTAAGGAATCCACATTGAGATTCCGTAGGTCATCCCTTGATGGCCGTTGGGCTCATAAGCGTAATCACTTCGCCATAAAGGTACGGCTCGGCGCATAGTCTCCAGGTCATTCCTCCGGCCACCTGATGCGCAGGAGTCAATCAGCATATTGGGGTGCCGTTTCCTGAGTTCGTCCCGATAAGCCAAGTACCCGACAATGTGCTTGTTCTCAGTGATCCCTTGGCGATCAGGATCGTCATGGGACCTCCAAAAATCGAGAGGATCCATGTTGAAGTCTTGACGATAGAGATCAATTCCGTTGGTGGTCAGGAATCGATCGATGTGATCTACCAGCCAATGCCAAGCATCTGGATTTCCCAGATTCAGTAACTGATTTCCATTCGCTCCGCCACGAATTGTCCGATCGTATGTTTGGAAACCCTTTGCATCTGGAAATGTCCCGGGAGGCAAGTAGCCATACGCCCATGGTCTCTTCTTATACTCCTCGCTTGCTCGGTGCCTGATTCCATCAGGGCTAATGATTGCTGCGTCAATCCCCGTCGAATCGCAAACGTAGCTCCCATTGCCAAATCCGACAACAAAATCAATAGTCTGTCCTTGTTTCAGAACAATGCCACCCTGATATCCAGTTGCAGACGCATTGTTTGCCATATCGATCTTATCGGAGAAGACTGCCCCCCTGGGTCCCAGAACATGGACATCCGTAGTCGTTTGTTCATCGATACCTTCGAACTTGACGGCAACTTGATAGGTTCCATCCGCAGAAGCAGTAAAGCGAATGTCGCTGTACTCTCCCTTTGGCCCAGGATGGAATGAAAGACCCTTTGCTTTCCAATGGATGCGATTCGATGAGAAAGGCTTGGAATCCGTGTTGAAGGTCACACAGGGTTCATTTGTTCCGAGTTGCGATGAGCTATGGCTCTCCAAATTGACAAATGGATTTAAGAGCCAATCTTGATGGTGATCAGCTAAATATGTACCAGGTGCGACCCGCTCAGGTTCAAACCAGACCAGAGTCTTCACGCCATGAGCATGAGCGTGATCACTGATCGGCTTGAACCCTTTGGGAAATCGTTTTGGATCAGCCTCCCAGGTTCCGACCTGTGGCCAACCATGCTGTTGGATGTACCAACCAGCATCCATCCACCAATAGGCTAGAGGAAGTTTTTCCTCCATGTAGCGATCGATGTGCATGATTTGGTTAGCCTCATTCGCCCCAATCATCTCTTCATAAGCTCGACTGCTACTTGCCAGCATCATGGGTTTAGGAAGGTTGCCGCCAGGCTTTGGCATTCCATAAGCCATCATCCATCGACGCCACTTGTTCTGACCATCTAGCCAATCACCAGTCCAGCGTTGCAGGACCATTAATGGTGATCGGAACTCTTCGCCAGGATGGAGTCTGAAGTGAGTTTGCTCTTGACCGGCGCGGATGTGGATAGATTTGGATGCATCACGCTTAAAGTCTGCTGCCCATTGCCCTGGCCAGCCAACCACAATTATCGTCCCTTGGTTTCCTTCGGATAGGTTGAAATAGGAAAGATCTGAGTTCGTTCCACGACCGCCGGCGGCACTAATGCGCTTATCAGCACCTGGACCAAGTGGAGTTTCCAATGGACCGTAATCTGATGCCGATGCGGGCGAACCAACGTTGTGATGAAGTTTAAATTCACTCGTCCCGGTTCGGGTCAGGTTCGAGTCCATTGCGAGCAGATCCGAAATAATCGGTGTGTCTCTTTGACCAGTGTTCTTTAAGTAAACCGTCCATTCCAAGGCATCATGTCTTGGATATTGAACGCCTTCGCAGCGCACTTGTAGTCCGGTGTTTGGGTCCCTCCACTGATCTGCAAAGTGCAAGGCACCATCTGGCGTTCTTCGAACGGATTCTCTATGGGGCCAGGAAGATAAAAACGAACTGGAAGCATGCCCCTCGAGGAGAAAAGAGAACTTTGGCCTCAACGTCGTATCAGCCGAAGCACCTGACGCGTAGATGGGCAATACGACGAGCGTCCAAATAGACGCCCTAACCGTAAAATTGAGATTGGCTTTCATCGGTATCGACGCAAGTATGCTCCGATTTACCGTCTGAATCTAGTAGCCAAAATCACTAAACTGGGAGCCCGACCATTCGTCGCAATTCGTCGACTTCTTTCTTGCCCAACAGCTTACATTCGCCTGGTCGCATTCCTTTAACGTAGAGCGGGCCATACCGCACCCGTTTCAGCGAAATTATCGGGTGCCCTACATATTCACACATCAGACGGACCTGTCTCTTACGACCTTCATGAATAGTTATTCTGAGACCAGTGGTATTGGTCTTCGGCTCTTGGTGAATGATATCAATTCGGGCTGGAAGTGTCTTTCGACCATCGACGAAAACACCATCCTTCAGTTTTTGGATCGCTTTCTCGTCGGGTATCCCTTGCACAACCGCCTGATACTCCTTCTCAACTCCATATCGAGGATGAGCCAATCGAAGTGCCAGTTCTCCATCATTGGTGCAGACCAACAGACCTTCAGTGTCCATGTCCAATCGCCCGACAGGCTTGAGCTGAACTCCGTACTGAGGGAGATACTTGACGATGGTTGGACGGCCCTGCGGGTCTGAAAGAGTTGTCACCACACCTGTGGGCTTGTTCAACACAACAGTGTAAATCTTGGCCACATGACATAGCTGTCCGTCGACTCGAATCTCATCGCTGGGCCCCACTTTGAAACCCATCTCGGCGACGATGTCACCATTAACCGTAACTCGACCTTCCAAGATCAATTGTTCGGCCGCACGTCGGGAACAAATTCCACTGTGAGCTATGCGGACGTGCAATCTTTCACCTCCGTCCACCGATTTCTTGGCCGCGGGCTCCACGCCCATTCTCTTGGTCATGTCTTTGGCGTGCGCTATCGCATCCGCCCGGTTTTGCCGTAGGGCTCTCACCCTGTCTGCATTGACAGTTCGGGGTTCAGGGCCTGCTGGTTTGGCACTGCCCTTTTTAAAGCCTTTGCTGGGCCTCTGAGGACCTTTCCCCTTAGAAGTATTTCTTGGTCGATCTGCCATAGCTACCTATTCTCCTCTTCTTTCTTCCTTGCACCCAAACAACACCCACAAACAAAGCTCCACAGAAGAGGAATGAGCTTGTGCCTGGGCCCTTGTTGAGTCGAGATACCAAGGATGCTTGTACATCTTGCTTGGCGACCACTGGAATTCGTTGCTTCCAACCGTCTGCATCTACTACTACGAGTTCCCCGACCTTATCACCACGCGCAACGGGCGCTTTCAGGGCCGGTAAGGCGACAACCGTCGTCGTCATTGGGGCGACAGTTTTACCCTTTGGTCCGAGGGTGTAGGCTTCCTGAGCTACTGCAACAGGAATCGTACTCTTGGCGCCACCTGGCACCTTGACCTGCCCAACAATGGACCATTGATCGATTTTTTGTTTCTTCTCGAAGGTATCAAAAGCCCAATCCAATAGTTCTTGGTGGTCTTGCTGCCAATGATCGCTCTTCATTACTACAGTGATCACTCGAAATCCGTTTCGCATGGCACTCCCTACGAAGCAGTGACCGGCAGGAACAGTAAATCCTGTCTTTATTCCATCTGCTGTAGGATCTTTCCGAAGCCACTTGTCGTGATTCACCATCACGCAATCCTTCGTATTCATGCTTCGATTAATCGAATACTTGATCGTTCGAACTGCTTCCCGGAATTCGGGATACTTCATTGCTGCCCTAGCCATCAGGGCCAGGTCATGAGCGGTTGTCGTATGATTCCAATCGTTGAGACCGTTCGGATTGGTGAAGTGAGTATTGGTACAACCCACTTGGCGTGCCCTTTCGTTCATCAACTTGGAAAAAGCATCGACCGAACCGCTAATATGCTTCGCAATCGCATAGCATCCATCGTTTGCACTGCGCAGCATGATCGCGTAGAGCATGTCGTGGGCCGACACTTTCTCACCCGGCTTGAGGTGCATGCTAGCTTCTCTGATTGTTTCGATGTCATCTGGCGCGGTTATGATTTCGTTTGGCTTGCAATGCTCCACCAGTAAGAGCCCCGTCATGATTTTAGTGGTGCTTGCCGGATACATCGACGATTCGCTGTTTTTAGACCAGAGAACCTTACCGCTACTGGCATCAATGACAATGGCTGTCTTGGCTGATACATCAAGAGCGCTACAAAACGCCGAGGCGGAAATGGTGAGAGATGCAATCAGGTAGCGCAGTCCATTCATAAGCTGTCTATAGAAATGACTCTTCCGAGTCTTTACCATCGCCGATCCATCGGCTTACCTTTTGCTCAGAATCTGCTGAGCCCCCAATAGACTAGCACAAGCGGCATTAAGTCGGGTCCGTTGTGTCAGGCAAACTTAGCTGCATTGCGTCAATACTGACAGATTCCAAGGCAGGCAACTGGCCCAAGTCGTTCAATTTGAACTGATGTAGAAACTGTGGCGATGTACCGTATAGAACAGGTCGACCTGGTGAGTGGCGACGCCCCACCTCTTGGATTAAGCGTCTCTCCAGAAGAGATTTGATACTGTAGTCACTTTGCACACCACGAATAACCTCAATTTCTGAAAGTGTTATCGGTTGCTGATAGGCAACGACTGCCAAGACTTCCATTAAGCTTCGACTAAGTCGTTGACGCTGAGGCTTGAGAAAATTCGCAATGGCTTGTGCGAACTCCGGTTTGGTAGCCATCTGGAATCCACCTGCTAACCGGACAAGGTGGAGAGGCCCTTGTTCAGCAAGTCTCTTTTCCAATACTTCGATAGCCTGCTCCACCTGTCCTTCGGTAACCTCCAGGGCCAAGGCTATTGAGGATGCCGTAGAAGGGGAATCCGCTACAAAGAGCAGTGCTTCAACACTGTCCACAATATTCATTTCATCACCCTTACAGGAGTGATTGGCTTTCGCCTACTCAACCTTTGCCTCGACAGAACTCGACCTCTTCCCCTTCAACCCTCGCAGAGATTTGTCCCAATCGAATGAGTTCTAAAAGCGCCAAGAACCAATAAACTGCTTCCGACCGTGTGTAGGGTTGCACGATAAGGTCTTCCAGTCTTTGCCAGTCTTGACTAATCACTTGCAGGACCAGTTTCATCTGCTCCTGTAGCGATTTCCTGGGCTTGTTAAGAGGAGTAACAACATCGGGCTTTGCCTTTCTCAGGATTCTTTCAAAGGCACGAGCAAGGTCGCCGGCACTCACATTTCCCAGTGTGTACGGCAATTCGTAGGGGTCGGGTCCAGCCTCTGGAGATCGGAAGAAGAGTTGCGAGCGCTCTTCATGCCAGATTTGTAGGGCCTGAATAGCAACCTGATACTCGTGAGAGGTCGGTTCCGGCAGTTCGGTAGGCTCGTCAAACTCAGGTTCAGGATCTGGAACTGGCAACAGAAGCCATGCCTTTCGCTCCAATAAGTAAGCAAGTGCTGATAGAGCCGCTGCTGCTTCGTCGAGGTCCTTGACCTCGGACATCATCAGGTACGAGAAATAGGCCTCGCAGATTGGGAACAGCGGTACGTCCAACAGGTCAACCTTGTGCTCACGAACGCAAGAAAAGAGCGTGGCAAGAGAACCGTCGAAAGTCGGACTCTGGACGTGTATGGGAGGAGGAGCAACAAGTCCGAGGGCGGAAATTCGTTCCTTCCGGGTGGTAATTTCGTGGCGCGGGGCCATAGCTGTAGGAAGAGACGGATGGAGGTGCCGGGCGGATTCGAACCGCCGAATAACGGTTTTGCAGACCGCCCCCTTGGGCCACTTGGGCACGGCACCCCACGTGGAATCAAGAGTATATCCAATGGAAAGCGTCTGCCGGTACCGGTAGGCAGACATTCCCAATGAAATGAAGGAAGTTAGGAGACATCGATTCTGAACCTTCTCAGAAACAGTGAAACATGACTGTACGGCTAATAGCCATCAGGAGGATTTCGGTATTTGGATCTTGACCTGACATTCCCTGCTTCCAAACCACTTGAACCGATATTTGGCAACCACACCGTAAACCTTCTTTGCCATGGCCAGAGTAAGTTTGTTTTTCCTGAAAATTGAGACCCACCTGAGGTACCAAGGCGCAACGGTCAACATCTTCAACCATGCCTCAGCCGCAAAATAAACCTTATCTTCCGCCTCAAGGACCATCGCATCACCGTATCCCTTTGCGATCGCCTCATCACTCAGAAGCACGTCAACCGTAAGCGGCTGATTGGCCTTCTTGGCCCATCTTTCTGCCCTGAGCTGTGATGTGTGACAAAGATTGCATCCCCCATCATAGAAAAGCTTCCAAGACATCACGTTCTATTCTACGTCGTTTGATCTTGAATCACGGCAAACAGCCCTTTAATCTGAACCAATTGCTGCCATCAGAAGTCGTACTGGAACAAGCTGAAACGGGCTTACAACTGAGACGTCTCTAAGAAAAATCACTGAACTTAAAACGTTTAACATGCGTTAAGCATTACAAATCAAGTTATCCTAGCTGGTTAAGTTGCAGAAACAACGTGATTAGAGCATTGGCGAGCAGGGCCCAAAAGACCTTCCTCTTTCAATTCCGACTAGAAGCGGGAACTAAATCAGCGAGATTCTTGTCTTTCTGTATAACTGCAATCCATGCAGCCTATACAAAACCAACGTCCAGATTTGGGGGCGATGACCATGAAAACGAACATAACACTAACAGAAAGAGAGCAAATACGGTTCAACGAACTGATGGAGGGGAGCTATCGAAAGGTCTATAACATGGCCTATCGACTGTCGGGTAACCGAACGGATGCAGAAGATTTGACTCAGGAAGCATTCTTCAGAGCCTATCGTTCGTTCACCGAGTACGAGGGGGATAGACCATTTGAAAATTGGATATTCCGAATAGTTACCAGGCTGTTCTTGGATCTTCTGCGAACCAAACGACGCAGGATCAAGGCTATTTCTTACGACACTCCGCTTTCAAACAGTGTGGGTGACGATAACCTCTTCTTTGAGATGCCCGATCAATCGGCGAATCCGGAAGTCAAGGCCCTAGAAAGCTCGTTCAGTGAAGACCTTCAGAAGGTTTTGAATAGTCTGTCACCCGAGCAGAGGCTCTTGATTACCTTGGCGGACATTGAAGAAGTGCCTTACAAGGAGATCGCAGATATTCTGAACAAACCGGTCGGTACGATTCGATCGCGGCTTCATCGAACACACAAGTTGATTCGAGCAAGGCTGGAATATCTCAAACGAGAGAATCAAGCTCCGATGCCAACTCCTCGGATTCGATTCGTTCCATCTCACTAAAAAATCCGTCCGGTGTAGCCCACACCGGACGGTAATTTCAGTTGTGTCACGACTGGGATTGGAATCCCATGTTGGGGTACAGAGACTGTTCAGGCAGTCACCTGCAAATCATCTGACCCCGATGGGACTTCTTTTATTCCAGTTCCATCCAATTAATCGCGGCTGCGAGGCTTTGGAGATACCAATACATAGTCGGCCAAGCCATTTGAAACCGTTAATGGATCATCTGATTCTGCCATCACCACTGTCAGGCCCTTAGCATTGTTCCGCTTTCCGATTCGGTAATTGATCCCCTGTCCATACATCACGTGTCCGGATCCGGCGATCACGACAAACACGGTACGACTGTTAGGCTTGTGGGCATCCAAATACTTGACTGCAGTGTCCGCCATGCCTTCATCCCATAAGACCTGTGCCGAATACATGCGCTCTCCACTTGCACCACTTATCGGATGTCCTCCCATCAGTGCGGCGAATACCTGGCGATGATTCTGATTATCCAAACTCATAGCATCAGGAAGCTGAGACTTCTGTTCGACATTGAGACCCTCAAATCCTTTTCTGCCAACCGTTCGAACCCAATCTCGTGGAACGTTCAATCCAATCAGGGGCAATTTGTACCGCTTCACGGAGTCAAAAATCCCACGATAAAATGGGAAAGGATAACCCCACTGCCCCTTCCAATCGCTTTGTTCAAGGAAAGCAGACTCATCTAGCAGTCCAGCCGTCCATTTGTCCAAAATCGTTTGCTTCGGGCGCTGATACATTTCCAAACCAACCACGACTTGTCGTCCTCGCTTAACCAAAGCCTGAATAATTTCTGCATGCATCAGCTGGTCTGGCTCAGTCGCGTGCTCTTCTCCAAGGAAAACGAATAGGTGATTATCTGCGGCTTTCGCAATGTCGTCCACCGTCGCAAATTTGCCAGTCTTCAAGTCGGTTAATCGCCCCGATTCAACAACCGTGGTTCCTGGTCGCCCTATGGGCAAATTGTAAGGGGAAGCCTGTTGCACCATGGGCGCAAGCATAAACACAGATAGCATGATTGGAATTGTAGCTTGGATTGGCTAACGAATCAAATGTGGAAAACAGGCACCTTATCTGGGATAGAAACTGAACTTTCGTGCTCCCTAATTTAAGCTTCGTCCGTCCTCAATCCAAAAGGGGATCAAACGATGGCTGAAAGCTTTGGCAACCTATGGGAATATAACTTCTGCCGTGTAATCATTGTGGATGTATCTGATGATTACGTTTTAATGCAACCGCCGATGCCATCTGATTACTACCCAGTTCTCAAAGAGATTTGGCTTCCGAGATATGGCCTATCTGCGAGCTTGGCGAAACAGAATTTGATCGCAGGATATCTTTATGATTGGCACGAAACTCCGTCCATGGAGTACGGCAACTGGTATGTCGGCGTGGTCGCAGAACAGTTGACCAAGGCTTCCGAGGGACCCCATCCTCGATTAGCCTAGTTCTATGACATCAACTTATTGATTGTAGTATTGGTCTGCCACAGCACGACGAATCATTGAGTCAACAATCTCTTCTCCGCTGGGATTGTAAATTCCAGCAACGATTTGAGCCTTCAACTCGTCGATCATATCCTGCCGATCCCCCATTTCCACGATTTCTCGTGTCATCGCTTTGACAGTAATCATGTCTTGCTGGCGAGTGTTCTCTTCAGCTACCTGTTCAATATCAGCCACGATGGATGGACCTGGTCCATGAATGATCCTTTTAACTTCAGCGTCTGAAATCCGCATCTTGTATTTGCTCCCGCGTTTTCAGACAGGCATCCCGGCTGTCTTTCTATCAAGACCCTAGGCTTTGCGTGGTAAGGGTTGCCCCTATCGTGCCATTTTTCTGTCCAGATTTCCGTTGCCCGGTAATCTTTCCTTAATGTCGGCTACCGCCGATGGGAACTTTATACACCATTTCGAATATGTTTCTACTTTTTCTTCTGGAAGGACCTATCTGTTCCCTTTCCGGTCATGCTCGACTGTTTACACAGGCTGTATGGAAGCATAGTAGAATTACTGGATCATCAGGAGGCAACGATGCCACGATATGTTAGCTTAGGCGAACTCCCCCACAAGCATCACGTTCAGTTTCGTAAACCCGACGGCGGACTTTATACCGAGCAGCTTTTTAGTACCAGGGGATTCAGCGGTCCCATGTCCACCCTCTATCATGTCCATCAGCCAACTGAGGTTAATGGCTTTGAAGATCGTGGCTCAATAGCACCAACATATCTTGATGACGAGCCTCTCCGTCATCGCCATTTGCGTACTCGCCCCATGGCCCCCCTGGGCAATGCAATCACTGGAAGGATCCCGCTTATGGGGAATCAAGATGTGGTGTGGAGTCAAGTTGTTGTAGCCGAACAGATGGATACGTTCTACAAAAATGCAGACGGCGACGAATGCCTATTCATTCATGACGGAAGTGGAGTGTTGGAATCGCTCTTTGGCAATCTCCGATTCCATCCTGGTGATTATTTGATCATCCCGCGCGGCACGATCTACAGGCTACATTTTGAAGCCCTTCCGGTACGAATGATCGCATTGGATTCTTTTGGACCAATCTCTATACCTCGCCGGTATCGCAATGAATATGGGCAGCTGTTGGAACATGCTCCCTTCACCGAAAGGGACATTCGAGTTCCAACGGAATTGGTTACTCACTCAGATCGGCAGCCCACTGATGTTTTGATTCGAGCGCGCCATCGATTGACCCTTTATCACTATCCGTATCATCCCTGCGATGTTGTGGGTTGGGACGGATACGTTTTTCCGTTTGCCTTTAGCATTCATGACTTCTCACCGATTACCGGAAAGCTTCATATGCCTCCACCAATTCACCAAACGTTTGAGGGGCATAACTTTGTGGTTTGTAGCTTCTGTCCAAGAATGCTGGACTACCATCCGGAGGCAGTTGCGATTCCCTATAATCACTCTAATGTCGATTCTGATGAAGTGCTTTACTATGTGAATGACAAATTCGGTTCACGAAAGGGTATCGAGGAAGGCAGTATCACCCTGCACCCATTGGGTATTCCCCACGGTCCTCAGCCTGGAGCAGTGGAAGCTGCTCTAGGGCATACAAAAACTGAAGAGCTTGCCGTTATGGTGGATACCTTCCATCCGTTTAAGCTGACAAAAGAATCTCTTGCTTTGGAAGATGAAGATTATTGGAAGAGTTGGCAGGTTAGGACATAAGCAGGATTGCTCGTTTTGAGGGAACGCGTCTACCTTGCTCCTCAAGGAACCGAGTTAGGTTCTTTTTGCCACTTGATCAAGTGCATCTGATAGTTGTTGGGTCGTGGTGGGTTTGGTCAAAAACGCGTCCATACCAGCATCCAAACATCGGACCCTTTCGTCCTCAAGCGCATTGGCGGTTAAGGCAATGATCGGGATTCTTACTGGCGATCGTCGTCGAATTTCAATGCAAGCTTCAATTCCGCCCAATACGGGCATTTGAACGTCCATGAGGACGACATCGAATCGCTCGGACATAAACGTTTCGACCGCTTGCTTGCCATCCGCGCAATGAACGACGTGACACTCTAACTGTTCCAATTGATGTTGAATCACCATCGTATTGATTGGATTGTCCTCCGCAAGTAAGACCTTGAGACTAAACCTGCTGCTCTTGGACTGCACAGGCAGCGGTAGCTCCACACGTGGCAAAGATAAATCCACCCAAAAGTGACTTCCCTCCCCCACCTTGCTGGAAACGTGTATTTGTCCACCCATCATCTGGACAAACTGTCGCGAAATGGTTAAGCCAAGTCCAGTCCCACCAAACTGACGGGTTGACGTGGAATCCGCCTGTGAAAATCGATCGAACACTGTTTCAATCATTTCGATCGGAATCCCAATACCAGTATCAGTAATTTCAAAGCGGAATTCGTCGTCTCTCAGAATTCGAACCAAAACTTCAATTCTGCCACTAGATGTGAACTTCACGGCATTTCCGATGAGGTTGTTGAGAATTTGCCTAAGTGCAGAAGGATCAACTTGAACTCCAAGCCATGAACTCTCTGGCATTCCAACTTCAAAGGAGAGCCCCTTACTTTCGGCAATCACTCGATGAGCGGCCACTACATCATTGATCAATTTGATTAGATCGACTGGTTCAGGGTTCAGGCTCATTTTCCCCGCTTCAATCTTGCTGAAATCCAGTATCTCATCAATGATGTGCATCAGCGATCGTGAACAACTTTGTACAGCCTGCACATATTCCAATTGAAGAGGCGATAACGGCGTTTCGTTCAAAAGGTCTGCCAAGCCAATAACACCATTCATAGGGGTTCGAATCTCATGGCTCATATTCGCCAAGAAATTGGACTTCGCAGAATTTGCATCGTCTGCTGATCTTCTTGCTGCTTCAAGATTCCTCTCAAGCTGCAAGCGCTCGGTAAGGTCGGTCATATGCAAAACACGTCCGACCTCACCTCGGAACGGCTCGTTGATTTCGGATACTCGAACAGTGAATACTCGTTCACCGTGATGGTACAGGGCGCCCTCCTCTACACTGGATTCGCTGAAAAAGCCCTTTTCGTTCAAGAGTGCATACCCATCTGTGCCGAGCAATCGTTCTGGCCCATCACCTAGAATCGTCGCTGCTGCTTGATTACAATCGATCAATTGCCCCGCAACGTTTAAAACAATTACGGGATCGAGTAATTGCTCGACAGTTGTACTACGAGCAATTGGGGCCAAATCAAAGATGGACTGCCTAAAAAGACTGTAGGTTATTAGTCCACCACATAGAGAAAACATCGCGGGAGTGATGTCGTAGTGAGGGACAGGGTGAAACCCCAAATGGTAAATCACATTTCCGAGCACTGGAAACACGTAACTGATGAATAGAGTCCTTGCCTGTCGACGAAATGGATTTCCTCTTTTCAGGGCTAAGAACAAGAATGTGCTCCAGACGTAGAGCAGCGTCAGATGGGAGATCGCGACGTTAAATAGGTAACCCGGTCCTGGCCCAAAGGCAAGAAGAAAATGGCCCCCAACCTTTTCCAGGTGGGGATCAACTCTAAAAACATGCCCAACATTAGTCAAAACTAAGGGAAGGACAACAATTGGCTGAATTGCCAGAACGACCCACCCGGCTGCTGAAGGCTTTCGCAGCCGATCACTGTAAGCAAGAGCAAAGACCGCACTTGCTGGTGGCAAAAGAACCATCCCCAGATACTCGATATTAGCGAAAAGGATCGCGTCAGCCAGCCGAGTAACACAGAGTTCGAGTCCATAGAAGAAGCACCAGATAAAGGCGCAAACTTGAATGACAATAAATGGTTTCGATGCCGGAACTTGCTTCGAGCGCCAAGCCAAAAAGCACGCTACAAGTGCCAGACCGGCAGACAAGAATGGCAAGAAGGCACCGGGAGTCCAAGAATATTCCATGCTAATCTTGAGGATTCAATTGCATTTGCTCTTTGACCCCATCCAGTTATGGATGCTCGCTACCGGCATCTTTGAGTTCATTATCACTTACAGCAGTTTCCTAGACGTTAAGAAGGATTCTTTCGGCCTATTGTTAGACTTAGCTTGCTGGTAGGACTACTTGAATTTCATAACTCAATACTTACAATGCCAAATGGAGCCCAAGGAGGGGCGCATTGGCATTATCGGTTGGAAGCCCGGAATTGTCCTCGACTTTGTTGCCCGGTCTCCACAATTTTGCTACCAGAGTCGAAAATATAGCAAAGAGGGTAGCTTGCTTCCAAACCCAAATTTGTCTTTGAAGTAGGTTTTGTTTGAATGGGAACAAACAAATCTAGAAATTGGTTGGTGTTAAAGCAAAAAAAGCCCGACCTAATGGTCGAGCGCTCTTTGTTTGGTCTTTAAAAGTCCATAGAGGCATTCAGTTAAATAGTCGACCTGGATTTGT
>Ga0164297_10001508_pt1 | contig 24643 bp, 22 predicted proteins | sample GEODES058metaG_FD_113539 | JGI IMG/M metagenome (GOLD analysis project Ga0164297, IMG submission 113539) | Dystrophic lake water microbial communities from Trout Bog Lake, Wisconsin, USA - GEODES058 metaG | ecosystem: Environmental > Aquatic > Freshwater > Lake | place: USA: Trout Bog Lake... | reverse complement strand
TGTAAATAATGTAAACTGGAAATGGGATGAGAACAGTAATTACATTCCCATCATTGCACCGAATATGTTTCTGGATTTTTATAATTTTCAATTCTCTTTATCACAGAATTTACCACAGCTGACACAAGACATTGTAAAGCTGATCGTTTTTAAAGTGAATATTCATACGGCAACCGGTATCATCAGTTTCAATGGGCGAATTGTTGGTTTCAGTGATCGCATTACTTCATTATTAGTGCCGCAGGATTTTATGAATTGGGCAAATGAGAAATATAATTTAGGTCAGCAGTCACAACCATCCAGGGTCATCATCAAAACCAAAGATCCCGGCAATCCCGCTCTGGTAAAATATTTGCAGGATAACGGATTGGTGACAGATGCCGATAAAACAAGATTCAGCAAGTATCGTCAAATTGTAAATACCGTAGTAAATATCAGTTGGATCACCGGTGCAGTGATGCTGGTGTTTGCATTGCTCATCTTTACATTATTCATTCAATTAACCATTGCTTCCTGTAAAGAAGAGATTAAATTATTGATCACTTTGGGTGCATCACCCAAACAATTACAAGGTTTTTTAATAAAGCAATTCTTTCCATCCAATGTAATCATCATAGTTATTTCCTTATTGGCCATCTGTGGTTTACAATACATGGCGTATGATTTTTTACAGGTACAACATATTTTTATTTCCCAATTCATTTCTTATTACACGTTATTAGCTGCATGGGTTATTTTGTTGGTTTTATGGTTTGTCAATGTATCCGCTATTCGCAAATACATAGCGGTAAAGGATAAATAGTTTCTTTTAATTTTGATTTCATGATTACGTCAATGGTTAAAAGTCAAATGCCGAAGCAAAAAAATAATTGCAGAATCTTTTTGTTGATTTGGTCAATTACACTTTTCACTTTTCATTTTCCACTTTTCGCACAAAGCACTTTACAACCCATTGGTTATTGGAGAGAGCATTTGAATTATCAAAATACCATTCAGGTACTGAAAGGCGATAAAATTTATTGCGCCACTGCTTCCGCATTATTTAGCATAGACGCCGATAATGAAGCGCAACGATACAATAAAGTAACCGGGTTGAATGATATTGGTGTGAGTTGTATTGGATGGGATTATAGTTCTTCTCAATTGGTGATCGCTTACAACAGCAGCAATCTGGATGTATTGAATGGTAATGTAATTAACAATATCGGAGACATTCAAAGAAGTACCATCAGCGGAAATAAATTGATTTACAATATATTTTGTAACAATGGCTTGGCTTATTTATGCAGTGGCTTGGGTGTGATTATTGCTGATCTGAAAAAATATGAGATTAAAGACACTTGGTTTATCGGCAGTACCGGCAATCAAATTAAAGTAAACGGATTTACCACAGACGGAACTTATTTTTATGCAGCTACTGATGAAGGATTAAAACAGGCAAGTGTTAATGCAAACAATTTAGCCAATTATACCAATTGGGTGAACCTTAGTGGCAGTAATGGTTTAAGTACATCTGCATCTTCCAATGTTATTTATACGAATAATAAAATCATTGCCCAGCAAAATGATTCGTTATTTATTTTGAATAACAATCATTGGAATTTTTTGTATGCAGATACTTTATGGCCGATTGTTAACATCAATGCATCTTCCAATAAAATAATGATCTGTCAGAGAACAGCATCGGGTAATAGCAGGGTCATTCAATTAAATACAAATGGTGTGATTGAAAATATTTTATCGAAGCCTTCTATTATTTCATTTCCTAAATCGGCAATATTGGATAATACCGATACTTGGGTGGCAGATTATTATGGTGGATTATCAAAAAATGCATCACAGCAATTTATTCCAAACGGGCCATTGGGAACAGCAGATGGTGATTTAATTTTTTCGAACCATATTTTATATGCAGCAGCAGGCAGTGTGGATGATGCCTGGAATTATTTATACAACAGAAATGGCATTTATAATTTTAATGATGGGCTTTGGAATGATGTTGGTTATTATACAACAGCAGTTTTAGATACCACACTTGATTTTATAACACTGGCTGCAGACCCCAGAGACGGTAGCATTTGGGCTGGCAGTTATGGTGGCGGATTAGTGAACATGAATCAAAATAATTTTAAAATTTACAAACAAAAATATTTACAGGCAGCTATTGGAGATACATCAAGTTATCGTGTAAGCGGATTGGCTTTTGATCAAAACAATAATTTATGGATCAGCAATTATGCAGCACCGCAGGATTTAAAAGTATTAGAGCATGATGGAACTTTTCATTCGTTTTCCATTCCATATACTCATTTTGAAAATGCATTAAGTCAGATAGTAGTGGATGATGCCAATCAGATATGGATGGTGAGCCCCAGAGGCAATGGAGTTTTCTGTTATAATTATGGTGCGAATATTAATAGTACTGCAGATGATCAATGGAAATATTTGCAAACAGGTATTGGTCATGGTAATTTACCCAGCAACAATGTGTATTGCATTGCGAATGATAAAAATGGTTTTATCTGGATCGGCACAGATAATGGTATTGCAGTGGTGCAATGTGCCAGCAATATCTTTCAACAAAATTGCGATGCGGTTTGGCCTGTTGTGCAACAAGGTGCTTTTGCCGGATATTTATTTTTTGGTCAGCAAGTACAATGCATTGCAGTAGATGGTGCCAACAGAAAATGGGTGGGAACAAAAAATGGTGTGTGGTTAATTTCTCCCGAAGGAGATCAGATCATTTACAATTTTACAGCAAACAATTCTCCTTTGTTTAATAATGATGTAAAAAAGATTGCGATTGATCCCACCACCGGCGAAGTATTTATTTCTACTTTCAGTGGTATTTGCAGTTTTAGAAGTACAGCAACAGAAGCAACCGATACAGCAAGTAATGTGCTGGTATTCCCTAATCCTGTCCCGCCCAATTATAATGGTACCATTGCGATTAGAGGATTGGCAGATAATTCTTTGGTAAAGATCGCAGAGTTGAATGGAAGATTGGTTTATCAAACAAGATCATTAGGCGGGCAAGCCATATGGAATGGAAAAAATTATAAAGGAGAAACTATTGCAAGCGGTGTTTATTTAGTGATTGTTCGCAATGATGACGGGACAGAAAAGATTGTTACGAAGATCGTGATGGTGGGAAGCAGATAAATAATTCGATGATGAATAAGTATGCGATTCCGAAATAAATTCGGAACAGGCGCAACTGCCTTGTTAATGCTCTTATGCACAGTTAAAAAATTAATCTTTCAAAAAACTTTCTGCTGCTTACATTTGCACAATTTGTATAAAATGAGTAAGACACTTTCTTCCAACGAATCGATCCCATCTTCCAGAAAAAAAATTATTGTATTGGGTAGTGGCCCAAATAGAATTGGTCAGGGTATTGAGTTTGATTACTGCTGTGTACATGGTTTATTAGCCATTAAAGAATGTGGCTATGAAGCCATTATGGTGAATTGCAATCCTGAAACGGTTTCTACTGATTTTGATATGGCCGATAAATTATATTTCGAGCCGGTTTATTGGGAGCATTTGTGGGAGATCATTGAATTGGAAAAACCGGAAGGTGTGATTGTTCAGTTAGGCGGACAAACTGCGTTGAAATTATCCAAACGTTTACATGAAAAGGGAATAAAGATCATCGGCACTTCTTATGATGACATGGATATTGCAGAAGACAGAGGAAGATTCAGTGATCGTTTAAAAGAATTAGGCATTCCTTATCCTGAATATGGAACAGCATATACTGCTGATGAAGCCATTGAAGTGGCTAACAAAGTTGGTTATCCTGTTTTAGTAAGACCAAGTTATGTTTTAGGCGGACAAAGAATGCGTATTGTCATTAATGATGATGAGGTAGAAAAAGCAGTAGTGAGTTTATTGAAACATATACCGGATAATAAAATTTTAATAGACCATTTCTTAGATCGTTGCCAGGAAGCAGAAGTAGATGCCATCTTTGACGGAGAGAATTTTCATGTAATGGGAGTAATGGAACATATTGAACCGGCCGGTATTCATAGTGGTGACAGTAATGCAGTATTGCCAGCATTTAATTTAACGCCATTGGTTGTTGAAACAATGGAACATTATGGTGAGAAAATCGCAAGAGCATTGAACATTAAAGGATTGATCAATATTCAATTTGCCATTAAAGACGGTAAAGTGTATGTAATAGAAGCCAATCCCAGAGCGTCGCGTACTACGCCATTTATTGCAAAAGCATATGGTATACCTTATTTGAATATTGCAACAAAAATTATGTTGGGTGCAAATAAGCTGACTGATTTTGTAATGCAGAAAAAATTAAACGGCTATGCCATTAAAGAACCGGTGTTTAGTTTTGATAAATTTCCGGGTGTAAGTAAAGAATTAGGACCGGAAATGAAAAGTACCGGAGAAGCGATACGCTTTATTAAAGATTTAAAAGATCCTTATTTCAGAAATTTATATAAAGAAAGAAGTATGAACTTAAGTAAATAAAAAAAAGAGCTGCAATTAATTGCAGCTCTTTTTTTTATCAGGCCAAAATTTATAATTCAACAATTCTGTTTTTGATTGAATACATGGCTAACCCCATTCTGGTGTGTACTTTCAATTTTTCGAATAAAGCATTACGGTAATCATCCACCGTTCGCGGACTCACAAACATTTTTTCTGCAATATCTTTATATGTTAATTCTGTACATATGTATCTTAAGAATTCTCTTTCTTTTTCCTGCAATAAAATGGGTTCTAAAGGCTGATCTAAATCTTCATGCAATCCTCTGATTACTTTTCCTGCAATAGTATCAGATAAATAAAAATCCTTTTTAATCATAGAGTCCAATGCAGCCTTTAATTCTTCGGGTGTGATATTTTTCATAATATAGCCCTTTGCACCCAAACGCATCATCCGGATAATGGTTGTTTCATCACTTTGCATAGACAATGCCAGTATTTTTATTTGCGGATAATTTTCAAACAACCATTTAGTAGTTTCAAATCCATCTAATTCGGGCATATTTATATCCAACAATACAATATCCGGAATTAAATGATTGGAAATTTTTTCAATAACTTCTTTGCCATTTCCTGCTTCAAATAAAACCGAATAATCATCAAAACTTGCAACTAATCTTGCTAAGGCACTACGCATTAAAGTATGATCATCTGCAACAGCTACCTGATACAATTTTTGTGGACTGGGTGGCATAAAAAATTTCTTGCTTTAAATATTATGATCAATGCTTAAAGGTAAAACAATTGTTACAGTTGTTCCTTTACCTTCCTCACTATTTATTAAGAATTTAGCGCCAATCAGTTTGGCACGATTGATCATACTTTTTAATCCTACGCCGCCGGAAGAAGATGGTTTATTTTGTTTTTCTGCAACATTAAAACCAACGCCATTATCTTTTACCGATAAGGTAAAGTGGTTATCAGTTGAAAAATGAATACCTATTTGTATATGTTTTGCTTTAGCATGTTTTAATGCATTGTTCAATAACTCCTGAAACATACGAAATAAGAAAATAGATTTTTGAGGATCCAATTGCTGCTCGCTATCTGTACCGCTTTCCGAAAGTTCAATATTTACCAAGCCTGTTTTGCGGATGGTCTCTACTTCAAATTCAATGGCCCTTCTTAACCCGATATGTGATATACGATCACTGTGTAAACTTTTAGAAAGATGGGAAACATCAACAATGGCTTTATTCAATATTTCTTTGGTATTTTGAATGCCGGCAAATACCGGGTGCGATGCATCTATATCCAAATTGGAGAGGGATAATTTTACAACAGATAACAATTGGCCAATATTATCGTGCAATTCTTCTCCAATGGTTTTTAATGTTTTTTCCTGGATTTCTAACTGACTGCGTAATAATTCCTGATCATATTCTTCTTTTAATTCAAGCAATTCCCTTTCGTGTGCATGTTGCCTTTTTTGATAGATGAATAGTATAATTACAACAAATAATAACAAGCCCAACGCCAATAAGCCGCCTATGATAATGATGGAGAGGATTTCTTTATTTTGTTCCGGCATAAAAACGCAATACTAAACATTAAATATAATAAAACATTCATTGCTATAACAATACTTTGAAGATTCCTTTTAATTATGTCAGGATAGCTATCTAAAAAATTAGCCAAACCGAAAATCGGGAATGTGCAGAGATAATAAAATGATAAAGCAACACATATCCAAAAAGAAGGCATTCTCACAAGATTGAAAGCTTGCTTAGAAAGAAACAGTTCAAAAAAGAAAAAAATACAGGAACCTGCGATCAATAAACTTCCAATAGCATAAGTGATAGAATGGAAGCCCGACTTACCTTGTATAAAAAACGTATTCAGAATGGCAACAATGAAATAACTTAAAGAAGCTACCAAAATTAATTTTGAGATCTTTTTACTTTTTATGATTTCATTTATCATCCATAAATAAAAAGAAAATTCTAAAGAAGTGAATGTGTTATACATTATTCTTATCTTCTTATAGTTCTGAATAATGTGCTGATTGTTTATTTGACTTACTAAATAAGTACCTATAAGTTCTACAATTAAAGTAATGATTAGAAAGTAAGGAAGTATGCGTATTCCTTTATTTGTATTTTTCCCTCTATAAAAAAATATTCCTAATAGTATACAAAAAAAAAGAGTTAATATATCAAAATATTTTTCATAATCCATTTTCATACTGTAAAAATATCATTTATAAAATAATAAATCCCCTGATAGGGGATTTATTATAACAAATATTCTATTGTGAAATCAATTATATTACAATCATACCCTTTTCACCTTTATCAACTAAAGTAATCCCTAATTCTAAATCGTCGAAATCAAATGCATCTCCACCAGCACAGAATGGAGGGCAAAGTGAAATCGCATTATAAGCCAATACTTGTGCACCTTTATCTGTTTGTACATAAATATCTTTATTCTTAACACCGTTAGCAGTAGTTTTTTGTTTGGTACCTACCATTACCAAAGTTTGTCTGCCGGCATATTGTGGTTGTTCCTGATAATCTTTATCATATGCGCCGAAATAAAATTTAACACCATCAGCGCCATACATTTTAGCAGTTTCAATAAATTCTTCCATTTCTTCAATACTCCACCAGCCACTTAAAGAATCTTCTTTTCCGATTCTTTCACTGTTTTGTACCCATCTTTCTTGTTTATAATTTTTAATTACTTTATCTACATGGGCGTTGTTTACGTACTTTCCAACCTTTAAGGATTTTTTTGTTGCGGTTTGCATAGTTTCTGGGTTTAAGATTTAAAAAGATTAAATGATAACCTAAAACTAAATCTAAGCAAGCCTTGATTTTTGAAAAAAATCTATGACTATCAACCGATTATGAATTATACACATTCATAAAAGATTAAAAATCCCTTAATTCTGCATAAAACATCGAAAAAAAACCGTGAAAAGACGGTATAAAAAACCGTGAAAAGACGGTGCGCTTTTACCGTTAAAAGACGGTGCGCTTTTACCGTTAAAACATCGCAAATAATACCGTCATTAATTTGGGCTTAAGGATTTAATTATTTTAAAATAACTTTTGATATTGCATCAGGGTTAGCACCAGTTCCCGTTTTCAAAAATCCAATATCCAATGGGCAACCCGCATTATTTCCTCAACAATTTTCACTTACAGTGAAAAATAGGTTGGGGAAATTTTTTTACATTTATAGTAAGCTCTCCCAAACGAAAATTTTAAAAATATTATTGTAACTATTTTTTTTCTTGCATGAAGGAATTGGAAAAAGATGTTTGGAAGCGTATCCCTTTTTTGCGTTTATTATTGCCGCTTATTGCAGGGATAATGGTAGCTCACTATTTTGCAATTGCAATAGTAGACGTTTTTATTACAGCCGGTGTATTTATTTTATTCACCTTTTTTTATTCAATTGCAACTGTCTCATTAAAATTTAAACTTGCCTGGTTAAACGGGATAGCGATTACAATAATATTTATTTGTACAGGAAATAGTATTTATCAATTTCATGATACTAAAAATACAAATGACTGGATAGGCAATTATTATTTGAAAGATTCCATCCTTGTTGTAACTATACAAGAGCCTCTGACAGAAAAAACAAAATCATTCAAAACAATTGCTACTGCTGATTTCATTTACCATAATCATGAGTGGAAAAAAACAACAGGTAATATTATCCTCTATTTCAAAAAAGAAAATCATCCACCCAATTTGCATTATGGCTCTCAGCTCATTATTCACAAAACATTACAACCCATTACCAATTCGGGTAATCCCGGCGCATTCAATTATCAACAATACTGTGCATTTCAGGATATTTATGCACAAGCTTATGCAGCAGAAAAAGATTTTACTGTTTTGTCTGAAACGAAAACAAATTTTTTAAAAGCAGCGATCTTTTCTGCACAGCAAAAAATCTTAGCTATCTTAAAAGAAAATATTAAAGATGAACATGCATTGGGTATTGCCGAAGCATTGTTAATCGGCTACAGAGATGACCTGGATAAAGATCTTGTACAAGCATACAGCAATACCGGCGTGGTACACATTATCGCTATCAGTGGTTTGCATATTGCCATGATCTATGGCTTATTGATTTTTGTATTAAGCCCGTTCAAAAAAATTAAATGGTTTAATTTTTTTCAATTGCTTATTACATTGTTTGTATTGTGGGGATTTTCATTCATTGCAGGAGCAGCTCCGTCTATTTTGCGCAGCACAGTTATGTTCTCTTTTATTGTGATTGGCAAAAGTTTAAACAGACAATCGAATATTTACAACAACCTTGCTGCATCGGCATTTACTATTTTGGTATTTAATCCATATAGCCTTTGGGATGTAGGCTTTCAATTAAGTTATGCCGCAGTACTTAGTATTGTATTGTTTCAAAAAAATATCAGTCATTGGTTTGTCTTTCAAAATAAATTATTACGCAGCATTTGGCAACTCAATGCAGTTACTATTGCTGCACAAATTTTAACCTTACCCATCATCTTATTTTATTTTCATCAATTTCCTAATTTCTTTTTGTTTACCAATTTGTTTGCGGTTCCTTTTTCAGGATTGATATTGTATGGAGAATTGTTCTTGTTGCTCGTGGCTAAATTAGAAATCATCAATGAATGGACGGGCGATGTGTTAAGCCGGTGCATTCAATTAATGAATCATTTTATTAATAACGTTAATTCCATTCCACTTTCTTCATGGGAAAATATTCAGATCAATATTCCGCAAACCATTTTTTTATATGCCTCCATTATCAGCATGGCAATATGGTTAATAAAGAAAAATAAAATAGCTTTTCTATTTAGCCTTACAACGATGGTTTGTTTTACAGCGATCAAATGTGTTGATCTGATAGAAAAGGGCCAACAACAAAAAATAATCGTTTATAATGTTCCGCAACATCAAGCCATTGATATTATTGATGGAAGACATTATCAATTTATTGGTGACGCTGAATTAAATGAGGATAGTTTTCTCAGAAACTTTCATTTAAAACCTTCCAGAATTTTAAATAGGCTATCTGCATCAAATGAATCAGTAAGTTTAGCGGTTCAACATCATTTAATTTGTTCAGCCAATAAAACAGTCTTTATTGTTGATAAACCTGTTCATGCATCAAAACATCAAGAGAAAATAAAAATTAATACGTTAATCATATCAAACAATCCCAGGCTGAGTATCGGCCAATTAGTTACTGCCATCGATTTTGATGAAATTGTATTCGATAGCTCCAATCCCTTGTGGAAAATCAACAAATGGAAAAAAGATTGCGACCGCCTACATTTGCGCCATCATTCCATTGCTGAGCAAGGCGCTTTTGAAATGGATCTTTAATTCTTCTCTATGCAAAAAAAAATTCAATCAGCTCTTATTTCTGTCTTTTATAAAGACGGATTAACACCAATTGCTAAAAAATTACAGGAATTAAATATTACCATTTATTCAACGGGTGGTACACAGCAATTTTTAGAAGAGGCAGGTATACCTTGTATTGCTGTGGAAAGTTTAACTACCTATCCATCTATATTAGGCGGCAGAGTAAAAACATTACACCCTGTAGTTTTTGGTGGCATATTGGGAAGAAGATATGAGCCGCAGGATTTAGTAGAGATGAAACAATATGCTATTCCAGAAATAGATTTAGTGATCGTTGACCTCTACCCTTTTGAAGAAACATTAAAAAATACTGCTGAAGAAAAATTAATTATTGAAAAGATCGATATCGGCGGGCCATCTATGATTCGTGCTGCTGCAAAGAATTTTAAAGACGTAGTAGTGGTCGCTGCAAAAGACGATTATCCTTCTTTAGATAAATTATTGAATGAACAAAAAGGTGAAACCACGATTGAACAACGCAAGTTATTTGCTGCCAAAGCATTTCAGGTAGTGATGAACTATGATATTGCGATCAGTAATTATTTTAATCCGGATAATACTACTACACAAACATCATCCGTAAAACAAATATTGCGTTATGGAGAAAACCCGCATCAGAGCGCAAGTTTTTATGGTGATCTGAAAGAAATATTTTCACAACTGAATGGTAAAGAATTATCGTATAATAATCTAGTTGATGTGGATGCAGCCGTTCAACTCATCAAGGAGTTTTCAAATTCTACCGAAAAAGTGTTCGGCATTATTAAACATACCAATGTTTGTGGTGTTGCCAAACGAAATACGGTAAAAGAAGCATGGGATGCGGCTCTGGCAGGTGATCCCGAAAGTGCATTTGGCGGTGTATTGGTTTGCAATGGAGCCATTGATGCAACAACTGCCAATGCCATCAACGAAATATTTTTTGAAGTATTGATCGCTCCGCATTTTGATGAAGAGGCATTGCAAATTTTAAAGAGCAGGAAAAACAGAATACTGCTGCAAATCAACAGCCAACAGTCAATGGGCAACCGCCAACAACGTAAATCTCTATTGAACGGAATATTAACACAAGGAACAGATGAAGGGAATTATTCTGAATGGAAGGAAGCAGGCGGAAGGCAAACAACTTCATCAGAAAAAGATAATCTTGCTTTTGCGAATATCATTTGTAAACATTTAAAAAGCAATGCGATTGCATTGATAAAAAATAATCAGTTAGTGGGTAAGGGTTGCGGACAAACCTCTCGTATCGATTCATTGCGACAAGCCATTGAAAAAGCCAATCAATTTAAATTCGACCTGCATGGTGCCGTATTGGCAAGTGATGCATTCTTTCCTTTTAATGATTGCGTGCAAATTGCACATGCAGCAGGCATTGAAGCATTTATTCAACCCGGTGGTTCAATTCGTGATAAAGACAGTATTGATTATTGCGTTGAACATAATTTAGCAATGGTAATAACCGGTATGCGACATTTTAAACATTAATTCAGGTGGTAAGTATTAAGTTGTAAGTGTTAGGTTTTTTTATACATGCCACTTTATACTTATTACGTATAACTTTCTTCTGAATGGCATTTACAACTAAACAAAAAGCCTATATCGCTTTAGCTGCTACCAGCATTATCTGGGGCACTACCTGGGTAGCCAGTAAGGTAGCCGTTACCAATGCACCGCCATTGCAGGTTTCAGCGATTCGCCAGTTTATTGCAGGATTGATCTACATTGTTTTTTTTAAATTAAAAGGAGAACCCTGGCCATCGTTTAAACAACTTAAACCCTTATTGGTGATGAGTTTTTTTCTGCTCATTATCGCCAATGGTTTTGCCACCTGGAGCATTAAATATTTGTCAAGCGGATTGGCTGCATTGATTGCTGCACTATATCCTTTGTGTGTTGTGATAATTGAGATGATCTTCTTCAAAACAAAAAATACACCGGCTACTTTTATCGGATTGTTATTAGGATTGGCCGGTATATGCGTAGTGTTTTACGATAATGCCTTTCATCATAATTCGGGTGATTATTTATTTGGTGTAATACTTTCTGTAATTGCAACTTTATCATGGGGCATCGGAACAATTTTTGTTGCCAGAAAAAAATTAAATATCAATCCCTATTATGGAATGGGATGGCAAATGATGTTGGCCGCTCCTTTTATTTTTTTAATGTCGGTTGCCAATGGTAAGAATATTTCTCTAACTGCTATTCCGATGCAAACATGGTTAGCAATTGCTTACTTAGTGATCATTGGCTCCTGTATTGCCTTTGTTTGTTTTATTTATTCTATGAGAAATTTACCCGCAGCCATTGCATCTTTATATGCATACATCAATCCCATTGTTGCCATGATTGTGGGTTCAATTTTATTGAGCGAAAAATTAACAATCAATATTTTAATAGGAACTGCGATCACTATAATTGGTGTATATCTCGTAAATCATTCTTTGAAAGAAGTACCCACTACCGAGCCGATAGAGAATGAGATTTAATTTTTTTGAATCACCCTGACAGGAAGGTACGAACCAATACAAAGTAATGCTTAGTGCATTTTTGTAAGTTTGTGTTTTATTATTCTTCGTTGTTTTAAAAATTTTTCTTCAAAAAATCTGCATACATATTTCTCCAGGCAATCCATTCTCTTTGCTCTGTAATAAAATGATTATGGAAGATGGTAATTAATTTCCCGTTCACTGATTTTACCGTATCATGATAATGTTGCAATTCATCTGCTGCTTGCTCTGCCGAATATTTTTGCTCAAAAAAAGAATTGGCTTCCATATAACAAAACGGATGAATGAATAGATCCGTTTTGTTATTCTCCTTCAAATCAAACCAATAAAAAGGCAAAGCATAAGATGCCCTGAAACCATTGATACTGCCATATCCCATGGAATATTCATTTTTTATTCCCGATGCAATCAACTGACGATACGTATCCGGCAAAGTAAATCGTAAATAATGCTGGCGACATAATACAATATCTTTTTGAAGAATATTTTTTAAAGCAGTCACCTCTTTTTCTAAAAGGCTTTCTTGCCCACGATCGGCCTCTCCCTTCATCTGCACAGCACTTTTCCAGGAAGGATGAATACCCGCTTCGTATTTTTCGGCAATAGACTGATATAATTTTTGTACTGCTTTAGATTGAATCAAAATATTTTTATCGTATTCTCCCCGTTCAATAATGCATAGAAAAAAATAAACGGGCTGCAATTGATATTGCTGATGCAATGCATCTAACCAATCATAGGTATCAAAAGGATCTTTCTTCCATCCGCTGTACACATTGCTTCGTTCGGCAAACTTTTCAAAATTAAATTTGAACAGGTCGGTATAAAAGCCCAATAAATTTTTAAAAAAAGGCTGATGTTGATAAGCATACGCAATATCGATATCGTAAGTAGGAATAAATGCAAATGTTAAATGTTGAATGCTAAAAGATGAATTTATTTTCATTAATTCTTTTAACCAGAGATTAATTAATGGCAACTGCAGAAAATTCTCTCTGTAGGCCAAACTGTTTGCGTGTGGGTATCTGCCATACATATCCGGCTCATGCGGCAAGTATTCTTCATAACGACTGATCAAATAAAACGCAGCAGCAAAAATATCAAAGGGAATATCACCCTCTGTTTTAAAAAATACTTTTAAGCCATTCCATTCAAAACAATCAATGTTTTGTGGTTGAATGTTTTCTTCAAATAATAAGGAATGTGGTTGAATAAATAATTCATCATTACTTATCCTCTCATCAGAATAATTGATTTTAAAACCTTGATGCTGAAGAAATCTTTCTTTAGAATCTGTAATCAACACATCATTGCCAAATAAAGCAGATACAATGTACTTAACACGAGGAGTGATATAAGTTGAGTAAATGATCAATTAATAATTCTTAATTTTTAATTATTAATTTTTGTTCTGCTCCTTCCACATTTGATTAAATGTTTTGTCGCTAAAATCCAACGCTGTTCTTTGTGCAGTCCAGCCTTTAAAAATTTTATTCACTATTTTATTTTTCAATTTACCATTGCCCATATTCATCATGCTTCTGTTCAAACTCGCTGTCTTCCAGACTTTCCACGCAATGCGCTCACTTAAAGAACTATCTCCTTCTACCACAGATTCATGTCTGTTCTCTAATAATAATTCATGCAGATTGATTCTCACCGGACAAACTTCTGTGCAATTACCGCAAAGAGAAGAGGCATAACTTAAATGCTTGTACTCCTTCATGCCACTTAAATGCGGTGTAATCACACTGCCTATGGGTCCGCTGTAAGTGGTATCATAACTATGCCCGCCGATATTTTTATACACAGGACAAGCATTTAAACAGGCACCGCAACGAATACAATACAAGGCTTCACGCGTTTTCACATCTTTTAATAAATTGGTTCTGCCGTTGTCTAATAAAATCACATACATTTCTTCCGGCCCATCTGTTTCGTTTGGTTGACGCGGGCCTGCAATGATGGTATTATACACTGTAACTTTTTGTCCGGTACCGAATGTTGACAATAGCGGCCAGAACAAAGACAGATCATTCAATGTAGGAATTACTTTTTCAATTCCTACTACCACAATATGTGTTTTAGGAAAAGCGCAACTCAATCTTCCGTTGCCTTCATTTTCTGTTACAGCAATGGCACCGATATCTGCAATAATAAAATTGGCACCGGTAACACCTACTTCAGCACGAATGTATTTTTCACGCAATTTTATTCTGGCAACCTGGGTTAATTCTTCGGGTGATAATCCACCGGGTACACCTAATTTATCTGCAAATAATCTGGCTACATCTTCTTTGCTTTTATGCATGGCAGGTGTAACAATATGATAAGGCGGCTCGCCATCCAATTGCTGAATATATTCACCCAAATCTGTTTCAACACTTTCAATTCCCTGTGCTTCTAAATATGTATTCAAATGAATTTCTTCTGTTACCATGCTCTTGCTCTTCACCAATGTTTTGCAATTTTTGGCAGCGCAAATTTTACCAATCTCATCCAAAGCCTGTTGTGTATTCTCAGCCCATAACACTTTTGCACCACGGGCAGAAATTTGTTTTTCAAAATGTTCTAAATAATTATCTAAATGTTCAATGGCACGCCATTTGGTATTCTTTGCACGTTCTCTTGCAATAGCCAACTGATCAAACTGAGCTTTACCCTGCGGTACAACTGCATTGTATTTACCTATATTAAAGTTGATCTTTCTGCGATGTTCCAGATCTTCCGCTTTAACCCTGCTCTTTGCAATAAATGATGTGGCTTGATTACTCATTTAATTTTTGTTATCAGCTTTTATAATGCTATTCAGCTTCGTTGTGTCACTCACTTCAACACTAAAACTTTATTCACCTTTTTTTGTAACACCAAAATACAAAGACACAAATGTTTCTTTTAGAATCTTAGCTCCAATTCCCTTCATGGCTTAAATAATTCACGAATCACTTTTATTCCTCACGCTCCTTCATATGTTTCGCCGTTGCATCTAATGTTTCATAAAATGTTTCGCCATATTTTCTGATCAATGCATCTTTTAAAAAAACATACGCAGGTACTTTTAGTTTCTTTCCCAATCCACAGGCTGCAGCACAAATATCTTCACGTGGCTCATAATTCACATAATCAATTTCTGGGTCCATTCTGCTTTTATTGATCTTGATGGGAAACAAATGACAACTGATGGGTTTCTTCCATCCAATCTTTTTTTCATTGTATGCCTGTTCAATCGCACACATAATCACACCATGCTTATCCCGAAAGCCATACGCACAAATACCGCCATTCACCGTGGGTGTTACCCAACCAAAATCCCTGTCATAAATATATTTTCCCTGGCGTTGTAATTCTTTCAGTCCTTCTTCTGTTAAATAGCCTTTAATCACATCAAAGTATTCTACAAGATGATCCAATTCCTGATTGGATAATGGTGCTCCGGCATCGCCGTCTTCACAACAAGCCCCTTTGCATTTATTCAAATCACAAACAAACTGTTCTTCTACCACTTCGTCGCTGATCAATTTATTATCTATCTGTATCATATTCCTTCAAAGTTAAAAATAATTGCCTCCAATTTTTAATCATTTATTTCTCTCTCCATTTAAAAGTGTTCACTAAATGTTTCATGTCCTGCAACAAAAATTCATTCACAATACCCAAAGAATCTGCATTGGGGGTAGCATCAAAATACAAAGCGCCCCGTAAAAAATGTTTCACCGAATCTGTTAAAAAGAATTGATTGGCTGTTGCTACATCCCCGCCAATTTTAAAAAATCTGCCATGAATATTATTTACGGTTGCAATCGTTGAATCATCAATGGAATAAGCTTTAGCAGAATGTTTATTAGATAAAGTAAACGCATCATTCAATAGATTCTCCAATTTATTTTTTCCGATCTCTTTATAACTCACATAGATCCTTCCGTTAAATTGCGGGAAGTTAATATTGATCCACCAGGGATTTTCTGTTGCATCGCCAAAGAACACAGAATCCTTTACCACATTGGCATACACAGGATATTCAAAAGTATAAGGATAACCGGGTTGATCAAAAACCTGATAAGATCGTTGGGGAAAATCTATTTTATAATAGCCCTTGGGTTTGGGGGTATAAGGATTGTTGCAGGAAAAGAAGATAGATGCTAAACAACAGATAACAGATACAGATATTATTTTACAATAACTATATTTTATTGATGTTTTAAAAATAGAATTACTGCTAACTTCTAAGTTCTGTGTTCTGTATCCTGTATCCTGTATCCTGTATGCTTGCTTACTCACTCAGTTGCGGTTTAATAGAAACTTTAATTTTCTGAACACGATTTTTGGTTACTTCTAAAACAGTAAATTCAAAATCGCCCGATACAATGATTTGTCCGGCTTTAGGAATGTCTTTTGCCAATTCCAAGATCAGGCCTGCCAATGAATCGCTCTCTCCTTTCCATGCATCAAAAGTATCATCGGGCAATTCCATGATTTTACAAACATCATTGATCATTGTTCTGCCTTCAAAAATATAATTGTGTTCATCTAATTTTTTAAACCCTGTTTCTTCTTCATCAAATTCATCTTTTATCTCGCCTATCACTTCTTCTAAAATATCTTCTAATGTTACAATACCGCTGGTACCTCCGAATTCATCTACTACTACAGCAAAATGAATGCGCTTGGATTGAAAATCTTTTAACAGGTCTTCAATTAATTTTTGTTCGTGCACAAAATAAGGTTGACGCAATAAGATATGCCAATCAAAATCTGCGGGTTGAGATAAATGAGGGATAATATCTTTTGTATGCAGGATACCAACCACTTCATCCAGATCATTTTTATATACCGGCATCCTGCTGTAATGATATTCTTCAATTTGTTTTAATACCGAAGGAAAAGTTTCATCATAATCAACACCATGTACATCCAATCTTGTTTTCATGATCTCCTTGGCAGAAATATTGCCAAACTTTAAAATACCCTTTAAAATATTTTTTTCATTCTCATTCGTTCCTGTATCGGTAATATCAATGGCATGATACAATTCTTCATTGGTAATAACACCACTCGATTTTTTGGTTAGTCGCTTTTCAATAAAATCAGAATACTTCACCAGCCATTTGCCCAATCCTTTAAAAATATAATTAATGAACTCAACAAAAGGACCTACATCTTTTGCAAAGCGAATATTATTTTGGTTGGCCAATATTTTAGGCATTACTTCTCCGAACAATAATAATAACATGGTAACCGCCACCACTTTAATTAAAAATTCTATCCATTCAAAAGCAATACCAAAAGAAAAAAGATTATCCATTAAAATATTGGAGATGATAATGATGCCGATATTAATAAAGCTGTTGGCAATGATCAGTGAAGCCAATAAGATTTTAGGATTTTCTAAAAGATCTAAAATGCGTTTATACACCGGAAGCTGCTTGGTTTTTAACAGATTGATGTCTTTATAGGTCAATGAAAAGAATGCCACTTCGGCGCCACTTACCATAAAAGAAAAAAACAACAAGCAAATTAATAATACTATTAAAACCGAACTGCCCTGCAAATTAATTGCAGCAAAAACAAAAGATATCAATTGCGTCGAATGGTAATCCAAAATAAAATATTTTAGTGAACAATCAAGCTATCATAAAAGGCCGATGTAAATATCGGCCTTTACAAAAACTATGTAAAAATATAACTTCTGTAATCAATTCATTAAAATGGTAAAGTTTCTCCCGTATCAGGTAATGGTGGCGTATCATCTCCGCCAAAACCTTCTCCTGCACCATGACCATCACCTCGTTTATCCAACATAATTAAATTATCACCTACTACTTCTGTGGCAAATTTTTTATTGCCTTCTTTATCTTCCCAGCTACGGGTGCGCAATCTTCCTTCTACATAAATCAAACTTCCTTTGTGTAAATATTTTTGTGCCAGCTCCGCCAATCCGCGCCACAGCACTACTGTATGCCATTCTGTTTGCGATACTAATTTACCGGTACGGTCTTTATACGTTTCAGTAGTGGCCAAAGGAAATTTTGCAACAGCTATATTGCCTTCTAAATGTTGTACGTCGGGGTCTTTACCCAAATTGCCGATCAACATAACTCTGTTTACGCCTCTCATACTTTCAGTATTTAAGTTTATCCAAGCATTTTGACAATCTTAAAGTTAGCTTTTTTTGTAAAATAAAAGAAGTAAAGAAAAAATTATGTGGACAAACTATTGGAATGAATGTATGGCTGAGGCGCTTGAAGCACCTTATAAAATTTTTATGCCCAATTCTTTCAGCAGCATTTTCACTTGCTCACCAATAAAATCCCTCACTTTATTAAACTCGTTTGGCTCCATGTGTTTAGGATCAGGTATTTGCCAATCAATAAATTTTTTAGCGGGCATCCAGGGGCAGGCATCGCCGCAACCCATGGTTATTACAGCATCAAAAGGAGCGTATGGTTTTACTTCATCCAAAGATTTGCTATCGTGTGTACTTAAATCATAGCCCAATTCTTTCATGGCTGCAATGGCTTTGGGATTAACGATGCCGCCGGGTTTACTACCGGCACTATACGCTTCAACGGCTTCACCTCCGTACATTTTTGCAAATGCCTGGCTCATTTGTGAACGATTGGAATTTTCTATACAAACGAAAAGAAGTTTCTTTTTCATAATTAGTTCAAAGATATTTTATTCAAACCTTCTTAATTATATTAAAAAGTCATCTATAAAAATGGCTTTGCTGCATACATCCATTAGTGAACGTAAAGAGAAAGAGGATTTTTTCAGCTCTGCGTACCGGAATTAACTTATAAAGAGATTGCTGATACAATGAAGACTGCTGTAAAGCCGGTTGATAATTATCGGAACAATTTATTTTAAAAATTACTATTGAATAGCAGGGTGGGTTTAGTTCTTGTTGCAATTAAAAATAAAATAGTGAAAATTAATTAAAGGCCTCAGGGGCTTTTTAATTAACGCTTCAATACACCCATGCCTTTACAATACCAACAGGTAGCCATCTTTTATCACTCACTGTTTTTTGATCGGTTGTATATTCCATTGCCATCAGCAGCAACACTAAATTGCCTTTGTTAATACTTATCGGAAAATTGATTTCCCGGGCAGGTATACTATTCTTTACACCATCAATTGTAATAATAGTTTCACCACTATTACAGAATGCTAAGCTTTGTAAATCAATTCCGGCTACTACCATTTTAATATTTACTTCTGTAGTGTAAGCAGGCAAACTGATTTGTTGACTAATATTAAACGCAGGTAATTGAACAGTAACTCCATCCTTGTGTATATGCGGCTCCGGTATTTTTATTTTACATCTTTCGCTCAGTTTACTTTTTTCATTGAATTCGAATCCTGTTATAAAAGGAATCGCTGAAGTATTGGTAAAACCATTATTACACAAACAGGCATATACTGCTTTATTTAATTGGTTAATTAAGTTCCGGTCAGGTTTAAACGGCAATATCGCTGCTGCACTTAAACGAATGGCTTTGGCTATTTGAGCAGCTTTACCAAAATCGTTTGCTCTTTGACGTGTATGCTTGGTTTGTTTTACAACAGAGGGCTTGGCACGAACATAGGATTTGCCATTCAATTGATAAAAGACCAAATGGCTGACCGATCCTGATAATTGTATGTTTTTTTGCCTTCCCAATTAGCTGTAAATTATGATATGAATATACAATAATTATTCTATATCATCACCTTACATTATAGCTACTTTGTTCGGGGTAAGTCCACTAATTAGTGGACTTACCCCGAACAAGACCCGAACAAATAGTGAAGCAAACTACAATTAGCTATTATTAATAGTATTTGTTTCAGTTATTCATGTTTTTAGTAAGTGGTTGATAAGTATTTGTAAATGACTTTATTTCAGAAATGGGTTGTTTTTTACCACCATTCATCACGCTGAATTTACCATTTATCAATTCTACGAAATCATCGAATTTTATTTATTTCATTCATTTTCAATTAATTACATCAATAATAAACTTCTTTCGACTACCCATTACTAAAATAAACTTGGTACTATGTGTTGCATAGTACCAAATAAATTATATCTTTGTGTTGTCAAAGTAAATAAGCGCTCAGGAAAAGTGCAGTAAAACCGAAAGACACCATTCAAAAACATTAAACTATAAAAAGATGAAAACTTCAAACAACAACATCCTAACTGCTATCAGTAAAACAGATTTAAACAATCTTACTGAACAGGTAAAAGAAACAGTAGCTATTCATATGAATGATCATATTAGTGCAAAAGCAAACTTCAGCGCAGCAGGTTTATGGAATATTCAACGTATGAGAAAAGCCAGAACACAAAGAAGATTTTTAATGGCTTCTTAAAATAAATGCAGCACTGCTAAAAATTATTGCTAACGATGCACTGTAACAAGTGCTGATAAAAACTCCCGAACATGGACATACAAAATACACAGAGCCAAATGCGAAAGGGCGTATTGGAGTTTTGCATTTTATCTATCATTCGCCAGGGCGAAGTTTATCCAAGTGATATTGTGGAGCAAATGAAACGTGCCAACCTGCATATTCTGGAAGGTACTTTGTATCCATTACTCACCCGTTTAAAAAATGCAGGTTTATTAAATTACAGATGGGTGGAAAGTAATAGTGGTCCGCCAAGAAAATATTTCATGCTCACCGATAAAGGATTGGAATTTTATGGTGTACTGGAAAATACCTGGCAGGAACTGGCAGATGCAGTACATGCATTAACCCAACCGCAGCAGCAACATTCCAATCCCGATGAAAACAACCCCAACTCTAACCAACAAAACACGAACTAATCATGAAAAAGGTAATCAATATAAACTTTCAGGGCAGAGTGGTTCCTATTGAGGAATCTGCTTATGATATTCTTAAAAAATATGTAGAGAGTTTAAGTGCTTTCTTCGCTAATGAAGACGGACGTGATGAAATCATCAACGATATTGAAAGCAGAATTGCTGAATTATTCAGCGAAACCTTAAAACAGGGAACTACCTGCATTACAGATGACGATGTAAATCGCATTATTGACAGTATGGGGCGGCCCGAAGATTTTGAAGATGAAGAAGCCAATGTAAAATCACAATTAGGTGGCGAACAGAAACAATCATCACAACAACAGTCTTATACCTATCAATCATCCGAAACAAAAAAATTATACCGTGATGAAAATTCAAAAGTATTGGGTGGCGTGTGCAGTGGTATTGCCAATTACTTTGGTATTGATCCGTTGATTGTTCGTATTTTATTTGTAATCTTCTTCGGAGTTGCTTTTGTTCCATATTTAATATTATGGATTGCTGTACCCAGCACAGCATCAACAATAATCGGTGCACAACGTAAAAGGTTGTTTCGTGATCCGGATGATAAATTGATTGCCGGTGTGTGCAGCGGATTAGCACATTATTTTGGTGTGCATGTTTGGATACCCAGATTGATCTTTTTAATTCCGTTCATCTCCTTCTTTTTAAGATTCGGCCATTGGGGATTTTGGGACTTCCCGCATTTTGTAAGTGTGTCTTTTAGTCCGGGTGCCACATTCATCTATATTATATTATGGATTGTTTTTCCGGAAGCAAAAAGTTCTGCCGATAAACTGGAAATGAAAGGTGAAAAAGTTGATTTGAATAATATTAAAAATACCATTCAAAGCGATATGGAAGGATTTTCTAAAAGAGCAGAAGAGTTTGGAAAAGACCTTTCTCAAAAAGCACAACAGTTTGGTAAAAATATTTCTGAAACAGCGAATACACATGGCACTGCAACGGTAAAAAAAGTGGGGCGTGGAATTGGCGATGTAATTGTAATCATTGCTAAAATGTTTGCCTACTTTATTATTGGCTCCATTTTATTTGCCATCACTGTTACTTTATTTGTATTTGGTGTAATGAGTGCCGGCTTTTTACCTCATAAAGAATTTATTTTAACCAATGGATGGGAAGATGTTTTGGCATGGGGCACATTAATGCTATTTATTTGGGTACCCTTTATCGGATTGGTTACCTGGATCATCCGCCGTATTGCCAGATTAAAAGGCAACAGCAAATTATTGCGTTCTGTTTTCATTGCATTATGGGTATTGGGTTGGATTTGCTTTATCGGATTACTGGCTTCCGTAAGAAATGATTTTCGGTACAGCAATCATCCCGAAGAACAAACTGTAACATTAACCAATGCAAAAGTGAATAAATTAGAATTGCGTGTACCACCGCATTCAAAATATTATAGTAATAGAAGCTGGTTTAGATTAGAACCCTTTGAAAACTTAGATGACGATACATTATACATTCAAAACACCAAAGTACGAATCGTAAAATCTTCAAGTGACAGTTTTCAGGTATCCATAGTCAAATTTGCCGATGGCAGAAGTAAAAAAGAAGCAGATGATATTGTAAGCAAGATCAATTACAACATCACTCAAATAGATTCTATCCTGCAATTAGACAGAGGTATTGCTTTAACAAAGAATGAAAAATTCCGTAATCAAAGTCTCATCATTACAGTGGCTGTTCCCATTGGCAAGAAAATAAAAGTAGATTATGATGCAGGTGAAAATTTTCATGTTCAGATTGGAAGCAATTGGGACGATGAAGGTTGGGACTGGAGATATTACGAGAATACGCATGAAGAAAACTGGGAACACAATAGAGAATATATCATGACGGAAAAGGGTTTACAAAGAACCGATAAATTAAGCAGCGATGAGGAGGATAATTCTTCCAACAATGCAATGGATCAATTTAAAAAAAGCAAAGAACAAATTTTAAGAGAAAAAGAGCAAAAGCTCCGTGAATTACAGGAAATAGATAAACAATTACAGGATGGAACGGATAGTAACCGTTATCATTACCAACCTGAAAAAAATAAGAAAGCAGACCCTGTAAAAAAACAATCGGCTACAATCAATAAACAATTGTTCAATGATTTTTTAATGATGAGATTCTATATGTAAACCTCGGTTGAAGTTGGGAATACAAGTGCCGGTATTGCTCTCAGTAGCGGCACTTCCCTTTCAAAAAATTAAACCTGCCTGTTATGAAAACTATCAAACCGGTAATTTCATTTTATATACTTATCACAATACTGTTTACTTCCTGCGCACATTGGGATGATCATAACATTAATATCTCCGTAAAAGAACAAAGAGAGGTGTATCAATTTTATGCATCATACAGCAGATATAAAACAGCCGATGTGGAATATTATATTAACAAGCATATTGGCTCAAAAAAATATTATGTATCCAACGACCGCCTTGCGGATGTTTATACAGAATTAGATGATGGCACCAAATTTCATATCAAATCATCTCCGGGCAGGTTAAAAATACAATTCAATAAAAGAGAAAACTCAGAAGCCGCTTACCGGAAGATAAAAAGTATATGCGAGGGATTGAAAGATGTTTTAACAGAATCAAAAAATAATTAAATGAGATTCACTATATTTTTTTTGATATTTTTCTCTTCGCTTGCTTCTGCACATGCACAGGAAAAAAAATCAATTGCCGCATCAGATCAATTGTACCATCAAATTGTACAACAGGACAGTTTATACTTTTTGGCATACAACACTTGCGATATGAAAACACAAGCCGATTATTATGCGGATAACATTGAATTTTATCATGATAAAGGCGGATTCTCTTCTTCCAAAAAAGAGCTCTTAACAGCTATCGAAAAAAATATCTGCGGAAAAGTTACCAGAGAATTAATTCAGGGAAGTATTGAAGTCTCTCCTATACCCGGCTACGGAGCAGTTGAAATTGGCTTGCATAAATTTCATAACCATCAGGAACCGGAAAGCAATCAACCGCATACCGGCAGCAGGTTTGTAATTGTATGGCATCAACTAAACAACAAATGGGAGATTACAAGGGTCATTAGTTTACATTAACAATTCATTCCTATATATACAGTTGGTTTTGGTTAAGCAGTGCTGATCGCAGTACTGCTTTTATTTTTTCTGCGAAACAGTATCACTTATTTTTGCGCAAACTAAAACACAAGATGGTGGTAAAAAATACGCCCTTCACTCAAAAACATATTGCACTTGGTGCAAAGATGGCTCCCTTTGCGGGTTATCATATGCCTATCAGCTATTCCGGTATCAATGATGAACATGCAGCCGTAAGAAACAATGCAGGTGTATTTGATGTAAGCCATATGGGTGAATTTATTTTAAAAGGTGAAAATGCATTGGACCTGATTCAACGTGTTACCA
>Ga0164297_10001503_pt1 | contig 24721 bp, 20 predicted proteins | sample GEODES058metaG_FD_113539 | JGI IMG/M metagenome (GOLD analysis project Ga0164297, IMG submission 113539) | Dystrophic lake water microbial communities from Trout Bog Lake, Wisconsin, USA - GEODES058 metaG | ecosystem: Environmental > Aquatic > Freshwater > Lake | place: USA: Trout Bog Lake... | reverse complement strand
GGACGCCGGCGGAACGTTCTGCGCCGAGGTCCTTGCGCCGCTCAATCGGAGCGGCGATGAAGCGGGCTGCACGTTCGAGAATGGCGTGGTGCGCACGCCGGACGGCTTCAAGCAAGCATACGCCGCCTATTGCCGCGATGGCTGGCCGGCATTGCACGCCGACCCGGCATTCGGCGGCCAGGGGCTACCGAAGACCGTCAGCCTGATGTTCGAGGAAATGATCTGCTCGGCCAATCTGTCCTTCGGCATGTATCCCGGCCTGTCGCATGGGGCATATGAGGCATTGCATGCGCATGGCACGCCGGCTTTGCGGCAAACGTATTTGCCCAAGCTGGTCAGTGGTGAGTGGTCGGGCACGATGTGCTTGACCGAACCACATTGCGGCACCGACCTAGGGCTGTTGCGCACCCGCGCAGTACCGGATGCCGATGGCAGTTTTCGGATTACCGGGACCAAGATCTTTATCTCGGCCGGCGAACATGATCTGACCAGCAACATCCTGCACCTCGTGCTCGCCCGCCTGCCCGACGCGCCGGCTGGCAGCCGGGGAATTTCGCTGTTTCTGGTGCCAAAGTTCCTGCCCACGCCGGATGGCCGCCCCGGGGTGCGCAACACGGTCGCCGCCGGTGCGATCGAGCATAAAATGGGCATCAAGGCGTCTTCCACCTGCGTGATGAATTTCGATGCCGCGCAGGGCTGGATGGTCGGCAAGCCGAACCGTGGGTTGGCCGCCATGTTCACCATGATGAACGCCGCGCGCCTGTCGGTTGGCATCCAAGGGCTGGGACTGGCGGAGGTGAGCTATCAGAACGCCGTCGCCTATGCCCGTGAACGGCTGCAAGGTCGGGCGTTGAATGGTCCGGCACAGCCGGACAAGCCGGCCGATCCGATTCTGGTGCACCCTGACGTGCGGCGCATGCTGCTGACGATGCGCGCCGGCATTGAAGGCTGCCGCGCGCTCGGGGTGCGGGTGGCGATGGCGCAGGACACCGCCACCCATCACGCCGACGCTGCGAGGCGCGAAGAGGCCGACGACTACGTGGCGCTAATGACGCCGATCATAAAAGCCTATTTCACCGATATGGGGTGGGATGCCACCGTACTGGGCATGCAGGTGCTGGGTGGGCATGGCTATATCCGCGACCACGGCATGGAGCAGTTCGTGCGGGATGCCCGCATTGCGCAAATTTATGAAGGCACCAATGGTGTGCAGGCGCTCGACTTGGTTGGGCGGAAGATGAGCGCACATGCCGGCAGATATCTGCGGCGGTTTTTTCATCCGCTGGCGGCTTATTTGGAAACCAACCAGGGTAAACCGGAACTCGCGGAGTTCATCGACCCGTTGGCGAAGGCATTCGCCCGCCTGCAACAAGCCACCGCGGCCCTGGCTGCGCGCGGATTGGCGGACCCGTTTGAGGCCGGAGCGGCGGCAACCGACTACCTGCGGCTTTTCGCATTAGTGGCGCTGGCACAGCTTTGGGCAGAAACGGCCACGGTGGCCTTGGGCAAATCGGATGAGTTCTACCGCGCCAAGCTGGCGACGGCCCGGTTTTTCATGGCCAAGATCCTGCCGCAGAATTACACTTTGTTCAGCACGATCATGGCTGGCGGAGCGAGCTTGAAACAGTTCGAGGACGCGATGTTCTAATCCGCCGATAAAGTGGCGGATTAGCGCCACCTGTCACCGATCTGACATTACACCCCCCTGATTACCCAGTTTTACGCATAGATCTCCTGCGGCAAAGGCCGATTATCGCAGCGCAGCAAACGGCCCAATTACGCATCCATCGAGACCGGATGACCGGCCCGAGCTTAGGAATGTCCCGATTGTCCCGACATTCATGCTTTGCAGGAGACTTGCTATGACGACCATGAAATCCCTGATCCTTGCCTCCGCGACCGTTCTGGCGCTGAGCACCGGCCTTGCGATGGCCGACCAAGGCCAGGGTAGCGACGCACGTCCGTATTTTCAGGCCAGCACCGTCACCACCCCGACTGACGCCAGCCAGTATCGTGCCGCTGTCCACACACATGAGATGGACATCGAAGCCGCTGGCACGACGAATTTCTAAAATAACGGCGCTGAAGCCCGCGACAGTGGCAACCGCTAACCGAGTAGCCGCTTCAAACCCAGCCCGCAGTTGATCGGCTCACCGATCCGAATTTTCACGATACAGGAGACTGACTATGACCAACTTGAAATCCATGATGTTCGCTGCCGCCGCTGTTCTTGCGCTCGGCACGGGTGCTGCGATGGCCGATCAGGGCCAGGGTGCCGATGCGCGCCCCTATAATCAGGCGAGCGCGACGACGACCACGCCGACGGATGCCAGCCAGTATCGCGCTGCTGTCCACACCCATGAGATGGACATTGAAGCCGCGGGCTCTTCGAACTTCTACAATAACGGATCTGAAGCCCGCGACGGGGCTAACCGCTAAACCCGGTTTCTGGCGATCAAAAAGGCCGGTGCACGCACCGGCCTTTTTTATGCCTCAAGCGGCGCGATGAAAGGTGCGCGGCACACCTGCACGGGCGAGATTGCCGTACATCGGTTCGTTCGGCAGGCCTTCGCGCAGGATCGCCCGGGCTGCGATCAGTTTTTCCAGATCGATCCCGGTTTTGAAGCCGGTGCTTTCCAGCAGGAATACCAGATCCTCGGTCACGATATTGCCGGACGCGCCGGGCGCGAACGGGCAACCGCCCAAACCGGCGAGGGCGGAATCAAACTTACGGATGCCTTCCTCCAGTCCGGCCAGTGCGTTGGCGATGCCGAGGCCGCAGGTATCGTGCAGATGCAAGCAATAGAGTTTGTCGCCGATCTCCTGGCGCACCGCACGCACTTTGGCTTTGATCTCCAGCGGATTGCCATAACCGACGGTATCGGCGAGGGCGATGGCGTCCGCCCCGGCTTCGGCCAGCGCGACCGCGACGCGAACGACGGTTTCGACCGGAACGACGCCATCGAACGAACAGCCGAAGGCGGTGGAGCAGGCGATCTCAGTCGGGACATGGCGTGGCTGGGCGCGCAACCAGGCGGTGATACGGCCAACCTCGGCGATTTGTTCATCGACGGAGCGGTTGAGGTTGGAGCGGCTATGCCCTTCGGTGACCGAAACCGGCACGCTGATGCGCTGAGCGCCGGCTTCATAGGCCGCTTGCGCGCCACGCAGATTGGGGGCGAGGGCGACCACGGTCAGATTGGGGTTGGTGGTTGCGGTTAACTTGACCGCATCGCGGACAATCTCCCCGGTATCGGCCATTTGCGGCAATAGCTTGGCGGGCACAAAGCTCCCGACCTCGATCTGCGGCAAGCCGGCATCGGCCAGGGCGGCGATCCAGCGATGCTTGACCGCCGTGGGCATGATTGCCTTGACGATTTGCAGCCCGTCGCGGGGGCCGACCTCACATACCACCACTGTTTCAGCCATAGCCGACGCTCCTCTAACGAATTTGGCCGCAAAGTGGCGTGACGGCAGTAACAAGACAAGCCTTAAGCGCGCGCTATGGGGTCGCCAAGCCGCGGAATTGTGCCATATGTGAGGGGAACCAGATGTGGGGCCCTGCCCCGCCCCCACCCGGGGTTAGGGGTATGAGGTTAGCGCGATGCGTCGTCTTACTGCTGTTGTTGCCGTTTTGCTGTCGTCCAGCCCGGCTTTTGCCCAATTCGGCCCAGGCGGCCCCCCGTCGGTTGGGGTCATCACAGCAGCTAAGCGCGCGGTGGTGGAGAGCAGCGACTATGTTGGCCGCGTGCAGGCTACCGACCGGGTGGATCTGGTGGCCCGGGTGACGGCGTTTATCCAGGAACGCAATTTTGTCGAGGGCAGCGAGGTCAAGCAGGGCGACGTGCTGTATCGCCTGGAGCGTGGACCGTTTGAGGCCGATCTGGCCGCCAAGCAAGCGGCCGTGGCGCAAACCCAGGCCTTGCTGAAAAATGCCAGCACGACCACGCAGCGCGCCCAATCGCTGATGAACTCACCTGCCGGGTTGGTGTCCGCGTTGGATACGGCGCGCGCGCAAGAAGCCAGCCTGGTCGCCCAGTTGCAGGCCAATCAAGCCCAACTCCGCGCCTCGCAAATCAATCTCGACTACACCGAAATCCGTGCGCCGATCGCCGGCAAGATCGGCCGCAGCGCGCTCGCGGTGGGCAACGTCGTCACCCCGGCCTCGGGCCCGCTCGCCAGCCTGGTGAGCCAGGATCCGATCAACGTGGTGTTTCCGATGGCCGTCCGTGAGGTAATCAGCCTGCGCAATCGCTATGCCGCCCAGGGCGGATTTGCCGCAGTGCAAATTCGGCTGCGTCTGCCGGATGGCAAGATTTACACCCAAGTTGGCAAGCTCGACTATGTCGATCCCAGTGTTGCCGGAGCGACGGATACGCTGACCTTGCGGGCGCGCATCGCCAACCCGCGCCGGGCGGGTGCCGGCAGCGACGACATCGCGAGCCGTGAATTGCTCGATGGCGAGTTCGTGACTGTGACGGTTGAAGGCATCACCCCGGTGCAGGCGCTAGCGGTGCCGCGGGCGGCGGTGCTGTCGGACCAGCAGGGCAGCTACGTCTTCGTCGTCGATACCGACAAAAAAGTTCAGCAGCGGCGGATCTCCGTCGGGCAATCGACTGCCGACCTCGCGACGGTACTGACCGGCTTGCAGGAGGGTGAGAGCGTGGTGGCCGACGGCATTCAGCGCGTGCGACCGGGCGTGGTGGTGAACCCCTCCCCCATGGGTGCGGCCCCCGCCACCCCGCCGAAGGGCTGATCACATGCTCTCTGGCATTTTCATCGATCGGCCGCGGCTTGCCATCGTCGTTGCGATCATCACCGTTTTGGCCGGCTCGCTGGCGTGGCTGCGCATACCGGTCGCGCAGTTCCCGGACATCGTGCCGCCACAGGTGTCGGTGACCACAAAATTCCCCGGAGCCTCCGCGGCCGTGGTCGAATCGACCGTCGCCCAGCCGTTGGAAGCGCAGATTAACGGTGTGGATCAGATGATCTACATGAAATCCAACAGCTCCAACGATGGCACGTATTCGCTTACGGTCACGTTCGGCATCGGCACTAACCCCGACATCAACACGGTTAACGTCAACAACCGGGTGCAGGCGGCGCTGTCGCGTATGCCGGCCGAGGTTCAACGCCAGGGCATTGTGGTGGCCAAGCGGAGCTCGGCCATCCTCGAATTCGTCGGCTTTACCTCCGAAGGTGGTAAGCAGTCGCCGTTGTTCCTGTCCAACTACGTCACCATCAATGTCGTTGACCAGATTGCCCGCGTACCGGGAGTCGGCGCCGTGCAGGTGTTTGGCGCGTTGGATTATTCCATGCGCATCTGGTTTGAAACCGAGCGCCTGGTGGACCTCGGGCTTATGCCGTCCGACATCATCCTGGCCTTGCAGTCGCAAAATGTGCAGGGCGCAGTGGGCCGGCTCGGCGCGAGACCGATTGATGACGCCAACCCGTTCCAGTTGAGCCTGCAAACCAAGGGGCGGCAGGCCACACCAGAGGAATTCGGCGCGATTATTGTGCGTGCCAATCCGGATGGCTCCGTTCTGCGCGTGCGCGATGTGGCCCGGATTGAGCTGGGAGCGGCCAATCAGGACACCGAAAGTCGCATCAACGGCCAGCCGGCGGTCAACCTCGCGATCAGCCTCGCACCGGGTGCCAATGCGGTTGATACCGCGACGCGGGTCGAGCAAACGCTCAAGACGCTGGAAAAGCGCTTTCCCGATGGGGTGAAGACGCTCATCTTCTATGACAGCTCCACGTTTGTGTCTGAAACCATCGGCGAAGTCGTCAAAACCCTGGGCGAGGCTTTCGTGCTTGTGGTGCTGGTGGTGTTCATCTTCCTCGGCAATTTGCGCGCCACCATTATTCCCGCTGTCGCGGTCCCCGTCAGTCTGATCGGCACGTTCGCCGTGCTGCTGATCCTGGGGTATTCCGCCAACACCGTCTCGTTGCTGGCGCTGGTCCTCGCGGTGGGCGTGGTGGTCGATGACGCCATCGTGGTGGTGGAGAATGTTGAGCGGGTGATGGAAGAACATCCGGAGCTTTCTCCCAAGCAGGCCGCCAAGCGCGCCATGGAGCAGATTACCGGCCCGATCATCGCGATTTCACTCGTGCTGCTGTCCGTGTTCGTGCCCATCGGCTTCGTGCCGGGCATTTCTGGCCAGTTGTTCCGCCAGTTTGCGGTCACCATCAGCGTGGCCATGCTGATTTCCGCGACCAATGCCCTGACGTTGTCACCGGCCTTGTGCGGCGTGTTCCTCCGCCACAGCGACAAGAAGCGCGGCGTTATGCGGCATGTGATGCGCGGGATTGATGGGGTGCGCAATGGCTATGGCTATGTTGTGGCCCGGCTCCTGCGCGTATCGGCGTTGGCGGTTGTGGTGATCGGCATGGCCGGATTTGGGATTTTCAGCCTCTCGCAAGTGACGCCCACAGGGTTCCTGCCGGAGGAAGATCAGGGCGCGGTGTTTGTTGCGGTGCAATTGCCCGATGGTGCGTCCGTCGCCCGAACCCGTGGCGTGGTGGAGCGGGTCGAAAAGCTCGTCGGCGGGATGAAGCAGGTGGAGAACGTGCTGTCCATTGTTGGCTTTTCGCTGCTGGATGGCGGCGGACAGAGCAATGCGGCGTTCCTGGTGGTGCGTCTGAAGCCGTTCGACCAACGCACGGCCGAAAGTGACAAGGCCCCGGCGGTGATCCGCAATATCTACGGCGCGGTGCAATCGATCCGTTCGGCGATGATCTTCCCGTTCCCGCTACCAGCCATTCAGGGCCTGTCGACCAGCGGTGGGTTTGAATATCAGCTTCAGAACCTGGAAGGCCGTGATCCGGCTGACATGGCCGCGGTGCTACAGGGCCTGCTGGGTGCGGCGAATACGGACAAACGTATGTCGCGCGTGTTCGCGACCTTTACGCCGACGGTGCCGAGCGTGTTCCTCGACATCGACCGAGACAAGGCGCAGGCGTTGGGGCTGAACATCACCGACGTCTTTACCGCCCTGCAGGCCACCTTGGGCGGCATTTATGTCAACGACTTCAATCTATATGGCCGCACCTGGCAGGTGAATATCCAGGGTGAAGCGCTGGATCGGACCGATTTGTCGGCGGTTTGGCGGATCTTCGTGCGCAGCAAGACCGGGGCAATGATCCCGATGCGCTCGATCGCCGATGCCCGCATTGTGCTGGGGCCGCAAACCATCAGTCGGTTCAACAATTATCGCGCGATCACGGTCAGCGGGTCGCCCGCCCCTGGCGTGTCATCGGGCGACGCGCTGTCGGCGATGGGAGAGGTTTCGGGCAAAGCTCTGCCATCCGGCTATGATTTCGAATGGTCGGGCGGCTCGTACCAGGAAATTCGCGCGGCCGGACAGACCGGGCCGATCCTGGCATTGGCGGTGTTGTTCGCCTACCTGTTCCTGGTTGCGCTCTACGAAAGCTGGATGATTCCAGTGCCCGTGCTGCTGTCGGTGGCGATTGGCGTGTTGGCGGCTTATGGCGGCCTGCTGTTGCGCAGCATGCCGATGGATTTATACGGCCAGATCGGCCTGGTGGTGCTGATCGCGCTCGCGGCCAAGAACGGCATTTTGATCGTCGAATTCGCTAAGGAACAGCGTGAAGCCGGCATGTCGATCGTTGAGGCGGCCGTGCTCGGTGCGCGGATGCGGTTCCGAGCGGTGGTGATGACGTCGATCGCGTTCGTGCTTGGATTGGTGCCGCTGATCACCGCGCAAGGGGCGGCGATGCTGTCACGCCGCGCGGTTGGCACGCCGGTATTCTTTGGCATGTTGGGGGCAACGTTGGTGGGCATCTTCCTGATCCCGATGCTGTATGTCACCTTCCAGACCGTGCGGGAGCGGGCCAAGAAGGCCTTCGAGCGTCCTGCCCACTGATAAGGATACCGTGATGCTGCCGGTGCCAACGCTTGACCATGTTGTGGTGAATGTCCGCGACCAGATGGACCTTGCGGTCGATACGTATCGGCGGCTTGGGTTTACCATGACCCCGCGCGGCTACCACACGCTCGGGTCGATGAACCATCTGGCGATGTTCGGCACCGATTATCTCGAACTCATTGCCGTTGACCCGCAGGCAGCAAAGCCACGGGCCGATGTGATGCAGTTTCCCTGCGGACTGAACGGGCTGGTGTTCGGGACCGAGGACAGCGCCGCCACCTATGCGGCCTGCGCGGCGGCCGGCGTAGCGGTGGCACCGCCGGTGGAGTTTTCCCGTCCGGTGGCATTGCCTGAGGGGACGCGCGATGCGGTGTTCCGCACGGTACACCTCGCGCCGGGAACTGTCCCATCTGGACGGATCTATTTCTGCCAGCATTTTACCCGCGATCTGGTGTGGCGGGATGAATGGCGCCAGCACGCCAACGGGGTGGTTGGCATCGAACGCGCGATGATCGTCGCAGATGATATCGACGCTCCGGCCGATGTGTTCGCCCGCATGTTTGGGGCTGATGCCGTGGTGCCGATTGCGGGTGGCCGGCGCCTGGCCGTTGGGTTGACCAGTTTTGACATCATCACACCCACCGCTTGCGCCGACCGCTTTGGTGATGCGGCGCCGGCGCCCGGTGGGCGGGCGCAATATATGGCCGGGCTCAGCTTGCGGTGCCGCAGTTTGGATCAGGTTGCTGCAGCGCTCACGGCCGGCGGCATTACCGGCTGGCTGCGCAGCGACCGCCGCGTGCTGGTGCCAGCACAATCGGCAATGGGCACGGCACTGGAATTTACGGTCGCCGCCCTGGACTAGACGGCGGCCGGGGCGGCGAGCTGACGCTCGCGCGAGCGCACGCGCTCCCGGTGCACGGTGTAGATCCCGCTGGCGACGATCACGGCCGCGCCAACCCAGGTCCATGCATCCGGCAATGTGCCCCAGAGCAGGTAGCCAAGGCTGACGGACCACGCCAGTTGCACATAGGAAAACGGCGCCAGCGTGGTGGCTTCGGCATGTCGGTACGCTTGCACCAACAGAAACTGGCCGCTTGAGGCGATGACCCCGAGTGCGGCACACAGCCACAAATCGCGCACCGTTGGCACCACCCAGACGAAGGGCAACATAAGGGTAACCACGATTAGGCCGACCGCCGATGACCAGAGCAATGTTGTCGCCGCGTTATCTTTGCCGGCCATCTGACGGGTCAGCACGCTGGCCAACGCCCAACTTGAGGAGGAGCCGAGCACCCAGAGGCTTTCGATTTGAAACGCCCCGGTGCCCGGTCGCATGACAATCAGCACACCGAGGAAGCCAACCGCCACCGCCGTCCAGCGGCGGATGCCGACGACCTCGCCGAGCATTGGCACCGATAGCGCGGTGATCAGCAGGGGGGATACGAAACCTACCGAGGCCGCATCGGCCAACGGCATATGGCGTAAGGCCTCGATAAAACATAGCGCTGAAAGCACCAGCCCCAAGCCACGCCATATTTGCGCGCCCGGAACCGCAACGCGCCACGGGCGGATTTTGGCGTGGGCGCAAAACACCGCCGCCATCGCCACGAAGATGATGTAGCGGAAAACGCCGATTTCAACCGCGGGCAAATCCTGGCCAAGTAACTTGGCGATGGCATCGGAAATTGAAAACAGCATCGTGGCGCCAACAATCAGCGCGATGCCACGAAGCGAATTGTCCATCGTGTCAGCGATCCAGAACGGGTGAAGAGTTCACTATGGCCCTCGGTGGCAGGGCGGTCGCAAGTGCCAAGCCCTGGGGGCTGGCATGTCGTTAGCCCGGCTGCCGCAGCCGCTTGATACGTCGCTTTTGATATTTGGCGATATCCTTGACGACAGGCAGGCGCGGATCAAACCGCAAATGGGTGATGGAGGCATAGACCGCCTTGGCCATGCCGGCGCCGAAGGCGAGTTTGCAGACGATCCCGGCCTCATCGCCGCCATCGCGCACCGCGATGACCAGGCATTCCGTGGGTAAGTCCACGTTCAGCGCCTGCGCCTGCAACATCGTCGCTAATTCCGGCACCACATGAGCCGGGAGCGGCAAAGCGGGGCCTAGCTTTTCCAACAAGCGCGCGGCTTGGGCGGGATTGTCGATCACGACGCGGTCGGCTCCATGGGGTTCGATTGCAGCCATGCCAGAATGCCGGAATTGGCATCACGGGGATAGCAGTGGCTGAGATCCGGGATTTCGACATACGTTACGCGCGCGCCTGCTGCCGCGAGCGCCGCCTGATTGGTGCGGGCGCCAGCGACCGGGAACAGCCAATCAAGCGCGCCATGCACGATGTGGATTGGCAGCCCGCGCAGCCGAGCCGGATCGGCCATTTCCGCCATCATCGGATGAAACGTCGCCGACACCGGAGCGAGATGGGTAAAGGGCGAGCCCATTTCGAGCCCGGTGACATAGCTGAATGTGCCACCGTCGCTCATACCGGTCAGCAACAGCCGCGTGCGGTCGAGGTGATAGCGGCTGCCGACCAGATCCAGAATGCGGGCGAGGTTGGGGGTATCATGATCGCGCCCGGTCAGCGCCCAGGTATCGCCGGTGGCCGTGGGGGCGATCAGGATCGCGCCCTGCGCACGCGCATCGGCCAGCCAACTCCAGAGAAAGCCGCGGCCGTTGCTGCTGCCACCGTGCAGCGCCATCACCAGCGGCCAAGGCCGGTCCGCCGTGTAATATTCTGGCACGTAGAGCGAAAAGCCGCCTCTTGTGGCGGGCTCATTGCCGGCATGAATGATGCCGGTTTCAGGATTGGTCTGGCCGAGGCGCGCTTGCAGCTCCGGGTCGTCGCGGCAAGCGTGTGGCAGGAAGAAGCGGCTCACGGCGGGTAGGCCGGCAGCAAGCGGATACAGGGCTTCCTGCGCCCGAGGCAGAAAGCGGAGGGCGCGATAGGCGGCGGCCAAGCTGTCGTCCTGATCTGGCGCTGCGCGTAGGCCCTCGAACCCTGCCAGCACCGCGTCCGCGCTGGTTTGCAGGAGCGTTCGCAACCCCGATATCTCATCCGGCCAGGCATCCAACAGCGTGCGCGCCTCGGTCAGCAGGGTATCGGGGGCACCAGCGGCCTCAAGCACTTCGGCAAAATCCGGCGGGTTGAGATGTCGGGCGACAAAGGCCATCGCTTCCAGCGATTGCAGCAACGGTGGCAGCAGGGCTACGAGGCCATCCATGATCTGGTCGTTCATTTTGCCCTCGTGGTGTCCTGCCTGCGGGATGCCGGATCTTTCCGTTCAGGAGCAAGCCATGCCACGAATCGCGGCGCATCCCCAGCGCTTTGTCGCAGTTACGCATAACCGGCCCATGGTGGGCAGTTGGAGCATAGCGCAATGACCGGCGCTGTGCTGGCCGTGAGCGCGCGGCGCGGGCACCATTTCAGCAAAACGAATGTACTGGAAATTCGCCTGATTGCCGGGCTAGGCGTGGACGGTGATGCCCATGCCGGGGCCACGGTCAAACATCGGTCGCGCGTGGCCAAAGATCCGAACCAGCCCAATCTGCGGCAGGTGCATCTGATCCATGCTGCGTTGTTCGATGACCTACATGCGCGCGGCTTTGAGGTGGCGCCCGGGGATCTGGGTGAGAACATAACCACGACGGGCATTAATCTGCTGGCGCTGCCTGTTGGCGCACGCTTGCATTTGGGTGATCACGCGGTGGTCGAGATCACCGGGTTACGCAATCCCTGCGTGCAGATAGACCGTTTTCGGGCCGGCTTGATGAGTGCAGTGCTGGACCGCGCCGGCGATGGGAGCTTGATCCGCAAAGCCGGGGTAATGGGGGTGGTGCGCGCCGGCGGGGATGTGCGACCTGGCGATGCGGTAGCAATCGAATTGCCACCCACGCCGCACCGCGCCCTTGGCGTGGTGTAGCTAGGCGGCGGCGAGTGACCCGCTGGGCGCCGCCGAATGGAATTCGTCTTCGGTCACACCGTAGACCTCACGGACTTTTTCCGCGGTCAATTCAGCCGGCGTACCATCGAACATGAACCGACCATCCTGCATCGCAATGATGCGGTCACAGTAATACCGCGCAGTATCAAGGTGGTGGAGGTTGCACAGCACCGTTAGGCCATCTTCGCGGTTGATACGGCGGAGCGCATCCATCACCACTTGGGCGTTGCGTGGGTCCAGGCTGGCGATGGGTTCATCGGCCAGCAGCAGTTGCGGCTGTTGCAGTAAAGCGCGGCAGATGGCGACGCGTTGTTGCTGGCCGCCGGAGATTTGCCCGGCGCGAACGAGGGCAGTGTCTAGCAAATCAAACCGATCGAGGGCGGCCAGCGCCATCGCACGCTCGGCGGCGGTGAAGCGGCCCAAGAGGCTGGCGAACGTGCCGCGATGGTTGAGCCGGCCAACCAACACATTGGTCAGCACATCCAGCCGTGGGATCAGATTGAACTGTTGGAAGATCATCGCGCAGGCGGTGCGCCAGTCACGCAGCGCCTTACCGGACAGCGCAGTCACATCCGTGGCGCCATATAAAATCTGGCCCGACGACGGCGCTTGCAGCCGGTTGATCATCCGCAGCAAAGTCGATTTTCCGGCGCCGGAGCGTCCGATAATGCCGACCATTTGGCCGGCGGGGATATCGGCGGAAACGCCATTGACCGCCACCTTCTCGCCGAAGCGGCGGGTCAGTCCACGCAAGTGCAGGGTCTGTCCAATCATGGCCACTGTTGTGCCCGCCTGTGACGCGCGCGGCAAGCAAAAGCTGTGTGCTTTTGCCCAGGCGATGCGTGGGCTAGGGTGACATCAGGTCGGGTTGGCCGGCCCAATGCTACCACTGATACCGTAATGGAGACTCTGGGATGATCGTCGATCTGCGCATTTACACCTGTAAGCCCAACCGCATGGGCGATTTTGTGAAAATCTATCAGGAACTCGCCTGGCCGTTGCAGCAGAAATATCTCGGCCGTTGTCTGGGCTGGTACACTACGGTTGAGGGCGAACTGAACCGGGTTGTGCATATGTGGGGCTACGAGAGCCAAGGCGACCGCGAAGCCCGTCGGAAGGCGATGGCGGCCGATCCAGCCTGGGGCGACTACCTCGCCGCAGCCGCGAAGGCCGATGTGCTGGTGAACATGGAAAACCGCATCCTAGCTCCGACAGCTTTCTCGCCGGTGCAGTGAGGTGAGCGAGACGGTTAGCGTGTCGGTTAACCGTCTCGTTACATTTTGAGATTAATGACTAGATTTTCGCATCCATGCATGCTACGTGCCTCGGATGCGCAAAAAATTGATGGCTTGTGGCTTTGCGATACTGGCTGTTTGGGTCCCGCATGGCGGGGCATTGGCGGCCGATTTATGCGGCGGCATGCTGATGCCAGCGGCACAGCTCAAGCAGGTGTCTCGTGGGGTAAGCAAGGCGCATAGCGGGCTGGACCTGACGGCGCCCTATGGCTCCCCTGTTCGCGCGGCGTTGGGTGGCACGGTGATCTTTACAGGCGTGTATTTCGGCTATGGCCGCATGGTCGATATTCGCCACGCCAATGGCATGGTGACCCGCTATGCACATCTGGCGTCATTTGCGGTTGGCATAAAACCTGGTGCGGTGGTTGAGGCAGGCGGGTTCCTCGGGGCGGTTGGTACCTCTGGCCACGCGCATGGGCCGCATTTGCACTTTGAAGTGCGGATTGATGGCCATCCAACCGACCCGAAGCCCTATCTTGGCCTGGCGGCATGCCAGACCGCGCCGCGGCCCGGCATCGAACCGCTGGAAGAAGCCAGGGCACCTGAGCGCGTGCCGCCACGCGACGCACGACCGAAATAGTCGCCGCCGCATCAGCGATTTATTTATTATTTTGGACGTATTTGGGATCACTCAACATGAGGTGAGACCATGCCGCACGCGACCAGACTATCAGCCTTCCGTACACCCTCCGCACAGCATCGGTCGCTGGATGCCCGGCTGCCAGCTGGTGTAGCCGTTCCGTTGATTATCGGGATGTCCGCGCTTGGCTGGATCGCGGTGTGGCAATTTGTCGAATGGGCGTCCTGGCTGCTGGCCTAAGGCTCGCTATCGCCCATCGCGCGTGCGCATGATTTCGCTGAAGCCAAATAGCAGCAGCAACAGGCCGAGCACCACTTCGATCGACGCTAAACCACGCACGAGGGCGCCTGCCGGGGTAATGTCCCCGTATCCCACGGTGGCGATGGTGATGACGCTGAAATAGAGCGCATCGGCGAAGCTGAGCCGGCCGGGTTGGCCAAGAACGTTGAACTGCATGGTGTCGGTGGTGAGGTCCGCGATGCGATACAGGCAGGCAAACACAACCACGAGCAGCGAGTAGAACGTCAGAAACGCCATCACTGGCATCAACAGTCGGTCCATACGTGCCGATACGCTTTCGAACACCAGTGCGATGTCGAGCAGCAACACCACCACATCGCGGGCCGCGTAAGCCACCGCGATCGCAATCACCGCCATTGACAGGATGAGTGCCAGGCCTTGCGCATCGGCTGGCAGAGTGAGCTTGGGAACCGCAAACGAGATCGCACCGACCACGACCAGGACGGGAATCCAGCGATCCAGCCGCGGCAGGTGCACGACATCGTGGTTGCGCCGCGCCTGAATGCTGGCGGCAACCCGCCGTCGCCGGGCAAAGCAGCCGCCGAGGAAGCCGAATACCGGCAGCGCCAGCGCCACGGAGGCATCGAACTTTGAAGCGTCCTGGAAATTCGCGTCGCGGAAGAACACGAACAAGCAGACATAAACCGCCAGCGAATTCGCGACCGTGACGCCAAAATGCGAGCCGCCGGGGAACATCAGATAAAAGAAGCCAAACCCCAGGCCGCATACGCAAAGAGCCGTGAGTGAGCCGCCCAGATCGGCTCCGATACCGGCGGATACCAACCCAACCAAAATTAAGGTCGCCAGCGTCGCGCGCGCCCAATGCCGGTTGAAGTGCCGGCGCATGATCAGGGTAAGGCCGCGATGGCGGTGATTTCCAACCGCCAGGCGGGATCGTGCAAGGCCGCCTGCACCGTGGCGCGCGCCGGCAGGTTGTCGCGGTCCATCCAGGCGTCCCAGGCCCGGTTCATCGCCGCAAAATCCGCCAGATCAGCGATGAAAATCTGCACGCTGAGCAGGCGGGATTTGTTGGTTCCCGCCTCGGCGAGCAACGCGTCTACCTGGCGGAGAATGTCGGCGGTTTGCCCTTCGGCATCGAGGCTGGTGTCATCGGCCACCTGCCCGGCCAGATAGACGGTATGACCATGCACGACCGCGCCAGCCAGCCTGGTTTCGGGTTGGAGCCGGCGGATGTTCATCGCATGATCGCCTGGTGCGCGGCCAAGGTGGCGATGTCGAGGATCTGGCTGACGGAGCTATCCATCTTCACCAGTTGCACGGCATGGGTGAGCCCGATCAGCAGCGGCCCAATGGTGCCGCCGCCGCCCAGGCGAGGTGCGAGGCGCGAGGTGATGTGGGCCGAATGCAGGCCAGGCATCAGCAGGATGTTGGCCGAGGCGGTGAGGCGGCAGAACGGATACAGCGCACGATAGTTTTCATCGAGCGCAACATCGGGGGACATTTCACCGTCATACTCGAAATCCACCTTGCGCTCATCGAGGATGGCCACCGCATCGCGCATCGTATCGCCGATGGTGTGCGCCGGATTGCCAAAGGTGGAATGCGACAGCAATGCAACGCGCGGTTCATGCCCCAACTGGCGGGCGGCGGCGGCGGCACCAATGGCGATGTCGGCCAATTGGGTGGGGTTGGGGCGGAAATGCATCAGCGTGTCGGCAATGAAAATGGTCTGGCCGCGCTCACCGAGCATGAGGGTCAGGCCGAAGCTGATCCCACCGGGTGTTGTGTCAATGACGTGACCGATGTCGTTGAGGCAGACTGACGGCGAGCGGGTTAGGCCGGTGACCATGGCATCCGCGTCGCCAGTCACGACCATACAAGCGGCGAACACATTGCGATCCTGGTTCACCAGTCGCTGGCAATCTCGCACCAGAAAGCCGCGCCGGTTGAGGCGGGTGTAGAGGAAGTCGGTATATTTCTGATTATGCGTCGACAGGCGGGCATTCTGGATTTCGATCCCATCCAGTGCGCCGAAGCCAAGATTGGCCATGGTCGCCCGCACGCGATCTTCGCGCCCGATCAGGATCGGGGTGCCGTAGCCGGCGTTGCGGAACGCTACTGCGGCCCGGACAATTTTTTCTTCCTCGCCTTCCGCGAACACAACCCGCTTCGGCTGGGCCCGCACCCGTTCCATAATGCCGTCAAGCGCATTGGCCGTCGGATCGAGCCGGCCGGACAATTCGCGGGCGTAGCGTCGCAAATCGGCGATCGGCTTGCGGGCAACGCCGCTGAGCATGGCCGCTTCCGCAACCGCTGGCGGCAGGCGGCTGATCAGGCGGGGGTCGAACGCGTTGGGGATGATGTATTCCGGACCGAATTGCAGGCGCTTCCCGCTCCCGGCGGCGTTGACCTCATCGGGGACATCCTCGCGGGCCAACAGCGCCAAAGCTTCAGCGGCGGCGATCTTCATCGGTTCGTTGATGGTGCGGGCCCGCACGTCGAGCGCGCCGCGGAAGATATAGGGGAAGCCGAGCACGTTATTGACCTGGTTCGGGTAATCACTGCGCCCGGTGGCGATGATGGCATGCGGGCTGGCGGCGCGGGCTTCCTCCGGGGTAATTTCCGGGTCTGGATTGGCCATGGCGAAAATGATCGGCTTATCCGCCATCGCCCGCACCATTTGCTGGGTCAGCGCGCCCTTGACCGACAGGCCGAAGAAAACGTCCGCGCCCTCAATCGCGTCTTGCAAGCTGCGGGCCCGGGTTTCGATGGCGTGCGCGGATTTCCACTGGTTCATGCCCTCGGTACGGCCTTGGTAGACCACGCCCTTGGTGTCGCACAGCGTGATGTTGCCATGCCGCATGCCCATCGCCTTCAGCAACTCGACACAAGCGATCGCCGCGGCACCGGCCCCATTCACCACCAGCCGGGTTTCAGCCAAGGTGCGGCCGGTCAGATGGCAGGCATTGATCAGGCCGGCGGCGGCGACAATGGCGGTGCCATGCTGGTCGTCGTGGAAAACAGGGATATCGAGTAATTCGCGCAGCCGCTGCTCGATCACAAAGCATTCCGGCGCTTTGATGTCTTCGAGGTTGATGCCGCCGAAGCTCGGCCCGAGGAAACGCACACAATTTACGAGTTCGTCGACGTCCTCGGTGTTGATGCAAAGGTCGATGCCGTCGACGTCAGCAAAGCGTTTGAACAGCGCGATCTTACCTTCCATCACCGGCTTGGAGGCGAGGGCGCCGAGATTGCCCAGCCCCAGCACTGCCGTGCCGTTGGAGATCACCGCGACCATGTTGCCTTTGGAGGTATACTCGTAGGCCAGAGACGGGTCCTGCTCGATGCGCAGGCACGGCTCGGCCACACCGGGCGAGTAGGCCAGCGACAGGTCTCGCGCCGTGGTCAACGGCTTGGTGAGGCGGGTTGCAAGCTTGCCCGGCGGATAGGCGGCATGCATCGCCAACGCCTCCTCGCCCGAAACGCGCGCGGTGCGTGGGTCCTGAATACCGTCGGCCATGGTGTTGCTCCCAATCCGGATTTGGTTTGTCACCTCTTATGGCCGGTGATGCGTTGCCAAGGGAAGCGCCTTCGCAAGTCCACGCTTGCCGGCTACATCTAGGGGATGATGGAACCTGCTCAATCACCCGCCAAGACCTACGATGCGGACGGTGCAACCCCGGCGATGGCGCAGTGGTTTGCCATTAAGGCGGACCACCCCGATGCGTTGCTGTTTTTCCGCATGGGCGACTTTTATGAGATGTTTTTCGACGACGCAATTGCGGCCGCTGCGGCATTGGATATCGCCCTCACTCATCGCGGCAGCCATGGCGGGGCACCGATCGCGATGTGCGGGGTGCCTGTGCATGCCGCTGATGCCTATCTGGCCCGGTTAATTCGGCGCGGCTTTCGGGTTGCCATCGGCGAACAAATGGAAGACCCCAAGCTGCGCGTGGGCAAAGCGCCCATCCGCCGTGAGGTGGTGCGCCTGGTAACGCCGGGCACCCTCACCGAAGAAACCCTGCTGGAGGCATCGCGCCCGAACCTGCTGCTGTCGCTGGCGGCCGACAAAAACCAGATCGGCGCTGCCTGGTTGGATATGTCGACCGGGCTTTTCGAGACGCAGAGCTTACCGCTGAGCGATATGACGGCGTTGCTTGGCCGGCTGGAGCCGGCGGAAATTCTAGCGCCCGAGGCTTTGGCTCTGGGCGAATGGGCGGCGCGCCGAACCCGCGAACGGGCGGCGAGCACGGCAGGCGGGGCACGGCGATTATTGGCGGAGGCGTTTGGCGTCGCCGATGTGAATGCCTTCGGCAGTTTTTCCGACCTGGAAGCAATCGCCGCGGCCGCCGCTTTGGACTATGTGCGCGCCACGCAGGTGGGCAAAATGCCGCGGCTCAGCCCGCCCGCGCCGCTTGGCGAGAGGGGATTGCTGGCAATGGATGCCGCGACCCGCGCGAGCCTGGAAATTGCCCGCGCCCGCGATGGCGGCACCACGCATACGCTGCTCGCCAGTGTGCAACGCACGCTCACCGCCGCCGGGGCCCGGTTGTTGGGCGAATATCTCGCCGCGCCGCTAACGGATGCCGCCGCCATCGCCGCGCGCCAGGATGGTTGGGGCTGGATGGTTGCCAACGGCGAGGCCACCGCCGCGTTGCGCGCGGCTTTGCGGGGTGCACCAGATATGGCGCGGGCGCTGGGCCGGCTCTCACTCGGGCGCGGCAGTCCGCGTGACCTGGGTGCTATTCGCGATGGCCTGGCCGCTGCGCACCAAATTGTCGGCATCATCGCCGGCGCCGCACCGCTGGACGGCCTGGCGATCGCCTGTCAGCTACCGCCGGCCCTGCATACGCAGTTGGCCGCAGCCTTGACCGATCCGGCCCCGGTGCGGCTTGAAGACGGTGCGATTGCGGATGGCTATGACGGCGAGTTAGACGGCGAGCGGGCATTGCGCGACGACAGCCGGCGGGTGATCGCCGGGATGCAACTGGATTTCGCCCAGCGCTTTGGCGTCGCCAGTTTGAAGATCCGCCACCACGCGCAACTCGGCTACATCGTCGAAGTGCCTGCCATCGCGGTGGAAAAATTGCGCGGGTTCCCAGAACTGACGTTGCGGCAGGGTATGGCGAACGGTGCCCGCTTCACCCATGCCGATCTGTCCGATCTTGATCGCCGGATCACCGAGGCGGCGGATCGTGCCAGCGCGCGCGAACGATTGATTTTCGCCCGATTGGTTGCGGTAACGCTGGAACATGCGGCAGCATTGGCCATGTGCGCGACCGCATTGGCGCGACTGGATGTGCTGCAAGGCTGCGCCAAACTTGCACAATCCAGCACCGCCGCTGGCGGGTGGTGCCGGCCAGTAATGACCGAGACAGAGGACTATCTGATTGAGGATGGTCGCCATCCCGTGGTGGAAAACGCGCTCGCCGGTTCGGCCGCCTTCGTGCCGAATAGCACCAATCTGTCGCCAGATCGTCGCGTACTGCTGCTGACCGGGCCGAATATGGCGGGCAAGTCGACGTTCCTGCGGCAAAATGCATTGATCGTTATCCTTGCTCAGGCCGGCTTGCCCGTGCCGGCGACGGCAGCACGCATTGGAATTGTCGACCGGTTGTTCAGCCGGGTGGGCGCGTCCGACGAGTTGGCGCGCGGGCGCAGCACCTTCATGGTGGAAATGACCGAGACGGCGGCCATCTTGCATCAGGCCGGGCCACGCAGCTTGGTGGTTGTGGATGAAATCGGGCGGGGCACAGCCACGCTGGATGGGCTGGCGATCGCCTGGGCGGTGTTGGAATCGCTGCATAATAGTGTGCGCTGTCGCACTATTTTCGCGACACATTTTCACGAACTCGCGGCCTTGAGTGGTGAACTCCCGCGCCTGGCACCGCACACGATGCGGGTGAAGGAGTGGAAGGGCGATGTGGTGTTTCTGCATGAGGTCGCGGCGGGAGCGGGAGGGCGGAGTTGGGGTGTGCATGTGGCCAAACTGGCCGGCGTACCGCTGCCGGTGGTACGGCGTGCCGGCACGTTGCTCGATGCACTGGAACAGCGGGCGGGGCGACTGACAGAGGTGGCAGCATTACCGCTATTCGCCGCCGCACCGGTGCCGCCGGCGGCACCGGAACCGAAAACGGACGACGACCCGCTCCGCAGTGCGCTGGCAACAATCGATCCGGACAGCCTGACCCCGCGTGAGGCCTTGCAGGCGCTGTACAAATTAAGAGAACTGCTCTCTGTGCATAGCGCCAATCAGTAGCTAACATCCCAACTTATGCTGCCAGCCCTTCCGTTTCCGGACGAACCCGCCGCCGCCGCAACCCAATTGCGCGAGGCCATCGCCGCCGTTTCCACGGCAGGAAAACCTCCGGCACGTGACGTGGTGCTGGATGTGTTCAGGCGCCACCTGGCCCGTTTGCAGGTCCATGTGCGCGATGTGTTTGAGCAAGGCAATCTGCCGGGCTTACGTGCGGCCCGCTTGCTGTCCGATCTCACCGATGGGTTGATCGCGGCGTTGTATGATTACGCCATGGGCGCCAATCCGCCGAGCGGCAAGACTGCGATCCGCATGACGATAGCGGCGACCGGTGGGTATGGCCGCTCGGTTCTGGCGCCATTCAGCGATATCGACTTGCTGTTCCTGTCCCCCGATCGCAAGCGCGGCCTCTTTGGCCTGGGCGGCGGCGGCCATGAGCCACCGGCCACGGTGCAGAAGGTGGTGGAGTTCATGCTTTACTTCCTGTGGGACCTCGGGCTGAAGGTTGGTCATGCCACCCGCACCGTGAGCGAATGCCTGACGGAGGCCAATGCCGATATTACGGTGCGGACGTCGCTGCTTGATGCGCGGTTGATCACGGGCGATGCCGCCGTGTTCAGCGATTTCGCGCAACGTTTCCGCAAGGCATGTGCGGATGCCGGCCCTGGAACCTTTATTGCCGCCAAGCAGGCGGAGCGCGATGCCCGGCAAAAGCGCTATGGCGACACGCCCTTCGTGGTGGAGCCGAATGTGAAGGAAGGGCGTGGCGGGTTGCGTGACCTGCAAACGCTCTACTGGATGTCGAGCTACATCTTTGGCACCGGTGATTTTGCCCAACTCGCCGATCCTAACGGACCCGGCGGTGCAATTCTGACGCCGCAGGAAGCACGGCTGTCGCGCCGGTCCTGGAACTGGCTTTGGACTTTGCGGTTCCATTTGCATTACGTCGCAGGGCGCCCGGAAGATCGGCTGACATTCGATTTACAGCCCGTGATTGGCGCCCGCATGGGCTACACACGGCGCGACCGACAGGATGGGGTGGAGCGCTTCATGCGCCACTATTTCCTGACCGCCCGCGAAGTAATGCGCCTGACGCAAATCATGGAACCGGCTTTGGTGCGCGCGGCGCTCGGGCCGCCGGCCACCGCCGGTAAGACGGATGCGGCATTGGTAGAAGCCGGCTTTGTGCTGGCGGACGGCAAATTGCTGGCGGCAAAAGGGCACGAATTCGACCGCGAGCCGATCCAGATGTTGCGCATTCTGCAAGTGGCGCGCGACCGCGATCTGCAATTGCACCCGCTGGCGGTGCGCGCCCTGATCCGCCACGAGCGCAAGGCGCAGGATTTGCGCAGCGACCCGCAGGCGGCGGCACTCTTCCTCGACCTGCTCTGCGGCCGGGATAGCGAGCACAACCGCGCTGACGGCGCGCGTTGGATGTCTGTGCTGAACGAAACCGGGGTGCTCGGGCGCTATTTGCCGGATTGGGCCCGCATTGTCGGGCAAATGCAGTTCGATACCTATCATATCTATACCGTTGATGAGCACACGATTGAGGCTATTCGGGTGCTGAATTCGCTGGAACGGGGCGAATTGTCCGAAGTGGCACCGGTTGCGTCCGGACTGATGGACCAATTGCAATCGCGCCGGGCGCTCTACACCGCCATGCTCCTGCACGATATCGCCAAAGGGCGCGGCGGCGACCATTCGGAACTGGGGGCCGAAGTGGCCTTGCAGGTGTGTCCGGCCTTGGGGCTGTCGGCTGAGGAAACCGAGATGGTGTCCTGGCTGGTGCTACATCATCTCCTGCTGAGCCAGACCGCGTTCAAGCGGGACATTGATGACCCTAAGACCATCCTCGATCTGGTGGAAACCATCCAGTCCCCAGAACGTCTACGTTTGTTGCTCGTGCTGACCGTGGCCGACATGCGCGCCGTGTCGCCCAAGGTTTGGAATGGCTGGAAAGCAACGCTGCTGCGTGAACTCTATGCGCGGGTTGGCGAGGTGTTGGCGGGTGGGCTTTCGACGACGGAGCGCGATGTGCGCGTGGCCCGGGCGAAAGAGGCCGCGTTGGCGGAATTAGTCGGCTGGAAGCCGGAAGAGGCACAGCATTTCCTGGACCTCGGCTATCCCGGCTACTGGCTGTCGTTCGATCCGGATGTGCATGCACGCCACGCCCGGATGATCCGCGATGCTGAACGACGCGGCGCGCCGCTGACTGTGGAAACGCAGCCATTGCCGGCGCGCGCGGTAACTGAGGTGGTGGTGCACACTGCCGATCACGCCGGGCTATTCTCTAAAATCGCCGGGGCATTGGCGGTTGCCGGCGCCTCGATTGTTGATGCTCGCATCCACACGCTGACCAACGGCATGGCGTTGGATACGTTCTGGATTCAGGATAGTGGCCGCAACGTGATCGACCAGCCCAACCGGTTGGCCCGGCTTTCTGTGTTGATTGAACAGGCGCTGTCCGGACGGTTACGGCTGGCCAGCGAGATCCGCAAAAGTTCGCAAACCCTCATGGGTCAGCGGACGCGCGCCATGCATGTGCCGCCGCGGGTGGTCATCGATAACGTCGCCTCCAATACCTATACCGTGCTGGAGGTAAACGGCCGCGACAGACCGGGCTTACTGCACGATGTGACCGCAGCCATTTCCGAACAGGGGATGCAGATCGCATCGGCGCACGTGTCCACCTATGGGCAGCGGGCGGTTGACGTATTCTACATCAAGGACGTGTTTGGGCTGAAGGTGGAGAACGAACGCCGGCTGAATAAATTGCGAGAGGCGCTGCTTGTAGCCTTGGGTACGCCCGAGGAAACGCCGCTCGAGCCGCTACCGGCAAAACGACGGCGCGCCAGCGGTGCAGCAGCCTAGCGGGCGGCACGGCATGCGATATTCCAACGGGTTATTGGCAGGGCTAATCGTTTGCGGTGCGGCCACGGTGAGTGCGACGAGCGCCTGGGCGCAGCCGTCGCGACGCATCGAAGCGCCGAGCACACAACTGGCAATGCCGCCGGATACCGTGGTTGGGGAGCGCCGGCAGATTAGTCTGACGCAGGTAAACCCCGCTGGGGTCGCGCTCGGACCGGCGGTGAGCATTGATTGCCCCCGGACTGGCTGCGAAACCTTGCTCAATCTGGTTGTTGAGGAAACCACGTGGCGATTTTTCGCTAATATCTCGTTCGTCAACCGTGGGCTGTATATGACCCTGGAGCCGCGTTCGATTGGGATATCGGGGGTTATGGAGTTTAGCGCCGGCCATCCAGGTCCCATTTTCGTGCCCTTCAGAGGGCAAGGCAAAGCCGCTGGGCAAATCGGGCTGGTAATTACGCGCGATGCCTCCGTCCGTGCGCAAGAGCGCGAGAGTAATCCGAATGCGGTGTCCAACGGCGGTGTGTTTGCACGCAAGCGGGAGCCGGACATCTTGATGCAACTGGAAGCCTCAGCACTCATCCCAGGCGGCAAACCGAAACCATAATCAGCGGGTGAGGCGCAGAACCTGCCACGACATGAACACACCGATGATCGGGAAGATCATCAACACGCCAAACAGAATGGCGGCACTGGCACCGATTGCCAGCGCAGTGGTGGCCAGCGGCAGGCCGGCGAGGTTGGCAACCATGCCGGCAACGGCAGAGCCGAAAACGGACGCCAAGGTCTGCGTTGTGGTAATGAACGGGCCAGCCGTGGCGCGCGATTCGGCGGGCGCCACTTCCATCATCAGCGCGCCTAAATGGGCCCAGGGCAAGCCGATACCGACCCCGATCAATACCTGACCGGCGACCACCGCCCAAAACGGCCCGCCCGACAGAGCCCAGGCGTCAACCGCAATACCGAGTGCCATCAGCGGCGCGCCAACGGCAATCGATTGCCGGACCTGGCTGCGGGACGCACCGGCCGTGACCAAGGATGCGCCGGTCCAGGCAATCGCAACGAGTGCACTGGCATAGCCGGCGAGGATAGGGGAGGCACCGCGGCCGGCCTGGAGCAAGTAGGGCACGAACACGACCGGGGCGGTTGCCAGGATCAGAAAGCCGATGGTAGCCGACACCGCGCCCAACGGTACCGCGGGATGGAAGGCGCCGTGCGGCAATAAACGCACTTCGGCGCGGCCATCGAGCCACAGCACGGCGGCGACCATCAATCCGGCCGCGACGATACCGATTGCGGCGTCGCGCGTTTGGCCGGACAGGCCCCCCACGCTCAAGGCCATTGCCGCTCCGGCGAGCAGAAGCAGGCGAATGCCTGGGAAGCGGCCACGCGGCGGCGCGCCCTCGATATGAGCGGGCAGCACGCGCTCGGCCATCGCGAGGAATATGAGACCAATGACCAGGTCAGCCAGGAAAGCGCCGCGCCAGGTGCCAAAGGCGGCGAACACGCCACCGATCGACGGGCCGATGAGTGCGGCCACTCCCCAAACGCTGCCGAACAGCGTGATTGCACGGGCGTGCAGGGACGACGGGAACATGCTGCGGACAGTGGAATAGGC
>Ga0164297_10001500_pt1 | contig 24752 bp, 27 predicted proteins | sample GEODES058metaG_FD_113539 | JGI IMG/M metagenome (GOLD analysis project Ga0164297, IMG submission 113539) | Dystrophic lake water microbial communities from Trout Bog Lake, Wisconsin, USA - GEODES058 metaG | ecosystem: Environmental > Aquatic > Freshwater > Lake | place: USA: Trout Bog Lake... | reverse complement strand
GAGGAAAAAGCAATCAGTATCAGTGTAAAATATTTCTTCATGAATTTCTAATATGAAATGTGAAAGTACAAAAAATGATAAAATTTACTAACAGCGGCTAAAAATCACAACCCCTGCTGATGTTGCAGGGGCTATGTATGATTGGGATTCCATTTACAGATCAACTTATTTATTTTACCCACTTCATCACTTCATTCAGTCCTTCGCCGGTTATTTTTATAATATACAGTCCGTCGGCAAGGTCATCGCCATATACTGTAGTGGTAGTACTATTTTTTACCCAGTTGATCCGTTTTACCACTCTGCCTGATTCATCCAGAATGCTGATGGTCACGTCGGCAGGTAATGGGTTCACCGCACAGATCAATGCGTTGACGCCCGACTGCACCAAATAATAATTGCCTTCAACCGTGTTAACATGGGAAATTCCCAATGTACTTACCAGCGATGAAGTGCCGGGACAACCCGCAGAGTCAACCACTACACTATAGGTTGGGCCCTCAGTGGTATAGGTATACGTATAAGTATTGGCACCTGTAATGGCGGTTGCGTCTGAATACCATTGATAACTGGTGTACAGATTAGGCACCGACAAAACATGGCCGGCTTTTGTGATGACTGGGCTCGGCACCGGATTAACAGTAAAAACGGTAGTTGCAGTATCTCTGCCGGCAGTATTGATGGCTATTAACGATACCGAATATTCACCTGATGTAGTGAAACAAATACTGGTGGTGTCTGAAGTGGCCGCGGCTATTGCAGGGCCGGCAGGTGTCACCATCCAGCGCACACTGTCCACGGTGCCGGTACTGGCGCTCATGGCAGTTAAGCAGCTATCAACACATGTTGAAGTTGCGGTAGCCGTTATTGATGCAACGGGTACTGCGGCGCCGGGTGTACCCGTCAGTGTGATATCATCTATACCAAATGCGGGATCAAGTCCTGAGGCGTCGCCGTCTTCAAACTGAAATCCAAATTCAAGAAATGCCTGACCGTCGAAAGCCGCCATGTGAAAGGAGTCCACAGCCCAGGTTCCGGAGCCGTAAAACGTGGCAATAGGGGTTGTGATCTGCGTCCAGGAGCCACCGGATGATGTTTTGTAATATAGTTTTCCCGAGCTCGCTGCGTCGCCCTGGCAAAGCCACCAAAATGAGAAATAGACATTGGAATACCCTACAGTGCTTACGGGCGTTGTCTGTGCCACGAAATAGGTTTCCATGGTCCCGGCAGCATCAAAATTATCATTGGCGGGTTGGCCTAAAATAATTCCAAGCTGACTATAAATGTGTAAGTAATAGCTGTTGGGGGCGCCAACTATTGCCGCAGGCTGATTGGGGGTAGCACCTGTCAATGTGCCACCGGTGTAAATATTATTGATCACCCATTCGTTGTCGCCGGACGCAGTGGTGCCACCTTCATCTGCTGTGTTTAGTGTCCAGTCGCTGGCTGAGCCACTGTTAAAGGTTTGCTTGTAAATGATGGTTTGGGCATGTAAAACTGAGGTGCTGAAAAGAAGGACCCATCCAATTGTGTATAATTTTTTCATATGCTCTTTTTTTTGAAAAGGTAAAGAGAAAAGAAATATGAAAAAAAATAAATAAATCATATTATTTTCTGTTATACACAGCGTACAGATTTACAATAAGTGACATGAGTAGCAGCATGGCAACAATTTGGTGCATTTCGGCCAGCGTCTCAAATAATCCGAATTTACCGGGAATGATATGCGTTGCGTTGATGACCGTTACAATACCGAGGATCACTTGCAGAAAAACTATGGTAAGCGTATACAAACGCGCTTTTGCAAACAGACTGTCAGGCCGGGAAGCTGCAAGTACTTTTCCATTTGAAAACCACACCATGACAGCGATCAATAAGATATAGGCGGTATATCTGTGAATAAAATGAACATTGATCACATTGTTGATAAAACTTCTGCTCATCAATCCTTCCGGGATCCACATGCCATTGATGGTTGGCCATGTGGTGGCTGCTGCTGCAGCTTTTAGTCCGGCCATAAATGCGCCATAGACCAACTGAAATACCAGCAACCCGATCAATAACAATGTGTAACGTGTGAGTTTATTATTACCGGTCAGCTTATGTTCAGGTACCAGAAGTTGCAGTGCAAACCAAAGCGTGTAGTAGGCAAGCCCCATTGCAGCAATAAAGTGTATGGCTAGTTTTATATGGTCTACGTATAAATTAGTGTCATTCAGTCCGCTTTGCACCATGATCCAACCTATCAAGCCCTGTAATGCACCTAATAGTACTAGGATTATCATAGGCCGTACCATTGCCTTATGGAAATATTTTTTCACCAAAAAAAATACAAAACCCACCATGAAAACTATGCCCAGCAAACGGCCCCATTCTCTGTGTAACCACTCCCAAAAATAAATGCTTTTAAAATCACTCAGGGTAAAGTCGCTATTAAGGTATTTGAACTGTGCGATATGTTTATATCCGTCAAAAGCCTTGTTCCATTGTTGTTCATTTAACGGAGGAATGCTGCCTAAAATTGGCTGCCATTCTGTAATTGATAGTCCGGAACCAGATAAACGGGTGATGCCACCCAACATGGTTTGTATAATGATCATACAAACGCCGACCAACAGCCACCAACCTACTGCTATATTTTTTCGATCTGTCAAACTCCGGATTTTGCGCAAAATTAAAGTATAAAATGATTGAAAAACTGTTCAATTTATTACCTGGCTAAAATCAGTCTTTTCTTGCTCCTTTGCCGGATCGTTTTGTGGCTGAATAGTGGTAGGGTACTAGTATTTTCTAATACCGGCAATAACAAAGTTATAACACTGTAGCTGCATTGTTATTTGAAAAAAAAGACGCTTTAATAGAGTTAAGTATTAAATTAAATAGTGTTAAGTTTCAATCGTTTGTAAAATGTAAAAACTTTTTAACAAATAGTTTGGTAAATAAGTGACAATTTTGCTTATAGTAGCAGTAGGGCAACAAATTAAAGTAGGTACATTCGCTACCTTAGTAACGGTTTTTTCATTTTTTAGCGACATATAGTTGGTTAACAAATAATAATTTGATCATATAATGGTTGTAGGAATTTTAGAGGATAATTTCTTGTTTCGTAAATCTTTAGAGAATTATCTGAGCATTTTTGGTAACGTTTTTGTGTCTTTTTCGGAAGCTACGTTTTCGGCTGTTGCTCAAAAAAAATATCATATTCAGCCCGACATTGTTTTGTTGGATATTCATTTGGATGACGTGAATGGCATATATATTATCAAGGATCTTAAGAAGCTATTCCCCCATGCGCACGTTATTATTATTACCGGCGATACATCCGATGAATTTATTCTTAAGTCTATACAGAATGGTGCGAACGGATATTTATATAAGCCATTTTCATTTGATGAATTTAGGAATACTATTGTGAGTGTGCAGGAACGCGGCAGTTTTATGCAGGCAGAAGCACTCACCAAGCTGATGAAGTTGATCAGCAGTAAACCTGTTGTGGACCTTAAAAAGAAATTCAATCTGACCTCCCGCGAAATGGAGATCGTAAACCTGATAAAAGAAGGCTATTTATATAAAGAAGTTGCTGAAGCCCTGAAATTAAGCTATCATACCATTAATCACCATTTGAAAAATATTTACATTAAGTTCAATGTGAATTCAAGATCACAATTGGTGGCTAAATATTTGAGGAACGGCGAAGATGTGACTGCGCCGGAATCTATATAATTATAGCCGGGGCCAAGTTAATTTTATAGAAATGGATGATCTGCTAAGAGTAATAAATGAAGGGATATTCAGGAGTAATTTCGATGGTGATATAGTTTATAGTAACCCGGCATTCGGTCTCCTTATGGGATTGAAAGCAGTGCAGGAACCGACAAATTTTTTTTCCGTGATACCGCTTGCAGAGGTTCCCAGAATGCGTAGTGTGTTTGCTACCGTCAGAGATTCCGGTACCATGCAAAAAGGGATCATAAAATTAGCTGACAAAAAAAGAGGTCAGGACAGATATTTAGACTACTATCTCGTAGTGTCTGAATATAAAGGTAAACCAACAATTTCAGGGAAAATTTCTGACGTTACTGAACAAATACATCATGAGCAAAATATGCGCATGGTGATCGCAAAAGAAAAAGGGATCAATCAATTCAAGTCCAATTTTATTCGCATCACTTCGCATGAACTGCGTACACCGCTTGCAGTGATCCTTTCCAATGAAGAGATCCTTCAAATGTATCTGAAGGGGCAGGTTCCGGTTAGTGCAAATATACAGCCCTTTGAGTTGATAAAAAGTTCCATCAGAAAAGTGTTTTTGATGACTGAAATTTTGGACCAACTTATGCTGTATAGCCGGATTGAGAACGGAAAGCTTGAGTATCATCCCGAGAACACAGATATTTCGAAGTTGATATTGTCGATCAGCAGCGATTTTTACGAGCCATATCTCGACGGGCGGTCTTTGGATGTGAAGATGCAACTAAGCGAACAATGGTGGTATGTTGATAGAGTGCTATTGCGCCATGCGCTGATCAATGTAATCAATAATGCTTTTAAATATTCTGCCGGTAAGCAAGCGCCAGAATTATTGATTCAGGACGACAATGAACACCTGTTCATTACTGTGACCGATCAGGGCATTGGTATACCCGAAAATGAAGTAGACATGGTATTTGATAACTTTTTCAGAGCATCAAATGTAGTTCACATTTCCGGTACCGGCATTGGCCTTATGGTGGTTGATTTTGCGATCAAGAAGCACGATGGCACCATATCGTTGAAGAGTTCCTTGGGTAAAGGTTCTACGCTCACCATAATAATTCCAAAAGGTCATCATGAAAAATAGCAGGATATTGATCATAGACGACGAGAAAGTATTAACGGAAACGTTAGTAACATTGTTAAAGATCCATAATTTTGATACAAGTGTAGCGTATAATGGAGTGCAAGCTATAGCGCAGTTAGAAAGCGGGCAGTTCGACCTGATCATTTGCGATATAAATTTGCCCGATATTACCGGATATGAGATACTGAAATTTGCCAAAGCACACACAAAGACCTTTAATATCCCTTTTGTATTTTTAACCGCTTATTCCGATGAACGCGACATAAAATACGGAATGGACCTTGGCGCAGACGATTACCTTGTAAAGCCATTTGCGGGTGCAGATCTCATCGCTAAGATAAGAGGCCATATTCTTACAGGTAAGCAGGCTGGCATATCAGCGATGGAAATTTGGGAAAACAGTTGGTCGGCAACTATAACAACCAATTTTGAACAAAATTATTTTCAGCCGATCAGACAAATGATCGATAATGAATTAGCTATCGTCGGCGTCGAATCTGGTGCGCCGGTGACCGCTAAGGAAAATGCTTTGATCAGTAAAAAACTCCTGAAAGATACAGAGCGATTGGCTTTATTTTCATTGCTCATTACCAATCACGTACCGGCAATGTTCAGCAATATTTGTCATACGTCTTTAGACGGATTAGTTCGTGAAGTATTGGGACAAAGATTGGATGCAACGGAGATGAACAAAGTTGCCTATTTCGATATAGAGCCCGTGATTTCATGGCGTGGATCGGAAGATCATATGCGTATCATTTTTGGGGAGCTGATCGACAATGCGTTGCAATACATGTTGCCTGAGACAAGAATTTTTATACGCTTGCAACCAACGCCCAATGGATTTGTTTTTTCGGTCTCTAATGTATTGTCATCGGAGGTGAATATAACAGTGTCCGATATCGCCCCTTTTTACAAGCCGGCAATGCAAAACGCAGGGACGGCCATGGGTCTCGGCCTGTATATTTGTTTGGCATTGGTCAATTTGTATAATTATAAGTTTCTGATAAAAAAAGAAGAGCCGTATATAACCTTTGAAATTGTGGAATAGCTAAGTGGAACAATGGAATTAAAACAAAAGGAAAATTATGTACAAATATTCGCTTAAAGAAATTCATCACATTCTCCAAAACATCAATGACGGAGTATTTATTTTAGATAATACAGATGCAGTGCTTTACATTAATCATGCGGGAGAGCGTTATTTTGGAAAAAAGAGGAGTGAAGTGCTGAATAGAAATTTGTGGGAGATCTTTTCTGTTAATGAGAAGTCGGTCATTTACCAAAAGATCAGGAATGCGGCAAAGGAGAAAGTGGTGACCCGGTTATTTGAGTTCTCACCGGCCTTGGGCAAGTGGGTGGATGGCACCATTTACCCGAATGAATTTGATACGATCGTCATATTCAGAGATGTTTCGGGTGTAATAGAGAATCAATCTAAATTGGAAGAAGATCACCGGAATTTTTCGGCTATGATCAACAGCAGCAGTGATGCTATGTGGCTCATAGATAAAGACCTGAAGATCATCGTTGCCAATCACTGTTTTTACGCGCTGGTGGAGCAGGCTACCGGGGTTAGATTGCTGGACAAGATCAATTTGAATGATTTTGACGATCGGAGAGCCCGTTGGTCGGCATTGTATGAGAAAGGCTTTAAAGGCGAGTCTTCCGATGTGAATGATGAGGTTTTGATAGATGGTTCTACAAGGTATTTCAGACACCTGGTGCACCCGGTATATGAAAAAGGAAACATAGTAGCGTTAAATTGTCAGAGCAGGGATATTACAGAAAGAGTATTGAGGATAAGGCGTATAGAAGCACAAAATAAGTTGCTGAGTGAGATCGCTTATAATCAGTCGCATAATATAAGGAGGCCTATTGCAACCATACTGGGATTGTTAGGATTGATCGATCCTAATGATCCGGCCGATCCGGAGAATGGAGAGATATTGAAAAGTTTGAAAATGATGGCAATGGAGATAGACGGGGTGATCAAAGATTGTGTCCATCAGATCAATACCATAGAAAGCATGGAGCATATCAACTTCTAAAAAAAGTTACTATCCTTTAACCCTTATACGGGCATGGGGATAGTAACTCCATTTACGAAATTGTAATTAGCTATTGTTTCATAAAGTCGGTTATTTTTTTCTTTTCATTTTCCGTGAGCAGTGCACGGGTTTGCATGTGCAAAACCAGTGTTTCCCACTGTTCGTGTGAGAACGTACCGGGTGCAGGTGTATTGTGACACCTTTGGCAGTTCTCAGCCCAAAGTTGGGCACCACTTTTCGCTTTCACTTTTTCGCTTTCGGCACATCCATTGATCGTTACTACAAACACTACACCTAATAAAGTAGTTATAACCAGCGAGCTTTTCTTAATTTTATTGAATATTGTCATGATCGTAAGTTTTAGAATTGTACGGAAAATTGCAGGTACATATTGTTAGTGGTGGTATTGCTGTTGCTAACTCCAATAGCTGCATTGTTATTGACAACACTGTTCATCATGGCATAGGTGAATTTCAGCACTGTTCTCCACGTAAACCAATAGTCTATGCCGAAATCGTTTTCCGTATAGTTTTGTTGCCAGGCCGCTCCGGCAGGAGTATTATAATATGAATACCGGTATGCTAGTTCAAAGTTTTTCAGGATCTTATTATCCAGCCCAACAGGTCTGATAGACGCCTGAGCAAATAGTTGTGTTGTAACATTATTAAATGTAAAGGTTTGAGTAGAATCAGTTGGGTTAACATAGTTGTTCTTGTCAACATTCACTGATGTAAATTGACCTTTCACATTCAGCAACACTTTGTGTATGCGCTTCACATAGCTCAGATCCACTGCATACATTTCGGTCTTTATAGCTTCATTAGGCGTGCCTGCATCGCCAACATTGCCTACTAGTCCGGATAGTCCGATCTCTAAACTTGAGTTAGAAAGCGGCAAAAATCCAATTCGACCACATACTGTTTTATTGTTGTTGTTGTCACTCAGTCCAACATTTTGTAGTGAGCCATCGGCCTGCAATTGTAAGCCATTGGTCAAACTAATATCGTAGTTCATTTTTGCACTTCCCAATGGCAAGCCACCTTCTACTTCTATACCGAAGTCACTGCCGGCTGGCCCATTACCTTGTGGGTCAACTGCTAATTTGTCGATCCATCCGGCGGCAAGTCGTTTTGTGTAATTGCCAAATGGCAATACAAAATAGCCTGCACGGATGATAAGTCCGGGCGCCGCAACGTAAGAAACGTCGGCCCAGTTTACACCTAGGGTTGAGCCTCCGGTAAACGATGGTTCAAATTCAAATAAAACATTGCTGTTGTGCCTCCATAAAAACATGGGGCTGAACTCGTAATTATCACCATCTACTGTGTTGGTTTTTTGTGTAGCGCCATTAGTAGTGCTTTTTGAGTCCACAAAGCCAAATGTGGTAAGACCCACAACCATAAAGTGAGTTTCCTCGGGCTTGGTGTAGTTCATATCTATGGGGTCTACTCCGGTAGAGTCGTCTTGTGCATTTACTCCTAAAGGGATCAGGATTAAAAATGTGGGCACAAGAATGGTTAGAAATCTAAAAAATCTTGTCATTTGATGAAATTTTAAGGTTGAAAAATGTGGTCGTGGTGATTATTTCTTCAAAGTGCGGATGTAAGTCACCAAGCTCCACCTTTGTTGTTCACTCAACGAAGCCTTCCAAGCCGGCATCGCTTTTCTGCCTTCAGAGATCTTGTAGAATATTTCGCCGTCACTTTGAGCCTGAAAGGCCGCTGATGTGTGGTCAGCCGGTTTAGGTGTCAAAGACGCTGCCGCAGCGCCATCACCTTTACCTTTATCGCCATGACATGGGCCGCAAGATGTGCTGTAGAGTTTTTTTGCATCAGCCAGCACAGACGTATTTCCCTTGAGTGGATTGGTCTTTGCTACGGCATCCTTGGGAGCTACCCATTTTCCCTGACCGAATGATGTGGTTGAAGCCAAAAGGCCTAATCCGAGGACAAGTGCAAATTTTAATTGTGCAATGTTTTTGGTTGTTTGGTTGTTACTGTTCCTCATTTTGAAAAGTTTTTATTTGTTTACAATTTCATGACAAAGGAACTGCATGTAGGTACACTAATTTGTGACCGCCATCAATCGAAAACATGACTTTGGTCACCCTTTTCAACTATAACAAAAAGTTAGTTTGGTATGCTGGATTCGAGAATTTTTGTACAAAATGGGATGTAAAACACAATGATTTGTATATGCAAAAGGCTTGCCTTTACTGCCAGACAAGCCTTTGATATAAATTAGGAAAAACAACGATCAACCTATGTGTCTGTTTATTATTTGCTGTAATTGATGGGCCGGAATTACGCCTGACTGCTGCCACAGAATATTTCCATTGCGAAAAAGTATCAACGTTGGCACCCCTGATATGTTGTAGAATTTAGATACATCAAGGTTTCTGTCCACATCAATTTTAATGATGGTCAGCGTATCACCCATCATTTTTTTAAGTTCGGTTAATATGGGCGCCATCATTTTGCAAGGCCCGCACCACTCGGCCGAGAAATCAACTAATACAGGCTTGGAGCCACGTATCAGTTCTGAAAATTTTGTGTTTTCCATGTCTATTTTATTTCTTCATAGCCTGCTTCCGGAATGTCGTCCACATTGTGTTGCTGTTTTATCCCTGGTTGGTAGCAGATCCCGTTATTGCCGCAGCAGCCGGTATTGGTGATGGCCTGAAACAGGAATAAAGCACTAACAACACCCGGTATCCAGTCGTGCGATTGTATGGCAACCAATAACAACCATATGCCTATGGCCAGCCGCACAATACGCATCAAGTGCCAATTATAAAGGATCATATATTTGACACTGTTCATTTTTCATATTTTTTGAGGTTCATCCAACTACCACCATTATAAACCTGCGTGAAGCCGGCTGAAGACAATTGCGATCTGGCAGATCCGCTGCGCATACCGGACGCACATACCGTAATGATGGGTTTATCTTTCTTAAATTTTCCCATACTCCCCTGCAGCTCATTCAATGGTATGTTTATCGAACCTTTCACATGGCCACCTGCATATTCGCCTCTTGTGCGCACGTCCACTATTGTTCCTCCGTTGGCAAGCAATTCTGCATAATCAACCGCCGGAGCCTTGGAAAAAAGTTTTTTTAAGATGCTTATCATTTTATGTACTGTCAGTTGTTGTTCACAATATTGTTTACATCCAGCCACGACCCGCCATTGATACAGGCTATGCCATTTTGCTGCAGGAATGCGGTTGCTCTTCCGCTGCGCATGCCTGAGGCGCAACACAGTACAATTTTCTCATGTTTTTTGAGGTCATCTATTTTCGATTCAATTTCCTGCAATGGTAGATTGATACTACCTGCCACATGCCCGCCCATAAATTCTTCTCTGGTGCGTACGTCAACAATAACGGTTTCCGGGTTTTTGACCCATGTTTTTAATGTGTCCATATTTTTACTTTTTTCTTAATAAGCTAAATGCCAAGCTACCTGTTACAGCGCCATACAAGGTGCTGTTGACCGGATGACCTGTAATAAGGCAGGTGCCGCTGCCACAACCCACAAAGTACCAATAACTCCAACCGGCAACAGCCCCTGCCAATGCACCGAAAATCTCGTACTTGAATTTGATCAGTTTTATTTTCAGCATGTTCATGACCGTCTTTATGATCGGGTAACAGTTATTTTTTATTGGTGTGAATGCCAAACGGCAGGTATAGCGGGCAAACGCCTACCATAGATGTTAGCAAAAATACACCACCCAATGCCAATAAAACAATTCCTAATGTACCCGTAACGGTATGCGTAAAATACAATACCCCAAAAACAATGGCGAGCAGTACCCTAAGTACTTTGTCAACCGATCCTACGTTCTTTTTCATATCACTGTTGATTTTATGACACAAAATTAGAACGAGTGCTGTTGCTGGTTGGGAACATTTGTTACACAACAAAAAAATATTTTTAAAGCCGTTCATGGCACCGGATCATAGCCGCTTTTACCCCATGGGTGGCAATGGAGGAACCTTTTTAATGCCAGCAGCCCACCTTTCAGCGGTCCGTATTTTTTTATGGCTTCCATACCGTAGGCACTGCATGTAGGGGTATACCTGCACTTCATACCCAGTAAGGGTGAAATGGCGTATTGATAAAACCGGATGAGGCCGGTAAGCAGGTACGTTAAAATTTTTTTCATTGCAGGAATGCGCATGTAAAGTTATATATTTATGAAGTAGCTTTACCTCAATAAAGTAAGATGTCGAAGAAGTTAGCAACAAACAACGGCGGATTGGTATACTCAACCAATAAAGAGATCATGAATGAAGCTCCGCAAGAGGCAGCGATAACTTTGCAGCCTGCAGCACAAAGATTGCGTGTGCGAACAGACAGTAAACACCGCGCCGGAAAGTTGGTGACGCTGGTAGAGGGATTTGAAGGAAAAACGGAAGACCTGGAGGCGCTGGGGAAGACAATAAAGACAAAATGCGGCACAGGCGGCAGTGTAAAGGAAGGTCAGATCATCATTCAGGGAGACTATAAAGAGAAAATATTGCTACTGTTAAAAACTTTGGGCTATGTGTCTTCCAAATGAAAAACCGGGTATGAAAACCGGGGGATAAATGTATTTTTACGCTTTATTTCAGCATTCATGTTACAGGATATAAAAGTATTGAACGAGAAGGAGACCCGCGGTGGTTTCGGGGAAGGTATATTGGAAGCAGGTCGTCGCAACCCCAATGTGGTAGCGCTTACGGCAGACTTGGCCGGCTCTTTGAAGCTGGGTCCCTTTATGAAGGAATTTCCGGATCGTTTTTTTCAATGCGGAATTGCAGAGGCCAATATGATCGGTATAGCGGCCGGACTGACCATTGGAGGAAAGATACCCTATACTACTACATTTGCCAACTTTTCTACATCAAGGGTGTACGATCAGGTGCGCCAATCGGTAGCGTACAGTGGAAAAAATGTAAAAATATGCGCCTCGCATGCCGGCCTTACTTTGGGTGAGGATGGTGCTACGCATCAGGTTCTGGAAGATATCGGAATGATGAAAATGTTGCCCGGAATGACCGTTATTGTGCCGTGCGATTTTAATCAGACCAAGGCTGCTACTATAGCAATAGCTGAAATGGTAGGCCCGGTATACCTTAGGTTTGGTAGACCAAAATGGCCAAATTTTACACCAGAAGATCAAAAATTTGAGATCGGTAAAGCGCAATTACTGGCCCCCGGAACAGACGTTTCTATCATAGCCTGCGGACACTTGGTATGGACTGCAATAGAGGCAGCGCACATGCTTGCCGAAAAAGGCATTAGCGCTGAAGTGATCAACATGCACACCATTAAGCCGCTGGACGAGGCCGCAATTTTGGCATCGGTACGTAAAACCAAATGTGTGGTAACTGCTGAGGAACACCAGATCAATGGAGGCTTGGGCGACAGCGTTGCCAATGTTTGTGGCAGAAATTACCCTGTTCCGCATGAATATGTGGCAGTGATGGATACTTTTGGTGAAAGCGGCACTCCTAAACAACTGCTGGAAAAATACGGTCTCACCAAGGAAAACATATTTAATGCATCTTTAAGGGCTATTGCCAGAAAAGGATAATATAGCGCTCAGTTATATTTTTATGCTTTATTAGTGGGACTGACTCTGTATTAATAAATTATTCTAAATAATAATTCAGGGTATTGTTTGCGCATGGTCAGACTAGTTGCATATTCAGAGCCTGTCTTGCATGTAAAAAGACTTGGGGATTTTATTTTATTCGACCGCAATTCCTTTTTGGTCGTTTTTTGTACCTTGTGCCAAACTTGTGGTCAAAAAACTTCGTATTTTCTGATTAAAGTATTACTTTGCACTTTTAAAAAATAACCTCAAACTATTAGTAATTATGCAATCTAATGGTACTAAGTTCCGTATGCTGGTTTTTGGCTGTCTGATATCCATGCCGATATTTGCTAAGGACATTAAACCTGCTGCTGTACAGGCTGTACAAAAACCCTTATGTTTTATTGAGAACAACGGACAGATTGCCGACCAAAACGGCAATGTTCGTCATGATATTCAATACAAATTAGCTACCTCCGGCATGAAGTTATACATTGGTAATGCACAAATGCATTACCAGTTTGTAAAAACCGAAAATGTATCCAAAACCACGCTACCTACCGTAAATACTTACAGGATGGATATGGTGCTGGAAGGCGCCAATACGCATGCTCAAGTGGCTTCTGCTGATGAACAGGCTTATTTCGAGACTTATTATACCGGCATTTCGGGAGATGGTATTACTGCACATTCATATAACAAAGTCATTTATAAGGATGTTTACCCCAATATTGATTGGGTGGTTTATGTTAAAAATGGCAAAGTTGAATATGATTTCATTGTTCATGAGGGTGGTAATATCAACGATATCAAGTTGAAATACAATGGCGCTACAGCTTTGTCGCAGTCAGCAAATGGTGGTGTAATAGCCGAGACCCCAATGGGCAATGTTGTTGCTGCAGCACCGGTGGCTTATGAATCTGCCAGTGGTAAAAAAGTTGTTTCGAAGTTTGTTTTGAATGGTAATAATGAGATCAGTTTTCAGGCAGGAGCACATCATGGCGATCTGACCATTGATCCTTATTTGGATTGGGCTACCTATTTTGGCGGTACGCTTGAGGATGCGATCACCGGTGTTGCTTCTGATGCTAACGGTAACATATTTGCATCAGGCTTCACAGCCAGCACTGCCGGTATTGCTACAGGCGGTGCATTTCAGGGAGCTTTTGGTGGTGGCTCTTATGATGCCTTCCTGGTTGAGTATAACGCTGCAGGCTCTTTAGCGTGGGCTACCTATTTTGGTGGCACCGGAACCGATGTTGGCAACAGCGTAGCGGTAGATGCAGGTGGCAACGTATACATGGCCGGCAGCACCACAACTGCCGGTGGTTTAGCAAGCCCCGGTTCTTATCAGCCGGCTAATGCAGGTGGTCAGGATGCCTTTCTTATTAAATTCAATCCAGGTGGTGGCAGAACTTGGTCAACGTTCTTTGGCGGTTCAGGCAAAGAAGCCGGAAATGCTGTTTATTGCGACCCGGCGGGTAATGTTATTTTGGCCGGTTCTACACAAAGCGCAGCAGGTATAGCCACTGCGGGTTCCTACCAAACAGCTATCAATGGACTCACCAACGGTTTTGTAGCTAAGTTCAGTCCTAGAGGCGCTATGCAGTGGGCTACTTATTATGGTGGTAGCGCCGAAGATGAAATTTATGCATTGGCTATAGATGCAGCCGGAAATATTATTGTTGCCGGACAAGCCAGCAGCGCAGGCGATATTGCAACTTTGGGTACCTATCAGGTAAGTTTGAGCGGTGTAAATGATGCATTTGTAGCTTCTTTTGCCGCTGCCGGCACCTTAAATTGGGGCAGCTACTTTGGTGGCCCCGGTTCGGAACAAGGAAATGGCGTGACCGTTGATGCTTCGGGCAATGTATACTTGGTGGGCAACACCAATAGTACTACCAATGTAGCCAGCGCTAAGGCGTACCAGACAACTTTTGGTGGCGGCCCGCAAGATGGCTTTTTGGCAAGTTTCACCAATACCGGCGGCATCAATTGGGCTACGTACTATGGTGGCAATTCTGTTGACTATGGTCAATGTGTTACTGTAGATATTTTTGGCAATATCATTATGGGTGGCGCTACTTTCAGCACTACCGGCATTGCTACAACTTACGGATATCAAACAACCCTGGGTGGCGATTATGATGCATTTTATGCCAAATTCAATGTTTACGGGCAAAATATAAATGGAAGCTATTTCGGGAATACACTTTATGAATATGGCAACGGTATCACAACCAATCCGTCAAGTAACGTGTTTTTAGGTGGCTATACCAGCAGCACTACAGGTATCGCAACTGCGGGCGCACCTCAAACAACTTATGGCGGCGGTATTTACGACGGTTTCGTTGCGGAATTTTCGATTGATACATTGGTGAGTGTGAATCAACCTTTTATCGATACCATCGTATGTCAGGGCGGTACGCTTACGGTCAACTATACAACCAATATTGCTTATCAGCCGGGTAACGTATTTACTGTAGAGCTGTCGAGCATCACCGGCAGTTTTGCTGCTCCGGTGGTTATAGGAACTTCAGCAGCTACTACCTCAGGTTCTGTTACATGTGTTATCCCCGCCGGTACAGCAGTAGGTACAGGATACCTTATCAGGATCGTTTCTTCCAGTCCTAGTTATATTTCTCCCAGCAACATTCATGCAATTGATGTGGTATCAAATTTAGCCAGTCAGATCGTTACCGGTAATAGTCCGGTGTGCGTAGGCGGGACACTGGATCTTTATGATTCGGCATCTTATCAGATCACTGCATATAGCTGGACAGGGCCCAACGGTTTTACTTCTGCGGTTAAAGATCCGGTGATCACAGGGTTAGTTGCGGCAGATTCAGGGATGTACTATGTTTTCGGATCACATAATGGTTGCCCGGCTATAGAAGACTCGATCAGCATTGATGTTAATTCGTATATACCGCCAACACCTACCGATTCCAGCAATGCGCCAATTTGCTCTAATCGCGCGCTTAATTTTTATTCAAACAGCGGCATAACTTCTTCGGTTTATTATTTCTGGTCAGGACCTAACGGATATACTTCTACGTTGCAAAACCCAACGATCAACCCTGCAACTACTATCAACGCTGGTACCTACTACGTACATGATTCGCTGAATGCTTGTAATTCACCTTTAGACTCAGTGGTAGTGATCGTTCATTCCGACACCGCAGCAACGATCACCATCACCCCGATCCCTAATGATACGGTATGCTTTGGTGATTCCATCCGTTTCACTATGTATACAACCAATCCGGGTTTAGATCCTGCATTCCAGTGGTATATTGATAATTCACCGGTTACCGGGGCTGCTTATTCTACCTATACGTCCAGTGTTCTGGTCAACGGATCTGTGATCTATTGTACCATGGCCAGCAGTATTCAATGTCCGGATAATTTGCTCGACACTTCTAATAAGATCACTGTAGACATTGTCAACAATACACCGGTGACTACCATAACGGTATCGCCCGATTCAAATATTGTTGCCGGACAGACCGTGACTTTTACAGGCTATGCTGTGACTTTTGGTACCATAACCGGTTATCAGTGGTATCTTAACGGATCAGCTATTACAGGTGCTACTTCTACTACATTTACAGTTTCAGATGTTACACACAGTGAGTCGGTATATATGGAAGCCTATACCAGTGCAGTTTGTGCCGAAACCGGTAAGAGCAACACCATAGGTGTGCATGTGAATACAGGCGTGGCATCGGTAAATAATGCGAATGATCTGGTGCTTTTCCCTAATCCGAATACAGGTATTTTCGAAGTTAGCGGAACGTTTGATCAGGTAGTGACGGGAACTGCAACCATTGAAGTACTGAATCCATTGGGACAGGTAGTTTACACAGGCGGAGTTGCCATACATAACAATGCGATGCACAGCGAGATAGACCTGTCGCACACACAGGCAGGCGTTTATTTGTTGCGCATGACCTACAATGGCATTACCAAGGTTTCAAGATTTACAATAGAATAAAATACTTAATAAGTGTTGAAAAGCTCTTCGCATACCGGAGGGCTTTTTTTGTGTCTGTGGCTATGGTTTGCGTACAGCGTAGATCAGTTCGTCCAGAACCTCCCCAAATTTCAGTATGTTTCCCGCAATCCGGGCTTCCGGCACAAATCCGGCTTTTTCAAGCACCCTTTGTGATGCGGGATTATTGGAGAAAGGCCGCGCGAAGATGCGGCTGATATCGAAATGCTCAAATCCGTATTGGACCAATTCCTGCAACGCCGCTGTCACAATGCCACGGCCTCTGTAAGCCTCACCAATCCAATAACCTAACTCGGCATTGCGGCACATAATGTCATCCTGCGGAAAAATACCCATACAGCCTACCAAGTGAGCATCTACTTCAATGCCAAAGAGATTATCTTTTCTGGCTGTTGATGCCTCTTTTAAAAAAGCAATACCGTGTTCGCGTGTGTAGGGATATGGATATTTGCCGGTCATGTATCGGGCTATATTATAGTCGTTAGCCACTGCCAGCAGGTCATCAATATCGTCCGATTTTAAAGGGCGCAATATATAATTCGGTTTCGATTCCATTACAGAATTGAAATTACACCAATTATGATAAATAACGGATAAAAATTAATGCGCCTGAGCAGTCTTTAGTGTATTGAGTTCTGCCTCAATATCCTGCATGCTAATGCCGTTATGGCTTTCGGTATAAATACATTTGCCATTCCTGATAATTAGTACCTGCGGCGACTCGTGCCTGATGCCGTAATGACTGGCTACTTCATTTGATACTGATCGGAACCGAAGCAGATCGAGATAATAAAACGGGATACCTGTTGGCGCCTGTTTACCTTCTAAACGGTTGATAGCCATACGGCTGATAGAGCAAGTGGTGCTGTGCTTAAAAATAACCACCGGGGTTAAAAAACTTTGCTGATCTATTTGACCGATCTCAGACTCACTAGTTAATTGTAGCCATTCCATGCTGCAAATTTACGAAGCAATAATGCTGATGAAGATAGTTTAAACCAATACAGGTATTATGGTGGGCAAATGTTGTTTGCTTAGTATTCTTTAATGAACAGCGGATCTTCGGGGTATTTAAGCGCTATGCCCAATTGTATCGATATATACATCGGGTTAAAATTTTGGGGGCCGTACACAGAATGATAGACATTATTTACGTCTGTGGTCTTGGTAAGGCTGGAGGTCAAGAAGCCGAAATCTTCTGTAAGTGTGAACCTGACATGCTTGGAAGCAAACGAGTACTCTGTAAAACCAAAGCCGAGGTACATGACCATAGATTTAATGTTCTTAGAGGTATTTACAGTGTCGTTGAAAGAGGCATTGAATGGGGGAGCTGTATAGCTGTTCTGCCAGGTATGCAATGTTTCTGTGCCGCCCAACAAAAAACCAGGTCCGCCTTTAACATAAAAATGAAGATTATTGTGCCTTGAAAAAGCGTAATCAAGTTTTGGGGCTGCAATGATGTAGTTACTTAAATTTCTGAGGGTGTAGCCTGCATCGCCGGTGCCGTAAGTAGTTGCAGTAACTTCTTTATCATAGTAAAACGAATAGTTCTTGTAAAATGCAGATAACCCAAGTCCTAAATGATTAGCCAAGCCAAACGTAACATCAATTCCACCTTCCGGAGCCACGTCAAAGTTGTAATTATTGGAAAGCCCTGCGCCGCCCCAAAATGAAATGATCCGCTGCGAAAATGCTGCGGGTGATGAGAACGTTATTAAAGCAATTACAAATAAAATTCGTTTCATGTCCGAAAATTAAACAAAGAATTTCTTTTTATCAAACGCAGCCGTTCTGAGCAGCCTGCTGGCTCTGTATCTATCCTCGTGGTATATGTCATACAGACCGTCCAGTTTTGCTAAACATTCTGCCACACTCCACTCGTCGCACCAATGAAGTAAACCTTTCGGATAATTAACACCCTTGGTCATGGAAACTTCCAAATCATCAGCCGATGCGATGCCAAGATACAAAGCATCCACCGATTCATTGATTAACATTGCAAGGATACGCTCAAATATTTGTATTCCCAATACTTTGTCCGCATTTATTTTATCATGTTGTGGCTTTCCATCAGCATAATTATAGAACCCCTTTCCTGTTTTTCGGCCCAGCCAACCTGCTTCCAGCAGCCGTTTCTGAGAAAAAGATGGTTTGTATCTCGGATCATAGAAAAAAGATTGAAATACGGTTTCAGTCACCACATAGTTCACATCATGACCAATGAAATCCATCAGCTCAAAGGGCCCCATTCTGAAACCGCCAATCTCAGTCATGGCCCAATCTATAGTTGATTTATTGGCTATCCCTTCTTCCAGTATCCTTAATGCCTCGCCATAAAATGGCCGGGCCACTCGATTGACGATAAAGCCGGGTGTATCCTTGGCCACTACGGGTATTTTGTGCCAGCTGTGCATCAGCTCGCTGCAATAGGCTGCCAGATCGGTACGGGTTTGCAGGGCGGGTACTACTTCTACCAGCGCCATGCGGGGAGCCGGATTAAAAAAATGCAAACCTATTACCCGCTCCGGATGCTTGCAGGCAGCAGCTATAGCCGTAACAGAAAGCGATGAGGTATTGGTAGCCAGAATGCATTCAGCGCTTACCAATTGTTCTACAGCGGTAAACACAGATTTTTTGATGGCCAGATTTTCAACGATCGCCTCTATAACTAAGCCGCATTCGGCCAGGGGGGCAATATCTTCTGTAAAAGAGATCATCGCCATTACGCCGTCGGCATCGGGTATTTCTTTTTTGTCTTGCAATTTTTGCAGCGCAGCCCGCATATTAGCTTCGGCCTTGCCCAGCGCAGATTGGTTATTGTCACAAATAATAACGTGATGCCCCGCTAAAACAGCAACCTGTGCTATTCCGGAACCCATAGCGCCTGATCCTATTATGCCTACAGTAAATCTCATTTTTCTATTGTTTTAAGGAATTAAATTGCAAACAATTTTGGCAGATATTTCTAAAATCAATCCCTTATAATTATGAATAAAAAAAGGATTAAAAATACAGTTGAATATATGAAATTAATGAAACTCATAATGCCCTTTACATGCAATAAATGTCAAAATATTATTCTCCAATGCGTAACTTAACCTATCAGTTTGTGAGATTCGTTTAGAAGCTTCTTTCCCTCTGTTTTTTAAATTTTCGGTTTGTCCTATCCCGCCAGTAAAAGGGTGCAATTCAACATCTTTCATTAATGATAGTAAATGTTTGTAGGTTTTTTGATTATTATTTTTCCATTCTAAAAACTGAGTCAAAAAATCCTTATCCAATTCAACTTTATACTTTGTAAAATCTAGAAATTTCACAATGGTTTCAACGTTGTTTAATTGTAAAGAAAAAAAATTGTCAATCCATTTTGTGAATTCTTTGGATGAGTAATCTGTTTCTAAGCATAAATTATAAACTTCGAAAGTGGTATTTTCTTCAATTGGAGATCCGGTTTTTTGGATTTTTATTATTCGATTTCGCCAAAAATAATGTGCATCAAAACTAATTGCAGGAACTGACTTGATGTGTGCAATTGGCAATCCTATTGGCTCCTGTATTGTTGGCAGGTTGTCACCTAATAAAGAATAGCTACTTTCAAAAAACGTAGAAAGTTCATTGCTATCAAGATCATCGGTATATGGGGGCTTGCATAATCCCAGAACTAAATTTTTTATAGTTTGGTTAGTAAGTGTTGATACCCATACAAAAAATGTCTGCGATTCGATAATTTCTATGTTTTCATAATCTTTGGGTAAACGGATATGGGTAAATCCATACTTTTCTTTAACAATGCTGAATGTTTTGAAGAACTGTTTGAATCTAGCCTCAGCGACAAACCCGTTTTCTGCTAAAGGGAAAAATGAAAGTTCATTGCAAATTAAGTGCATTAGTTATAACAGTTTTAATAGTTGGTTACTCCATTCATCCATCATGTTTTTAGGGTAATCACTCAATTCCCCATTTGAATCAATTTCAATATCAGTAACGACAGAGTACTGCTCGTTGTCTGTGACAACTTTATCAAAGTAAAATAAAACAGTTTCTTGACTTAATTCTGGTGCTTCCTTTATTGCGACTCGAATACCATTAATGATATGATCGCTATGAGTTTCTATTATTATCTGAACGTCGTTTTGTGCAACTTTTGCTATTAGCTTTCCTAATTCTGCTTGTCCACGTGGGTGGATGTGGGATTCGGGGTTTTCGATAATTATTAATTCGCCGGGTCTTGATGATAATAAGGCTGTAACTACATGTAAAGCATATGAAATCCCAAACCCAACATTAACTGGCTTAAAACGATTTGTGTTGCCGTAAAACGGTTGAATAAACGCAAACTCCAATAATACCTCTTCAGAAGAAATTGATGTCGTTCGAACAGTAACACCAGGGGATATCTCACCCATCCACAGATTAATTTGATTTATTAGAGTTTTATTGACTATAATCTTCCCTAATACATCATCTTTGGTTGATGATTTTACATGAACCAGATTTTTAAATTGGATTTCATCGGCATAATAGGTTTCGATAAAATGGGCTGTATATTCTCCAAATATGCCAATATTTTTATTTTTAACTACGCTTGTGTAGTTTTTAGGATGGTTGGATTGAGGTGGGATTCTATTTGCATTTAGGTATTGGAAATTTTGTGTAAATAAAGACTCATGCTTATTTTTTTCAAAAAAATCAAATATTGGATACGATTGTGAACTTTCTGTTTTTTTTGATTTGAAACTGTCAGCGTCTATTTCATAATCGAAAACCAACTTAAATGGTTCTTGATTTTCAAATGACACTGTTATGGACAACGGATCATCTTTCTTACTATATTGATACAAAGCGTCTCTTGAATTGCCCATGTTGAAATATTCGCCATTTAAGGTAAGCTCGCCGTGTGCTAATTTATCGGACTGTTTTAACAATAGTAACATCTGAATAAAAGATGATTTCCCCATCCCATTCAAACCAAGTAATAAATTCAATTTGCGTAATGAGAATTTTTTGTCCTTAATGGACTTGAAATTTTTTATTTCAATTGATCTAATCATAATATTACCGAATTGTGCTTTTGATTAATTGTTCAATACTATTATGACGGTAATGTACTCGTTTTTTGTCACCGGTTGAACTTGAAATTGATTTTAAGAAAGTTTCATCATCATGTAATAATGATTTAAAACCTAAATTAAACTCCTTTGTTTTTAGTTTTAGAGCATTTCTTTCTTCGTCATCCAGCAAACTAAATTGCACGGAAACAGCATCAAATAGTGCTTTATTGATTGGTAATAACCGACCATCAGGATTTGTTTTTCTGAACACTTCAATGCCAAATATTGCGATCGAGAGTTTCATGGCGTTTGAAAAATCATTCCTTATTTTCGAAAGTTCGCTTTCAGTTTTGTCGTTGATTGCTGCCATAGCCTTGCTCATGAATGTATCTAAATCAGGCGTGTAATTTTGATACCCAAATAAATAAAAACATAGAAAACGATTGGCAAAATCTCTATCTAACATTCTATGTGTTTTAATCTTATAGTTTGTGGCTTCTAAAAATTCAGGAGTTCGGGACAATTCATAAACGAAACGAGCAGGTTTACCTTGAAATAAGGCATGCCGGATTTCCTGCGGAGTCAATATTAGCCCACCAGTATTAATTCTTTTGAATATATTGAATTTTACGTCTGTTGGTGTTCCAGGCATTATTTTATATACCACAACTTGAGATTCCTCAATTATCCTTTGAAGATCAGAACTCAAATCATCCCAAAGACTCCCGTTTAAATGTTCTAAAAACTCAAGATTATTCAGTCTTAGCGTTTTTTCCACAGCAAAATTTCTGATACTGCTTAATCGTTGAAGTCCATCAACTATAAGCCAGTTATTATCGTCGGTAGCATCGAAAAAAAAAGCTGGAAGCGGAAAGCGGATTAATATTGATTCTATAAGCCGACTTTGCTTAACAACGTCCCATAAATCATCTTTTCTCTGGAAATATGACTCCGTGTTAAGTTGAATATTTTTTCGCCTAATTCGGTTTATTAATGTATCTAATGAAGGTGTTTTAGTTTCAATATTGATTTTAGTTGGGTCAAAGGGTTTGTCCATTAGTTGAACGGATACATCTGTCACTTCTTCTTCTATTTCCGGCTCTGAATTTTCATGATACACGTCTAATGTATTTATGTCATCAGCAAATTCGTTCGTGTAATCCTGACTATCTCTGTTTGGAGAAACTGACTCCATCCGTATGTCATCTAAAAAATTACTTGGGATGATAGTGGAAACTTTTCCTGCTACCTTATATTTTTCAAAGACTTGCTCTAATTGATATTTTTTTGTGGCCGTAGAGGAATGTGATGTTATCCATAATTCGTTACTTCCTTTAATTAACTCAGCAGCATTTCTTTGGCTTCCGATAGAAAAATCTAGTTTTTGTTTTCTTACGAATGAGAATAAATTTAAAATTGATTCGTCAATCAGTTTGTTTTCATACAAGTAGTTGAATGCATCTATATAACTATCGGCAGCATATTTTCTCTGAATAATAGTGCCTTCAATTTCTATTCTTAATATTGATTTTTGTTGCCTATCAGCCATTTGTCCAAAATTAAATAAACTATACGCAAATATTCCTAAAACTATTTTCTAAAACCCATGCAATTTTTCTATTCTTGTAAATTGTTATAACACTATCGTTCATTACAAAGTCTGTTTCTTTTGACACTATATCTATTTTTTCAAAGCCAGCAGACTGAAAGTGGTATTTTCTGCAACAATAGTATTGCTCAATGTGCCCAAGCCATCAATGGCCATATCTACTACGTCACCATCCTGCAACCACTGTTCTTTATAATTGGGGTCGGTAAGCTTACCGGTGCCATTCAGCTCCAGAAAACAGCCGGTGCCCACTGTACCGCTTCCTATCACATCACCGGGTAGTATATCGGCGCCATAGGCACATCGTTCTACTATCTCGGCAAAGGTCCAGTCCATATCTCCCATGTTGCCTTCGCTTACCAACACACCATTTACCCAGCACTTCATACTCAGGTTGTAAGCGTTGCCCGTGTGGCCGGGTTTGGGTTGCGTTTTGTAGGCCTCCAGTTCGTCGGGTGTTACAAATATAGGCCCTATCACCGTGCTAAAATCCTTGCCCTTTGCGGGGCCAAGATTCAGCAGCATTTCTTCCATTTGCAGGGTGCGGGCGCTCATATCGTTCATGATCATATAGCCGCCTATGTAATTATCAGCCTCTGCGGCAGTGATGTTGCGTCCCTTTCTACAAATGACGATCGCTGCTTCCAGCTCGAAATCCAATTTTTTAAAATGGTCGGGCATACAGGGTATTGCTCCCGGCCCTTGTATCGCATTATGGTTTGTGAAATAAAAGATGGGGTATTGATCAAACTCTGCTATCATATCCACTTTGCGGTTGCGGCGTGCAGCAGCTACGTGTTGCCTGAATGCATAGCCATCGCGGCAAGAAGTAGGGTGCGTTACGGGCGCTAAAATTTCCACTTCGCTGAACAGCTTGTCAGGTATACCGGAATTGCTGTTGGCAAATCCTTTATAGGCTTGCTGCATCGGTGCAAAATAGGTGTCCCAGTTTTGCAGCAACTGCATCATAGTGCCGGGAAATGTTTCGTTAATGTCGGTGGTGTTAAAAACTTGATCGTTGTAATAAAAGGCAAGTTGTTCGTTGCCGTTAAGTGCGTAAGTGACTAATTTCATTGTACCGGATTTTTTTGCCCGTCAAAACTGCGGTGCAGTAATGCGGAAGGCCTGCAGAATATTTTCAAGCGTAAAGTTATTTAGAAAATATTGCATGTTCAGAATATTTATTCTCTAATAAATATTTTTACAATAAATGCGGTTTGCGGTTAAAACGGATGGTCAACCGACCGCTATACTTCGAAGTAAGAGAGCATGCACTCCTTTAATAATTGTTCCTGTTCTTTAATGCCCGGAATGGCCGGTTTCACCATATTAAAATGTGGCCAGCCGTCATCATCCCTTCCTGCAAATTCAAAATAGCCATCACGACTCAGCAGTGTGCATACCGCTATGTGCATCAGGTCTTGTTTTTGTTCTTTGGTGAATTTGGTATCTACCGGCGCACCCAGCTCATTGATGCCTATAAGGAACAACAGCCCCTGTACATCGGGCACTTTCCCAAAACGTTCTTTCAGTATGATCTCCAATTGTGCCCAACGGGCATCAAAATTTTCCATAGTAGTAATAATGCCGCAAGGTAAT
>Ga0164297_10001499_pt1 | contig 24764 bp, 14 predicted proteins | sample GEODES058metaG_FD_113539 | JGI IMG/M metagenome (GOLD analysis project Ga0164297, IMG submission 113539) | Dystrophic lake water microbial communities from Trout Bog Lake, Wisconsin, USA - GEODES058 metaG | ecosystem: Environmental > Aquatic > Freshwater > Lake | place: USA: Trout Bog Lake... | reverse complement strand
TAGAACTCAAAGGAGAGTCACTCAGAAACAAAAAATAATTATATTTGATAAACGTTCGTGAACACTAAATCAAGTGGCTCACTTTGGCCGGAATCACTGGCTCACTATCAGCGGAATATTCAAGTACTATTCGATTAGTCAAAACCTGCAAGTTTGTCCAATAAATGGATAAATAATGTACTGATAGCCAGTTGTTTATAAGATACTTGCCACAGTTAAGCAAATTTTTGGACTTATTTTTTTGGGAGATTAAAGGCTTTCAAAGCTATTTGCGACCAAATTAATTTAATAATGGCTAATCTGAAATTGTATTACCGTTGCTTTTTTCTTGTTTTATTTAGTCTATTTATCGCCATAGAAAATAAAGCACAGTCAATTAATATTGTACCTAATCTATCCACTCATGATCTGGGATGTATTGGCAATCTCTTTGTTTATAATAATAAATTGTATTTTCGGTATCAAATCAATTTCAATTCATCATTTACATATCAATTAGCCCAATATGATGGAACGAATTTAAGTTTAATTGCCAATCCAGATGGAGGTTCTGGATTTCAAGGCTCTCCAATTGTCTATAACAATAAATTGTATTTTGAGTATCGAAATGCTAATTTTAGAAATCAATTGGCCCAATATGATGGGGCAACCTTAAGCTTAATTGCCAACCCTTCTGCTTCTGATCCAGGATTTCAAGGCTATCCCATTGTTTATAATAATAAATTGTATTTCCAGTATCAAAATGCTTCACTTAAATATCAATTGGCTCAATATGATGGGACAACATTAAGTTTAATTACCAACCCTTCTGCTTCTGACCGCGGATTCACAGGCTCTCCCATTGTCTATAACAATAATTTGTATTTTCAGTATCAAAATGCTGCTAATGAAAATCAATTGGCCCAATATGATGGAACGAACTTAAGTTTAATTGCCAATCCAGATGGAGGTTCGGGATTCACAGGCTCTCCCATTGTCTATAACAATAATTTGTATTTTCAGTATCAAAATGCTGCTAATGAAAATCAATTGGCCCAATATGATGGAACGAACTTAAGTTTAATTGCTAATCCAGATGGAGGTTCTGGATTCACAGGTAATCCCATTGTCTACAACAATAAATTGTATGTTCAATATAAAAATGCTAATTTGAATTATCAATTAGCCCAATATGATGGGACAACGTTAAGTTTAATTGCCAATCCTTCTGCTTCAGACGGAGGATTTTATGGCTTTCCCATTGTCTGTAACAATAAATTGTATTTTCAGTATCTCAATTCATCATATGTACATCAATTAGTCCAATATGATGGGACAAGTTTAAGAATTATTACCAATGCTTCTGGTACTGCCATGGGATTTCTGGGCAATCCCATTGTCTATAAGAATAGTTTATATTTTTCATATCAAGATACTTATACTAGAGCGAGCTTGGCCCATTATGATGGAATAAACTTAAGTTTTATCGCAAATTTACATAATTCAGGAGGAGATCCTGACGGCCTCTACGGGGGCGCTCCCATTGTTTATCATAATAAGTTATATTTTATATATTGGCCTGACCCCAGTATGTACAAAAGAAGTACGTTACATTTTTAATAGAAAAAAGCTATTTTTAATAAAAAAAATATTATTTTTTTAAAAATTAATGTTTAAAATAGAAAAACTATTTTTATGTCAAATGGTTTGAAAGAATTTTCTCTGATTAAAAACCTCTTAATGGCTATTTGTTTAATTGGGTGTTTAAATGCTTGTAAACAGAATAATGATTATAAAGCCTATTTGCATGATCAACAATTGTTTTGCAATACCGTTCATGAATTGAATACAGTGGTAATGGGCAATAATTCTCCACCAATGGTTGCAGAACGCAATTATACTTATGCTGCCATTGCAGCGTATGAAGTCATCGCAGCAGGTTATCCGGGAAAATACCAATCATTGGCCGGTCAAGTTCATGCTTTGCCAAAGATGCCCAAACCTGATATCGGGAAACCGATTGATTACGAGTTGGCGGCTTTTTTGGCTTATATCAAAGTTGGTGAAGCTGTAACTTTTCCAGAGGGCAGTATGCAACAATATCGCGATAGTATTCTACAAATAGCCCGCAGCAAAGGATTGCCGGCAGATATTGAAAATGCATCCAAGCAATTTTCTGATAGTATCTGTGCTGCCGTCATTAGTTGGAGTAAAAAGGATAATTATGCGCAAACAAGAAGTGCCGAAAAATATACTGTAAGAGATATTCCCAGTCGTTGGGTACCCACACCGCCAATGTATGCACAAGCAACAGAACCCCATTGGAAAGAAATAAGAACATTGGTCCTGGATAGTGCCAACGAGTTCTTGCCACCAACTCCAGCGCCTTACAATATTACTGATAAGAACAGTTTTTATTATCGAGAAGTAATAAAAATAAAAAATGCGGTTGATAGTTTAACTACCGAACAAAAACATATTGCAGATTTTTGGGATGATAATCCGTTCAAGTTAAATGTAACTGGACATGTGATGTTTTCTAGTAAAAAATTTTCGCCATCGGGTCATTGGATGAGTATAATCGGGATAGCGGCCAAACAAGCAAATTTCGATTATGCGGCAACCGTTTATGCCTTTGCAAGAACAAGCATCGCTTTATTCGATGCTTTTATCGAATGTTGGTATGTAAAGTATACTTATAATACTGTTCGACCAGAAACAGTGATTAATAAATTTTTTGATCAGAATTGGCGTCCTTATCTGCAGACGCCATCCTTCCCTGAATATACCTGTGGTCATTCTACTATTTCGGCTTCAGCAGCAGAAGTGTTGACTGAGATTTTTGGGGATCATTTTGCTTATACCGATAGTACTGAATTAGAATTCGATATTAAAAATCGTTCATTCAAATCTTTTAGGGATGCAGCAGTTGAAAATAACTGGGCAAGATTTTATGGAGGGTTACACTTTCATAATTCTTGCATCGTGAGCACTGCGCAAGGAAAAAATATAGGAGACTATATTATCGAAAAATTAAAAATGAAAAAATAATGAACTTTCCCAAGTGAGTTCGGTTTCTGACTAAAGTTGCTAATGGCAGGGAGATATAAAAGTAGGTTTTATATATTTTATTTTGTTATATTAAAAGTTTATAGTAATTCGGTTTTAAATTTTGTTGCTTTTTGTATTAAAAAATAGTTATTTTTGTTTTCGATTATTGATTGCTAACGATTATTTTATTTGAATGCTTGCCTCGGAAGAAATAAAATATCTTCAGAAGAAAATTTGTGTGGATAGTGATACTCATGCATTTTCTCAAATCTACATGGCCTTTATGCCGAGGCTCCTTCAATTTGCACAATCGATCATAAAAAACAAAGAATTGTCCGAAGAAATTGTCTCAGATGTGTTTATTAAGGTTTGGCAGATCAGGGATCGTCTTTGCGAGATAGAAAACTTCAAATTGTATCTGTTTGTAAGTACAAAGAATACGGCATTAAATTATTTATCTAGACATTTTAGAAAGGACGGCTTATCGCTTGATGATATTAGTGTGAATATTTCTTCCATAAATTTTAATCCAGAACAAATATTAATAACGACTGAATTAGTTAATCGAATTAACATAATCATTAATAACTTACCATCAAGGTGTAAGCTTATATTCAAGTTAGCGAAGGAGGACGGATTAAAATACAAAGAAATCTCACATTTATTGGGAATATCTGTAAAGACCATTGATAATCAAATAGCTATAGCGGTTACTAAAATTGGAAAAGCTATTAATTTCGACCTTGAAATAGCATCAAAAAGAAATCCTTAAAAAATATTTTAGCCTCACTTAGGTGATTCTTGTTCGCACTTGTGTCTTATATAGTTGAAATGGAAAATCCTGTAACAGAAAGATTTTGGGAACTAATTTCACGAAAGCTTACAAATGAGGCAACTAGTGAAGAGTTAGTTGAGTTGGAAGGCTTATTGCATCAAAAATACGAAGAAGCCTATTCATTAGAGATCATGAATGACTTTTGGAATATCCCTCCAAGAGAGGATAATCAATATGCCGAACGTCAGTTCAAAGAGCTTACACAGAAGATGGAAAAAATGGGCATCAACACTGTTGGATTCCATTTAGAAGAAGATAAATTGGTGGTTGCTCAAAGTGTAAATTCGTATAAATACAAACCATGGTATGTTTCCAAGAAAATGTTGCTATCAAGTTTAGCGATTATTTTGGTGTTTTTTTTCTCATTATCCCTATTTTTTAGTCTCAATAAAAAACCGACAACACTTCTATTAGCTAGAGCTAGCGAGATAACTACTAAAGACGGCTCTAAAACGAATATCGTTTTACCAGATGGAACAAAGGTTTGGGTTAATGCAGGTAGTAAGCTAACATACGATATTAATTATGGTAATAAATTAAGAGAAGTTTCTTTATTGGGGGAAGCTTTTTTTGATGTAGTTAAGAACGGCGAGAAGCCTTTTATTATTCATACTTCCAAAATGGACATCAAAGTGTTAGGGACCGCATTTAATGTAAGGTGCTATCCAAATGAAAAAAAGACAGAAACTAGTTTGATTAGGGGTAGAATAGAGGTAACATTAAAAGATCGGTCTAGTGAAAAAATTTATCTGAGCCCCAATGAGAAACTCACTTTAATAAATAATAAGACCACAACTTCGGAAATAATTAAAAGCAAAGGGATTAAACAAAATATTCAAACAAACGAACCCATTATTAGTATTGGACATATTACACTTAAGCCAATTGATAGTTCGGTCATTGAAACTTCATGGATTGAAAATAAGTTGGAATTTAGGGGAGAAACCTTTGAAGAAGTTGCTTTTAAAATGGAAAGATGGTATGGTGTAAAGATTTTTATTGAGGGTGAAAAATTAAAACAAGAACATCTAACGGGGTCATTTGAAACAGAGACTGTTGAACAAGCGCTGAATGCACTTCAGTATACTACTAGATTTAAGTTTGTTATTAATAAAAAAAACATTACAATAACGAAATAAATGCCAATGAAGAATGAAGTAATCTAACGTTGCAAAAAAAACGGGAAATGTTAGCGCATTTCCCGCCAAGGATTAATTGAAAAAATTGAGTTTACTCTTTCCAGGGTGTTCAATGTTTTCTTATTTATTTAACCTCAGACTATAAAAGTATGAAAAAAACCAAAACTAAGAATGCGTTTAACAAATTTGGCATTCTTAAAGTAATGCTTGTTATGAAACTAATCATTGCCATACTGATTATCTCGCTTGTGCAAGTTTCTGCAAAAGGATTTTCTCAATCAAAAGTTACTTTAAAATTATCGTCAATTGAATTAAAAAAAGTATTAATTCAAATCGAAAGGAAAAGTAATTGTCGTTTTTTATATAACGATGATGCCCTTTCTGTAACTAATCCAAAAGTAAATATTGATGTTGAAAATGCTTTAGTAACAGATGTATTGAATACAATACTTTCTGGAACCGATCTTAAATTCAATGTTTTGGATCGAAATCTTATTGTTCTGTCGTCGAAAGATGGTAACACAAAAGATATTAAATTAACAGGAAGAGTTATTGGTTCTAATGGAGAACCTGTTTCTTCTGCCACTATAAAGATTAAGGGCACTAGCATTGCTGTTTCGGCTGATGTGAATGGATATTTTACTATTGTAGCTCCAGAGAATGCTACACTTATTATATCTTCTGTAGGGTTTACAGAAACTGAAGTTGCGATTAATGGAAAAAAGGATCTAAGGATTACATTAAAGGAGTCTGAAAAGGTTTTAGACCAGGTGGTTGTAATAGGATATGGTACTGCTAACAAAAGAGATCTTACTGGTTCTATCGTTAAAGTTGCCGGAAAAGAGGTAGCAGACAGACCAAACTCAAATCCAATTGCTTCTTTGCAAAGTAAAGTAGCTGGATTATATGTGGTTAATAATGGTGATCCTGGTTCAGCGCCAGATATACGTATACGTGGAACTGTAAGTATTGGTCAAGTACATCCTTTGTATGTAGTAGATGGGATCTTTAACGACAATATTGATTATCTAAATCCTAATGATATTGAATCTTTAGAGATATTAAAAGACCCTTCTTCATTAGCTATTTTTGGTGTAAAAGGTGCTACCGGTGTAATAGCTATCACTACTAAAAAAGCAAAAATTGGACAAACAGTTATCAACGTTAATACTTCTTATGGGTTTAAGAAACTAGTTGATAAAATACAAATGGCCAATGCTAGTCAATTTAATACATTGTTTGCCGAAGAAAATGCGAATAATGGTGTGGCTACTCCTGATTATTCGGCCTTAACTTCAAATACCGATTGGATTAATGCAGTAACAAGAGTTGGTAATTTTAGTAATACTGGTTTAAGTATAGCAGGAAGTACTGAAAATAATAAATTGAATTTTGGGTTGAGTTATATTTCTGATGAAGGAATTGTTAAGGAACAAGCATTATCCAAAATCATTGTTTCCTTGAGTGATGAGTTTAAAATTAGCAAATCAATTAAGTTGGGTGCTAACATTAATGCAACAAGAACGCATAATCCTTATGATGTTACAGCTTCTGGTACTGATGTTCTAAACACAGCTAGAAAAGTAATGCCTCAAGTATCTGCATTGACCAAACAATTTACTGTAGCGGATCCTTATACAGGTCTTAGTACTACAACAAATATTTATTCTGGTTTAGATGTGGCATTGCAAAGTTCTGGTGTGGTAAATCCATTGGTACAATTAGAAAATGAGTGGAATAAGACTATTGACTATAATTATAGGTATGTGGGAAGTGTTTATTCTGATATTAATTTTTTGAAATATTTTAATCTTAGAGCTACTTGGTATGGGGATGTGAGCAATCAGGATAAACGTCATTATACCCCTCTGTACTACGCCTATAATCCATTAAACAATACTCCGTATTTATCATCTTCGCAAACTGCTTTCACAGAAAATGTGAATGATTGGAAAAAGTTTCAGCAAGATTATATTCTAACTTTTAAAAGAGTATTGGGCGATCACAGTATTACTGCATTAGGTGGTTTTACAACTTATTATAGTGGTAGTTTTTACAGACAAACTGCAGTTAAACAAGGTACAGATGCTGCAAGCTTGCCAATACCCAATGATCCAAGATTTTGGTATGTAGCTTCTGGCCCTTGGGGAGTGGTAGATCCTACAAATACCAATTCTTCTCAAAATGAATATTCAACTGCATCTGTTTTAGGCCGTGTTTTATATAACTACAAAAACAAATATTTCTTAAATGCTTCTTTACGTAATGATGCCTCTTCTCAAATACCTGTCCAAAATCGTAATCAGCTATTTTGGGCATTAGGTGGTGCTTGGGAAATGAGTAAGGAAGATTTCATGAAAAACCAGAAAGTTTTTGACTTCTTGAAATTAAAAGCTTCTATAGGTGTGTTGGGAAATCAAACAGCTTCTCAATTAGATGGAACTCCTCTTCCTTATCCGTCTTATCCTAACTTGAATACAGGTGTCAATGCTGTTTTTGGAACAAATATTTATGCAGCTGCACAGCAGGCATATATTGCTAATCCTAATTTGAAATGGGAAACTGTAAATGCATCTGAAATAGGAATTGAAGGAAATGCACTTGATAACCGTTTGCACTTTGAATTTAACTATTACAATAAGATTACAAATAACTTGATGACCTATGTTGATAGATCGGCTATCGGCTTACAGAATGAATTAATAAATGGAGGTAGTTTAAAAAACTGGGGTGAAGAACTTTCAGCAACTTGGAATCAAAAATTAAATAAAGATTTCTCATTGTCGATAGGTGGTAACATCACTTTCATGAAGAACCAAGTAGTAAGTTTGGCTAGTGATCTTCCAAATGGTTTCTTGAGCAGGCAGTTTATGAACAATGGTAGTGCGGAAAGTAGAACAATGGTTGGTCAGCCAATTGGCTCATTCTATGGTTATACGGTTGCTGGCTTATATCAATCATATGCTGATGTTTTAGCTTCTCCAATTGCATCTTCGGTTGGAGCATACAGACCAGGTGATTTTAAATTTAAAGATATAGCTGGTCCGGGTGGTACTGGTCCTGATGGAATTATTACTGCAGATGATAGATCAGTTATTGGTAACCCTACCCCTAAATTTATGTATGGCGGTTCTGTGAATTTTACTTATAAAAGATTCGCACTAGGTGTAGATGTGGGTGGTGTATATGGAAATAGCATTTTTAGAACTTGGGGTTCACTCGAATCTCCATTTCAAAGAGTTAATTATGCCGCATTTAAAATGGCAAGATGGCATGGTGCGGGTACTTCAAATTGGGAACCTATCATTAGCCAAGGAGATAGAATTAATTATAATGGATCTACCTATAATATCGAAGATGGAAGTTATTTCAGAATTAGAAATTTACAGTTAGGGTATACAATTGATCCTAAGGTATTGGCAAGATGTAAAATTACAAATCTGAGAGTATTTGCTAACATTCAGAACTTAAAGACCTGGAAACATAATAATGGTTACAGCCCTGAGTATGGTGGAGATGCTACTGCATTCGGATATGATAATGGAGGGGGTGCTATACCAATGATTACAACCTTTGGTCTGAATGTAACATTTTAATAATATTTTAAATGAACCATTATATGAAAAAAAATATTAAATTCATTGGGAGCCTAGTTTTAATGGCTACCCTATTTTTAACAATTTCAAGCTGCAGTAAGTTTTTGGATAGACAGCCATTAACTGCAACGCTAAACGACTTAAACCAAGGAGCTCTAGAAGCCCAAAGTTTAGGTTTATACAATTCCCTTAGGAATGGTGCAAATTCAAGCTTGCCTTGGTTAGATTTTAACAGTATCCGAGATGATGATGCTCAAAAAGGAAGTAGCACTACCGATGGTGCTGAAATTAATACAGAGTTTGAAACCTTTCAGTATACTAAAGATGACTGGGCTACCGATTGGTATTGGAGCGATCATTATAACACTATTAATCTTTGTAATAAAGAATTGTATTGGGCCGATTCATTAAAAGTTACGGATGCCGCTTCGTTAAGAAATATCGGGGAAGCTCATTTCTTTAGAGCATATGCATTTTTCGATTTAGTAAAAGCTTATGGTCAAGTTCCATTGATTAATTTTTATTACACAAATCCAGCTGATGGAATTAAACCCAAAGCAACAATAGCTGCTTTATATGCTCAAATCGACAATGATCTGGATTCTGCTGCATTATTATTGCCATTAAATTGGGTTGTAGCTGGAACAAATAGATACCCCGGAAGGTTAACTAGTGGCGCTGCCAATACATTGTGGGCTCAAACTTATTTGTTCAGACAACAATGGTCTAATGTAGTTACACTTTGTAATAAAGTGATAAGTTCCGGACAATATTCTCTTGATCCAAGTTTTACAGACATTTTTAAAGATGGCTTGAACGGTGCTGGTAAAAATGGACCTGAATCGATCTTTGAAATGCAGGCTAATTGTGGAGCCAATGGTACGAATGATAATGGTGCCGGCGGTTGGGGTACTGCTCAAAATGTTAGACAGGGTGGTGCGTCTGTTGCATGGAATTTAGGTTGGGGTTGGAATGTGCCTACAAGAGTGTTGAACACTGCATGGGATTCTACTGACCCTAGAAAGTCTATGACTATTTTATATTCAGGACAATCTGATGGTGGACCTGCTACTGGCGGATATGGTGCCACACTTCCACCTTATGCTCCGGGAGCCTCGCTTGATCAACCTTATTGGAATAAAAAAGTATATTCAGATCCTGCCATGCGACAATTTACAGGTGAAATAAATAATAATGGGGGTGCCGATTGGATTAACCATAGAATCTTGCGTTATGCCGATGTGATTTTAATGTTAGCAGAAGCGTCTAATGAATTGGGCGATGGTGCTACTGCTGCTAAGAACTTAGAATTAATCCGTAACAGAGCAAGTGGAAATCTTGGTGCAGGGCGAACAGTGGTGCCTACTATTGCTTATGTGAGTCAAGCCCAAATGCGAACTGCTATTAAGAAGGAGAGAAGATGGGAATTTGCCATGGAAGGCTATAGATTCTATGACTTAGTAAGATGGACTCCTGCAGCCGATGGTATTGATGCGCCTAATGTATTGGGTGGTTTGGGCTATCAGGCAAAAAATGCTTTATATCCAATACCACAACCTGCCATCAATTTGTCGGGAGGTGTATTAGTACAGAACCCTAATTACTAAGTATAATATTCTTTGCTCTTTTGTGATAGCGGGCAAAGGTGTTAAAAATTAATTCTCAAAAACAAAAAAAATATCATGAAAATATATAAAGCTATAAAATCAGTCCTCGCCATTTTGGTTTTGGGAATGATAAGCACAGGTTGCCAAAAATTAGATAGGCCTGCATTAGGTAACTATCCTAAAGATGCAAATGCACCTGGGGGGCCTTTAAAATTTTATGCAGCAATGGATGGGGTAAATACTAACCCCGGAATGGCTTCGGTTGATAGCATTAGAGCTAATTTTGGCGTTGTTACAGGGGGATCTTTTGTTACAGGGGGAGTTTCCGGCGGTTGTTTTCAAGGCGCATTAAACTATGGATATATTGTATATCCTTCTGCAAATGATTTTGGTAATTCATCAAGTTTCACTATTTCATTTTGGATGAATATACCTCTATCAAAGAAGGATAATGTTAATGCCGATGGTGTACTTGCATTAGCAAGTGGAAATAATTTTTGGAGTGAGTTTGTTTTTTATGCCGATCATTCTACAGGGGGGAATTCAGACAGTATGGATTTAAAATTGGCCATTGGTGGTGGTTGGGATTTTGCAAATTATGTCGGTAATGCCAGATGGCCGCATATGTACGATGGTAACTGGCATCATGTAGTGTTTACTTATGATGCTACTGCCAAAGTTGGTACAATGTATCGCGATGGAGTTCAGTTTGATAGAAAAACAAATGAAACGATCGCATTCGACGGCGCTGCTGCACAATTGGTGGTAGGCTGTTTTCAACAGGCTGCTAATGTTCAAGGCTCTTTAAGTGGCAATACATGGATGTCAAGTTTTCCTGGAAAACTTGATAACGTTAGGTTATACGGGATCGCACTATCTGCTTCGGATGTATTAGCACTTTACAACAGTAAAAGTTAGTGGCTTCTACAATAAAATTTACTTTTATAAAGGGCTGAAATCTTTTTTCAGCCCTTCTATTTTCTTTCAATTGCTTTTATCTCTAATTATTGTTGTATGATTAATACAATACACTTTCGACGTTCAGCAATAGTGTTTTTTATAATTATTGTTTCAATGTTAACCTTTGTAAAATGTATCAATCATCCTGTAAATAATTTAATACAAAATCAAAAAGTTAATTATATAGCATATGCCGGTTCTTTAACCTGTGCTAAATGCCATCGAAAGATATATGATTCTCATATTCAAACTGCACATTATCTTACATCCCAAAAATCAGACGAACAAAATATTAAGGGTAGTACGAAAGAGGGAGAAAATAAATTTTTCTATAGTTCGAATGTAGATGTAGCAGTCGAGAAACATGATCAACAGTTTTATCAAATTGAATATATTGACGGCATAAAAAAAATGTCGGCATCAATAGATATTACAGTAGGTTCTGGAAAAAGAGGACAAACCTTCTTATACTGGGATAAGAATGAACTGTTTCAATTACCACTTACCTATTTTACTCCTTTACACCAATGGACAAATAGTCCGGGATTTAATAATAGGGTAATCTTTAGACGCCCTATTACTTCTCGATGTTTAGAATGTCACAGTACCTATTTTCAAAAAACATCAAATGAGGGAGTAGAGCCGGAAGATTTTTCTACCACAAATATTGTGTATGGTGTTGACTGTGAAAAATGCCATGGACCCGCAGCTAAACATGTTGATTTTCATGAAAAGAATCCCAATGTACAGAAAGGACAATACATAATTAATCCACAATTATTTACAAGAAAGCAACAATTGGAATCATGCAGATTATGCCATGGCGGAAAAATTGCTAAAACAAAGCCATCATTTAGTTTCCAGTTGGGAGATAACTTGTCGGACTATTTTTCAATTGATACTACTGCTAAAGAGGTTGCTAATATTGATGTTCACGGAAATCAATATGGAATGATGGTTGCTAGTAAGTGTTTTAAGTTGAGTGAAATGACCTGTCGTACTTGTCATAACCCGCATGAAAATGAAAGTGGAAAAATTAGCACTTTCTCAAAGCATTGTATGAGTTGCCATAATGAGGCAGATGGCCACTTTTGTAAAGAAAAAGAGCTAGTAGAAAAAAAAGTCATTAAAAACTGTATTGACTGTCATATGCCTGAGTTGCCATCAAAGTCGGTGATGGTATTACTTCAGGGTCAAAGTATACCTACTTTTGCATCCATGCGTTCCCATTTTATTTCTATATATCCTGAGGTGTCAAGAAAAATTGTAACAGCCAATGAAAACTAATCAAATTGTATTTATTAAAAAATTTTATTAACTGTATAATAGCTTCGTATGCGTAAGGCAATCATTTTTTATACTTATTTATTTTTTTTATGCTCAACGTCCTGCCATCAAACAGATAAAGTTTTTACAAGTTTGCCTTCCTCAATTACTCATATCCAATTCGAGAATAATTTAGAAAAAAAAGAAGGATTCGGTATTTTATATTATCTCTATTATTATAATGGTGGGGGGGTGTCGGTGGGTGATATTAATAATGACGGCTTGCCTGACATTTATTTTACGTCTAATAGTAAAGGCCATAATAAATTGTATTTAAATAAAGGGAATTATCAATTCGAAGATGTTACAGACAAAGCAGGGGTTGCTGGTACTGCTGATTGGTGTACGGGCTCTACAATGGTGGATATAAACGGAGACGGGTTATTAGATATTTACGTTTCTTCTGTTAATAACGCTTATGGTTTAAAAGGGCATAATGAACTTTTTATAAATAATGGGGATGGCACTTTTACAGAAAGTTCTGTTAAATACGGATTAGATTTTTCGGGGTATACCGTACAAACTGCTTTTTTTGATTATGATCATGATGGCGATTTAGATTGTTTTATTTTGAACGAATCGCAACAGCCTTATCAAAATATTGTAGATACTAGTCATCGCAGAAGTTTTGATAAAAATGCAGGTGATTATTTATTTAGAAATGATATTAATACAACTGGAAAGTTTACAAATGTTTCCCAACTAGCTGGAATCAATCAAAGCAATTTAGGTTACGGTTTAGGATTAGCAGTGGCTGATATAAATAATGACGGATGGGATGATATCTATGTTGGCAATGATTTTCATGAAAATGATTATTATTATATCAATAATGGTGATGGTACATTTACAGAGAGTGGTGCAAAGCATTTTAATCATTATTCAAGATTTAGTATGGGTAATGATATTGCTGACTTCAATAACGATGGACAGTTAGATCTTGTTACAGTAGATATGCTTCCGCCTGATGAAAAGACTTTAAAGTCGTATGGTAGTGATGAACATAGTGATATTTATGATTATAAAATAATACACAATGGATATCAGCCTCAGTTCTCCAGAAATTGTTTACAACGAAATAATGGAAGTGGTAGCACTTTTAGTGAAATAGGACTGATAGCAGGTGTGTCGGCAACTGATTGGAGCTGGAGCCCTTTAATGGCGGACTTTGATAACGATGGTAATAAAGATCTTTTCGTATCAAGTGGAATCGTAAAGCGGCCAGTTGATTTAGATTATATACGTTTTGTTTCAAGTTTGGCATCACATGTAAATAGGAATTCATCAACCAAATATGATGATATAACCGTAGCAAAAATGCCTGACGGAAGTTCCTATTGTTCTATGTTTAAAGGTGATGGTACGGGACAGTTTTATGATATTGGAAAGGATTGGGGCTTGATGGAGAAGAAAGGATTTTACAATGGAGCCGCTTATGCCGATTTAAATAACGATGGCAATTTAGATTTAATTGTAAATGCACTAAATGCTAAAGCTGTTATCTACAAAAATAACACGCAACATAAAAACCACATTACTATTGATTTTAAAGGAAGTGGTTATAATAAATTCGGCATAGGTGCAAAGGCGTATGTATTTACAAAAAATAAAATGCAATATGAAGAATTAATGCTTACTAGAGGGTTTCAATCTTCTGTAGAGCCAAGATTGCATTTTGGATTGGATACAACCAGTGAGATTGATAGTATATTAATTGTTTGGCCAGATCAAAAATTTCAGGTCTTAAAAAATGTTCCCATAAATAAAGAGATATCGGTAGATCAAAAAAAGGCGTCTAGTAAATTTGACTACAATAATTTTTTCCCTCCAAAGAAACCAGCGCTGGTTAATATTACCGATCAAATTAACTGCGATTGGAAACATCAGGAAAATGATTTCAATGATTTTAATGTTCAATATTTAATTCCACACAAAGAAAGCACTCGTGGCCCCAAGATTGCTGTGGGGGATGTAAATAAAGATGGCCTAGAAGATTTTTATGTATGCGGTGCAAAGGGGCAGGCGGGTGCACTAATGATTCAACAACCTAATGGAACTTTTGTAAAATCTGATACAGCTTTATTTAATCAATTTAAAATCTGTGAAGATGTGGATGCCGTTTTCTTTGATGCAAATGGGGATGGTTTCCCTGATTTGTGGGTGGTTGCTGGTGGTAATGAAATGCCTTCTGAGGGTATTGCAAATGCCGATAGGTTATATATAAACGATGGCAAGGGTCATTTTTCGTTTTCTGCAAAAGCATTTCAACAAGAGTATTGGAATAAGTCGTGCATTGCTGTTGCTGATATTGATCACGATGGTGACCTAGATGTTTTCGTTGGTCATTTTACCGACCAAAAAAAATATGGTTATACGATGAACTCATATTTGTATGTAAATGACGGTAAAGGGAAGTTCAATATAGCTGATATGAAAACAATGAACTTGATGGAATTAGGAATGGTCACTTCTGCCTCATTTACAGATTTGAATAAGGATGGTTGGCCCGATCTTGTGGTTACTGGTGAGTGGATGGGTATCAAAATATTCATGAATCAGCATGGAAAATTTGTTAAAACGGAAATTCCAAATTCAACAGGCCTATGGCAGGGTTTGTATGTTACCGATGTGAATGGAGATGGCTATCCTGATATACTTGCAGGCAACTGGGGCCATAATTCAAAATTGTGGGCTGGCAAAAATGGGCCACTAAAATTATATGTAAAAGATTTTGATAACAATGCTACGTTAGAACAAATTATGTGCTATACGATAGATGGTAAAGAGTATACTTTTTTGCCTAAAGATGAGCTAGAACAAGCACTGCCTGTATTAAAGAAAGCGTATTTAACTTATAATGAGGTGGCCGGAAAAACAGTTCAGTACATGTTCTACGATTTATTTAAAGATTATATTGAATTAAAGGCGGAAACCTTAGGCTCCGCATGTTTTATTAATGATGGTAAAGGGCATTTTAAAAAACAAGATCTGCCTTTCGATCAGCAGTTATCACCTATATTTTCATTTCAAAAAGTTCCCAATACCAATAATATTATTTCTGGGGGCAACTTTTTAGATGTAATACCTTATGAAGGGTATTATGATGCAGCTGCTCTAAGTACATTCAATATTTCACCCTCGAATAATAGTCTAAGATTTGATAATTCTAAAGTAATTGATACTAGGGGCCAGGTTAGGGACTTGAAATGGATAAGAACAGCTAAGTATGGTAACGTTTTAATGGTTGCTAAAAATAATGCAAGGATTGAGTTTTACGGAATTCCAAAATAAATTTAAAACCTATTGGATGAAATTTATAATTCGGTGCGCTTCGTTTTTATTGATCTATCTACTTTTTGAAAGTTGCGGTAAATCATCAGATACATCGCAAACGCAGCCTTTGGTGCCTTCTAATTTCATTTTAACATCATATAGTATTGATGGAAATGTGGCTCCTACTAATATTTATAATTATAGTGTAACGCCAGTTATTCAATTTCAATTTTCTACTTCCATTAACAAACAGACCGTAGGGGCTAATATTTTATTAAATGATGCAGTTTCTGGCAATGTTATCCCTTGTGCTATTTCTTATCAAAATGGGGATAGTACCGTGTTAGTGCATCCTTCAGGATCATTAATGTATTTAAATAAATATATAGTATCAGTAGCCACTTCTTTAAAATCTGCAGCTGGGGGGACACTTATTTCTGGCACTAGTGTTTCTTTCTATACAAAGATTGATTCCTCAAACAAATTCTCTGCTTTGTCGGACAGTGCATTACTTGATCTTGTTCAAAAACAAACATTCAAATATTTCTGGGACTTTGGACATCCAGTTTGTGGTATGGCATTAGAAAGAAGTAATGGGGATAATAATGTTGTTACCTCGGGAGGAAGTGGTTTTGGTATTATGGCAATGATTGTTGCTGCAAATAGAGGCTTCATCACTAGAACTAATGCTCTTACAAGATTAAATATAATCACTAATTTTCTTGCCACAAAATGTCAGCGATGGCATGGTGCATTTTCTCATTGGATCAATGGAACCACTGGGGCAACAGTTCCATTTGGAAACAATAATGGCGCCGATATCGTAGAAACTTCTTATTTACTGCAAGGTTTATTATGTGCTCGACAATATTTTAACAATATTGCCGATGTAAACGAAAAATCGTTGAGGGATACAATTAATTCCATCTGGAATTCGGTTGACTGGAATTGGTTTACACAGAATGCAACACAGCAATCCATTTATTGGCAATATAATCCTTCATTTATGACAGTTTCAGATATCTGGAGTATAGCTGTAACAGGTTGGAATGAAGCATTAATCACTTATGTGCTAGCTGCCTCATCATCAGTACATCCTATTTCAAAACAAGTATATGATATAGGGTGGGCAAATAATGGTGCTATGAAAAATGGAATAGGCTATTATGGGTATAATCTGCCCCTAGGGCCAGCATATGGAGGGCCTTTGTTTTTTTCTCAGTATTCATTTTTAGGCATTAATCCTAATGGATTGGTTGACGCCTATGCCGACTATACCATACAAACAAAAAATCATGTTTACATTAATTATAATTATTGTAAAGCTAATCCAAAGAACTACTTTGGATATAGTACATCCTGCTGGGGATTAACAGCTTCTGATATTTCTGGCGGATACACTGCAAGTTCCCCAACCAATGATGTAAGTGTAATTGCTCCTACTGCTGCTATTTCATCGATACCTTATTCACCAACGGAATCAATGGCCGCATTAAGGTTTTTCTATTATACATTGGGCGATAAAATTTGGGGTATTTATGGTTTTGTAGATGCCTTTAGTTTGCAATCTTTATGGTTTGCAAGTTCTTATTTGGCAATCGATCAAGGACCCATCATTATCATGATAGAAAATTACAGGTCTGGGTTATTGTGGAATTTATTTACTAGCTGCCCAGAAGTAAAAACGGGGATGCGCAATATAGGTTTTACAGCACCATATCTTTAAATGCTTATTTAATATCTATAAATTATGAAAGGAAAATTATTTTTATTGTTTGTGATTATTTCATTCAGTTTTGGTAACGCTAATTGTTCAAAAAATAGTAACGATAGTACTACAGCCCCTATAATTCCAATAACACCAGTAACTCCACCACCCGCTCAGGTGAATAATGTTGACTTTTGGTATACGGCAAACGATCAGTCTGTACTTTTGCAAAAGCAATCTGGCATTCTCTCTTTTGGGACAATTGCAAATAGTAATCCTTTTATTGATATTGATTCCACACAAGTATTTCAAACCATCGATGGGTTTGGTTTTACATTAACTGGTGGAAGTGCTTATGTCATTAATCAATTAAATAGTGTAGATAAGTCAAATCTTTTGCAGGAATTATTTGGAAACTCTCCTAATTCTATTGGTATTAGTTATCTGAGAATAAGTATAGGTGCATCTGATTTAAGTGCTTCTGTTTTTAGTTACGATGATATGCCATTGGGGCAAGTAGACATTTCGCTTGCCAACTTTAGCTTGAATAATGACATGACTGATTTAATTCCGTTATTAAAGCAAATTATATCCATAAATCCCAATATAAAAATTTTAGCAACACCATGGTCTCCACCAATTTGGATGAAAGATAATAACAGTTCTGTTGGAGGAGGTTTGCAAACACAATATTATAATGTGTATGCACAATACTTTGTAAAGTATATTCAGGCCATGAAAACCCAAGGCATTACCATTGATGCAATCACCCCTCAAAACGAACCTTTGAATCCTAGTAATAATCCTAGTATGGTGTTGTCGGCAATACAAGAAGCTAGCTTTATTAGGGATAATTTGGGTCCAGCATTCCAGGCAGCAGCCATTACAACTAAAATAATCGATTATGACCATAATTGCGATCAACCAACCTATCCAGCTACTGTTTTAAGTGATGCTGTCGCGTATAATTTTGTGAATGGTTCAGCATTTCATTTATATGCGGGTGATATTGGTGCATTATCTACAGTACATAATTTATACCCAAATAAACAAGTATATTTTACTGAGCAATACACTGCTTCGACAGGTGCTTTTGGAGGCGATTTAATGTGGCATTTAAAAAATGTAATTATTGGATCTATGCGCAATTGGAGTCGTAATGCCTTGGAATGGAATTTGGCAAATGATCCATCTTATGGTCCTCATACTCTTGGTGGATGTACTACTTGTAAGGGGGCATTAACCATTAGTACTAGCGTTACAAGGAATGTGGGTTATTATATTATTGCACATGCCTCTAAATTTGTGCCGGTGGGCTCTTCAAGAATTTACAGTAATATTTCAGGTAGTTTAAACAATGTTGCTTTCTTAACTCCTTCAGGTCAAAAAGTGTTAATTGTTGAAAATGATGCAACAGGTACAGCTTCATTTAATATTAGATTTAATGGAAAATGGGTTAGTACTTCATTAGCTGGTGGTGGTGTTGCAACATATATTTTTTAATTTCTAAATGGGTAATACATTTTTTTTGACAACCATGATCATAATTATGAAATATAGTAAATGCCATATTCTTATAGTAGCGGTTCTTTTATTTTTTTCTATAATCGTAGTTGCACAAACTACAGGTGAAAAAGATAAAGTTGTTATACGGAAAAATTTAACTGATGAGCAATTACTAGAGCTTGTTCAAAAACAAACATTTAAATATTTCTGGGACTTCTCTCATCCTTTGAGTGGTATGGCGAGGGAAAGAAGTAACCAAACATTTAATTATGGTGCCGAGGTTGTTACTATTGGTGGAACTGGCTTTGGTGTTATGAGTATTATTGTTGCAACTGAAAGGAAATGGATTTCTAGAGATACTGCCGCTAAGCAGTTATTAAAAATGGTTAAATTTTTATTTAAAGCAGATTCATACCATGGTGTTTTTCCACATTGGTTAAATGGTGCTACCGGAAAGACAATTCCTTTCAGTAGAAAAGATGATGGTGCAGATTTAGTAGAAACAGCTTATTTATTTCAAGGGTTATTATGTGCACGCCAATATTTTAATGCAGACAATCGCACTGAAAGTGATTTACGAAATGTAATTAATTGGATGTGGAATGATATTGAATGGAATTGGTTTACCAAAAACGAAGCTGTGTTGTATTGGCATTGGAGTCCAAATAATGGTTGGGCCATGAATTTTCCTGTACACGGCTTTAATGAATGTTTGATAATGTATATACTTGCTGCATCTGGAACAAAGTATCCTATTAATGCTTCGGTCTATCATAGTGGGTGGGCGCAAGGGAATTTTTTTATAAACGGAAAAAATTATTATGGATATATTTTGCCATTAGGTTTTGATTATGGTGGCCCCTTATTTTTCTCTCAGTATTCTTTTCTTGGTTTAAATCCCAATGGCTTAAAAGACCAGTATGCAGATTATTGGTTGCAGAATAAGGATCATACTTTAATTAATTATTCTTACTGTGTTGATAATCCAAAAAAATTTAAAGGCTATGGACCTAATTGTTGGGGGTTAACGGCTAGCGATACTTACAATGGATACGATGCACATTCCCCTACAAACGATGATGGTACTATTTCGCCTACTGCCGCAATCTCAGCAATGCCATATACTCCTGAACTCTCCATGAAAGCATTGAGACATTTTTATTATGACCTTGGCGATAAGGTTTGGGGGAAATATGGCTTTGTTGATGCATTCAACGAAACAGAAAAATGGTATGCAACATCATATTTGGCAATTGATCAGGGTCCTGAAATTGTAATGATTGAAAATTATAGGACAGGGTTGATTTGGAAATTGTTTATGAGTTGTGATGAAATTAAAAAGGGGTTAAATAAATTAGGGTTTGAAAATTCTTTCATGAAGAAATAAATAGTCAATGAAAAAAATATCCTTTTTCCTGCTTTTTTTTATGTTGCTCAATTTCGTTTATTTGAGTGCACAACAAAGCACCTATTGTAATCCAATTAATATTGATTATGGGTATACACCTATTCCAAATTTTACTAACTGGGGTAAGCATCGCGCCACTGCCGATCCTGTAATAGTAAATTATAAGAATGATTATTATTTATTTTCTACGAATCAGTGGGGTTATTGGTGGAGCCATGATATGTTGAATTGGAAATTTATTTCAAAGAAATTTTTACGGCCTTGGAACGAGGGATATGATGAGTTGTGTGCGCCTGCTGTTGGCATTGTGGGGGATACTATGATCGTCTTTGGGTCAACCTATTCTAGAAATTTCACCCTATGGATGAGTACCAACCCTAAGCAAAATGAGTGGAAACCTCTAGTTGACTCATTTGAAATTGGAGGATGGGATCCAGCTTTTTTTACCGATGATGATGGTAAATTGTATATGTATAATGGCAGTAGTAATCGTTATCCTTTGTATGGCATTGAGTTAAATCGAAAAACATTTCAGCCAATCGGTACAAGGGTAGAAACCTATTCGTTAGAGCCCGAAAGGTATGGCTGGCAGAGATTTGGTGAACATATGGATAATACTTTTTTAGATGGTTTTATTGAGGGTTCTTGGATGACAAAGTATAAGGGAAAATATTATTTGCAATATGGGGCACCCGGTACAGAAATGAGTGGTTATGCCGATGGCGTTGTAGTTGGTGACAAACCTATTGGAGGCTTTTTTAAACCACAATCAGATCCCTTGTCATTTAAACCCGGTGGTTTTGCAAGGGGAGCTGGGCATGGGGCCACATTTATCGATAATAATCAAAATTATTGGCATGTAAGTACGATCGGTATTTGTGTTAAAAATAACTTTGAACGAAGGATCGGCATTTGGCCTGCTGGCTTTGATAAAGATGATGTCATGTATTGTAATACTGCTTTTGGTGATTATCCAATTTATCTGCCAGGAAAGTCGCCAGATAAAACAGTAAGACCTAATTGGAGTTTACTAAATTATAATAAACCTGTTACTGTTTCCTCAACATTAGGAAGCTATGTTGCAAATAATGCAGTGGATGAGAATATAAAGACTTATTGGAGTGCTGCTACCGGTGATAAAGGAGAATGGATTCAAACAGATCTAGGGAATACATCAACAGTTAATGCAATTCAAATTAATTATGCCGATCAGGATGCAGAATTTCTAGGAAAGCAAACATCTATTTTTCATCAATACAAAATCTATTATTCGCTGGATGGAAAATCATGGGATGTGTTAATTGATAAAAGTAATAATAATACCGATATTCCACACGAGTATATTGAGTTGCAAAAGCCATTGTTAGCTAGGTTTATCAAGTTGGAAAATATTCATATGCCAACAGGTAAGTTTGCCATTAGTGGGTTACGTGTTTTTGGAAATGGGAATGGGGTTAAGCCTAATGTTGTAAAAAACTTTATGGTTTTACGTACCGAAAAAGATAAACGTAGTGCATGGATTAGATGGGCGCCATCATCGGATGCTTATGCCTATAATATTTATTATGGTTCGGAGCCTGATAAATTATATAGTTCTATTATGGTATATGATTTCAATGAATATTGGTTCAAAGCAATGGACAAAAATAAAACTTATTATTTCAGCATCGAATCCATTAACGAGAATGGTGTTTCGTTAAAAACAGAGGTACTTAAATCAGAATAAAATAAAACATAAACATGAAATTTTTTAGAACAATCATCGCAATTATTTTAACCATTTTCTATGTGCATGCAACTGCACAAAAAGACAATACTAAGATGAACGCCTTTATCAATAATCTGATGAATAAAATGACATTGGATGAAAAATTAGGTCAATTGAATTTGCCTGGTGCTGGTGATATTATTACCGGTCAAGCCTCTAATTCTGATATTGGTTTAAAAATTCGTCAAGGGAAAGTCGGTGGATTATTTAATATTAAATCTATCGAAAAAATTAAAGCAATACAGAAAGTGGCGGTAGAAGAAAGTAGGCTAAAAATTCCTTTGATCTTTGGAATGGATGTGATTCATGGATATCAAACCGAGTTTCCGATACCTTTAGGATTGTCTTGTTCATGGGATATGGCTTTAATTGAGAGAACTGCAAGAATCGCAGCAACAGAGGCTACGGCTGATGGTATTTGCTGGACATTCTCTCCAATGGTTGATATTGGTAGAGACCCACGTTGGGGAAGAATCGCAGAAGGTAGTGGCGAAGATCCTTTTTTAGGCTCCCAAATTGCAAGGGCAATGGTAAAAGGATATCAGGGTGATGACCTCTCTAAAAATAATGCCATGATGGCTTGTGTAAAGCATTATGCTTTGTATGGAGCTGCAGAAGCAGGAAGAGATTACAATACTACCGACATGAGTAAAGTGAGAATGTATAATGAATATCTTCCGCCCTATAAAGCTGCGGTTGATGCTGGAGTAGGGAGTGTTATGGCTTCCTTTAACGAAGTAGATGGTATTCCAGCTACGGGGAATAAATGGTTGCAAACAGATGTTTTAAGAAATCAATGGGGCTTTAAAGGATTTGTTGTTACAGATTATACAGGAATAAATGAAATGATTGAACATGGGCTTGGTGATTTACAACATGTGTCTAGCTTAGCTTTAAAGGCAGGAATTGATATGGATATGGTGGGTGAAGGTTTTTTAACTACCCTTGCAAAATCTTTACATCAGAAAAAGGTAACCATAACTGAGATTAATCAAGCATGCCGCTTAATATTAGAAGCAAAATACAAGTTGGGATTATTTGATGACCCTTATAAGTATTGTAATGAGGAAAGAGCGAAAACTGAAATATTTACAAAAGATAATTTGACTCTTGCACGAAGAGCAGCAGCAGAAAGTTTTGTATTATTAAAAAATAAAAATAACATTCTTCCATTACAAAAAAGTGCATCAATAGCTATTGTTGGTCCACTAGGCGATAGTAAAGCAAATATGGTGGGTACTTGGGCTGTAGCTACAGATTTTAGTAAGGCAACTACTTTGTTAGAGGGTATAAAAAATAAGATTGAAAATAAAGATCATGTATTCTATGCTTTGGGTTCCAATATTTCGGACGATAGTATATTCGAAAATCGAGTAAATGTCTTTGGTAAATCATTGAATAGAGACAATAGAAATGCTGCCGATATTATTAAAGAGGCAGTTGATATCTCAGCTAAAGCAGATGTTATTATAGCAGCTGTTGGTGAAGTTGCAGAAATGAGTGGTGAGTCTTCTAGTCGTTCTGATATTTCAATTCCCAAAGCACAAAGAGATTTGTTAAATGCATTAATGAATACAGGCAAGCCTGTTATAATGGTGTTATTTACGGGAAGACCATTAGCTATAAAATGGGAAGCTGAAAATATTCCAGCAATTATGACTGTCTGGCACCCTGGAACTGAGGCAGGAAATGCCATTGCAGATGTATTATTTGGAGATGCCGTTCCATCAGCTAAACTAACAACTACATGGCCACAGAATATGGGCCAAATTCCTATCTATTATGCGCATAAAAATACTGGTAGACCACTTGAGGAAGGAAAATGGTTCGAAAAATTTCGATCTAATTATTTAGATGTTTCAAATGATCCCTTATTTCCGTTCGGGTATGGGTTAAGTTATACTTCCTTTGCTTATACTAATACAACACTCAATAAATCTGTTATTCAACCTAATGATAGTGTTGAAGCAAAGGTTACGATCACCAATACAGGAGAATTTGATGGAGACGAAATTGTTCAATTGTATACCCGTCAAATGGTAGGGAGTATTACAAGGCCCGTAAAAGAATTAAAGGGTTTTCAGAAAATATTTTTAAAGAAAGGAGAGCATAAACAAGTAAGTTTTACAATTTCTTCCAAAGATTTAAAGTTTTATAATAACAGTTTAAAATACGTTTTTGAGCCTGGTAATTATAAAATATTTATTGGTACTGATAGTAATACCGCGAATGCAGCAGATTGTGTATTTCAATAATAACAACTGACCTAATAAATAAATTTTATGAAAAAACTATTTTTTGCCATTTTGCTTTTTACTGCTTGTCATCAACCAGTTTCCAAAACAAACAAAGTGGGAAACCAATTTCCTACCGAAGGCAAACCCGTTATTGTTTATACAACTGCCGATAGCACAATGCTGCGATTAACCGCAACCGATACATTGCAATTTGTAGCACATGGACAACCATTAGAAACAGAGGTTTTTGTTTTTGTAGATCCCTCAAAAACATTTCAAACTGTTTTAGGGATTGGTGGTGCATTAACCGATGCCTCGGCAGAAACTTTTGTTAAGCTTCCTAAAGAAAAGCAAGAGGAAATGATGCAAGC
>Ga0164297_10001498_pt1 | contig 24780 bp, 19 predicted proteins | sample GEODES058metaG_FD_113539 | JGI IMG/M metagenome (GOLD analysis project Ga0164297, IMG submission 113539) | Dystrophic lake water microbial communities from Trout Bog Lake, Wisconsin, USA - GEODES058 metaG | ecosystem: Environmental > Aquatic > Freshwater > Lake | place: USA: Trout Bog Lake... | reverse complement strand
TTCGCCACCTCGCTCGCCGAGCTGCGCGAGGACCCCGCTGCCGTCCAGGCCGCCATCAAGGACGCCGGCTATGACGTGACCCCTGAGGAGGTCCGCACGGCCTTCCTCGATCGCTTCGGGTCGCAGCTCACCGAAGAGCAGCTCGCCGCTGTGGCGGGCGGGCTGTCCGACGACGCCCAGATCGGCGTCGGCGTCGCCGCCGGCGTGGGCGTGCTCGCCGTCGCCAGCGGAGCGGCCGCCGCAGCAGCCGCCATCTGACCTCGCCGCAGACGGCCAAGGGCCATCGCTCCCTACCAGCTAGGTCAGGGTGAGCTCGTCCAGCGACGGTGGGACGAAGGTTCGGGCCCGATCGGTCACCGCGATCCACGGGAAGCGATAGGGCTCCAACCCAGGGACGATCACCCGGCAGACCGACACCTCGAAGGCCGATGCATCGAGCTCGCGGGCGAGGACCTTGTCGAACCCGGCTCGACGCAGCTCTCCCAAGATCACGTGGACGTCTCCGTGGAAGGAGCCGGTCGAGCGGTTCGGGATGTCATTGACGTTCACGCTCACCGCATGGGCAAGCGTCGCGTCGGGGCTCGACACATGGGAGCGCTTCAGCGCCTCGAAGGAGCCTCGCAGCAGATCGTCACGAGCACCGGCCACGAAGATGGTGCGGGCTTGAACCGCCTCGGTGACCGCTCGGATCATTGCGATCTCAGGATCGAGATGGCATCCGTAGCCCTTGTAGACGCCGTGCCCTGGTTGGTTCGACCAGACCAGGGCGGTGCAGGCGGGGATGCCGATGTCGTTCGGGTTCCACAAGATGGCCACCGAGGCGTCTGCCCGTTGGACCTGCTCGATGATCCCGCAGATGATCTCTCCCTCCAACGTGTCGAGATCGACGCGCAGGGGGATCGCTCCCTTGGCGATGGCCACGTCCCACGAGCTCACGGCGTCGCGCTCGACCACCTCGTAGAGGCCGGCGCACAGCGCTTCGGGCAGGTGGTTGCCAGACGCCAGGCCATTGGACGACGCCGCCCAGGGCGCCGCCATCATGGTGGGCTGCTCGGGCGGAAGCGCCACCAAGAGCCGCGGTGCCAACAGCTCGCTGCCATCGTGGAGGTTGGTCATCTCCGAGAAGGCATGGGCCCGATGCTCAGCGATCACCGCGTGGCGCATGACGGGGAAGGCGTCCACCGGCACCGCCAGGCGATCGCGCACCGCTGCGGGCGTCGCCACCACGTCGGTGGTGGGGGCCTCCTCGCCCACGAAGCGCTCGATGGCCTCCATGCACGCCGAGGTGGCCGCAGCGTGCAGGGTCGCCCCCTTGCCGGCCTCGACCGCCAACGACCCTGACGCGGGGCGGATCGCCACCACCACCGGGATCCCGACCGTGTCGAGCCCGGTGATGTCGGCCACCCGGGTGATCCCTGCCTTGTGGAGGTGGGGCCGGATCCGGTCCAGCGTCAGCTTCGGGTCCATCGCCCGATGGGTGCCACGGACCCACTCCTTGTCCGCGCGGTGCTCGACCCCCTTGACCACGATGGGGGGTGTGACCTCCGCCGACTGCTCCTCGGTGCTCATCGAGCTCCCCTCCTCACACGAGCTGGCGGACTGCCAGCGCGTAGAACGATCCCTTTGCCTCCATCAGGGCGTCGAAGGTGCCCAACTCGGCCACCCGACCTCCCTCGATGACCACGATTCGATCCGCATCCACGATGGTCGACAGACGATGCGCCACCACGATGCGGGTCATGCCGAGTGCTCCGAGGTTCGTCGACACGATCTTTTGCGTGACGTTGTCGAGCGCGGAGGTGGCCTCGTCGAGCAGCATGATCCGTGGTCGTGTGGCGAGTGCCCGGGCGATCAGGAGCCGCTGGATCTGCCCACCAGAGAAGGCACCCCCGTTCATGGTGATGATGGTCTGGAGGCCGAGCGGCATGGCTCGGATGTCGTCGGCCAGCGAGACCAGCTCGGCGAGCTCCCAGGCCTCGTCCTCGGTGATGGTGGCCGTCCCGGCCAGGTTCTGGAACACCGAGCCCGGCATGAGCTGGCCCTCTTGGAGCACCACGCCGAGCTGCCGACGCACGGCAGCCACGTCGAGGGACGAGAGGTCTTGGTTGTCGAAGAGGATCGAGCCGTGCTCAGGCTGCTCGAACCCGAGCAGCAGGCGCAGCAGGGTCGACTTTCCGCTCCCCGAGGCACCGACCACGGCCACCATCTCGCCGGCGTGGATGTCGAGATCGAGCCCCTCGAGGACGAGCGGAGTTCCCTCTGCGTACCGGAAGACCACGTTGTGCAGCGACACGGCACCCCGCAGTGGTCCGGGATCGACTCGATCGCCACCCGTCTCCTCGGTGTCGCTGGCCATCTCCGTGGCGCGATCCATGGCGGGCCGCAGCTGGATGACGGTCGCCAGGCCACCGGTGAAGGCCAGGATGCCGGCCAAGAAGAGGGTGTAGGTGGTCTGGAAGGCGATGAAGGTCCCGACGTTGCTGATCTGGTTGGTGGCCGCCACCGCCGTGAAGAGCACCAGCGTGCTCAGCGTCCCGATCAGTCCATTGGCCAGCGCCTGCTGCGCCGAGCGAGCGGTGAGCTGCTGCCCGACGGCAGCGCGGAATCGCTCCGCCCAGGCAGCGAACGCCCTCGACTCCGCCCCCGCCACGTGGAGCTTCGGGATGGCACCGAGGACCTGGAACAAGAAGCCGTTGACCTCACCGGTGGCGACATCGACCGCCCGTTGCGCTCGAGCGACCCGGACAGCCAAGACCACCGAGACCACCAGCACGATCGCCCCCCAGAGCAGGGCGAACCAGGCCAGCACCGGCTCGTAGAAGAACAGGACGACGACCGAGAGCACCGAGCCGAGCACCAGGGGGATGGCGGCCAGGATCGACTGGTCGACCAGGTCTCGGCCGACCTCGAGGGCCGAGAGGCGAACGGTCATGTCGCCGGGTCCGAGGCGCTCGACCAGGCTGACCGGGCTTCGGAGCACCCGGCCCCAGATCGATCGTTGCAGATTGAAGGAGAAGGAGGCCTCGAGCCGGGTCGCAGCGGCGGTGGCGGCGATCTGGACCGGCAGCACGCCGACGGCGGCGGTGACGAGTGCCACGAGGAGCCAGGCCAGCCGGCTCGTGTCGCCCTCCGGGATGATCTGGCCGAAGACCACGCCCGAGGCCAAGGGGACGGTCAGGCTCACCAGTGCGATGAGCAGCGACCAGATGAAAATGGTCGCGATGGCTCGGCGCTGGCCGCGGAGTGCTCGGCGGAGCAGCCCAGTCTCGGTCACCTCGTCATCGTCGGGGACCTTCGTGAAGACGAAGGCGGTCGAGAGGACGTCGGGTGCGCGAGGATCGCTCGACCGCCACGACGAGCCATCGGCCGCCACGATCTCGGCGTCGGGCCGATCGGCGAGCAAGGCCAGCGGCGTGCCGTCCGCCGAGAAGCCGACCATCGACTCGACCACGCTGCGGCGCCAGTCCTCCTCGAGGACCACCGCCCGCACGTAGAGGCCAGAGGAGGAGGCCAGTGCTCTGACGGCGGCGGTCCCCTCGCGACCCTGGAAGCCATGCTCAGGCGCTCGGACGGCGAAGCCGGCCGAGGCTCCCACGATGGTGGCGACGGCGACCAGGGGGTCGTCCGAGCGTGGGGCGATGACCTCGGTCGAGCCCATGATCTCATGCGAGAGGAGCTCGATCGCACCGAGCTCGGCGGCATGGTTCGCACCGAGCGCCCCTCGGGCTCGCTCGACGGAGGCGGCCTCGGCGCGCTGGGCGGCAGCCATGGCGGCGGCGGCCGTCGCACGGGTCAGCCAGCCAAGGCCCTCGAGGAGGTTCGGTCGAGCGACCGAGTCGAGCGGTTCGACCTGCGCCCGTGCTGCCTCGGCGGGGACGAGGCGAAGGCGCTGATCGATGGGCGCCCCCACCGCGGGCAGCTCGACGCCGGCCAGCGTGAGCACCCCCGCGCTCGGTCGGACCCAGCACAGCGTCTCGGTGGCCGCCTCGACGCCGGCGACGAGCTCGGTCGTCTGGTCGACGAGCGACTCCACCCGATCGCTCGGAGCGAGGCTGGAGGCTCGGATGGCGAGGGCGAGGGCCGTCGCCGTCTGCGCAGCGGCCCGAACGAGCTCCTCGTCGCCGAGCACCACCTCGTCGAGAGCGACCATCGTCGCCCTCCCATCGGCCACGACCCACGGGCGACCAGCAGGGGCCTCGGACAGGACCACGAGGCCCGGGGCGGGGATGGTGGCGACATGGACCCGATGCCCATCGCCTGGTGCCTGATGGTGCTCGACCAAGAAGATGGTGGCCTCCCCATGGGAGACGAGCCATGCACCGGCCGATCGCTCCTCTGCGGGGGCGACCACCACCTCGGCAACCTGACGTGGCTCGGGGACGTCAGCCACGTCGGTCACTCTTCGACCAATCGCGCATAGGGACCACCAGCCGCCACCAGCTCGGCGTGCCGGCCCACCTCGACCACCCTGCCCGACTCCATCACCACGATCAGATCTGCGTCTCGCACGGTCGAGAGGCGATGCGCCACGATGACCGTCGTGCACCCCCGCCGGGCGATGGCGGCGTCGACGAGCGCCTCGGTCTCGGCATCGAGTGCTGAGGTGGCCTCGTCCAGGACGAGGATCGACGGGTTCCTGACCAGAGCGCGGGCGATCTCCAGGCGCTGTCGCTGCCCGCCGGACCAGTTGGCTCCGCCGTCGGCCACCGGTGCCCCGAACGAGCCGGAGCGAGCGACGATGTCGTCGAAGATGCAGGCGTCTCGACATGCCGCCACCAGGTCGTCATCGGGCACCGATGGGTCCCAGAGGGTCAGGTTCTCCGCCACCGTCCCCGAGAACAGGGCGATGCGCTGGTCGACCATGGCGACGGACTCGGTGAGCACCGGCCGTGGCACCTCAGCTCGTGGCGTGCCGTCCAAGAGGACCGACCCCTCCCAGGGCTCGTAGAGCCCGGCGATGAGCTTGACCAGCGTCGACTTGCCGCTCCCCGAGGTCCCTACGACTGCCACGCGGGAGCCCGGTGGGATCTCCATCGTCAGGTCCTCGATCAGCGGTGCCGCGGTCGACTTGTACCCGAAGCTGACCGCCCTGAGCGAGATCGCTCCCTCGAGGCGCCCCTCGTCCCCCGTCACGACCATCGCTTGGCGCTCGGGATCGCTGCTCTGGTCAGGGGCCTCCTCGAGGACATCATCGAGTCGACCGGTCAGGTTCTGCGCCTGCTGCATGAGCCAGGCGAAGCTGACCAGGTCGTTCAATGGGCCAGAGAACGATCCGACCAGCACCTGGAAGGCCACCAACGAGCCGAGCGCCAGCTGCCCCTTGATGACCTGGAAGGCGCCGATCCCGAGGACGAGCGCCGAGACGAGCCCCTTGAGGAGGGTTGGCAGGGCGTTGCCGACCTGCGTTCGCACCGTGATCTCCTGGCGCGTGCGGGCCACGTTGGCGGCCGTCCCCTCCCAGCGGGCGTAGTAGTCGCCCTCGAGGCCGGAGGCCTTGATCGTCTCCAGGGTGATCGCCCCGTAGGCGGTCATCATCTGCAGGCTCGCCTGGCCCTGGACCAGGCGGCGCGAGGCGTCGCGGCGTCGCCGGAGTGCCGAGCGCAGCGCGAGGAGGTTGCACAGCGTGAGGGCGACGGTGATGGCGGCCAGGAGCGGGTCGACGAAGAACATGGCCACGCCGTAGACGACCACCACGATCGAACCCACCCCGACGATGGCGAGGCGCCCGGTCAAGAGCGCCACCACGTCGCGGTTGTGCTGCACGCGCACCGAGAGGTCCGCCACCGAGCGCGAGACGAAGTAGTGCTCGGGGAGCCGGAGCGCCTTGTGGATGAAGCGAGACGACTCGAGGACAGTCAGACCGATGGCGACGCGGACCAAGATGCGCTGCTGGTACCACTGCAAGAGGCCCTGGAGGCCCACGATGAGGAGGAGCGCGACGATGATCGACCAGGCGGCCGAGCGATCGTGACCGACGAACACCGAGTCGATGAAGATCTTGGAGGCGGCGGCCAGCGCGATCCCCGGCACGGTGGCCAGGAGCCCCACGGTGATGATGGCAGCGAGCTCGGTGACCACGCTCTTGCCTCGACGCAGCACACCGGCCCACGGACGCGGGCGCGTGCCGCCCGGCGTGAAGGCGTCAGTCCGGCTCAGGGTCAGGCAGATCTTGGTGTAGTCCGCCTCGAACTCGGCATGGGTGAGCTTGCGAGGGCCGACGGCGGGGTCGTTGAGGTAGACGTAGCGGTCATCCTTGCCCTCGAAGACCACGAAGTGGGCGCCCTTCCAGAACAAGATGATCGGCTCGCCGGTGCTCTCGAGCTTGGCCGCAGCGCGATACGAGCCGAAGCCGTCCAGGCCATAGCCACGAGCTGCTCGAAGCAGATCCGCCATCGTGGTGCCGTCTCGAGAGGCGCCGCAGGTCTCGCGCAGCTCGCTGAGCGGGACGAAGCGGCCGTAGAAGCCCAGCACCATCCCGAGCGCCGCCGCGCCGCACTCGGTGACCTCGAACTGGAGCATCGTCGGGACCTCGACCCGGCGCCCCGTTGCGCCCGCCGGTCTCGACGGGGCGTGCAGCTTCTCGGTGGTGGTCACGACCCGAACGCCCGCGAGGCCAAGGAGCGATGCGAGGTCACGATGTCGGCCATCCCGATCGAGTTGATCGGCAGTGGATTCGCGGGGCCCTTCCCCACCGTCCAGGCGTAGCCCGTCGGGGTCTGCGCCTCATGGAGGTCGAGACGCACCTCGTAGACAGGCCCGGCCTGCAAGACGCCGGCGGCCGTCGTCGGGTTGTCGAACAGCGCCATCGCTCGCCCGGCGGTGAGCGGGAGCGCCGCCACGAAGTCGACCGTCGCCTCGATCCGGCCGTAGCGGACCTGGTTGACCGTCGGGAAGGCGACGGTGGCCTCCTGGCCCGGCGTCACCGTGCCGACCGCCGCCGGAGTCAAGAGCCCGATCGCCACGGTCTCTGGGCCCTTCGGGGCCAGGTAGAGGAACGTGGAGCCACTGGCGATGATGGCCCCCGTGGTGGCCTGCACCGAGGCAACCGTCCCGGCGATCGGAGCGGTGATGTCGATCGGGGCCGAGCCCGGCACGCTCAAGACCCCCAGGCGCTGCCCAGCGACCACGGTCGATCCGAGCCGGGCGTCGATCTGGTGGACCACCGCCGTCTGGAGGACGGGGACGGGGTAGAGCCCCGAGCTCGGCAGGAGCGCCACCTGGGTCGAGGTCGTGACCACCTGCTGGGCCACGAAGCCCCAGATCACGAGCGCCGCCACCAGGAGCGCCAGGCCGCCAACGCCGAGCCAGATGCGCGAGCTCGTGCGCTTGAAGGTCGCGTTGATCTGCTCGAGCGGGTTCGTCGCCTCTCCGATGGCCCGCTCTTGGAACGTACCGCTGCCAGCGTCCGAGGCCACCGCGGTCGTCCCCATCGCCTCGTGGTCGTTGCTCATGTGCCCTCCGAAGGGTCGTCACGATCGGCGTACAGCACGAGGTCAGAGAACGGCACCTCGAAGGGAGCGATCTCGCGCAGGGCGAGATGGGACCGATCAGCCAGGTGCCGCCACTCGGACTCGGTGCGGGCCAGGCCACCGGTCCGAACCAGGTTGAAGAGGTCCACCATCGACGCCGGGATGCTGCCATCGTGCACGGTGTCGATCACGTGGACGGTGGCACCGGGCGCAAGCGCTGGACGGAGCGCACAGAGCAGTGCGACCGCACCCTCGTCGTCGAGGGTGCAGAGCACGCGGGTCATCACCACGAGATCGATCGGGCCGCCAACCTCGTCGAGGGCTGCTATGACGACGTCGTGGCCGGCGACGGCGCCCCGGGCTACCTCGAGGACCTCTGGCCGCTCGACGAGGATCACCCGGGCGCGCGGCGCCCGTGCGGCGATGGCGACGGCCAGTCGACCCAGCCCGCCGCCGAGGTCGACGACGGTTCCCTCGAAGTCCTCAGGCACCAGGCGCGCCGCACGGCGGTCCATGTCGAGGCCCCACGTGGCAGCCGAGAACCCCAGGTCAGCGTCGGCGTCGGCGTCGGCGTCGTCGCGTCCCTGATCGGCTCCCCTCACCATGGCCGCCAGCTCCTCCCAAGCGGGCTGGGAGCTTCGGCGCAGGTCCCGGGCATAGGGAGCCAGCGAGGCTTCGTGCCCCTCGGCGAGCACCTCTCCCTTGATCGTGGGACGCCAGCCCTCATCGTCCTCGTCCAGCAGGTCGAGGGCGGCGAGCGCCTGGCAGAGCCGACGCAGGCGGGCGGGATCAGCGGAGAGCCGGTGGGCCAGCTCGTCGGTGGAGCTCGGCTGGTCCAGGTGGTCGAAGAGGCCGAGCTCGACCGAGGTGAGGACGACCTGGCTCACCTGGTGGCTCTCGAGGAGTCGATGGACCTCGCCCGACGCAGCTCGACGCGCGGACTCGCTCGGCGCCGCTGGGCCGCGGTCTGCACCGAAGATCCGGGCCAGTCGCTCGCGCCGCTCCGAGGCCTCGATCCGAGCCGCCGTGGCGTCGAGGAGGCCGACGAAGAGGCCGGCCATCCCGTCGAAGCCGTGATCCTCGATGGTGGCATCGAGCGAGCCCTGGGCTCGCCAGCCCGACGCGACATGGTGCTTGATGAGGAGCTCGGTGCCCTCGGCGTCGGTGGCCGGCCACGGCTGCGCTGGCCGTGCGTCGGCCAGCAGCCGGCGCCGTGAGGCCAGCCGGACGGCCTCGGGATAGCGACCCTCGAGGCGCAGCTGATCGATGATGATCTTGCGGTTCCGACCATAGAGCCGGGTGTCCAAGGCCCAGCGCTGCATCCGACGACGCAGGGCCTCTTCTTCCATCAAGCGGGTGAAGGAGTCCTCGTCGAGGTCGTTTGCGACCAGCCAATCACCGAGATCATCCTCGGTGAGTGAACGGTTGAGCAGGAATCGAGCGCGCTCGCTGGCGACCTCCTCCGCCGTCACGGTGGCGCCCGTCTCGAAGGCGTACTCGAGGGCCAAGAGCCGATCGATGGCACGCTGCGAGAGCTGCTCGAAGTCCGAATCGTGGAGCGCGAGGTCATTGACGAGCTGGTAGCGGCGCAGCGGCGTCGTGGCACTCGGCACCAGCGTGTCGGACTCGGCCATCGACTCTCCGACCCGACCGAAGAGGTGGAGTGGCGCCTCGAGTTCCGGCATCGGCACTCCGACCAAGGAGAGTCCGTGCTCGATGCCTGCGATGGCGTCGAGCGCCTTCTGATCGATCATGGAATCAGCCACCATCGCCGCCAGCTCCGTGGCGTCGGCTCGGCCGCGGCGACCGAGCTCCTCGGCCAGGGCGGGTGCGATCCGCTCGCTGAAGTGCAGCGTGGCGAGCGAGTCGGCGAGCAGATCGGCCACCGCATCATCGATGAGGCCGGTGGCACGCAGGTGCGTGATGGTGGCCATGCAGTTGACCAGCGGCCAGGTGAACGGCTGCCACCCCATGTCAGCGTCGCCGTGGAGGAGCGCCACCTCGTCGTCCGCGGTCAAGAACCCGCCCGAGAAGTGCTCGAAGATCGATCCGACCCCGACCATCCCGAAGCGCTCCATCTCCGCTGCTCGCAGCGCTCCCATCGATGACGCACCGACCACGTGGACGCCCTGATTGAGGACGAAGAGGATCTCCTTGTGCCACACCGAGAGGCTCTGGCCGAACTCCCCGTCGATGATCACGCACACCTCTGGGTGGTACCGCTCCCACGCGCTCAGGAGATCGCCTTGGCAGATGGGCGGCAAGAGCAGCACATCCGGGAAGCGTCGTGCCACCTCAGAGGCCGGAAGGCTCGGGCCCACGAACGCCACGACCAGCGTCGACGCGGCACCCTCTGACGGCACGGTCGTCATCACGCTCATCACCTGCCCTCGCTCGCCCTTCTCGCACCCGAAGGATGCTCCTGCCCTCGATCACGTCGAACGTCTGCTGCTCCGCCGCATCCCCTCCCCGATCTCCGGCAGGAGAACATCGTGCGCATGCGACGATGGCGCCCTTGCGGACACGCCAATGGTACCGCTTCAGGATTCGACTGAAATCGGTTGAGGAGGTTGCAGCCGTCAACTCGAGGCGCCCATGGTCGACCGCCCTGCGTAGTCGACGATTGCTGTTGACCCCCAACCTGAACCTGATTTAGCCTGACCTCACCTCGGACCGAAAGGTTGCACCATGTCGACAGAGTCAGCGCAGAGCCTGTTCGACCGTCTTGATCAGGATGAGGCCTTCGCCTCGGAGCTCGCAGAGCGACGCGAGGATCCAGACGCCGTCCAGGCGATGATCCGCGACGCCGGCTTCGACGTCACCCCTGAAGAGATGCATGAGGTCTTCCTCGAGCGCTATGGAGCCGATCTCAGCGAGGAGCAGCTCGAGGCGATCGCCGGTGGCGTCACCGGCGCCGAGATTGCTGCTGGTGTGATCTTGGGTGGTGTGGCGATCGCAGGAATTGCGGTGAGCGCGGCCGCTGCCGCCATCTAGCAACGCGGGGCTGAGCACTCGCCCAGCCCCGCGTCAACGGATCTCGATCCTCCCCATGAGATGGGGACGGCGGCACTCGATCAGGAGAGGACGCCGGTGATCTTGAGCGCTCCGGTGGCGAAGGGCTGATCGGTGAGGAGGAACGCCGCGCCCTTCGAGCAATCGCTCTTGTGGGCCAGCGTCATCGTCAAGGTGCCAGCCCACAGGCTGGTCGTGGGGTCCTGGGTGATCACGATGTTGCCGGCCTCGTGGCCCAGCTGCCAGCCGACGTTGGGAAGGACGCCATTGGCGTTGAAGTAGGAGAGGAAGGAGTTGCCGTTGGCGTCCAGGGTGTTGATGCCAGCGACGGCGAGCGTCATCTTGCCGGTGCTCGACGAGCAGCTCATCGCCACTGCGGCGGCCGACTCCGCGTTGGTCGAATGGTTGACCACCGAGCGCAGGGTGTGGATCGCACCATGGTCGTCGGAGGTCGGCGCCTTGGCCGCGCCGGCCGGGTGGGCGAAGACCATCGAGGCCGTGCTGGTGCTGAGGACGGCGGCGGCGGCCAGGGTTCCGATTCGGGTGAGGTTCATGGTGCTGCTCCTTCGGTTGGTTCGAGGCCCTTGCGGACCATCGCTGTCGCGTGTCGACCAAGGGGAACCTATGGAGCCCTCATTGCGTGGCAATGAGACAGTTCTGAGATAACTCTCATCAAGGAATCGGGACCCGTGGGTGCCTCGATCCGACGTCCACGACGAGATCTCCGAGCGATCGATGCGAGCAACACCGGTGGCGCCGTTGCTGCTCCCGCCGAGTGCTCGGGGACACGAGCAGCGAGCTGGTCGGGGCTGCTCAGCTGTCGCCGTTCGCTCCCCCGCCCTCTCGAAGTCGGGCGACGTCCACGAGGTCCTGAGGTCGAGCGGCAGCGAGCTTGTTGGTGATCAGGTCATCTCGCGAGATGAACGGTACGGTGCGACCGTCGATGTCGACGCCGACGCGACGCTCCCAGGCAGCGTCGAACTCGACCCCGTCGATGCCGGTGAGCAGATCGATCCGATGCGGTGGATAGCCCAGCTGGATGACCAGATCCGGATCGAGGAGATCGTCCAGGGTGACGTCGATGGCTTCGAACCCGAAGGCTTCGAGCGTCGCCAACACCCGCGACGCATTTTCCGGATCCACCCGGAGCCACGCATCAAGATCACCGGTGTAGCGAGGCACACCATGAGCGGCGAGTGCGTAGCCGCCGACGATCAGGAATCGAACATCATGGTCGAGCAACAATCCTGCAAACTCGTTGAAGTCTCGATCCATCTCCATGGGCATCCCCGATCATCTGCCGTCGGAGGGACTCGACGGCTGCCACCCGCTCGGTCGGGCTTTTCGACAGCCAGTAGTCCAGATCCGAGGACTCGTCGTGCAATCCCCGAATCGTCACGCTGCCCCGAATCACGTTTCTATTCTACTGGTCAGTGGTGCGTCGACATGGTTCCGCGAGCCGCCTGCGCCCAGCCTTCACGGGAGTGCGATCAGGTGCGCTCCCGTTGCAGAATCATGGGGTCGACCCCGCGGCCTCCCAGGGAGTTCGGGGAGCATTCGGCCTGACGAGAATCGCGATGCGCCGACAACCTGGCGTGCAGACGAGCACCGCCACCCGAGCACCAGAGCGCCATCGATACGTCGGGCCGAGCTGCTCAGAGGCCGAAGGGTCGACGCCGGGACTCCATCCATCGACCCGGAGCCGATAGGCGATGGCCAGCTCGTCGCCGAACCCCGGCGCAGAGCCCAAGGATCGGATCACCACCAGGTTCACCGCGCCGCGGGGCATCGCTCGCTCGATGCGGACGGCGAGCGCTGACGACTCATGAGCCGCCACCATCGAGGGTCGTGCCCCTGGGATGGCCCAGCACGTGGCGAGGGCACCAGCGAGGAGGATGGCGACGGCGGCCATCTGTGCTCGTACTCGAGTGCCCTCCACCACTGATCGACGGGAGTGGGCGGCGGTGGACGGGGCCCAGGATGGCGCGACGTCGACGATGGCTGCCAGACCGCTCCAGATCACGAAGGACCAGAGAAGGATGGAGAAGGGCCAGAGAAGGATGTCGACGTAGCGCAGGACGATGGAGCGGTCGACAGGGATCAGGGAGAAGGTCACGGCGAGCCCCAGGGCCACGGCGATCACCAGCGCCCCGAGCCACGCCTGGGAGGACCGTCCACGCCGAGCCGCCACCGCCGTCAGGCCCACGATGACCAGGAGCAGGACCATGGCTGCCCCCGCCTGGAGCCCGTCAGAGAGGACACGCGAATCGATCGCGCCAACGGGATAGCGCCGGAGGAACAGCGGCACGCCCCACATCGCCCGTGCCACCATCTGGAGCCCAAAGCGGACCCCGAGCACGTGGCCATGGGCGTTCACCCCCGCCAGCTTGCTCAGGTTCCGTGATCCCGCGAGCTGATCGACGAGCGGGAGCAGCCAGCAGAGGATGCCAGCCAGCGCGCTCCAGGCCACGAGGCGTGCGCGATGTCCCCGACTGGCCACCAGCCCGCCCGCGAAGCCGACGACCACACATGCGATGGTGGGCACGATGAAGGCCGAGTGGCACTGCATCGCCACCGATGCCGTGATCACCGTCGCAGGGCCCCACCGCCACGCGCCCGTCGACAGCGCCCAGGCGCACGCAATCGTGGCGACGAAGGCGAACGTCCCGAAGTAGGGGTTCCAGACAGGATCGCTCCCCAGCACCGGAGCGGACACGAGGAGCACGAGCACGAGGATCGTCGCCGCCACGAGCCCACGAGATCCCGCCGCCCGTCGACAAGCCTCGATGGCAGTGGATCCGAGCGCGGCCGCGACCACCGACGCCCCGAGCAACGGCCCCACAAGAGGAAGCACGGTGGTGGGGAGCGCCAGGAGCAGGTACTCGAGCGGCCCGGCCGAGTAGATGAGCTCGGCGCCATGGGACGCCTGGGAGAACTGGCCGACGAGGACGGGCGAGAGCGAGAGCTCGGCCCGCGATCGGGCGGCGATGGTGGCGTTGTCCCACCACGGGACCCACCCATGCCTGATCGACAATGCGGCGGAGATGACCATGGTCAGCCAGATGGTCACGTGGGCGATGATCCTCACCCGTCCATGCCAGCGCCGCGCATCACCGCTCTCGACACGTCCCGGCGTCGTGGGGCTCGACAGCGTGGTGGTCATTGGCAGCCGTGCACGCGGGTCACGGTTCGCTGTGCGCCAAACCGGAACCAGCGCCAGAAGCTGGTCGAGGCACAGCATCCGACGAATGCCACATCATCGGCCTAGTCAATCAGACCACTGCCCAGCGGGATTCTCCACACCGAGTCGCACGGCGTCACGGCGTCGACCTCCAAGACTGCGCCCACAACGTGTCCCGACGTACGCCGACTACGACTCGCCCTGAACCCCCGCCATGTCGAGCGCTGTCCAGGCCAGGGCGATCGCCCCGTCGAGCACCGCTCGCTCGGCCGTGGGCCCGACGCACGCATCAGCGAAGGCCGCTTGGTGGTTCAAGACGGGATAGGTGCCCAGACCGATGTAGGGATGGATGGCCGGGACCACCTGGGACACGTTGCCCATGTCGGTCGAGGCACGGTTCATCCTTCGCGCCGGTGAGTGGTCGTCGAAGACCCGACCGAGGGCGGTGGCGTTGCGCACGTAGGCCTCGAGCGCTGGCTCATAGGTCCGGAACTCCGCGTAGGGCTTCGACTCCGGGGTGATCTCGAGCGTGCAGCCGGTGGCCAGCGCGCCAGCCTCGAAGCAGCGGTTCACGCGCTCCTCGACCTCGGCCAGCTCGGCCAGCGACTGCGCTCGGACGTACCAGCGACCCTCCGTGTGCGCCGGGATGGCGTTGGGTGCTTCCCCGCCGTTGGTGATGATGCCGTGGACCCGGACCGAGTCGGGCAGCTGTTGGCGCAGCAGTCCGAGGGCCGCCTGGGCGACGGTGAAGGCGTCGGCGGCGTTCACGCCGTGCTCGGGGTAGGCGGCAGCGTGAGCTGCACGGCCGTGAAAGTCGATGTGGGAGTGAATCACGGCGAAGGGCTGAGCCTCGGCGACGTCGACGGGTGCGGGGTGCACCATCATGGCGAGGTCGAGGCCCACGAAGGCCCCACGCTCGAGCAGCTCGATCTTCCCGCCGCCCCCTTCTTCCGCAGGCGTGCCATAGACCTCGATGCGGATCCCGGCCTCCTCGGCCACCCTTCGGAGCGCCCGGGCCGCGCCGACGGCGGTGGCGGCGATGAGGTTGTGCCCACAGGCATGGCCGAGACCAGGCAGGGCGTCGTACTCGGCGATGAGCCCGAGGCGGAACGGTCCCTCACCGAAGGTGGCGCGGAAGGCCGTCTCGAGTCCGAGGTAGCCGGCCTCGATCGTGAAGCCCACCTCCACGAGCGCCTCGGCCACCCAGCGCGCCGCCTTGTGCTCCTGCCAGGCGACCTCGGGGTTGGCGTGCAAGAGCTCGGAGAGCGCCGTGAGTCGTTCGGCGTCGGCCTCCACGGTGGTGGCGATCTCGTTGCGCATCACTCGTCTCCTGGGACGCCGTAGCTGGGTGCAGCGGTCGGATCGAGGGCTCGAGTGACGTACGCGTCGCGCTGCGGGAGCCAGATCTCGAGCAGGTCGGCGAGATCGGCGATCGGTGTGTCGGACCAGTCGACCCGCAGGTCGGTCTCGAGCCATGGGACCGAGCGGACCACGCCGAGCCCGGCCGAGTGGAGCGGCCCTGCCTCACCTCCCGCGTCGAGGCCGGCCACAAGGCCGGCGAGGAGGCGCACCTCGAGCTCGCCGTCGGCGGTGGTGAACCCCTCGACCACAGCGTCGATGACGGCGGGGTCGGCCAGCAGGTTGCCCGCTGCCGCCACACCTGGTCCCACCCGATGGCGGTGGAGGCCGAGTGCCCCGCTGCCTGAGAAGGCGGCACCGTCGCCGCTCACGGACAGGGCCACGAGCTGGCGGTGCTCGATCGAGTCCGGGTGACCCTGGCGGACCGCATCCAGGGCCTCGTCCGCCAAGGCACCAGCCTCCATTCGGTCGAGCAGCTCGGTACCGAGCCGCGGATCGGTGACGTTCTGAGAGGCGGCGACGCCCACCCCGGCGCGCAGGTGGAGGCACCGGGCGGCGACCGCCGGGCTCGAGGAGGTGACCGCCATCCCGATGGCACCACTCCCGTCGACGCCGAGGACCGAGAAGGTCACGCCGATGCCTCGGGGACCACGGCGATGGCGTCGATCTCGACCAGCCACTCGGGTCGGGCCAGGGCTGAGATCACCACGCCGGTCGAGATGGGGTGCACGCCCTTGGTGGCGCGACCGATGGCCCGGTAGACCACCTCGCGATAGCGAGGATCGACCAGGTAGATCGTCAGCTTCACCAGGTGCTCGATCGTGCCCCCGGCTTCCTCGATGAGCATGGCGATGTTGGCCATCGCCTGGTTGGCCTGCACCTCGACGTTGCCGATCCCCACCGACTCGTGGGTCTCGAGGTCCTGGCCGATCTGGCCTCGCACGTAGATGGTGTTGCCAGCCCGGACCGCCTGGCACAGGTCGTTGTCGAGCTGCTGCTCGGGGTAGGTGACCGAGGTGTTGAAGGGGCGGATCCTGGTGTGGCCGCCGACCACGATGGGGTCGTTCACGGGTGCTGCCCTCCGGTGGTCGAGGTCTCATACGAACGGTAGCTGCGCTGGATGGCGATCTGGTCGGCGAGGTAGCGGGCATCGTGCCAGACGCCCCAGATGAAGCTCGAGCCGCGCCTCGACTGATATGGCAGACCGAGGAAGTAGATGCCCGGCTCGGTCGAGACCCCCCGATGGTGCCGCGGCCGGCCCTGCTCGTCGACCACGTCGACCTCCAGCCAGGAGTAGTCGTTCCGGTACCCCGTCGCCCACACGATGGCAGACACCCCGGCGGCCTCGAGGTCCAGCGAGCCGAGGGGGTTCGTGACGCAGTCGGGGTCGGGCCCGAGCACCCGGGCCGACGGCTCCTCGGGGAGGTCCAGGCCATTGCGCTCGGCATAGGCGTCGGCCAAGTCGAGCAGGGAGAGCAGGCTGGCGTCGCCCGCCGAGAGGTTCTCGGCCAGGTCGTCGCGGAAGGTCAGAGTGCCGTCCTCGAAGCCATCGGTCAGGCCGAGCAGCGTGATGCCGCGCGCCGCCATCTGGCGGAGGTCCACGGTCTCGCCACCGTGGGCGCCACTCACTGCGATCGAGACGTGCTCCTTGCCCACCGGGGGGCGCTCCGCGTCCCACAGGCCCAAGACGCCGAGCCACCACACGAAGTCCCGCCCGCGATAGCGCCGAGGTGGCCGGTCGTGAGGTCCGACGGAGAGATAGACCTGGCGGCCCGAGCTTCGGAGCTCCTCGGCGATCTGCACGCCCGAGGATCCCGCTCCGACCACCAGCACGGCGCCCGGCGGGAGCTGCGAGGGCCGCCAATAGGCGTTCGAGTGGAGCTGGAGCACGCCAGCCTCCTCGGGGACGATCGGAGGGATGACCGGCTCTTGGAAGGGCCCGGTGGCGGCCACCACAGCGTCGGCCACCAGGGTTCCCGCCGAGGTCTCCACCACGAAGCCGAGGGCGCCGTCGCGTCGGCGCACCGACGTCACCGCAACGCCACAGATGATCGGGGCGCCGATCATCTCGGCATAGGCCACGAAGTAGTCCGCCACCTGGTCCTTGGTGGCGAAGCCATCTGCGTCGACCTCGTCGAAGGTCAGGTTGGGGAACCGGTCGTGCCATGCTGGGCCATTGGCCACGAGCGAATCCCAGCGGGCATGTCGCCACCGCTCCGCGATCTGGCGCCGCTCGAGCACCAGGTGCTCGATGCCGGCCGCGCCCAGGTGCTCGCTCATGGCGATCCCGGCCTGACCCGCCCCGACGACGAGCACCTCGACGTGAGAAGGAAGGGCCGTGGTCGCTGTCTCGTCGGTCATCGGGCCCTCCGAACAGGGAAGTAGACCGGCTGGATCGCCGAGTCCTGGACGGCGAGCGCCGTGACCTCCCGGCGGAACGGCACCTCGTCGTTCGACCAGTCGGGCCCGTCGAACTCCTCCGCAGCACGGCGACCTGACCACACGGCGGCGGCGATGGTCCCCGGCCCGAAGGCATCGCCGATGCACCGCACGCTGTCCAGCGCTCCCTCGTCGGCCAACGTGACCAGCTCGAGAGCGAGATCCTCCTTCGGAAGGCGGGCGGTGACCATGACGACCGCATCGGCCTCGATCTCGCGAGCACGGCGGGTGTAGACGTCAGCCACCTCGACCCCACCCGTCCCCACGCGAAGCACGGCGTGCTCGGTCAGGCGCCCGATCCCCTGCTCGATCAGTCGACGCTGGATGCGATTGACCTCGAAGGTGTTGACCGACCAGGCCGAGACCTGCGGGGCGGGAGTGACGACTGTCACCTCATGGCCACGGGCCCGGAGCAGCTCGGCGATGACGCCACCCATGTAGTAGTGGTCATCGTCGTAGACGACGACGTGGTCGGCCTCGAGCTCGAGGCCCGCCATCAGCTCGGTCGGGCTCACGACCGTCGCCCCATCCTCGATCGGGACCGGCCGGGCATGGAAGCGACCGACGCCGTCTCGGCGCCAGGTCGAGCCGGTGGCCACGAGGACGTGCTGGAACTCGAACTCCACCACGTCGGCGGCGGCCATGGGGCTCTCGCGGAAGATCTCGACATTGTCGAGGTGCGAGATGGCCGCCTCGCGATAGGTCAGCACCCGGTTCCACGCGCCGAGGCCGGGCAGCCTCGACTCGGCGGCCACCCGGCCACCGAGATCGCGGGTGGCCTCGCACAGCGCCACCTCATAGCCGCGCACGCCGAGGACCCTGGCGGCCTCGAGGCCGGCTGGACCTGCGCCCACGACCAGGATGCGGCTGTCGGTCTCCTTGGGTCGGCTGCGCTCGGGGTGCCAGCCTCTGCGCCACTCCTCGCCCATGCTGGCGTTCTGGGTGCAGCGGATGGGCGACATGGTCTGGTCGCCGGTCACGCAGATGTTGCACCCGATGCACTCGCGGATGAGGTCCAGCTGGTCATCACGGATCTTGTTGGGGAGGAAGGGATCGGCGATCGACGGTCGCGCGGCCCCGATCAGGTCCAAGATGCCCGCCTTGACCTGCCGGACCATGGCGTCGGGCGAGGTGAACCGACCGACGCCGACCACGGGCTTGGTCGTCAACGCCTTGAGCCCGGCCACAAACTCCTCCTGGCGGCCCTCGGGGGCGAAGCGCGAGGTCATCGAGTCACCCTCCCAGCTGCCCATGGCGAAGTCCCAGAGGTCCGGAAGCTCGCCCAAGGACTCGAGGACGGCCGAGATGTCATCGCGGCTCACCCCGAGCTCGATCTCATCCTCCACCGTGATGCGACACGCCACCGCCGCTCGACCGTCGACCTCCTCGATGGTGTCCTCGAGCAGCTCGCGCAACAAGCGCATGCGGTTCTCGATCGAGCCGCCGTACTCGTCGCTTCGGGTGTTGGCGCGACGCGACAAGAAATGGTGGAGGGTGCTGTAGCCGTGCGCCCCGTAGACGTAGACGATGTCGTAGCCGACCTCGAGCGAGCGCCGCACAGCATTGCGATGCCAGCGCCGCAGATCGGCGATGTCCCGCTTGGTCATGGCCCTCGCCTGGAGCGGGGCGATGGTGTCCGGCGCCACCGGCAGGTGCGAAGGACCCATGGGGATCTCTCGGCTCAGCTGGTTCGGGGCGTTCATCCCGTTGTGGGCCAGCTCGATGCCGGCCAGGCTGCCCCCGGCGTGGATGGCATCGGCGATCCGGGCCAGGGCCGGCAGGTCCTGATCGTCCCAGATCCGCAGCTCGATGAACGGCGTGATGTCAGAGGTGGCGTGGATCTCGACCTGCTCGGTGCAGACCACCGACCAGCCACCCTCGGCCTTGATCTGGCGCATGGCCGCCTGGGCGCTCGGGTCGCGGTAGCCCATGCCGTTGCAGTGGGGCACCTGGTAGAAGCGGTTCTTGGTCGTGAACGGCCCGATCTGGACCGGTTCGAAGAGGATGTCGTAGGTCGGGTCCATCGAATGGCCTTCCAGACGGGGCGCTGCCCGTCCTAGTAGTTGATCCACGTGGTCTTGAGGCCCACGTACTTGTCCATGGCGTGGAGCGACAGGTCGCGCCCGAAGCCCGACGCCTTGAAGCCCCCGAAGGGCGTCTGGGCGCTGAAGGCATCGACGCCGTTGACCGTGACGGTCCCGGCGTGCAGGCGATCCGCCACCCGGTGCGCTCGTCCAAGGTCGGTCGTCGCCACCGAGGCGGCAAGGCCGTAGGCGCTGTCGTTGGCCAGCGAGATCGCCTCGTCCTCGTCGTCGAAGGGGACGACGCAGAGCACCGGGCCGAAGATCTCCTCGCGGCCGAGCTCTGAGGTCGGGTCCACGAGGTCGACGACCGTCGGCTCGACGAAGCAGCTGCTCTGGCCGAGGGTGACCTGCGAGCCGCCCACTCGGATCTGGCCCGCCGCACCCATGCGAGAGAGGAAGCCCATGATGCGATCCGTCTGCTCGGCGGACACGATGGCTCCCATGCCCGAGGCCGGGTCGAGCGGGTCGCCGGGCTGGAAGCGAGCCGCCTCGGCCACCAGCCGCTCGACCATCTCGGCATGCACCGAGCGCTCGACCAGCAGGCGCGAGTGGGCGGAGCAGACCGCCCCCTGGTTGAACCAGATCCCCATGGCCGTGTTGGCCGCCGCCGCCTCGAGGTCGGCGTCGCCGAAGACCACGTGGGCGCTCTTACCGCCGCACTCGAGCCAGACCTGCTTGCCGTTGGACTGGCCGGCATAGGAGAGGAACAGCCGACCCACCTCGGTCGAGCCGGTGAAGGCGATGCAGTCCACGTCCGGGTGGAGGCCAAGGGCGCGACCGGCGGTCTCCCCAAGGCCGGTCACCACGTTGAGCACACCCGGTGGGATGCCGGCCTCGCAGGCGAGCTCGGCGATCCGGATGGCCGAGCTCGGCGACTGCTCGGCCGGCTTGAGGACCACGCTGCAGCCGGCGGCCATGGCGGGTGCCACCTTCCAGGCCAGCATGTCGACGGGATAGTTCCAGGGCACCACGGCCCCCACCACCCCGAGCGGGACCTTGGTCACGAGGGCCAGCGATCCCGGCGGCGTCGGGGCGACCTCGTCGTTGATCTTGTCGATGGCCTCGGCGTAGTACCGGAACAGATCGATGGAGAAGGGCAGGTCGAGGTCATGGGCATCGGCCACCCGCTTGCCCATGTCGAGGGAGTCGAGGAGGGCAAGCTCCTCGCGGTGGGCCTCCAAGAGATCGGCGAAGGCCAGCATCGCTGCGCGTCGGACGGCGACGCCGGCCCGGCTCCACACGCCGGACTCGAAGCACCGTCGAGCCGATCGGACGGCTCGATCGACGTCGGCGTCGCTGCCGCTGGCCACCTCGGCGAGCACGGTGCCGGTCGCTGGGTTGACGTTGGAGAAGGTGGCCCCGGTCTCGCTCGAGGCTCCCTGGCCATCGATGACCATGTGCGCAGGGATCGACACCGTCGCCGCTCGCTCCGTCCATGTCTCGTACGACAACGCCATCGACCTGCTCCTTGCTGCCTCGACCAGTGCAATCTAGTGGGCCGCTCCATGGATGAACGTGGAGCAGCACGAGCGGCGCGCCACCGAATCGGTGCGCTGTGCTGGAATGTCACGAACGTCGCACAGGGGGGAACCATGACGGAGCAGCAGATCCAGCTCGACCCACGCCTTCAGCAGACCACCTTCGCCGTCCAGCAGGAGACGAGGCTGGTCAAGGTCCTGGCTCGCCTCGACATCGTCTACTTCATCGTGGCTGCGGTGATCTCGATGGACACCATCGGCACCATCGCCTCGGGCGGGCTCAACTCGTTGACCTGGGGCGCCATCCTGGTCGTGACCTTCATGGCCCCCTACGCCATGCTGGTGGCGGAGACCGCCGCCGCCTTCACCCAGGAGGGTGGCCCCTACCAGTGGACCAAGTTCGCCTTCGGCCGCTTCGTCGCCGGCGTGACCTCGGTCTTCTACTGGATCACCAACCCCATCTGGCTGGGTGGCTCGCTGGCGTTCATCGCCTTCGCCGCATTCCAGTCCTACGTGGTCCATGTGGCGTCGGGTGGATTCTGGGACTGGACCTTCAAGATCGTCTTCGTCTGGGCGGCCATCTTGCTCGCCGTGATCTCGCTCAAGACGGGCAAGTTCATCGTGAACCTCGGGGCGTTCGCCAAGATCGCCGTGCTCGTCCTGCTCGTCGGCACCACCGTCATCTACGGCATCATGCACGGCTTCGCCACGCAGCAATGGGGGAACTTGGCCCCCAGCTCGGCCGGCTTCCTCTCGGCCATCTCGATCATCCTCTTCGCCTACGTGGGCTTCGAGGCGCCCAGCGCGGCCAGCCAGGAGATGTATGACCCGGCCAATGACACCGGCCCGGCGATCCGACAGGGGTCCGCCATCACCATGGCCGCCTACCTGCTGCCGGTCTTCGCCATCATCTTGGTGCTGCCGGTGAAGAGCGCGTCGGGACTGGGCGGCTACATGGACGCCATGGCCGTCGTGTTCCACGGGGTCTGGGGCCCGCTGGCCAGCTTCGCCCTTGGGGTGTCGGCCCTCCTGTTCGTGTTCGCCATCGTGAACCAGGGGAGCTCCTGGATGATGGCCACCGACCGCATCCAAGCCATCGCGGCAGCCGACGGGACGTTCTTCGGTCGCTACTTCGGCGTCTTCTCCGAGCGATTCGGCACCCCGGTCCGGGTCAACATCACGTCGGGGATCATGGCCACGGCCTTCGTCATCGCCGCCATGGAGATCGTCCACGGCTCGGCGGCCTCGGTGTTCGCCGTGGTGCTCAACGTCTCGATCTCCACCTTGCTGCTCAGCTATCTGGCCATCGTCCCGGCGCTCATGGTGCTGCGCAAGCGATTCCCGTCGGTGGCTCGCCCCTACCGGGTCCCGGGCGGAACGGTGGGCTTCATGATCATGGGAACTGTGATCACCGGCTACATCATCTTGGGCTCGCTCAACGTGCTCTTCCCGTCGCTTCTGCCCAAGGCCTTCTCCATCCCCTATGACTTCGGCCAGACCTGGGGGCTGTCGGCGACCCGCTTCGAGGGCTTCACCCTCGGCACCTGCGCCGTGGTCTTCGCCATCGCCGTCCTGGGCTTCATCTTCTCGGCCAAGGTCCGCGGCGATCTCGCCCCGGGCCTCGAGATCGATGAGATCGCTGCCGAAACGCTGCCGTAGCCACGGCTCGCCCTCATGCGTGATGTCATCACTCGGCTGTTGCTCATCGAAGAGACGATCGGATGCCGAGGCCTACTGATCCACGCCGAGAGTGACGAGGCACGCACCTGTTACCTCCACCTGATCCCCGAGCTCGAGCAGAGCCCGACCGATCGGCTTCGCATGGTCCTCTTGAGGAAGGATGCACTGCGCACCCTTCAGTGAGGGTGATGGCTTAGTCCAGCCCTCGCGTTGAAACCACCTGATAGAAGGTCGGCCCCCACCACGCACCGACGGCGCGGGCGAGGCATGCGTGCGCTAGCTGAACGCCTCGGCGGGAAGGTCCTTCTCGCCTCCTGCGATTGCGTCGAGGACTCGATCGACCACGAGCTGGGGGTCGAGTCCCTCGGGCATCTTCGGGGCCGCTCCCTCCAGCGCCCGGTCGACCAGCCCGGTCTCGCTGTGGGGCGCCCGGACGTCAATCACGCGGATCTTCTCTCGCCGGAGCTCGCGTGCCGCCACGGCCATCGCCGTCTTGGCCGCGGCCTTCGAGGCGCAGTACGCACCCATGCCGATGATCGGCATGTCGGCCGCCACCCCCGTGAAGGAGACGAGGAACCCGTCGGCGTTGAGGTGGGACGATGCCAAGGAGGTGAGGGTGAGGACGCCCAACGCGTTCACGGCCATCAAGGTCTCCGTCACCTCCTCGCTGAGCTCGCTCACGCTGCCGAAAGCCACGCCACCGGTGCAGTTGACGATCCCGTCCACCTTCTGGCCGCTCGTCACCTCGGTCAGGGCCGTGGCGACCTCGGTGCGTCTGGTGATGTCGGCCACCGCCACCGGCAGATCGCGCAGCCCGGGGGCGAGCGCGTCGGGTCGCCGGACGATCAGTCGCACGTCGGCCCCTCGGGCGCGCAGACCTTCGGCCATCACGCGCCCAAAGACGCCGGTCGCACCGATGACGACCACGGTCGTGCCTGCGAACTCCTCCGCCATACGTCTCCTTCAGTCGCTTCCAACGAGAGCGCCTTCACACTGGTGACAGGCGTGGGCTCTCTCTTGGGACGTTAGGCGTCTGGGAACTGAACTCGGCCCTCGTCGAAGGTCATGGTTCGGCTGGTCGGTGCCACGATGCTCCGAGGCCGAGACGGTGTGCAGCCTCTCGAATCGCGTCGACCATGGACGCTGGAGATCCCTGGCAGCGGGCGAGCTCCTCTGGCCCCAGCAGCCGCGTCACGCCGTCGGGCGTCACCGCCACGACGGCAGGAAGGGCACCCCCGATGACGGCCATCACGTCGGCGGAGGCCTCGTCGCGGTGCACCGTGTCGAAGTCGATGCCCAGCTCGTCGCGGCACTGGCGCCAGTCCTGCCGCTCTCGCACGATGCCGTGGGTGATGTCGCAGAGAGCGCAGTGCCGCCGCCCAAGGCGAGCACCCACCCAGTAGGTCAGCTCACCGCGGAGCGAGCCATCGGCGTCGTACACCCCGACGAGTCGAACGATGTCGGATCGCTCCACTTTGGCCTCGGGCTCCACGCATTGATTGTCCCATCTCGATCCCGCGGCGCTGGGCCACGTCCCGGACCATCGACACGGGGCCAGTCCCACCCGGGAGCCAGCCCTCTCGACGGTCCTCCGTGCGCGAGGTGATCTGCCAGGCCTCGAACGTGCGCCAGGCGATCGGAGGCAGGGAGGCCGAGCAGGTCAGCACCGGATCGGGATGGATGAGCAGTGGAGGACCTAGGTTTGGTGGATGAAGGCTTGACTCGATGCCGCTGCGGTCGCAGAGCGGCACACATTGGAGCGATGATGCCGATCACCATGGAACCGAACCACCTCGGCGAGGCGTCGCGGACCGACGGCCTCGAGGTCGAACGAGATCCGCTGGGTCCTGCTCTCGACGCCATCACTCCCCTGGGTCGGACATGAGCGATCCCGCTCCAGATCAGGATCGCCACGAACCGTTCGTTCTCACCGACGACGAGCTCGAGGCGATGGCGTTGGCCGCCAACCCCGCAGCGGGGCTCACCCCCGATGCGGTGCCGTGGACCGGTCCTGACGATGCATCACCATCGCTCCTGCCCGAGTGGTACATGCCCCGGCCGATGACCAGGACCCGGGC
>Ga0164297_10001496_pt1 | contig 24786 bp, 28 predicted proteins | sample GEODES058metaG_FD_113539 | JGI IMG/M metagenome (GOLD analysis project Ga0164297, IMG submission 113539) | Dystrophic lake water microbial communities from Trout Bog Lake, Wisconsin, USA - GEODES058 metaG | ecosystem: Environmental > Aquatic > Freshwater > Lake | place: USA: Trout Bog Lake... | reverse complement strand
GGCGGCATCTGCCGCTATACGCTCGCCACACCTTGAAGCGGGCTTGCCCGTTAAGGGCGCGTAGCTCAGCGGTAGAGCACTACGTTGACATCGTAGGGGTCACAGGTTCGATCCCTGTCGCGCCCACCATTTGGTGACGGAATTTGAGGATTTGGCGCTGGTAACGGCCCAGATTCTAGGTTATGGAAGACGTGAAGCGGGAAACCGCACAGAATTTTGGATAGGATACGGTTATGAAAATCCGCAACAGCCTCAAGAGCCTCCGCGAGCGTCACCGCGACAACCAGCTGGTTCGCCGCAAGGGCCGCGTATACATCATCAACAAGACCCAGCCACGCTATAAGGCTCGTCAGGGCTAATTCGCCGCTGATGTGAGTTTTTATCGTTGAGCTGCGTTTGAGGCCCCGTTTGCGCGGGGCTTTTTGCGTTTTAATAAGCATCGCCATTATAAAATAACGGACTATGAATCGCACGCTTAATTCAATTTAGCACTTGTTTAAATTGCAAATCGCAATTATGATAATTTTCAAATGTCATTTTTGTGGGAGCTACTCATGTCAAAATTCAATCCGTTCGCTGGTGGTCCAGCTTACGTTGTCGCTTTAAAAAATGCTTTGGAGGGACAAACAAACAACTTTTGCGAGCCACCTCGAGCGGGTGGTAAAAAACAAACGTCCATCCGCCTCGATGATCACATTTCCCTTCAAATCGATGCTATTTCCAAGGCGACTGGCTGGAACCAAAATCAAATTTTGTCGACGTTCGTTCAGCATGGATTATTTAACTTATATCAAATCACCGACGATGCAGTTGTTAAAAAGCTCATTTTGGACATCAACCTTAATCTGGAAAATATGAATTTCGCCAATGAAGCAAAAAAAGTCATTTCAGCTTTTATTGCATTGCTGAGCCGTCGAAATGAAGAAATTGATGATTGGGAGTGCGCTTGTTTAGACGATGCTATATCGGCTTTACGCGAAGGATTGCCGAAATATGCGTTAATCTGTGCTCAACAGGCGATGACTGAAAAAAATGAACAAAGCCGAGATAAAAATTACTTAGATATTATTCCAAAGAAAACGAAATCACTTGAACAATTAAAAAGAGAATTTGAAGAAATAATCTAGTTCTTAAATATTGCATCAACTGAGTTACCAATAGTCACCGTGACAACCAACTGGTTCGTCGCAAGGGCCGCGTTTACATCATCAACAAGACCCAGCCACGCTATAAGGCTCGTCAGGGCTAATTCGCCGCTGATGTGAGTTTTTATCGTTGAGCTGCGTTTGAGGCCCCGTTTGAGCGGGGCTTTTTGCGTTTAAAGTTTGTTGCGCTTATCAAAACTGGATCAACGCGAAATGAGGTGGGCGGTATGAAATTAGGATATGTAATTCTCTATGTCAGCGACGTTGAGGAGTCTCTTGCCTTTTTTGAGAAAGCCTTTGGTCTACCGCGACGCTTTTATCATGAAAGCGGCTATGGCGAGATAGAAACAGGAAGCACAGCGCTGGGTTTTGCCAGCCACCAATTGGGCGCGTCAAATTTACCCGACGGATATGTGAAAGCCGATGCGTCATCCATGCCTTTGGGTATGGAAATCGCCCTTGTCACCGAAGATGTTCAAGCGGCCTTTGAGAAGGCCATCGCCGCAGGCGCAAAAGCGCTTAAAGCACCAATGGCAAAGCCATGGGGCCAAATCGTAGCCTATGTGCATTGCCCGGATGGCTTGCTTGTCGAATTGTGTTCACCGGTTGGCTAAAAAATTGTTCTGCTTGACGGCGAGATCAACAAGACACAATTAACGCTAGAAGTCAGGCTAAGTCTAATTGACTGCTGATCAAATTTTTAGTGATACCGTTAAATCTTAGATCACCTTCACCCTTCCAAGGCATGATAGGAAACCTAAAATGACCATCGTCCCTGCTTATGCTGCCATATTTGCCTGTCTGTTTCTTGTCCTGTCTATCCGAACAATTCGTGCTCGCCGTTCGGCAAAAGTCGCCATTGGAACGGGCGGAGACAAGGTACTCGAGCGTCTTTCCCGAGTTCATGCCAATTTTGCTGAATATGTTCCTTTCACCCTGCTTCTGATCGCCTTCGCGGAGATGCGAGGGATCCATCCCATTGCCATCCATCTTTTATGCATCGCCCTAGTAATTGGTCGCTCCGTCCATGCATGGGGGGTATCAAACAGCTCAGAGAATTTCCGATTCAGGGTGATCGGCATGGGCTTCACGCTCAACACGATCGCGGCGGCGGCCTTAGCTAATGCGGTGAGCTACTTTCTTTAATTTTTACCACGAATTGCCGTAGCCAAGGTAAAATTCCATCCAAGGTTGCAAATACTATCGATTCGAACTTATCTTCACGTCCTTAATCAGGCTACACATCGAATGTTTGGCATTTGACTTAAAGGATAAGGCAAGAAGCGGTATGGTAAACCATCAAGCAAAATACGCTATGGCTGTCATGGCTCTCATGGCTACAACCTGCGTTGTGAACGCCAAATCGCCCGACTGTGCTAATCCGGCTGCCACCAATCTGGTCGCTCAACAGCTGGCCAAATACATCATCGATGCGGGCGTGCCGGATACTACCCCGGCTGAACTCGGTAAGGTCTTTGAAATTGCCAATATCAAAATGACGGGCCGCAATGAGCAGCTCGACGCCTATGGCTGCGAAGCACAATACATTACGCATTACCCCAAAGATTTATCCGCTTTGATCTTTAAATCCTATTCTTCGGAAGCGGGGCAGGCTGATCTCCAAGCACGATTGACGAAAAAGTTTGGTGATGTTCAGGGCGCCGTTGTTTACGGGCAACTTCAAACCATTTTTACAAGTGCCATGATGGCTTCTATCCAGCAATCTCCGGGCAAGGCGGACACGCCCGATGGCGCCAAGAAGATCATGCTGGAAACACTTGCCGAAGCCTTGGATAAGCCCAATGCCGCGGCGGTGCGATATGAAATCTTCCCCGTACAAAACGGCAGTAATGGTGCTACGTTCAGCATTAAATGGGAAGTGGATGATGACGGCGGTATCGATGTTCCCTTCGTCTTTTATAGGATCAATGCTGCCTATCGTTGAGAAGCAAACTGGAGCTCCAATTGAGGCCTTATCGATCGCGCTTAGCGCCAAGTGCGCGGCGCGCAATCTCATTGATTTTCTTAAATGTGCCTTGCGTAAACATCGCCGTTTCGCGTTCTATCTCTTCAAGCGCAGCTTTATATGAAGCCTCTTCTTCGTGAGAACTTTTTAAATCTGATACCGCTATGTGATGGGTAGCCGTTCCGGTCTCGGCATTGGGTGCTTCTGCACCCGTCTGTTTTAATCGTCCTTTCCGAAGTAAGTCATCGACAAATTCGGCTAATAAACGATGGTGTGACAACGCATGCCACGATGCTTTCATCTCTTTTGAAGTGTACCAGTCCAATTCACTTTCGAGGTTACAACCTATCAATCCAACCCTGTCTTTCACGACGGCCATAGGATCACCATTGGCATAGCGAGCATAGATTTCTAGCGATGGATCCGAGCCGATAAAGGCGCAGCCGTCAAAAAAATAAAACTTTCCGGCCTTACTTTTCCAATCGGCGCGTATGGTGGTTGGAAAAGAGCGTCTGACTTCTGCCTTTGGCTGCGTAATATATTGAACACAGCGTGTGTCGCCGATCAGATCAAAATAGGCGCTGTCGGCCCAATAGGCTCCCATGCAGATCCCGAGATAAGTGCCGCCTTGGTCGAGATAAGTTTGAATGACAGGCTTTCTTGTTTTGAGAAGCTGCTGAAAATCACTCGCATCACCCCGCCCGCCTGGAAAAATAATCATGTCGAAACGTGATAGCTTTTCGTTCAGCAGATCATGCCGCGTGATCAATTCGATGGTGTGATGAGGCGATAAAGCGCTGATGACGCCCGCGCCGCATTCGCGCGAGCAATATGGCTCGAATTGAAAGAGCGCGAGAACGGCCAATTTAAAACCTTGCTAACAAAATAAGACTGCCATGCGTTCGACGATGACAGGATGATATTACTATTCTATAGCGATTTTCCCTCGATCTCAAAGAAAGCTTGTTTCCATTTCACATCCCTTTGTAAGAGCGCCGCGATTGAACCAAAAGTGGCTCGGACACCGAAAACCATCTAAATCTTAGGGCTAATTTCGTACTAGGCTCAGCTCGAGCTAAAAAGATTGACGTTCCAAAGCACTTGGCTCCCAGATAGGTTGTTTATATGTATACATGCCGAAATTATGATCTCCTTCCAATCCCGTCGGCGGTGAGTATTGGCCGTATTCCTAGGGATAGCCTGATGGATGAGGTCGCTACGGCGTTAAATGATTCTGATCGAGCCAATTCGTTCATGCGCCTTTTTACATTGTTTCAAAGCGCCGGGCTCTATGACATCGCGCTAGAGATGCATGAAAAAGCGCTGGGCTTGAGACGCTTCTATCGGCTTCAAGGTCCAAAACACCCGAGTATTCGCTTACTAGCCATTATGGGTCCCCGGCCCGAGATTGATAATTCGCCTATCGAATACCTCGTGGATGCGACGGATGTAGAGCTAATTTTATATTACTTCGATTTTGATAATCCGTTGAGCGAACCAATTCCGGATCACGATGTGGCGATGGTGAGCATAGGCGATTCAATGTTAGGTGCTCAGCTATTGAAACAACTAAATGGCATCGCCCAATATTGGCCAAGACCTATTTTGAACCGTCCAAGCGAAATCTCAAAATGCGCAAGAGATCATCTTGCATCACTGTTCGTAAATGTCAGTGGACTACTCGTCTCAAACAATCGACGGGTTGGCCGAGATGATTTGTTAGATCTTTCATTTCCGTATCTCGTTCGACCCATCGAGAGCCATGCAGGAAAAGGGTTCGAAACGATTGAAAATATAACCATGCTGCAACTCTATTTAGAGGAGTGGCTAGACTTAGAATTTTATGTTTCTGATTTTATCAACTATCAATCATCCGATGGCTCTTATCGAAAATATAGGATCGCCTTGATTGATAAGCAGCCCTATCTTTGTCACTTGGCTGTAAGCGATCACTGGATGGTTCACTACATGTCAGCTGGCATGGAATTGAGTGCTGAAAAGCGCGCTGAGGAAGAGGCGGCTTTTATTGCCTTCTCATCAGAATTTTCCCAACGACATAGGCTAGCGCTTTCGGCAATCGCGGATCGGTTGGGCCTAGATTATGTCGTGTTAGATTGTGCTGAAATGTCGGATGGGCGTTTGGTATTGTTTGAAGCGGATAGCCGTGGATGGGTTCATTCGGTCGATCCGCCGGATATCTTTCCTTATAAGGCTATGCATATGAAGAAGGTCTTCGAAGCCTTTCAGACGCTAGTGATCGACAAAAGCCGATCAGGTTCGTGATGAACTAGCCAGCCACCGCTTTCACCACGGCATTCCAAAAGCCGCGTTTGCCCTCGCGGCGTTCGCGTTCTTCTTTTTCTTTTAAGGCACGCGCATGGGCTTCCGGAGAAATGGTGATTGAAACCGCTTCGAAAGCGCTTTCATCTTGATCGTCGATCTTCTCGGCCGAACGCGCACTGTATTTCGGCAAGACACGCCGAATGGGGGTTACCCGTGCAACATTGGGATTAAAGGTGACTCTCACATCAAACCTCACGCTTGTTCACTCAATAGAACGGCTATGGGGTCAAATTTTATAGCTCTAAGGTCTTATCACCCGCCTTGGGCCAAGGGTGGGCGGCTTTTATTGCGCCACATCGACCCATTCAGCCTGAGCAAGATCAACCAGACGTTGGGGCGATATTTTAAGGGCACACTGCACGCCGCCTGCCGCCGGAATGATCACGGGAAACTGCTGCAAAGAAATATCGGCAAATACCCGCAAAGGCTGGGGCAGCCCAAACGGACATACGCCGCCAACCGGATGTCCCGTCTTTTCCACAATGTCTTCGGCATTCAACATGCGGGCCTTTTGGCCGAAATGTCCGCGATATTTCTGGTTATCGATACGAGCGCTTCCGCTCATCACGATTAAAATGACCTCGTCGCCAAGCCATAGGCCTAGTGTTTTGGCAATTTGAGCGTGTTCAACGCCATGGGCGGCTGCAGCTTCAGCAACCGTTGCGGAGCTTTCTGGCGTATCGATGATGGTGATGTCGGGCGCATGGGCCATTAGAAAGGCTTGGACGGAATCGCGGCTCATGAGGCTTTACCCTGCTCGATCGAGTTTAAGTAATTAATCGGGTGTTATTTGCGTCAAGCGTCGGGTGCGATGCAAGGCCTTAGTGGCTTGAACCACCATAGGACAAGAGATCTATAGCGTGTTACGAAGGCTCGCTCCTTTGGAAAAGGGTCTGAATGAAACCGCGCGATCTGGCTGATTATCTCTTTTTAGCTCTGGCCTGGGGCTTCTCCTTCCTGTTTGTCCGCATTGTCAGCCACGCCTTTGGCTGGGTTGGGGCCGTTTCTTTGCGGGCACTTGTGGCCATGACGGCCGTATGGCTTATGGCGAAAGCAACCCGTCGCCCACTGAATTTCAATACCGGCTGGTGGCCCTTTGCGGTTGTGGGGGCTACGGCGGTTGCCGGTCAATTGCTCGGCATTTCCTTTGCTATTCCGCGAATTGGCACCGCAATGGCGGCCATTATCGTGGCAACCATTCCGCTTTTTGCCATGGTGATCGGGCAGGTATGGGGCTTGGAGAAGATCAGCCTTCGCGGGCTTATCGGACTTCTTTTAGGGTTCGGGGGCATTATTTTGCTGGTCGGCTTTCCGGCGGTCACGATCAATGGCGAATTTTTACTCGGCTCGGCCAGCTGCCTTTTGGGCTGTATCTCGGCGGCCTATGGCAGCAATTATGCAAGTCATCGGCTTAAGGCGACTGGTTCTTGGGAAGTCACTATCGGGTCATTTTTCTTTGGTGGCCTATTAAGCCTGCCCTTGCTCTATTTTGTTCCGGTCCCGAGCGTTCCCACGCCTATCGATTATCTCACGCTCGTCTTTTTAGGCTGCGTGATGAGCGGCATGACCTATGTCCGCTTTTACCGCCTCATCATCGCAATTGGTGCGACACGGGCGATCAGTGTTGAATTTATCGTTACCATTGTCGCCGCTTTGGTTGGCGTGGCGTTCTTGGGCGAAGAATTGTCTCTCATCCAAAGCTTAGGCGCCGCTATTATTCTATTAGGCTGCGCGCTGGTTCTTGGTCTCATCCCGGCATGGTCGGGATTGGCGAATAAAAAAAGCCCCGCCTAAGCGGGGCTTTAATCTGATATCCAGCCTTTTCGGCCGGAAAGTGATTACTTCGAGGCAACAGCTGCGGCAGCGCCGAGAGCGCCGACGCCAGCGCCGATAAGGGCGCTGTTCTGAACCGTTGCAGCAACCGTCGTGCTGCCAGCAACCGACGCGCCACCCCAAACAGCTGCGTAACCAGCAGCAACGCCGATGACGGTGCCGTCAATGAGCGAGCCGATGACGCGATCCTGTGTCGAGCAATGGGCTGGAACAACCCAGAGGCCGCAAACGAGGAAGCCATCGCTGGCTGGAGCAGGCGCAGCAACAGGTGCAACAGCCTTCTTAGGAGCTGCCTTAGCCTTCATATTGGTGGCTTCTGCTGGAAGAGCTGCCAAAGTAGCGATAGCGGCGAGCGCAAGTGCAATCTTTTTCATGGTCGTACCTTTCTTTGAGACAAAAGTGAAAATTCTGGGTCAGCCTGCCCGATCGCCGAAGCAAAAGGCTTCCGTTTTCGAGCTCAATTGGCCAAGAGGAGCTCTCCTTAGCAAAATGTATTTTGCGCGTCTATCTCGTTAATCCAGTAATTTTTCGAATAATGTTGGACAAATTCATCGCTTTAGACCGCCAGTTCCCATCGGTCTTGCCACTCCGGTGCGACATAATTGACGATTAGGGACTTCCTAATCCCGTTAATGTCCCGCCGGCGGAACCCGTGCCAGGTATCGGCGCCGGGCACAAAGATCAGCCCGCCATTAAACGCATAGGGCGCCGTGTGAACGAGATGATGTTCGGGTGTCGCGTCATACACATCGGTTCCACAATTTGATAAGGCGGGATCATCGGAGAGGTAAATCAGCATCGTGAATTTCTTGACCGATATATCGGTATGGGGCTCGAGCCAAAAGCTGCCCGTATCCTGACAATATTCAACGCGCAACAATGCATCATCTAAATCAGCGCCGGTCATTTGATGAAGAAAACTCCGCATGGACGCTCCGTTGAAGGCTTCAACAAAATCAGCACAGCTCGAGAATTGCTTCTGATTGTCAGGCGTAAAATAAACCCGTTTGGCATTGTTCGTTTCACGCCTACCATCATGGTGCATCTGGTCGGGTGCAGGAAATGGCAGCGCCGATAGCCTCTGAGCAAAATCGATGGGTAAAGCATGTCGAAGAAGCCAGTGCCGATAAGGATGGTTCTTTTCATCCGACAATAAGAATGATCTTATAAAACAGCCTTCAATTTTCTCGGCTTGCTGTGATTTCGATTCAAGGGTTTGGGCAATCATCGTCATGAACGGTGATCCTTCGTCGCTGAATTTTTATAAAAAAAGGGAACGATACGTTTAACAATCGATGACAATCGATGCCGCCATTCGTGGTTCCGTCGTGCTTTATCTGATCGTATCCAGTTGAACATGATGTAGCGCCGTTCGCCTACAAACGGTTTATGTCCATGCCAAGCGCTAGGAGTCACACGAAAGGCAGCGAAACTTCCTCCACTTGCGGGAATTTCTGCGGCATAATTTTCAATATCTTCGCCATTGCGTAACATCCGCAAGCGACCGCCAGCCGCATCCCACTCGTCATTGAGGTATAATAAGCACGTAACGACCTTATCCTTGCTGTCGCAATGGATGCGGCCATCCTTTTGCTGTGCCTGTCCGCGTACCGTTACCATCAAAGGAAGGGATGTCAGATCAATGTCAAATTTTTTACCAATAATCTCACTTAACCGAGAGGATTGAACATCCTCGATCAGCGACGCGAAGGCGGGCCCATAGGTCAGCGACGTCAATGGAAAGATCCCCGGCTTCTCGATCGTTGGAAAATCGTCACGAATGGCCTGCAGCCTATTCGGCGTGAGAACATTTTGAACGGCAAAAAAGTCAAACGGGGAATGGGTGACAGGAGCCCGTTCGATCGCCGTGAAATCGATCATATCGGTCATTGGTCAAGCGTCCATAAACTCATGAATGGACCGTAAGCAATATTCCCGAACCTACTTTGACCTACATCAAGGATCACAGGATTTTGCTTCTGCGAAAGATTTGAAAAATTCTAAGCTGGTTCTTTAAGTCCATGGGATCAGGACAAAATGAGCAAAATTCTGGAATTAGAACAATTCCAGGGAAAAATTTTCTGCTTTACGTCAGTAAATTTTAACTCTAGGCGCGGTACTCATCTGCGACTATACAAGGAAATTGGATGACCGCGATTTCGACAGCCCGCCCTTTTTCATGGAAGCGTTTCGCCCTTGTTGCAGGTCCGGGCTTGGCCGTCATGCTTGCTGACACTGACGCCGGCTGCATTATTACGGCCGCACAAAGTGGCGCCCAATGGGGTTATAAGCTTCTTGTTCTCCAATTCATCCTGATGCCTGTTCTTTATGTGGTTCAGGAGCTCACGGTTCGTCTCGGTATCGTGACAGGGCAGGGGCACGCCCAACTCATTCGTCAACATTTCGGCAGATTTTGGGCGTGGATATCGGCGGGCACGCTGATCATATCGTGCATTGGTGCTTTGCTGACGGAATTATCAGGTTTGGCAGGTGTTGGCGCGTTATTGAATATTCCAGCATCGATAACCGTATCCTTGGTTGTCATAGCCTTGCTGGTCATGGCTTATGCCCACACCTATTTAACGGTTGAGCGCATTGCGATTGGGCTCGGCCTATTCGAACTGGTTTTTTTGCTCGTTGCATGGTTGTCGCAACCCAACGGCGCTGAAATCGCGAGTGATCTCGTTTCAATGCCGCTGGGTGACAGTAAATATCTCTTTTTGCTCTCCGCCAATATTGGTGCTGTCGTGATGCCGTGGATGGTATTCTTTCAGCAGTCATCGGTTGTTGAACGTAAGCTTACGACGGATGATCTAAGCTTCGCCCGTCTTGATACCGCCATCGGCTCCGTACTAACCCAGCTCATCATGGCTGCAGTGATCGTTGCAACGGCTGCGACGATCGGTAAAGCGGGTGGCGATCAATCGCTCGATACGGTTGAGCAGATCAGCGGTGCCATCACACCCTTCTTGGGCAATTTTGGTGGCAAGCTTTTATTCGGCTTGGGAATGTCGGGTGCAGCAATGGTTGGTGCTATTGTTGTTACCCTTACAGCCGCGCGAACACTAAGCGAAGTACTCGGTGTCAAGCATAGTCTAGAGCACGAGCCTGCAGAAGCCGTTTGGTTTTATGGAATTTATACGGCAACGCTTATTATTGCCTCACTGGTTGTCTTATCGGGAATTAATTTGATTACCCTTAGCGTTGGTGTTCAGGTGCTGAATGCACTTTGTTTACCGATTGTGCTGGGCTTTCTGTTTCTTCTCGCCCAAAGACTACCCGAGCCTTATCGGTTAAAGGGAATCTATGCTTCGGTATGCCTCGTTATTATGAGTGTAACGACGATGCTTGGGGTTTATTCTGGCGTTGCAGGTCTATTAAATTAATTGCCGCAGCTAGGCCTGTGTTGGACCCGTTTCGTTGTTTATTATCCTTCGGCCAGACGAGGGTAGAGACGAGCTGCAATCGCAACACATAATCCTGAAATGACGAATAATATGCCGAAATCTTGCAGCAGTCCGAATTTACTCAGCCCATCTTTCAACATCAAAGCACGAATTCCATCGACCTCATATGTCAATGGATTGCCCCATGAAATGATCTGCAGCCATCTGGGCATAATCTCGATGGGATAAATCGCATTGCTTGCAAAGAAGATTGGCATCGTCAGTACCTGTCCGATCCCCATAAAACGTTCCCGCGTTTTAACCAGGCAAGCAATGATCAAGGAAAAGGTTGAGAAAAGTGCTGAGCCTAACCAAATCAAGGCTGTAACGCCCAATATATGCAGCGGCGTAAATGAGAGTTGGATGCCAAGAATAATGGCAAGCGCATACACGATAAATGCTTGCGATATTCCCCGAGCACCTGCCGAAATAGCTTTGCCCAGGACAAGAGCACTACGCGGTGCGGGGCTTACCAGCTGTCGATGCAGTACCCCAAGATCACGCTCCCAAATGACCGATATCCCATAAAATATCGCAGAAAATAGGACGCTTTGAGCAAGAACGCCAGGCGCCAAAAAATCGATATAAGAAACGCCACTTGTGTTTAGTCCTCTAACATTTGCCATCACCTCACCGAAAAGCAGAAGCCATATAACGGGCTGAAATGCGCGGGTTAATAATTCACTGGGGTCACGGCGTAGCTTGCAAATTTCCACGTCTGCAACCGCCAAGATTTGAGTTAAATAATCAATCAATTTAAAAATAAAATTTGCCCTAGGCATGGGCTCGCGCACTATCGCGGCTTTGTTGAACGATCCGAAGCGATCCGTCGAATTCACTTTCGGCTCCAGTTATTTTAGCAAATACATCATCCAAGCTTGCATTAGGGCCTAAACTTGATTTTAAAGCCTCGGGCGTTCCTATCGCTTTTAATTTTCCTCCATGCATAATGCCAATCCAATCACACAGGGTCTCAGCTTCATTCATTTGATGGGTTGCCAGAAGAATGGTCATGCCGACCCGATCTCGTAATTCGCGCATATGATTCCAGATGCTATGGCGTGCCACGGGATCAAGGCCAACGGTCGGTTCATCAAGAAAAAGAACGGCAGGTTCATTCAACATCGCTTGAGCAATTTCAAGGCGTCTAATCATGCCACCAGAATAATGTTGCACAAGCCTATCCCGTGCATCAATCAATTCCATTCTTTCTAATGCTGCCTCTATATGCTTTTTTCGTGCTTGCCTCGGCACCAAATAGAGACGCGCCGACATCAGCAAATTTTCATATCCGGTTAAATTGCCATCGGACGAAACCAATTGCGGCACATACCCTATATGAGCTCGTACCTTGGAGGGCTCACTCACAAGGTTATATCCGCTGACAAAAGCGTCGCCTGAGCTCGGTGGCAATAGTGTAGTTAACATTTTGAGAAGGGTAGATTTCCCGGCGCCGTTCGTCCCAATGAGTCCGACAATTTCGCCAGCGTAGATTGTTAAATTTATTCGGTCGACGGCTACCAGAGTTCCATATCGCTTCGTTAACTCGACTGTTTTGATTACGAGATTGGACGAGGCCACGGTAGGGTATCCCGATTAAGGGTCAGAGCGAAACGAACAGGCATGACACAATGCCACCTGATCGCCCCATTATCGTCTGAATTACTCCCTATGGAGATTTATCAATTGTCGTGACTAATTATACCCGTTAGCCATTGCTATCATTCAGCGCTGGCGGCCGCCAGCGGGCTAGGCGTTCTTCAATGCGGGTCATGATCCATTCGGCGCCTAGCACCACAACAACGATGATCACAATCGCCGCATACATTTCCGCCGTATCATGCACGCCACGCGCGGTCTGAATGATGAAGCCGATGCCATAGCGCGAACCAATAAACTCACCGACAATGGCCCCCACAATCGCAAAGCCGAAGCTGATATGCAGGCTCGCAAAAATCCAGCTCATGGCTGACGGAATGATCACGTCACGCGTCAGCGCCCATTTCGATGCGCCAAGAATTTGTGCATTCGCAATCATCGCGCGATCGGCTTCGCGTACCCCTTGAAACGCATTCGAGAAGACCACGAAGAACACCATCACAAAGGAGAGTGCTACTTTCGACCACAAGCCAAATCCAAAGAGCAAAATGAAAATGGGAGCGAGAACCACGCGTGGAATGGCGTTTAGAACCTTGATATAAACCGATAGCACATCGGACGCCATTTTATTGCGTCCCAGAGCAACGCCAAACAAGACCCCGAAGACTGAGCCAAACAGGAAGCCAATCAGCGCTTCCTCCATTGTGATATAAAGATGGTACCAGAGCGAGGCTTCGTCTGTTCCCTCGGTAATCAACTCATAAAGCCGAACGGCAATTGCCGATGGGTATGAATAGAAAAATGAATCGATGATGCCGGTACGCGCAAAGACTTCCCACGTTCCGAGCAGGAGGGCGAGAATGGCCAGCCGCCAAACAATAACGAGATGGCGATGGCGCAAGGCTGCTGCAACGGCTGCGGCTTCTATCTCGGCGTCCGATGTGCCGGGAGCATAAAGGATCGAGCCGCCCTTACCAATTTCAATCGGGTTCATCTTGGAATGCCTTATGCCGCTTCGCTTGCATCGGCGCCGAATTGAACTTCTTCGCGAAGGTCTTGCCAGATGCGTTTCGAGATTTCGATGAAATTGGGTTGATAGCGCAAATCAGCAAGGACACGCGGCCTTGGGATATCAATGGTATGAATGGCCTTTACGGTCGCCGGGCGTGCAGTCAACACATAGACTTTATCCGCTAACGCAATAGCTTCTTCCAAATCATGGGTAACAAAGACAACGGCCGCCTTGGTCGCTGACCATAGATTTAATAATTCCTCATGCATCAACACCCGCGTTTGCGCGTCGAGCGCTGAAAAGGGTTCATCCATCAAAAGAATTTCGGGGCCGTTGATAAAAGTCTGCGCCAAAGCCACACGCTTTCGCATGCCTCCGGATAATTGATACGGAAAATGATTTTCAAACTTACTGAGCCCAACCCGCTTGAGCCAATCTCGGCCCGCCGCGTAAGCGTCTGATTTGCTGCGGCCACGGAAGAGAGGTCCGGCAACAACATTGTCAATAACAGTGCGCCACGGGAATAAAGCGTCGGCTTGAAAGACAAAGCCTATTCTGGGATCAATGCCGTTAACAGGCTGGCCCATCACTCGAACTTCGCCGCTCGATGGTTTTCCAAGGCCAGTGATCAGATTAAGCGTCGTTGATTTTCCGCATCCCGTCGGGCCGACAAGGGCCACGAATTCACCGCGTGCAACGCTTAGATTAAAATCATTCAGTGTCGCAAAAGACTTTCCATCGGGGCTTAAAAAGCGCCGATTAACATTGATGAGCTCGATGGCTGGAGAAGCTGGTGGAGTGGATGCGACGCTCATCGGTTTCCTTTATTGGATCAGGCAAACAAGGTCGCGCCGATAGCGTAAGCCATCGGCGCGTCTATGATTATTTTGCAGCCTTTGCGAATTCCGTCGTATAGGTCTTAGACAAATCAATTGTCTTGCCTTTGACGTTTTTAGAGAAGCCGGAAAGCACGGATAAAACGGTTTCAGGTCCGCCCTCAGGCATAATACCATCTTTGGTGTACATGCCTTTGCCGCCTTCAAGCGCCTTTACATAGCTATCGCGATCGCCAACGAGATATTCCTTTGGCATCTGATCAGCAATCTCGCCTGCGCTATGCGTGTCGATGTAATGCAGCGTTTTGACAATCGCATTCACGAGCTTTTGCACTTCGTCTTTGTGCTTTTCGACGTAATCGGTTGCCATATAAAGCGATGTCGCTGGATAAGGCCCACCGAGTGCTACTTTCGTGTCTGCATTCGAGCGTAAATCGACGAGGATTTTAGCCTCTCCGGTTTTCAGTAAACGTGAAATCGTAGGCTCGGTTGTCATGCCCGCTTGAATTTTATCTTGCTGCATCGCTGCGATAAACGTATCGCCTGCACCAACAGCTACCGAGCTAAACTCACCCAGCTTTACGCCATTTTTGACGGCAAGATATTGCGTCAAGAAATTGGTCGATGAACCAAGGCCCGTCACACCCAAGCTCTTATCCTTGAAATCGGCAGGTGAGTTAATTTCAGGATGCTTGGTTGAAACAAGTTCAACTTCACCCGGTGAGCCATTGATTTGCACGACGGACTGCGCAAACTTACCCTTTGATTGAAGATCAACGCAATGGTCATAAAAGCCGCCAACGCCCTGCACGGCACCGGCTAGCATTTCGTCTTCGGCGTCAACGCCCGACGGTTCCGATAGCAGCTCCACATCGAGGCCTTGTTCGGTGAAATAACCGAGCCGTTGCGTCAACATAAAGGGGAGATAAATTTGCTTTTCTAAGCCACCCACCATGATGCGGATTTTATCAGCGGCTTGAGCGCCCGAGGTAAGCGCTGTTGCGCCCAGCATGGTAGCGATTAAAATGCCACGAAGGCCCATTGATTTTGGTTTCAAGACTTCCTCCCTTGATGAACGGCGTTGCCCCAAAGTTGATTAAGTGGGTCTCGGTTGCGCCGCAATAGCGTTCAGTCTACCTGCTTTTTTACTACTTACAATCGCGCTGCTACCCCTCAGCCTGGTCATTTTTTAGGCCTCTTTATTCCCTAAACATATTGATATGGGTCAATGCCCATTGCTTAAGCCGGACTATGGTGGGCGTTAAGCCGCCGGTTAGGTCGCTTTAAAAGCGATATTAGAAATTCCCAAAGGCATGGCAGCTTAAGGAGGTTTGTAATGAAGCGTGTATTATTGATCGCGATGTGTGTTATCGGCGGCTTAACCGCCAATGCTGTCGCAGAAGACCTCGATGCGGGGAAGACGCTCTATACTGCCAATTGTCAAAAATGTCACGGCGCCAATGGTCAAGGTGGCATTGGCAAAAAACTGATTGGGGACGCAAGTAAATGGGAATATGAGGCCTTTAAGAACGCTGTTCTCAATGGCCTAGATGATGAGGGGCACAAGTTAAAACAGCCTATGCCGCTTTTTGGTAAGGTTGGCCTTACGGATCCAAAAGGCAAAATGCCTGATGATACGGATCTTCAGAACATCTTTGCCTATGTCAAAACCTTATCCGGCAAGAAGGGCTAAACCTTCTGCGGAGGCTTTCGATCAGACAGCCATGGACAAAAGCAAAATGCCCATGGCCGCTCTATATATAACAAATGGCCAAGCGGACATGCGTTCGAAAAAGCGCAAAAGACCCCATACGGCAACAAAGGCCGAGAGCGATCCAGCGATCAAGCCAACGCCCAAAATCTCCCATGCCTCAATGCTTAGTCCGGCATGCGAAAGAACCCATAATTCCTTTAATCCAGCAAGGGTAATAGCAGGTAATCCGATAAGGAAAGAAAGCCTTGCTGCGTCTTCGCGTTTAAAGCCTAATAAGAGGCCTGCCGTTAAGGTCGAGCCCGAACGTGATACGCCCGGGATAAGCGCGCCCACTTGCGCAATACCAATCAGCAGGCAATCCATGATGGTGACATGCGATGATGTCCGGCGATGCGTGCTGACCAATTCGGTAATGGCAAGAAGAACGGCCATGGTGAGCGATGCCGCGCCGATTACCCATGGCGCGCGCAAGGAGGTGCCGCAAGCATTGAGCCATGAAGAAAGAGCGATGCCAGCAAGGCCGATCGGGATCGTGGCCAAGATAATGCCTATCGCCAATCTCAGCGACTGGTTTTGAAAGTTTCCACGCCCAATGGCCGATAAAGATCCTGTCGTCAGCTCAATAATATCTCGGCGAAAATAGGTGACGACTGCAAAAAGTGCTGCAAGCTGCATAGCGGCGGAAAACGCTGAGCCGGGGTCTGGCCAGCCTGAGAGCAAGGGCACAAGCCGCATATGCGCCGTTGATGATATAGGCAGGAGTTCGGTAATACCCTGAACAAGCCCTAGAATGGCGGCTTGGGCCATATTGAGCTGCGCAAATCCCGTATCAATTCCACCGCTGCACACATCGGACATAGGGGCTGGTCCTTTTTGATAATCTCTGAACAATCTTGAGCCTGACTGAGGCTTTACTGTGTCAGTATTCGTGTTCGCTTTCGAGATCAATCATTTGAATGACCCATAGGTATTTTCTGCTATGGTGAAGTGGGTGCAACACGAATGGGGCGCGCCGCCAAAATAGCCCCCATCGAGACCAGTGCCAATCCCGCAATAAGCCACCCGCTTAACGGCTCGTCGAGAAGCGGTACGGCTGCGAGGCCTGCGATGATCGGCACAAACGAGATCAAAGCGCCTGTCCGTTCAGCGCCGAGGAGGCTGACAGCACGAAGAAAAAACATCATTGCAAGGATCGTCGGCCCTATGCCTTGGTAAAGGCCTTGGAGTGCCAGCATGCCGAAGGATACTTGATCAATACCTTTGGGCAGGAACAACAGATAAACGGGCAAATAAATCAACCCCGATGCCAAGGCTAGGAAGCGGGTTAAAACCCAAGCATCATAATTCCATTTTTTTGCGAGTACGCTGTAAAGCGCCCAAATTGACGATGATGACAAAAGCAGCGCATCACCGATAAGTGTAGAGGTGTCGGGTTGAAGCCCCGTAAGGGTGGGCATTGCCACGCAAATAACCCCTAAAGCGATGGGCAACAGAGCCATCAAGCGCTGTCTAGGTGGGCGTGTTTTTAAGATTATCCAAGCGAATATGGTGACAAGAAAAGGCTGCATGCCCGGCATCAGAATTCCGCCATGCGCAGCGGGTGCGAGTTTTAGCCCGCTATAGATCAGCACTAAAAAGATGGCGCCGCCTGATAGCGCCAAGATCCAGAGTTTTAGATCACGCCAGACAGCCCACCCCATGTTCCATGAAAAGGGAAGCAACAGGGCGGAGCCTACGCCCAACCGAAGCGCTGCGATGTCCCAGCCTGTTAAGGCCGATTTCCCGCCAAGGCGAGAGACCACGAGGAAGGCTGCCCAAATGATGACGGTACCGAACGCCGCTAAATAGCCTGCAAAGGCACCAGCAGGCTTAGCTGCTCTATCGCTACGGGAGAGTTCCATTGGTGCTTTCTGATGTGCAGGGCTGGAAAGGATGGTTCAGAATTATTCCGCCGCCGTGGGACGAATGTCGAGTTGTCCATATCCTTTTAAGCGGTAGAGAGCCATGGAGGCAAACCAACTCATAACAAACACACCAATAATCACATAGCCAAGCAAACCAAAATTATCGTCCAGCGCAGCGATCATATCCCAGAAACTTCCTTCCAATCCAAGCTTGTCGCCGATAAGGCCTAACGTCTCAATCCCGCCAACCAAGAGCGCAACAACAATCGAAATGGCCGTAATGGTTAGATTGTAAAACAATTTACGGATAGGGCGTTTATAGGCCCAGCCATAGGCACCGATCATCAAGATGCCATCTGTTGTATCCACCAGCGACATAGCGGCGGTGAACAAGGCCGGAAAAACCAAAATTGTACTAAACGATAGACCATTGGTTGCTTGCGCTGCCGAAATGCCAAACAGCGCAACTTCGGTCGCTGTGTCAAAGCCCAAGCCAAAGAGAAACCCGATCGGGAACAGGTGCCAGCTTTTTGAGACGAGTTGGAACAGCCTGCGGAAGAGCCGTGTTAAAAATCCATTGCCGCTCAGCAATAAATCCATCTCTGCATCGGCAACATTCACGCCAGCTTTGACCTTTTGGAAGGCGCGATAAACCGACCGGAACAACATGATATTGAAGATGGCCAGAAAAAACAAAAAACTGGCAGAAGCTATGGTGCTGATAATTCCACCGATTTGCTTAAGCTCTGGTATCGATTCACCCAAATTCGATGCGGTCAGGCCAACAAGGACTGACATCAATATAACAATAGACGAATGACCGAGCGAAAAGAAAAGCCCTACGGCTAAAGGGCGCTCCCCTTGCTGCATCAGTTTGCGGGTTGCATTGTCGATGGCTGCGATATGATCCGCATCCACCGCATGTCGAAGGCCAAACGTATAGGCCAAAAAGGCCGTGCCAAGCAGTACCGGATTGTCATGCAAAACGATAAGCGCCCAAATCCAGACCACCACATTGGCGCCAATCAAGGGGACGAAAAGCCCAAGCAGATTTCGGCGCAATCCGATGTCGCGCTGCCCAAAGGCTGCGGAAAGAAACTTGGACATGACACCCTCGCATGGTCCTTGATCGTCACTATGCGGATTAACCCGAAAAGGCCAAACCGCGCGGGTGATAGCAGGTCTCCTGACTTCGCGGGTCACTGCATCCTGCCGGCCTTCCCGGGGAAACCCCAGTGGCGTAACGTGGCAGAGTGCTCGCCGCTTACAGTTGCGGGGGCAGTCGCGGCCTCGGGTTAACCCCTCACCGTGTTCCCTTTTAATCCCCGTGAGGGGCACTATCATTGTCAACGCTAGCAGGAGAAACCCGACCATGCCAGACCGGATGCGACGTTTTCAGCATTAGTTTGGTCAATTTAGCGTATTGAGGTGGCCCACAAGCGCAACCGAGCTTTGCGTCACCGCCCCTCGTCAAAAGCCACGAACTCGGCTAATGCTTTAAAGCGAATAAGGATGGAGGGGGATGGCATGACGACGGCAAGCGGCACGGCAGGGCATATGCAGCCGGATATTCAAACAACCGCTTTCCAAATTCTGATCGCGATCTCGATTGGTCATCTCCTGAATGACATGATCCAGTCTTTGGTACCCTCGATCTACCCGATCCTGAAACAATCTTATGATCTTAGCTTCGCGGAAATCGGCCTGATTACGCTGACATGGCAGGGGACGGCCTCAATCCTCCAACCGATTATCGGCTATATCACGGACCGAAAAGGCCAGCCCTTTTCGCTCCCCATCGGGATGGGCTTTACGCTGACGGGCCTTTTGGTACTTTCGATAGCAACGAGTTTTCCTGTTATTCTCCTTGCAGTTGGCTTCATCGGCATCGGCTCCTCGATTTTTCATCCTGAATCATCGCGCGTCGCGCGGATGGCATCGGGTGGGCGCCACGGCATGGCGCAATCGCTCTTCCAAGTGGGCGGTAATATAGGCTCGGCAGCTGGGCCACTGGTCGCCGCTTTTATCATTCTGCCTGGCGGTCAGGGGGCTGTGGCGTGGTTTGCTCTGGTTGCCTTGGGCGGCATTATGCTGCTCACCCGCGTCAGTTTTTGGTATAATGCAAAGCGTAAAGCGATGGCTGCACGGGCGCAAAGCGCGCCCTTTATCCGATACCCGCATGCCAAAGTGGGGCTATCGCTGATCATTCTTTCGCTGCTGGTTTTTTCAAAATTCCTCTATATGGCGAGCCTGTCCAATTATTATACGTTTTATCTCATTGAGAATTTTGGCATCTCGGTTCGCGACGCGCAAATTTATCTCTTTGTATATTTAGGTGCGGTTGCGGCAGGGACGATTATAGGCGGCCCGATCGGGGACCGTTTCGGACGCCGTACGGTGATCTGGTTTTCGGTTCTCGGTGTGCTGCCTTTCACGCTCCTTTTGCCCTATGCCAATCTCTATTGGACGATTGGCCTGACCGTTATGATCGGTTTGATCCTATCCTCGGCGTTTCCAGCCATTGTGGTTTTCGCGCAGGAATTGGTGCCATCGAAAGTAGGCGCCGTATCCGGCTTGTTTTTCGGATTCGCTTTTGGAATGGGCGGTTTAGGTGCAGCGCTTTTAGGTGCCGTCGCTGATCGGACGAGTATCGAATTTGTCTATCATATTGTATCTTATTTACCGGCGGTTGGTTTGCTCACCATCTTTCTGCCGAAAGATAAAACTAGCTGACAATTCGACCATCAACCACTTGAATGATCCGGTCGCATTGCCTTCCAAGATCGTGATTGTGGGTGATGAAGAGAATACTCGTCTCGCTTGTGCGATTCACTTCGCGCAATAAGTTAAACACGCTTTTAGCGCTTTCCGTGTCGAGATTGCCCGTCGGCTCATCGGCTAAAAGAATATCCGGATTCATGGCCAGTCCACGCGCGATCGCAACACGCTGTTGCTGACCGCCCGACATGTCATTCGAGCGGTGATGCGCGACATGGCTCAATCCAACGCGATCAATTAATTCCTTGGCCCGTTGTTCCGCTCGCTCGGTCTGAAAACCATGGTCAACCAGCATCGGCATCATCACATTTTCGAGCGCTGTAAAGGCCGATATCAGATAATGATACTGAAATACAAAGCCGATTTTATGACCTCGTAAATGGGTGAGCTCGGCGTCTTCAAGTCCGCTTGTATCTTGCCCATTAATCGACAGAGTGCCCGAAGTTGGACGATCAAGCAGACCAATAATATTGAGCAAAGTGCTTTTACCAGATCCCGATGGCCCCATAATCGCAACAAATTCACCCTTTGTCATTTTAAGATCAACATCGTGCAAGACGGCCACTTCCGATGCTTCGCCGGGATTATAAACTTTGTTGATTTTATTGAGCGTCAGGATCGGGTCAGCCACGGATTGCCACCACAGGGTCAAGTTTTGCTGCTCTTAAGGCGGGTGCCATTGCGGCCATTAAGCCGGTAAAAGTTGCAAGCACGGCGGTCCAGACAAAGAGTTGAAATTCAATGACAAGCGGGAATAATTCCGTACCATCCGCCTGTCGTGCTGCGGCATGCCAATAGATAAGCGCAAAACCACCGAGCGCCGAACCTGCCAATGATCCGAAAAAGCCGAGGACACCCCCTTGAATAAGAAACAGCCGCATAATCTGCGCACGCGAAGTTCCCATCGCGCGCAAAATTCCAATATCACGCGAACGCTGAATGACCGACACGACGAGAACAGCGGCGATACCAAACGCCACCGATAATCCAACAAAAACCCGTATCAGCATATTGGTCAAATTTTGTGCCCGGATCGCGGTGAAAAATTGCGCATTTGTTTTAATCCAGCTATCGGCGATCACATCATTGGCGGATTGAATATTTTGTGCGATATCTTCAGCCGCATAAATATCCTTCAAGCTAAGATCGATTGTCGCCACACCGCCTAACATGCCGAGCAAAGATTGCGCCGTACGAAGCGAGACAAAGGTGCTGCGGGAATTTGCGCCCTTATTGCCGAAGTCGAGTAAGCCAATAATCGTTAGCGTTCTTGCACCCCCATTCGATGTTGTCACATTCAGCTTATCACCCACATTGGCGCCTAAATCTTTCGCAAGCTCAACGCCAATCAAGATATCATCGCTTAATAAGCGCGCCTGTCCTTGCACGAGATAATCGGGCACATGAACCACTAGAAAATAGGTTTCAGGCTCAACACCGTTCAACGTTATAGCGCGGCTTGCATCACCTCGTTTGGCAAGGGCTGATCCCGCGGCTGTTGGTGCCACAACCGATATTTCCGGCATGGCCTCCAATTGCCGTCGTATCTTCTGCCATTGATCCACGGATACGAGTCTTTGGCTCGGGCGTTGGATGATCGCATCTTCAATCTCTTGCACGCCATGGCGTTGCGGCCTCGCCAATTGATCGGGCGGCAAGATTTGAATATGCGCTTGTGATGTCAAAACCCGCTTGATGAAATTGGCCTGTAATCCGGTGAGCATCGCCGACATAAACACAATGACGCCAACACCAATCGAAATACCAACAATGATAAAAATGCTTTGCAATCGGCCTTCGAGCAAAAATCGAATAGCAACAATCCACTCAAAAGGAAGCCACCGTTTCATGGCATAATTGCCCGAATGCGTTGCCCCGATACAACGCCGGAAAGCGACGGAATAATCTTATCACCCATGGTTAGACCATCGATGATTTCGGCATCGTTTAAGCCTCGTAAGCCGAGTTTGACATTGCGCTTCACCGCGCGGCCATTGCTAACAATAAGCACCCAAGGCGTATCGGTTTGCAGATCGTGGAGATAGCGTGTGCCAATCACGGTCACATCATTGCGACGCCCCACTTCGATATCAACCGATACGGTCATGTCTTGTCGCAGAAAGCTCGGCGGCTCAGTAACATCTAGCTTTACTTCAACGGATGCGCGCGTGATATCGACTGAAGGGTTGATATAGCTGACCTTGCCCTCAAATTTTTGATCTGGAAAAGCATCAGCCGAGGCAAGGGCAGGCTGGTCCAATGCTATGAGGCCGAGATTTCGTTCATCGACACCAATCACCAATTGGCTAATCCCATTGGGGGCAAGCACCAATAAAGGTTTACCGGCCTGAACGACCGATCCCTTTTCGACACTTCGGTTGATGAGAACGCCATCGCGCGGCGCGGTAATCACCGTATAGGCGAGGCGCGATTGTGCGGCCTCCAAATTAGCGAGCGCTTGGTTAACTTGCGTTTCTGCCACCACATAATCGCTGCCGCCCGGGCTTGCGGTAAAAACCTGCAACTCCGCGCTTCTCACTTGTGCCTTTGCAACGTCTAAATTCTTCTGGGCTTCATCAAGCGCGGAATTCGGTGAAAACCCGTTTTTGAAAAGCGAGGAGGTTCGGTCATAGGTGCTTTGCGCGTCAACCAAAGAGGCCTTGGCTTGCGCTAATGTTTCGCGCGCCGCAGGCAGCGTCAGCTCATTCAATTGCCGCAGCCTCGCCTCAGCTTGTGCTAACGCTCCTTGCGATTGAACAACCGCGGCTTTGATCTCTCTGGCATCCAAATGGATGAGTTCCTGTCCCGCTTTAACCGCTTCGCCTTCATCGACCAGAACGTCGGTAACGACGCCCGTCATTTGGCTTCCGATCTCAACCCGGAATGGCGTTTCAAAATGCCCGCTCGCAACAACCGTTTTGACCAGATTGCCGCGCTTGACTTGATCAACAATCACCTCGGGCCCGAGGAAGAGCCGCAATAAGGCAATGGCTCCCGAAACCGCGATGACGAGCACGGTGAGAACAAACCAACGGTGCAACCAAACGCCGTTGATCAGGCTACGTAAGGGTGAGGAGGGTGAAGCGACCTTTTGCATAGCTTCATCCTAAGCGCATTTGAGGATGTCGGGTTTGATCTGAAACAAGTTGACCTAATCAACGGGAGGGATGAAGGTGCCGCCATCAAAATGGACCGATGGAGAGCCAGACCATGACATCTAAAAAAGTAGCGCTGATCACCGCAGGCGGCAGTGGCATGGGGGCGGAAGCTGCCCGTCGCTTGGCAGCCGACGGGTTTGAGGTGGCCATCCTTTCCTCATCCGGAAAAGGCGAGGCACTCGCCAAAGAGCTGGGCGGGCTCGGCGTCACCGGTTCGAATCAGTCGGTTGAGGACTTGAAAAAATTTGTTGATCTCGCGGTGTCGCGCTGGTCCCGAATCGATGTCTTGGTCAACAGCGCCGGTCACGGTCCGCGCGCATCCTTGCTCGATATCACGGATGAGCAATGGCACACGGGCATGGATATCTATTTGATGAACGTGATCCGCGCCACACGGCTGGTCACGCCTCATATGCAGGCACAAAAATCAGGCGCTATCATCAATATTTCCACCGCTTGGGTTGCCGAGCCGAGCCCGATGTTCCCAACATCCGCCGTTTTCCGCGCCGGTCTTGCAGCCTTTACCAAGCTATTTGCCGACCAATACGCCGCCGATAATGTCCGGATGAACAATATTCTTCCGGGTTGGATCGATAGCCTCCCGCAAGTGGATGAGCGGCGTGCGGGAGTGCCCATGAAACGCTATGGAACGAGCGCGGAAATCGCCGCAACCGTGTCCTTTCTGGCCTCCGAAGGGGCAGGCTATATAACGGGACAGAGCCTCAAGGTTGATGGCGGATTGATGCGCTCCGTTTGAGCGTCAGATTACCCTTGCCGTTGATTTATAATTCAGCAAATCCCCGAGGAGCCTAATATTTGAGCTTTTCGAGGAATTATGGCTTTTTTTAGGCTATGATGGTCAGGATGCCATTGCTTATCGAAAGCCAAAGGACTATGGGTCTGCCGCGTTAGCGTGTAGGCGTTTTTCCGGAGTATCGGTGCATGGTTAAGTTCCACTCAACCTATGACCACATTAAATCCAGTACATCGGCCAGAACGGCCATGGTTGCCGCCCTTGGGGTGGTTTACGGCGATATCGGGACCAGCCCGCT